>Ga0209573_1000327_pt1 | contig 108700 bp, 73 predicted proteins | sample TNRBio252014_DNA_FD_185870 | JGI IMG/M metagenome (GOLD analysis project Ga0209573, IMG submission 185870) | Wastewater treatment Type I Accumulibacter community from EBPR Bioreactor in Madison, WI, USA - TNR Reactor_6/25/2014_ DNA (SPAdes)... | ecosystem: Engineered > Bioreactor > EBPR >...
GTGCGCGGCGAATACGGCGGGGTGGCGTACCTGCCCGGGCTGTGCCAGAACGAATACGACTACGGGCTGTCAACGTATCTCAACGGTTCCTTCCCGTATCCACTGCAGAACAACCTGCATCAGAACTGGGATCTGGTGGTGACAGCGCACGAGCTGGGACACAACTTCGGCGCCCCGCACACGCACGACGTTACCCCGCCGATCGACGGGTGCGGGCTTGGCGATTGCTCGCAGGCGGCCAGCGGCACGATCATGTCGTACTGCCACACGTGCGGGGGAGGGCTTTCAAACATCAGCCTGACGCTGCAGTCCAGGCTGATCAACGAGAAAATTCTGCCCTATCTGGCGAACGATGCGCCTTGCAGCACCTTGTACCTCCCGAGCGATTTCAACGGAGACGGCTTTGCGGACGGGTTTGATTACGACGACTTTGTGACCTGCTTTGAAGGATTTGCGTGCCCACCCGGCAAGGACGCCGACTTCAACATGGATCAATTCGTGGACGGGTTCGACTACGACGCCTTTGTTCTCGCGTTCGAGGAAGGGTGTGGCTGAGTGGTGTATGCCGAGTTCGCCGCAGTGTGTGCCTCGTGAAAGGAATCGGATGATCAATGCGAAGATCATGAGGGCGGCTCGATGGGTGCCGTTGACGGGTTCGCTGATGGGTTCGATGATCTGGGCGATCGCCTCGGCAGGGGCGCAGCCTTGCCCTCCCGGCTTTCAGAGCGGCGAGCCCGGGGAATCCGGGATATTCGACTCGTTCAGCGCGTACGTACAGCCCATGGCCGAATATCAGGGGAAGCTGATATTCGGCGGGGCGTTCAGCGCGGCGGGCCCCATCTCCACCAACTGCGTCGCGGCGTTTGACCCAGTATCCGGCCAGTGGTCGGCGCTTGGCGGCGGCGTGTATCTCGGTTTCACCAACGGGTATGCGGCGGCTCTAGCGACGTTTTCGCTCAACGGCGTGCCGAGCCTGATCATGGGCGGTGGGTTCAATTCTGTCCGCAACGGAAACGGGTCGCTGGTGCCTAACACCACGGGTTTGGCGGCGTGGAACGGGTCGCAGTGGGCATCTCTGGCCACGAGCACCAACAACACCGCCAGGAGCGTCTGGACCCTCATGGACTGGCAGCCCTCGCCGGGCGTTCACAGGCTGCTTGTGGGCGGAGGAGGGCAGATCGGGGATTCAACGGCCAACGGGATCGCGTATTTCGACGGCGAGCTGTGGAGCAACATCGGTGGGCCGGGCGCCACGGGGATCGACGGCACATTCTCGCCCACCGTGTTCTGCAGCGCGATCTACAACGGGAACCTGTACATCGGCGGCAGGTTCGCGAGCGTGAACAGGGTGACCGCCGCAAACATCGCCCGCTGGAACGGCTCCGTATGGCAACGGCCCGGCGTGCTCGGGAACGGAGGAGCCGCCTCGGACGTTTCCTCGTTGCACGTCTTCGATGACGGGACGGGAGCCAAGCTGTACGCGGGCGGGTACGACATCCGCCCGGGCGGGCTCGAGGCCACAGTGGCCGCATTCAACGGGACGACATGGAGCCGCACGGGGCAGAACCTTGGCGGACGCGGAACGAGCCTCGCGGCGTACGACGACGGCACGGGCATGAAGCTGTACATGGGCATGACCGCCGACGCAACGCAGCGGTATGTGTACAGGCTCGAAAGCAACGTGTGGACGCCAATCGATGGCGGGGTTGCCGAGCCCATCACGCCGAATTTCCCTAGCGTCTTCGGGCTGTTTGTGGCGAGGGGATCGTTGTTTGTTGGAGGGAACTTCCAGACCGCGGGCGGTCGTGCTGCGTACGGGATCGCGCGGTACGCGGCGTGTTCGAGGCCCGCGTGCCCGGCGGACATCACCGGCGACGGCTTCCTCGACGCGTTCGACTACGACGCTTTCGTAGAAGCATTTGAGACCGGCGGGCCACGAGCGGACTTCAACAATGATGGGTTCGCCGACGCGTTCGATTACGACGACTACGTGACGGCGTTTGAGGCGGGTTGCTAAACACCCGACTTCGCGGTTTGCAGGTGTACCCTACGCTTACTCAATGAAACTGCCCGCAGATAGGGTGCTCAGGCTCAGGCCGCTGTACGAACGGCGGGCGGTGGTCGTCACCGGTGGGGCAGGATTCATCGGGGGGCACCTCTGCGATGCTCTGGTATCGCTGGGTGCCGACGTCACCGTGATCGACGATCTGTCGAATTCTGATTTGGGGCACTTGGCCGGGCTGATCGAGCTCGAACCTCAGCGAGTGAGGTTCGTGCACGGATCGATTCTCGATGACGACGCGGTGGCCGAGGCGTTTTCTCACCTGCCGGGCCGGGCGGAGCATGGGTCGGTTGGGGGAGGGGTGGTGTTCCACTTGGCGGCGCTAGGCTCGGTTCCACGGTCCATCGAGCATCCACAGCGGTCGTGGTCGGTGAATACGACTGGCACGGTGCGGGTGCTCGAGGCCTCTCGGCGGGCCTGGGTGTCCAGGGTGGTGCTGGCAAGTTCATCCTCGGTGTACGGCGACGATCCCACGCAGCCCCGACGCGAGTCGATGGTGCTCGCGCCGATGTCCCCTTACGCGGCGAGTAAGGCGGCGTGCGAGGCCGCGGGGCGAGCGTGGTCGAAGTCCTTCGGGATCGGCGTGGTCAGCCTCCGGTTTTTCAACGTGTTCGGCCCGCGGCAGCCAGCGGACTCGGCCTACGCCGCCGTCATTCCCGTATTCGCGGACAAGCTCTCCCGTGGAGAGCCCCCGGTGATTTTCGGCGACGGCTCGGCGCGGCGGGACTTCACGTTCGTCGATGATGCCGTGCTTGGACTTGTCGAGGCCGGCGCGAGCCCGATGCCTCTCGCGGGCGAGGCATTTAACATCGGCAGCGGGCGTGGGACCACCATCGGCGAACTTGCTTCGCTCATGGCGCGGCGCGCTGGGCTTGCCGCAGTGGCGCCGGTGCTCGCGGCTCCCCGCGCGGGAGATGTGCCGGATTCGCTCGCCGACCTCTCCAGGGCGGCCGAGGTTCTTGGATACCAGCCCCACACCCGACTCGAAGACGGGCTTGATCAAACGCTGCGTTGGCATTCCTCGTTCGCTCCGCCAACACGCGGTGGCGCAAGCGCGAGGGGCCAGTCATGACCCGGGTCCTCGAGTTTCTGGGGGCACTCTGGGAATTGCTGCGGCTCGGGCTCCGCACTGGGTTCCGTTTCAGGGGCCCATACTGGCGTTGGAGGCTACATACGGCCTTTGGACGGGGGTATCCAGTTTCAAAGCAAGAGACTTTGAAGTCTGTGTTCACCTACGGACGATGGGTCTACCGGATGAGGCGGATGCGATAGGATCCGGCCTCACGCAGATCCGGAAATGAAAGCCCGCCCGTGGTTCCCGATGCGGGACGAAAGCAGATGACTTCATGGCGAAAAGCAACTTTTCAAGCGCGTTTATTCCCGGCCTTGTCCTTGGACTCGTGGTTGGAGCCTTTGCCGGAGTCTTCCTTTCAAGCCTGTCACTGCCGGCCGTGAAGGACTCTCCAAAGATGGGCGGGCCAACGATGCGGCCGATCACGCCCCGCGATGAGAGCCCTGCGGACGAACCCGCCTCCGCGATCGATCAAGGATCAACACCCAAGGCACCCGAGGGTGCGGCCGCGCCAGTTGGAGATCCGGCGAAGACCCCCGACGCAGGAACAGAAAGCAAGACGCCATCGGGGAACCCTGAGGTCAAACCTCCGACGAACAACCCTGCGCCGCCGACCAACACGCCCGCGACGGATCCGAAGCTGGTCAAATAATCGGTCGTTGCGGGCGGTCATTCGCCCGATCATCGATCCAGAACGGTGGCACGCTCGATCCAGAGCCGGTCGACGAGTGGCGTGACAGGAGATGCCGAGGGAAGGTCTTTCCCACAAGCGACCAGAAGATCAACGAGCCCGTGGAAGTCGGCGATGGAAACGAACTCGCGCGCAGGGCGAGGGGGCGAGGTGTTGGTTCCGGCCTGCACGGCCGCCAGATCGCCCATGTTGTGATAGTTCCCAAGAGCGAGGCAAACGCACGTGGCGTCGTATCCGGCATCGTAGAACACGGATGCCTCGCACGCCCCTCCCGACATGAGCTTGCGTTGCCATTTCCAGACGACGTTCGAGTGTTTCTCGGCAGCCTTGGGTGTCGCGGGCCCGCCCAAGTGCTCGGCGCGAACGGCGATGGCCGTGCTGAGCCCGGGGGAGAACACGCTGAGCCGGTCGCCGACTCGCACGATGGGTCCGCCCCCGATGGGGCTGTCCGCGAAGCTTCTGCTGTTCTCGAGAGCGATGACCCGTGCGTCCATCGGGATCGTCCGGTGCCGGACCGCGGCGATGGCACCGACGAAACCGACCTCTTCTGCTCGCGTGAAGAGCAATCTTACGGGCTGGGTCAACTCACGGCGGGCGTGAAGCTGGAGCAGTTCTTCGAACGCGCCCAGTGCTGCGGCGACGGTTGAGAGATCGTCGCATGCATCGGTATAGATACACCCGTCGATCTCTTCGGCTCGGGGCAAGTCCCACCGGGCGATATCGCCGGGCATGAGCGAAGGAAGCGGCGTATCGAGTTCGCACGACCAAAGATCCCAGCCGATTCCCTTGCCCGTCTTTGCGACGATGGTGCCCGTGGTCTGGCGGTCGGCGTTATCAAAGAACCGCACTTTCGCGCCACCGTACGACGTGAAATAATCGTCCATGACACCGCCCCGGAACGAGAGCTCCGCGAGATGCTCGTGGACGAATCGCTCGACGACGAACGCCGGGTGATCGAGGTGCGCGGTGAAATACACCGGGCGACCCGCGGGCTCCTCATCCATCATCAGCGTGATGTTCGCCGCGGGGTCGCGAGTGACCAGAACCCCAGATCGATCCGACGCCCAACGCTCGATAAACGCCTCGACGCGTTGTTCGCGGCCGGCGGCGGTGGGAAGCTGCGTCACCTCGAAAAGCCATTGGCGGTGTTTCGCCCTGGCACTGTCAGGAATGCTCATAACACAGCGTAGCGAATCGAGCCTGTTCGTGGCGACTACTGGGGCTTTCGCGGGGCAACGGTGTACACGTTGTCCTCGATCGTTGAGGGGTCACCGTCGGGGCCACATGAATAGAAGTAGGGGGTATCGCCAACGCATACCCCGCCGTCGGAATCACCGATGATCCCCGGGGTCTGCTGGCGATCGGCGGCGAGCATCCAATTCCGACGGAACTGAGTCACGCCGTAGAACTGTGCGGGGCTGGTCACGGGCAAGGGAGCAAAGTTGTTGGGGTTGATGGTGGTACCTTCGGAGCCGGTGGCGCGGGCACCGCCCTGGATGATTCCCGCGTACCGAGGGTGCACCATGCGGATGGGGTTTCCCCAGCCATCGAGGACTTCGGTCTTTTTACCGGTGACATCCCACATCGCAACGGGCCCACCACCGCTGGCCGGGGGGGGATTGTTGCTGATCCTGAGGAGCTTGGTATCGATCTGGCGAACGAGAGCAGAGGCCTGTTCGACCGGATCGCTCTCGCTGATTTGCTTGATGAACCATGCAGTGGTAGGGACCGATTGCTTGATTGTGACCCCGTTCACGATCTGATCGGGGCCGACGACGCCGTCGATCAGTGGGATCTGGGCGTTGTTCGACAACGAGATCACCGACGGGAAAGGGCCTTCTCGAACCGAGCGATACGCGGTCATGGACTGGTCGAGGATGCGGAGAGTGGCCTCGGTCTGCCGAGTCTTGCCCGCGGCGAGCATCGTCCTGCCGATCGTGAACGTAATCGCCATCAGGACACCAATGATCGCAATAACGACGAGGAGTTCGACGAGCGTGAACGCCGGTCGGTGAACGGGACGATCGAAGCCTTGGACGTGTCGCGTCATCGAGAGAACCTCCACAATCCACCCCCATCTCTCGCCCACGAGAGACTGCAAGAGATTCGGCTCCCACGAGGGAGGGGATCCCAAGATCCGGATGCTACGCCTCACCACGGAACGGGCTGTGGTTTCTGGCGGCGCGGACGGAGAATCATCTGTCCACACGTGACTTGCAACGTATATTGCGTACCATACGGACCTACGCAACATGGCCGAGGATGCCACCGTGTAAGGGGTTTGTTGGAACCCGGGGTGAGTCCCGCGTCCCACGCACCCCCGGCTTCCGGTCGTTTAAGGAATCATGTTCATGACCACATCCAAGTCACTGCCGTTTGAGACATCCCGTCCCGTCACCGAACTCTCGATGGTCGAAGTCGCCGAGATGCTCGAGAAAGTTTCAGGCTGGATCGAGAGCGAGCGCGAACGCGAACGCGAAGCCAAAGCGGTGTACGAAGGGGTGGCCCGCGACGTCGACGCACGAGTGAAGTCCATCAAGCAGTTCGCTGAGAAACTCTTCGATCACCAGAAGCGGAAGCTGTCTGCCCTGGAGGGCAACTTCGGCCGGTCTTCGGTCGTCACCAAACCGGGGGTTCGCACGGCGTCGTTCGCCAAGTCCTCCCCGACAGTCAGCGCTACGAGCGGGAGCAAGCCGGCCAACCTCGCCGAGGCCATCGTGTCGATCTGGACGCACGATCGGTATTCCGAGCCGATGACAACGGAAGAGATCTCGGACGCGCTGACTGACATTGGGCATGAGACCGACGCCGCTCCCACGAGTCTGCGTTCGAGCATCAACCAGGCGTTGGCGAAACTTTGCAAGGTTGGGCGTGTTGTGAAGTTCGCCGCCGACGGCACACAGATCGATCCGCGCGATCGATCCTCCAGGGCACGCAAGTACCTCGCGGCAATCCGTCTTCCCGAGCCTGTGTGATCGCGCAAAGTCGCCGATTATGAGAACGAAGCGGGTGTGTGCGAGAGCGACGGCGTACATCTGCGTTCCATGCCGCCGTTGAGCCGTGTTATCTCGTGACCACGATGGGCACGGTCAGCAAAGCGCCGGACAGTGTCGGCGAGCTGCCCGACCAATTCACTTCGACCGCCGGTGTACCTTTGGGTGTCAGGAATACCCAGAGCGTAACGCGTGTGGTCTGGCGAGTGAACGTATCAGCGGTGAGAGCGAAGCCGGGCCTGTTCGTGAAGGTCGAAGGCGTGACGCCCAGAGCCGCAGGGGCGGCGGTCAGCGAGCCGCGGCCGCTGTCCGAATCGACGATCAGCCAGAGGTCGTTTCCCGCAAAGCAGTCGGCGATGCCCCAGGCTTGTAGCTGCGATGTCCAGAGCCGCGACGTTCCGATGCCCGACTCGAACGCGGGGCTGACAAACCGTCGCAGGGCGGCTTCGGTCGCCTTCCTCGAAAGCCGCCCCGCGGCAGCCTGAGCGATAAGCCACTTGGAATCATCGCTCCAAGCATGGAGTTGGAGAGCATCGCGATGCTCAAGCAGTGTCAGGGCGAGATGCTCGCTTTCTTGGTCGGACAACGTGCGTGTTCGTAGTTCGGCCCACTCGTCGAGCAAGAAGTTCTTCGAGTTTCCGACATGATCGATCAGTGTCGAGGTGGGTGTGATCGCGAAGATCATGGGGCGGATTTGGTAGCCCGGGGGGAGTAGCGATGAAAGAGGGATACCCAGCCCCAGCAGCACCACGGCCGCGCCGACGCTGATGAGCCGAACGTTCCATGCCCGCACGCCTCTGGACGTACCTGAATGGTCGGTGAGGCCTCGGCCGCATTCCGGACAAGGGCGGCAACTCCGATCGAGCGTAAGCCCCTGGAGCGGGTAGTCGCAATCTGTGCATCGAACTCCAAGCCCTCGGCGTTGTCTTGAACTCGCGATGATGACGGCTCCTACCGAGGCGAGCGCGCTGGGCAAGACTTGAAAGATCACGACCATCGTGCCAGCCGACAGCCCGAGGCTCTTTCGGTAGGGAACAAACATGAACAAGACCCAGATCACGACGACTGGGAACATCGTCAGGATCTTTCTGCGATGCTCGGGCCAGGCCCGGTCTCCTTCCCCCCGGCCCGCCCAGGTCACTGCGAAGGCAATAGCCGCGAGCAGGCTAATGAGCAACATGAGGAGCATGGAGCATGTTATCAGCCGTGGCCTCAGTCCACCGGCTCATCAGGGGTAGACCCTGGGATGGGGATTGCGAACCGCGGTTGATCGTACGTCCCGGGGTGCCGATGATTAGTGGATGTTGCGTCGGGCCTGGTTCATCCTCATCTTGCTGATCCAGGTTGTCTGCGCGCCGTTGGTGGCAGCGATTCCCACGGCCGATGAGGCGAGCGAATCGTGCTGCGGGGGAGCGTTCTGTTGTTGCTCGATCGAGTTCGACTCTGAGAGAGACTGCTGCCCCTGTGCGCCAAGGACCGAGCGTGTACCTTCTGGCGCTTGTTCGTCGTGCCGGACGGAGCAGGCACCGGCGGCTCCACGCGCCAAAGTGACGGGGCATACTCGACTGGTGCTGCCCGTGGGTCCGATGGCACGCGTCGGCGTGCAACATCCGAACGAGCGGCACGATTTCGTCACGGCGCGTTCGCGTCTGCCAAGTGTGCCTCGCTCGCGTGCCGAACTGTGCATCTGGACAACCTAGCAAGGCTGTGCAGCAGTCATTCCGCGCGCACGCGCGGCCCAAATGGTTCTGGCCGCTGGCGGCCCTGTATCAATTCGTTCAGCGTTCCTTCATTAGGAGTTGCAGATGCATCGCAACGTCGTTTGTTTTTCCGGTGTTCTCTCGTTCGTATTCGTCTCTCTGTTCGGCTGCTCTTCGTCTCCCAAGGCGCCCTCCATCGCGGTCGACCCCGCGGACGTTCCGGCGGTTGACCTCTCGTCTTCCAAGCGGGTGACCGAGGGGTCCGAAACCTCGTGGCAGCACAACCCAACGGATGCCGACAGAGCGTACCTGGCCTCGACAGAGCCGATCAAAGCGGCGTGGGCCACCCTGTACGTTAACGGACTCGGGTGCCCGCTGTGCGCCACAAACATCGATAAGCAGCTTGAACGCATCGCCGGGGTGTCGTGGATGTACGTGGACCTGGGCCACGGAGTCGTCCAGATGAGGCTCGCCGACTCTGGCGAAAGACCCAGCCCGAAGGACTTCGCCGAGTCGGTTGCCGACGCCGGGTTCACACTTATAAAAGTCAAAACGCACTAACAGCAATTCCCGGAGAAACGACATGAAATATCAGCGCGCCATGCTTGGGTCGCTTGCCGTTGCCGCCTCGGCGACGGCACAAGAGGCCATGTACACCCAGGCCGCCACCATGCCCGGGCCCGGCAACGTCATCCTGCGTGAGCAGATCCATTACTGGCGCTACGGGTCCGACCCTGTCGCCGGCACGTCGGGCAAAGACAAGTACGAACTCGAAAACACCATCAACATCGGGCTCGACCGCGGGCTCTCGCTTCTTCTGGACGTCCCGATCGCGATCACACGCGCCACAGCGCCGGGCGTTGGTGCGTCGTGGGATCATGGCGTCGAGGACATCCACGCCATGTTCAAGTATCGGGTCTACATGGACAACCCGGGCGGCGTCGATACCACTCGGATCGCCGTCATGGGCGGGGCGGCGTTCGCTTCGGGTGACGACCACGATTTCTCCAGCCAGTCCGTCAATCCCATGGTTGGGGCCGTCTACACCACCGTCTCCGGACGCCACGGATTCAACCAAGACTTCATCTACCGCTTCAACACCGGGGGCACGCCCGGCGAAAACGACGGGGGCGACGGGCCCGACGACGCCCTGTTCTTCAATACCGCCTACCTCTACCGCATCTTCCCGTCGAGCTACACGGCAGACTCCAACGGCGCGTGGTACGTCACCGCCGAAATGAATGGGCTATACGAAACCAACGGCGACGTCGAACTCCGGTGGTCACCCGGGCTCATGTACGAGGGACGCGAGTTCGGCTTTGAGGTGATGGCCCAGTTCCCGCTCTATCACGACCTGAACGAGCGAGCCGAGGTCGATTTCGCCGTCGGCATCGGCGTGCGGTTCCTGTTCTGAGTCTGATTCTGAGTCAGAATCCCGGCTGAACGCTCCCACCCCGCATGAACACCATGCGGGGTGCTTTTTTATGTCGGCTCTACCGAGGCACCCAGTTGTAAATCCCGTCGTCCCAGCGGTTCAGGTCATACAGCGTGTCCTTGGGCGTCAAGCTCGCGTGCCCGTCGAAAAACGCGACGTACGCCCCCGAGCCGTGGCGCTCGGGATAAATGCGCAGCGAGGTGCTTCCACGGCGGACCTGATCGTCGTCCCATATGTCGTACCACTGCGCGATATCAAGGTCGTCCTGTGCGCCGGTGTACCACTGGCGCTGCAGAGTGCCCGCGCGGTCCTCGGCCATCTCGGCGATGTAGAACGTGTCCGTGGGACGGAAGATCTGCGAGAGCTGCGTCAAACCGCGACGCCACCGATCGTCCGACGCGCCTCGGGCATCAAAGACCCCTCGCGACCGGAACGGCATGCCGTTGACAACGTAATGAATCGCATGCCCGTCGGGGTACCGGCTCGGGCAGCGGTAATAGGGCGCGTCCCGGAACAGGTCGCCCAGGTCGTAGCCGGTGGCCGTTCGGTTGTCTACAAATGGTCTGAGCGCACAGGGCCACGGCGGGCGGTTCACCCGCGCACTGGGCCACCCTACGGGCTTGACGCCTTCGCGAGGCACCCACTCCTTGTTCGCTTGGGCATATTGAGCCATGGCCAGCCCGATCGAACGCACGTTGGCCCCGCATTTCACCGCCCGGGCCGACTCGCGAGCTTTGGATAATGTGGGAAGCAACATCCCGATCAGGATCGCGATGATCGCGATCACGACCAGCAGTTCGATCAGCGTGAAGGCTTTCTTCATAAGGGCCTGCTACGGCCGCCAGACCCGGCGAGCCAGGAACAGCGTACCAGACAAACCCCCGCTCCACAAGAGGAACCCAGAGTTAATCCGTTCTATCCTTCTTCGATGATCACTCCTTCTCCCACGACCAAGATTGCTTCGTACCTCGCGCGCGGTGTGCTGGGTGCTCTCTCACCGGCGACGGCGACCAAACCCGCGTATCTGGTCCTCGAAGTCCCCAACACCAGTTATCAGCTGCATTTGCTGCCGCTGGGATCGATCTCCATCGCCCCGGGAAAGCGGCTCGTGGGGGTCGTCCGGGCGCAGGCCCGTCGAGTGGACGTGGTCAGCAGCGGCGGTCGGTACGTCGAGCCGGTGGCGGGCCGTCCGAGGCGAGTGCAAGGGACCGTGATCGCCACGGATGCGTCAAGCAACACCATTACGGTGAACGCGGGTGTCCCGATCGTACTGAAGCTGACCGACGAGCGTCAGCGTGCGGAGCAATTCAAGGAAGCCGACTTCGTGAGCTGCGACGTCCTCGACGGAGCGACGTTTACGCCCGAGGCCTGAGTACGATCGATTCCGGGTTGTTCTAAGGCTCTCGCGCGAGCGGCTCCGTCGCGTCTACGACGATAAAAGCGGTCAGCGGCGTCACAAGATTGTGTCTCCGCGCCAATTTCACAATCGCGGCGCGAAGTTCCGCGTTGAACGGATCCAGCGCCAAGTCTTCCGCGAGCTGCATGACCTTCTGCTTCGCCCAGAGCGTGGACACCGCGTTTCCGCGGCCCACACCCGTGGGAGCCGACCACGGGACAACGAGTTGTGCGTCGGTACCGCCGGTTCCGCCGTGCACCGTGATCGAGCCCGGCGCCTGGCCGCGCAGCACACCGTAGAGCACGACGGGTTTGCCCGGGAGCACATCGGGGATGTGCCTTGGATACACATCCAGCACCTCGGCGCCGTTCCAATCGATCCAGAGGTCTCGAAGCGCGGGCCTCAGCGCGGTCTCCAGAAACGGATCGATCGCGTCGGCGGGTTCGTCCGCCGGGCCCAGGTACGCGGCGGCCCCACCCGTGACCCGAGCGAGCCCGTCCACTACACGTCGATTGACACTTTCTCCGAACCCCATCGAGAGCACGCGAGTGCCGCGTGGCAGCATGCGTGCCGCGAGAAAGAGCTCGGGCTCGGTATCCGCACTGCCCGACGTCATCGTCATGACGACGTTCTGCCCGGGGCCATCGACCCAACGCGTTTCGAGCGCGGGCGCAAGCTTTCCGCGCGCCGCGCTGGGAGCGATCTCCTGGATGAACGTTGATGCTTCACGGAGAACATCTCCGCTGAGCAACCGCGACTCGTGGTGGTCTGACAGGACTCCATCGGGTCCTGCGGCCACAACGCGGACTCGGTCCCGGGTCGTCAGACGGCTCAGCGCGATCAGCGACGTGAGTTTGGCGCGCTCCAGCGACGTTGTATCGAGCCCGGTATCGATCACGATGAGAAGGTCGACCGGTGCGCGCGCCGACGCCGAGAATTCATCGGGAGCAACGATCATCAAAGCGAATGTAGAGCCTTCATCCGCTGGCTCGGCCAAGAGCCTGGTCAGAATTCCGGTGCCCCGGGGAGTCAGGCGCAGACGCAGATCGCCCGCAGACTTATTCGACTGGCTTCCCAGCGAGACCCGCCATGCGCCCTGTGTATCGCGGACGGACTCGATGGGATGAGATGGACTCGTGACGTGCGACAGCCCCGATCTTGCCGTGATTTCGAGGTCCAGCACGGGGCCGAACCCCTCGACGGCCGGTGAACGGGCACCGGATACGGACGTCGGAAGGTCCATGATGAACGAGCCCCCTGAAGCTCGAAGAGGCTGGACGTACGAGAGCGAGGTTTCGATGATCGCCGAAGCAGGGACATTCGAGATTCGTTGAGTGAACAAGGACGGGCGGTCCTGGAGCACCAATGACGCGCGGTACCCCTGCCTCGTCGCCTCGGCGAACAATCGCTGGGCTTCCTCGCGCTCGCGGATGATCCCCCGGATCTTCCGCGTGCCCACGCTCATCACAAAGTCGGTGACCGTCGCGTCTGCGGGCAGCGGGAACGCATACACCACGTCGGCGGGCCCATCGAGGGTGTTGCGGAACCGTTGCTCGAACGTCATGTTCGCCGCCAGGCCGTCGATCGTGCCCGTCACTCGCGTCGACTCGATCCACAGCGGCACCTCCGCCCCGCCCGCCACTGGTTTAGCGAGCAGCGATCCCGTCGTCGGGAGCGCGTTGCCCGCCCGCCTCGCGTTCTGGTCGGGGGGGGTCGCGATGATCCACAATTCCTCATCGAATCGCGGCGACGGCACGACATTCAGTTGTCGATCTCGCGCGATTTCGGCCAGTTTCCGGTCGCCCACTGGGACCGCGGGGACGGCGTCCCGATCACGATCCATCCGATCGGCCGGTGTGGGCAATGGTCGACCCGAAGAACCGGCCGGCCCAGCTTCTGCCAGTTGGCGCTGAGTCCCATCTCCCGCCTTCTTATCTTCTGGCTGCCTCTTGTCTTTGCTGGGGTCGCCAGCCTCGCTTGCGGCTGGAGCGCCCTTGACTACCGGGGTTTCTACCGCAGAATCCGCGGGTCCGGTGGAACCGGGCGCCTCGATAGAAGAGGGCTCAGCACCCTTCGTTGGTGATTCCGGTGTGGCACGCGCTTTCGTGATCGGTGCGCCAGGCGCGGCGTTGTCCTGCCCACTTTCTGTGGGTTGCCCTGCCTTTGCCGAAACACCAGACAACCGGTTGGTGGCGTCCTGAACACCACGGTTTGAAATCATGTTCGAGTGTCGCAGATCGGGTGGAGCGGTTCGAACTACTGGAGTGCCGGTCTGTTGGACCTGCCAGTCACTGCTCAGGAAATTCCGAAGAACTCGCTGTTCGAGCGCAACGAGTTGGTCGTTTGATTCGGGGAGTCCCGAGCCATCCTGGTTGATGTAGAAGCGTGACGCGTCGGCTCCTGCGGCGAGGTCCGATGGCGGCGCGTTCGACGTCGGATCTTGCGTTTGCCTCTTTGTTACGTTGCCCCCGACGCCGCCCTCAACTCGTGTGGAGCCCTTCCCTCGAAGGGACTCAGGGCGAGCATCGGCACCGAGATCGTCCGGCGCTATCTGCGAGATACACCCCGGCAACGCCGACAAGGCGGCGACCCCGCCCAGAACCAACGCGCGACCCATCCACGGCAAGCCGGGAACCGTCGAACGTCCCACCACCCAGACGTTTCTGAAGGTTAACATGCGCGGGATCTCATTTCTGTTCAGAGGTTTCGGGCGAGGGCTCCGTGCGTTGGCCCTCTGTGTGTTGGAGCGGCCGGGGTGTGGGGGCGGGAACCTTCAGCGCGTCCGTGCGACGCCCCGTAGGGACGGCTTCGGCGGTCGCGGGGATCGAATTGGCCAAGGCGTCTCCAGCGACCTCGAGCTTGCACTCGTATCGAACCACCTGAGAGGCTCCGAGTTGCACGTGCAACCGAGCAACGCGAGTCCGGCCTACGGGTAAGAGCGTCCCCAACGAATACGCCGCCACCACGATCCGGTTCGTGGACAACGCCTTGGCGTCGTAATACGGCGGGTTCTCGAATACGCCCGCCTCACCGCCTTCGATCCCCACGAGCACCGCTGCGTTCGGCGAATCCGGGGTCAACGCGTTCAGTCGGATCTGGTATGCCGCCAGTGGCGTTGTTCCAGCGTCGACGTACACATCGACCGACTCGAACCGCGTCGCGGTTGCTTCGGGCGGGGTCGGCGGCTGGGCTTGCGCCTCCGAACGGGGGAGTCCGTTGAGGATCGATGCCATCGCGGATATCGCGAGCATCGTGATGCTCATGACGCACCGCCTTCGACCGCCAGTAACGCTAATGCATCGACGTCAGCCTGGTCCACCCGACCATCGCCCGTGAGGTCCCACGATACGTCCAAAGTCAGTTTGTCAAACTTGAGATTCCCGGCGAGCTTGAGAGAAGTATCCTGATCGACGACGGCTCGGGCCAGCTTCATCGCATCAAGAATATTGACCGCGCCGTCCCGGTTGATGTCACGGCTCGCTGCTTGCACCAGGTGCCCGCCACCCCCGCCGCCCCCGCCGCCCACGACGTTCTTTCCGCTTGCTGATATCTCGGCACCGACGATCAGTCCGCCGTACGAGCCGCTCGGGCTCTTTGCATCGTTCTTGGACATCCGAGGGCTGGTTGTCTCGGATTCCGTTTCGAGCGTTGACGATCCACGGTTCATCCGCATCCCAACAACCGCGACGATCGAGATGCACGCGGCCACGACCGCAAACCGAAGAGCCCGACGCCGCCCGTTCATCACGGCCCGTTGTCGCTCGTACGCAGTTGCCATCGCCACCGTCACCCACGCCGGGCACTCCGAGTCCGGGTCGGTGAATTCACGCTTGAGCTGGGCCACCAGCGGCCCGGGCAGCGAGTACTCGTCCGAAGACGCCTCGTCTCGATGCAACTTCAGTTCAGGATGAGGGTTCTCATCATTCATGGGATCTTTCGTTCAGCGCGACCAGGTCGAAATTGGTTCACGGTCGATGTCTTCATGTCGGTCGCGCACCTCTATGGATTTGGTTTTTGATTGGGCAACATCGATGCAGGCGGGTTCTGGGCATCGTTCATGGATCCCAGATCAAAAAACTTCCCCAGATCAGGGCTCTCTCGCAGCGACTTGATCGCCAGATGAAGTCGGCTCTTGACCGTTCCTACAGGGATAGAGAGTGCCGAAGCGATTTCCTCCATGCTCATGTCGTCCACAAAGCGGAGGATCAACACTTCTTGTTGGTGCTCGGGCAGCGTTCTGACGATGACCGAAAGGGATGCTCCTTCAACGCTTTCTGCGGTTCGATCTGGGACCGCAGGCACCGCGGGATCTGGTCCATCGGCCTGCGAAAGTCTGAGCCCTGGCCTTGAGTTCTTGCGTTTGACCGTCAGGGACACGTTCTTGATGATGGGGTAGAGGTAGGTGGTGAGCTTGGCCGTCAGCACCAGCCCGCCGCGGCCGGTGATCTTTTTCATGAGGTAGATAAACGCTTCCTGGACGGCGTCGGCCGCGGCCTCGTGGTCGCCTGTGAAGCGGAGCGCGATCCGCATCGCATAGTCCTTGTGTCGGGAAAACAGCGATCCAAACGCAGCCTGCCCGGCCATCCCACCAGCTTCGGCGGCCTTGATCAGTGCGTGATCGCTGCGGCGATCACCCGTCCCCCTTGGAGGTCCGGAAGAACCCGACGGCGGTGATGGGGGGGGTGAGGCTGGCGGCACGCTCGATAGTCCATCGGCTCGGTGGCACTCTCGGGCTCACTCGCCGGGGCGTCGCCTTGGCCGGAAGGGTCTACGAACTCCTAGCGGGTCCGGAACGCCCCCTCACCCTCAAACGAAACCGAGGGTCGACGAAGTCCGGCGTCGAACAGTGCTTCGGCGAGTTCGCCGGGGGCAACGTACACCAAGGTGCCAGAGACGGTGAACGTCGCCCCGGACGCGGGCGCCGAACCCGCCGCAAACACGGCGGGGATCGTGAGACGCTGAGTCCCAAACGCGCGGAGTGTGGCCTCGGGCGATCGAGTTCCCTCGAACAACGCGGGCCCAACCCTGACCGCGTACAGCAGCTCTCGCAAGGGGAGTGGCTCGTCCCCCGGGTTCTCGGCGTCCAGGGTGATCATCACCGCCGACCCATCCACGGTCTCGTCGAATTGCTCGACGCTGACGACGGTGAGGATCGGGGAACGCGTCCCCGAACACCCGATCAGGCCGCACGCGAGCAGGAGTGCCAACGCAAGGACCAGGGTCAAGGGCATCGGTCGCAGGGAATAGGGCATCGCGCCAGTGTACGGATGTTCAGGGTGTCGAGTCGAGCCGCACGTAGCTCGCGTCGGCGGTCAGCCATGGGCTCGACATCACTGAGGGCATCGCAGACGCCTCGCGGCTGAACGTCATCCAGTGGCACGTCAGCCACGTGAGAACCGCCACGCACAGCCACGCTCCCAACTCGCCCGTGCGGGTCTGGCGAGCCCGGTACAGCAGCGCAATCGCGACCGCGACCGTGGCAACTTTCCAGAGGACCACACCCAGTGCCGAACCCTCGCGCATGAGCGCCCGAGCGATCGGGTTGCCCTCGATCATCCCGGTCTGCGACGCGAACACCAGTGTGAGGTCGAGGTCAACGATCGACAAGGCGACCACCACACCCAGAGCCATCACCACCCGAGCCGGGCGCGAAGTCCAGCATCCACCCAGCGGCAGAGCCCACGTTCGTGCGCCCGCGGTCACGACGTCCGATACGTCGCGGTCCGTAACTTGTTCCGAGCGGATGGTGGCGGACATGCCCCCTTCATTCGGTTCTGGGGCCGGTTCCGTTGAATGTTGGGGGGGGGTGCGGGCACGAATCCGCACCAAGGTCGAGAAATCCCGTACGCTTGACAGAACCGGGGGTCGTCCGGGGCCGATAAATACAAGAGAACCCGAGGGCTTGGTGTTGCCGAAACTAGGATCCATCCTGCCGTTGACGGTCGCCTCGCTACTGATGTGTGCGGGCTCGACGGCATGGGCGCAGCCCACAACCGTGTTCATCGACGACTCGGTGACCGGGACCGAAACACTCGCGAAGATGCCCGAGCTGATCGCCGCCGGGAATCTGGCCGAGGCGGCCCGGATCGCCCAACTGCTTCTCGAATCGGAGGGTGAGCGTCTGGTCGCTTCGGGAGCGGACCCAGACATCTTCGTCTCCGTGCGCACCCGGGTCATGCGAGAACTCCTCCGCAACCGCGAGCTGCTCCGTCAATACCGCGAGTCGCAGGAGCCGCGAGCGGCCAAACTGCTGGCCGAGGGAGATCATCGCGGGGTCGAGCGGTCGCGGTTGCTGACCCCGTCTGGGTTTGAAGCCGGGCTGCGTACAGCGCAGGAGCATTTCGAGCGAGCCAGGTTCTGTGACGCTGCGCGAGTGCTTTCCCAGCTCGCCGAGCATCCCGAGGCCGATCGAGGTGCCCAGGCTCTGCGTGCTTCGGGTATGGCGCTCTCGCTCAGGGCTTTCTCCGGTGCGAACGACGTCCGCGACGCTCAGCGGGCCTGGAACAAAGTGTCTGGCAGCGCGACGGAGCCCAGACCGGTCACGCCCCCGGCCCGGGCCTTGGAGGTAGCTCGGGACCCGACGGACCCCGCGGGCGCGATGGACCGCAGTTCGTTGGCCACTCCGCCGCTCTCGTTAGGGGCGATCGCCCGCTGGGCCGAGGATTCGTCCGGGAGTGGGGGCTCATCGGCCCAGGCGTGGACCATGCCCAGTGTTTCGGGTGAGATCATCGTCACCAACGACGGCGTCGAGATCGCGGGATGGGACCGCTGGACCCTCGTGAATCTGTGGCGGTTCACTTCTCCCGCGGCCTCTACGGGTGGATCGGGACCGCTTGGCCCCTCTCAATCCATCGAGCAATTCGCCAGAGTGATCGAGCAACCCTCCACCGTTGGAATCGGACAGGGGATCGCCGTCGCGTCGACGGGCTTTGCGGGCGCCAGCGGGGTGCGTTCCGGCGACGGTGTCTTGCATGCGCTCTCACTCGCAGAGGGCGCCCATCTCTGGAGTGTTGACGTTGCCTCGCTCGACAAAGCACTCGCCGACGGCGTGGTGCGGGGCCGCCCCGTTGTGGAGAGTGACACTGTTGTTGCGCCCGTCTCCAGAACGTCGCAGGGTCGAAGAGTCGGGTCGTCGCTCCTGGTCGGCCTCGACGCCTCCTCGGGCGCGATGCGGTGGATACGCCCTGTGGCGAGCATCGGGATCGGGTCGTATCGGCCCGCAGTCCGACCCGCCGACAGCCCGGTGGCTCTCGACGGCGTGGTGTATCACGCCGATTCGCTGGGCATGGTGATCGCGATCGAGGCGTCCTCGGGCAGGCCTCTGTGGACCCGTCGCCTGCTCCCCGCTTCCGAGCAGGGGTCGCCCTTCGGCTTCTCGGAGCCGGCCCGCCGTTACGCCTGGGCCTCATCGAGCCCGCTGGTCGTAGGCGACGATCTCGTGCTGCTTGAACCCGGGTCCGGGGACTTGTTCCGGCTCCGGCGCCGCGACGGCGCTGTGGTAGCTCGGCGAGGCTCAGCCGACCTCAACGGGGCGAGGTATCTGGTGCGAGTGGGTGACTACATCGCGGGTGTTGGCCTTTCGGTCATCACGCTGATTCCGACCTCGGACATTCAAGCCGGGCGAGCGGAAATCGGCCCGAGGCTGACCGAACTTGAGCCCGCGGGTCGTGTCGTCGGCGCGGGTCATTCACTCGTGATCCCGGTGAAGCAAGGGCTGGTGGTCCAGGAGCTGGATTCCGACGCCAAGCCGCTGTTCATCCCCATGAAGCTCTCCGGACAGGTGCTCGTTGCCGACGGGCAAGTCGTCATCGCCGGGGCTACGGAATTGCACGGGTACCACCAATGGTCGTCGGTCGAGCCCAGGCTTCGCGCGTTCATCGATTCAAGGCCGAGTGATCCGGGCCCCGCCCTGACATTCATCGACGTGGCGACCCGAGCGGGAAAGGCGTCGTCGATTCCTGCGATCGCCGACCGACTCTTGTCGCTTCTGGATTCCGATCCCGGCGACTCGGTTCTCTCGGCAGCGCGGCGCAGGCTCTTTGAGCAGCTTTCCGGAGCGGTCGCGCTGTCTCGAGTCGGTGGCGCGGTGACCCTGGCCGATGCCGACTCGATGGTCGAGCGTTTGGGCCGGGCCGCCGAGTCTCCATCGCAGCACGCCCAGCAGCGCCTCTTGCATGCGTGGGTCCACGAATCGCTGGGGCGGTCCGTGCAAGCGGTCGAGTCTCTCCAGGCAGTGCTCGCCGAACCGGGGCTCTCATCAGCGATGGTTCCGCCACTCCCTGGCGAAGACGATCCGATGCGTCCTGCCGGCGAGGTCGCGACACGCCAGTTGTCGGCGCTGCTCGCGGCCCGGGGGTATGGCCCCTACGAATCCTTCGCAGAGGAAGCCAGGCAGGAGTGGGCTTCGCTGGGCACCGATCCCAAGGAAGCAGTTGCCAGCGAACTTGCCCGGCGATATCCATTGGCCCGTGTCACACCCTTGATCTGGCTCTCGCTCGGGCGCCGCGCGGACCAACGAGGTGATCCCGCCGCGAGTATTGCCGCGTTCGGGCAATCGGCGGACTCGGCGGCCCGGCTGGCGCGGGTGTTGAAACTCCCTGCGACTTCTGAGCTTGCCGAGGCGTCGGGCGAGCTGATTTCGACCCTGACGAAAGCGGGGCGACTTGGCCCGCTCACGCGGTACATTGCCGCTCTCACGCGTGATTTTCCCGCTGTCGCCCCCAAGCTAGGCGGGGGCCCCATCGACCTCGACGCCTCTCTGAGCGCCGCCGCCGCAGGGCTTGCGGATCTCGATCGTCGACCTCTCGCCGGCTCACAGATCGCCGGGTCGGTGCAGACCATCGCGGGATGGACCATTGTTCGGCCGCGGATTCCTTGGGGTAAAGGGATCGCCACCGATCAGGTCCCTATGGCATCGTTACTGAGCAAGCAGGTCGGACTCTGGGCTGTCAGCGCCACCGACGGCTCCCTGGCACCCCTGTGGACACGCGAATTTGATCGCGATGAAGCCCGTCCGACATTCTTGCAGCTCTGGTGGGACCGAACCTTGCTCTATCGCCCCGGGCTCGCCGGGCCCAGTATTGAACTCGTCAGTCTCGATGGTCGTACGGCGTGGCGCACCCCCGAGTTTGAAACGTTGCTTCCTCCCGAGCCCGCCGAACCCGATGGTGCGCTCATCGAAACGCCCGTCGACGGTCAGGTCTCGCGTACGGGGCTCCTCGCGGTGGTTTCGGATCGAGCTGCTACGCTGCTGAGAAGAAACGGCCGCGCCGTGGCGTTCGATCTTTCGACGGGCAAGAGCCTCTGGGCTCAGCCTCTCCCGCTGGCAACCGTTTACGACGCCCGCACGATCGGGGGCCGGCTCGTGGTCGCCGGGCTGGTGGCCGATGCGACCGCCGGCGCACGAATCCTTGTGTTTGACGAAGCTACAGGCCGGCTCACCTCGGCCCTGGGAGGTCCCGACTCGCCCGTTCGTTTCAATGCACGCCCCCGTTGGGTACGGGGTGCCGGGGGTCTGGCGGTGGTGGGATTTGAGGACTCCATCATCGCCATCGACCCCGCGGACGGGCAGGTGCGATGGAAGCTCACCGGAGCCAATGCGGCGGGCTCGATCGAGGCCTGGCCCCTGAGCACCGACCCGAGCGACGATCGACTTGTCATATACGGGAGTAACGACGTTCTCTGGCTCGTCCGAGTCAAAGACATCGACGCCCAGCCCGTGGCGCTACCGGGTGCCGACAAACTCGGCGACGCCACCCGCCGCCGGGCTATTGACGTGCCCGTCAACACCGTCTTTGCTTTGGAGGACGCTGTCGGCTTGGCCTCGGCGCGGGGGCTCATCGTCTTCGACGCCGCTGGCGTGGGCATCGGTCGGGACATCATGCCCGATCGCGACGACAAACTCTTGGCGCTGGGACATCGTGTCGCCGCGTTCCTTGACTCGACCCCTGCTTCCAAACCAGAGTCGGGCGAGGTCGCCTCGCACGCGTACACGCTGCGATTGTTGAACCTACCCGGTGCCGCAGTGGCCTCAGAACGTTCTGTCGTTCTCTTCGATCAGCCTAGCGAGATGTCGCTCCTCGACGGCAAGATCGCGATCTCTGCCGGGCCCGTCACTCTCGTGATCGATACGTCCTCGAAGTAGTTTCCACCCCTTCCCATCACTTCTTGGGTTTGAGCAAGTCGCCGATTCCTTTGATGAGCAGGTCTTCGGGCCTAAAAGGCGTGCCGTCAGGGTTGCGCAACAGCCCCGCATCGACGCGGTGCTGCGGGCTTCCCATCGTACCGGTTGTGCGGATGCCCACCGCGAGCTTACCCAGCAGTTCGCCCGCAATCCCGCCCAGCGCGCCCCCGGCCTTGGAGAGCCCTTTGCTCCCGATCGCCCCAGCGGGCACCCACATCACCATGTTCACGTTCTGGCCCACAAGATCAAATTCGCCCTCGACGACGAGCTTGAACTCGCCCAGTGGCACCGTCCAGGGCTTGAGCGTCCCACGCCCCTGGCGGATGGTGATGTCGAGCGGCCCGAGCTTGTCGCCAAGCCGACCTTGTGTCTTCTGGCCCGCCGCCTCCATGATCCCCTTCACCGCGGGATCGAGCTCAAAGTTCATCACTCCGGGGTCGATCCGTACGTCGGCGTCGAACCGCTTGGCCTCTTCGCCCAGAGGCAGCCTGAGCCCGCTGAGCGTTACCAACCCCGGTTCCTGATCCGTGCGTTTCTCGAAGCTCGCGAACTGCCCCAGCACGCTCGTGACTCGCTTGGAAAGCTGGGGCGTCACCACCATCACCTTCGCCGTGCCCGGCTTCTGCGGGGTGCCCACGAACGCCTTGTTCGCCACCACGCCCGACAGATCCACGACTGCGCGATCGCTTGACGCCAGCAACGCGAGCGAGCCCCCGCTCTGGCCGAACCGATCCGCATCCACTTTGACGCTCGCCTCGGGCCCGAGAAGGTCAACCAGCAACCCCTTCTGGTCCGCCAGCGTGTCGACGATCTGCGTGGGAAGCGTGGGAATCTCTCCCTTGGCCGTTACGCTGAGGTTCTTCGTGTCCACCGCGCCCATCGCGTCGGCGAGGCTTTCGATCTTCCCCGCAAGCCGGACGTCTTTCACCGCCTTGCCCGGGTTCCCTCGGACTACAGACGAGACCTCGCCAACGACGGTTGCAAAGGCGATCCCGTTCTCCTGCCGAGTGGCCTTGATGGTCGTACCTGTCAGTCGCGTGGACATGCCGTCCGCGGCCGACAGTTCCATCTGCGCCGCAGCCACCGAGAGATCAAGCTCGAACACCCCGGGCTTGAATAGCCCGAATGATTTGCCCGAGGCGTCGATGCCGCGGGACAGAACCGCCTTGTTCAGCCTCAACTCGACGGGCGAGATGCGCGTGATCTTGGCTCCCGAGTCCCCCGCGCCGCCACTTGCCGGCACCGGGCCGCCCATCGCGCGCCCCAACCACGCGGCGTCGGGTGTCCACGTCACGGCCGCTCCCTCGGCGATTGTGAGGCGGTCCGCCGCAGCATCGATCCTCAGCGGCTTATCGGTCTTGATCCTGGGCGCGTCGATCTCTGCATCAGCAACGAACGTACCCGATGCCGGATCGCTGCCCACGGGGGTCGCCCGGGCTTTGATCGACACCGACAGCGTGTCGCCCGCAGCGCCCGCCACCATTCCGTGCTTTCCTGTCAATTCGTCTACGAACGCCGCAGCAAGATCTTTCACGTTCGCGTCGATCCTCAGCGTCCCGACCGGCGCGTACTCCGCCACGTCGCCCGCGATTGTCGCTCGCAGCGTCCCCACGGGCTGCCCTCCGCTGCGGATCGCTTGCCCGGTCACTTCCGCGTTCATCACCCCGCGTGATCCCTTCGCCCCCAGCGCCACCTGTGTGGGAACGCTCATCTTGACATCGAGTTGGCGGACCCCAACCCGGTCCAGCGACCGCGGTGCGCCGCCGGCATCGGACGGGATCTTGACGCTCTCGAAGAGAATCGCGTCAGCGCCGGTGATCCGTGCCGACACCGTCCCCCCAGCCGCAGAAATGTCGGGCGCAAGCCCCTTCATCGGGATGGACACCGGGTCGATCGAGAGCTCGAACGCCGTGGGAGCCGCGAGCATCGGGACATCCTGCGCCCCGGGCGCGAATCGCGCCATGATCGTGCGCTGGAGCGCGGGCGTTACGCTGGTGGTGGCCTTGAAGCTCTTGACATCCAGCACCGACTTCGAAAGCCCGAGCACGCTTTCGGCCGCCAGGTTTGTGCTCCGGATCGTGGCCTTGGCTTGGTTCGTGCCGTCCGCGACCTGAGCCGAGACGACGTTCAGCGAGACGGTGGGGCCAAGTGCTTCTCGGGCGAGCCCCGGTATGTCGCTCTTGTCGGACGCTCCATCTCGCTGCACCAGCCTCATCAGCCCCGTCGGGACGTCCGCCGCGTCGATGTTGCCCGCCGCTCCCATGATCGCGTCGAGGTTCACCGGCTTCGCGGGGTCGTCCGTCAAGAGTCCGGGTACTTTCAAGCTCGCGTTGAGTGCGAAGGGTTGGCTCTCGTAATTCATCGCACCACGCGCCACGATCACCGCGGGTGAGCCCGGCGACAACGTTACCCCGGCCGCAAGATTCTGGACTTGAACAGGCTGTGCCATCGTTCCGCCCCGACGATCGTCAGGCAACACGGGCCTGATCGTCCATCCCAAGGCACGGAAGTCGATCTGCCCGGCCGCGCGACCCGCCAGAGGCTTGAACTCTCCCGTGAGTGGGAGTGTGATGTCTTTCATGGAGACCTCCAGCGCACCCGTGCCCGCCAGAGCCCATGCTGAGTCGGTGCCCATCGCTCGTTGAACGATCTGTCCGGCGGTCGCCACGTCCGCGCGGAATCCCTCGCCGCGCGTTCTGAGCGTGCCCCCTTGTTCGGTCGAGGCCCATGAGAACTGACCCGAGGCGTTCAGACGGTCACCACGCACACGAAGGTCGATGTCCGCAGGAGGGAGTCTCCCGGGAGGCATGCCCGTTGACGCGCTCTTTGCCACAACTTCCACGTCGATCACGGGCCCCGCATCAGCGGGGAGATCCACCGGAAGGCCGGACAAGAAAGGCTGGGCGATCGCTGTCGCTACCCCTGTAGCAAGCGCTTTGCCCTCGATCCCCCCGGGAAGCCCCGCGATGGGCTTGCCCGATGGATCGAGCATGCCAGAAAGCGCGAGGTCAACATCGATCGTTCCCGCAGGCTTTCCGTCGATCGTCGCAGAAGTCGCGACCTTCACTCTCGCGCCCCTGGCGAGGTCATCGGTCGAGATCGTGATCGTCGCCGGGGCCACCGCGAATGCGCTCTTGTCCGAGGCGTCCCCCGCCACCCCACCAACGACCGTGCCCGAGACGGCACTGGTGGTCAGCGTCATGTCGATCGAGAGCCCGCGCAGGTCCGCACCTTTTTCGTCGGGCAGCTTTAGCCGGAACTTGTCCGCGGTGAATGCGACGTCGGGAACCGCCGCAAGAGTGGCGGCCCGGTCTTTCCGCGCTGCCGTCAGGTCGGATGCCGCCGGAATCAGAGACGCCAACGCCGCGCCCGACATCGCACCCGAGACGGATCCCACACTCTCGACGACACCATCGCGGGCGCGCACCACGGCTTTGGCGCTCGCCCCCTGACTCTTGAACTCGATCGTTGCGTCCGCCTGCTTCGCGTTCCCTTTGGCGTCCACCTTCAGATTGACGACGTTCCCGAATGCCCTCGCATATTTCCCGCCACCGGCGCCCACCGCATCGAGTAGATTCGTGGGCACGCCGGAAAGATCGAGCGAGAATTCCGCTGTTGCCTTGCCCGGGTCACTGATCGCCGTGACGCGACCTCGCTCGTCGCTCCACTGATCCGCGCTGAGGTTGCCCCTAAATGTGCCGGTCGCTCCGTCGGCGGCGACCGCAGTGCCCGAGAACGACGCCGTGAGCGCCTTGCCCGTCCGGACATCCGCAGAGAGCTTGGCGTCTTTGACTTCGAGCGAGAGCCCTGCGTGCGCACGGTCCTCGTACGTCACATCGAGCCCCTTGGCTTCGAGCTTGACGTTCAATCCCGCTGGGACCATCGCCCCGCTTTCTTTCTCTCGCCCGGGTCCCGGTGGGGTGCTGCCTTGAAGGGGCTCGAGTGCTCGATCGAGGTTTGTGGTGCCGTCCGCATACCGGATGATCGAGGCTTTGCCTGTGAGATCTACCCCTCCGAGATCGAACCCCCCGCTCAGGATGGTCAGCATGCCGTTGCGAATCGTGAGCGAGAACCTCGCGACTTCCTTCCCGTCGGGGTCTTTGATGATGGTGGTGCCAACGCGCTGGCCGCTGATCCAGCCGAAGCTCGCGCTCTCCACTTCGATCGTTCCCTTGGTTGCGGCCATCGATGAGATCATCGAAGGCGCAAGCCAACCGACCACGGTCGGAGTTCCGGCGACCGCGATCAACATGGTGCCCAAGACGCTTCCTGTGATCCAGAGCCACCTCTTACGACGAGGCGCCTTCGGGATCGGGTCGGGGGTGCGCCACTGAGCGTCGGAGCCGTCCGTGGTCGGGGTCAGGGGTTTGGCCGGATCAACGGGTCTTTCGACCCCCCAGAAATCGCCCTCTTGGCGTCCGCTACTCATGCCTTTGCTCCGTCTCGTCAGTGAGTTCTTTCGGATGACCCACGCCATCGGAATCCCGTTCGGGGAACCATAAGCTCGGACCTGCTTCCGCCGGAACCATCCCTCATGGGGCCCGTAAGGACTCTCCGTTGCCTGGCCCCCACCAGATGCGGCTGACGAACAAGCCCCCGGAGTGAGTTTCATCCTCCAAGGCGTTGCGGGTAGTGCGCAGGTCGGGTAGCATCCGGACCCTGCGATTCTCAAGGCTCGACCAGCTGAGGTCCGGGGTGGAGGACCGGGGATGGGTGCATGGTGGGGGGCAGTGGACGGCGGGTGAGGGTGCGAACCCAATCGAGCCTTGACAGGCTTCATGGATGGTTCGTTGGTGTTGAGTCGTTGGTGTGGTGCGGGAGAAGTAGCCCGCGGCCGGGCCGAGCCGGTCGCCGCGAGGAATGCAGATGCCGTCTTCGAACGTGTGCTGGGGCATCGAAATCGGTGCCGGGGCGATCAAGGCCGTCAAATTGGAGGCCGATAACGGGCGGGTCAACCTGCTCGACTTCGCCATTATTGAGCACCCAAAGGTGCTCTCGACCCCCGGCGTCGATGCGAACGACGTCCTGCGTGTTTCGCTGGGTCAGCTCATCTCGCAATATGATCTTTCGAATACGCAAATCGCGGTGAGCATCCCCGGGCATTCGTCTTTTGCTCGGTTCGCCAAACTCCCACCTGTCGAGGTCAAGAAAGTCCCGGACATCGTGAAGTTTGAGGCGATGCAGCAGATTCCATTCGGCCTCGAACAGGTGGAATGGGATTATCAGACCTTCCAGTCTCCCGACTCCCCCGAGATCGAGGTGGGCATTTTTGCGGTTACCAAAGAAAAAATCGACGAGCGCCTTCGGATGCTCGCCGATGTCGGGATTACCCCTAATTATGTGACTTTAAGCCCTCTTGCGGCGTTTAATGCGCTGGCATTTGATCTTGAGTTTTCGGAGAAAACCGAGGGCACGATCCTGGTCGATGTCGGGACGACCGCGACGGATCTGATCATTTGCGAGGCTGGCCGAGTGTGGGTCAGGACGTTCCCCATCGGCGGTCACAATTTCACGGAAGCCCTGATCGAAGCGTTCAAGATCAGCTATCCGACGGCGGAGAAGCACAAACGAGAGGCCGAGGCGAGCAAGCACGCCCGGCAGATTTTCCAGGCGATGAGGCCGGTGTTTACCGACGTCGGTCAGGACATTTCGCGCTCGATTGGGTACTACACGAATCTGCACCGCGATTCGAAGCTCGAGCGTCTCGTCGGGATGGGCTCGACGTTCGAACTCCCCGGGATTCGGAAGTTCCTCCAGCAGCAACTCGGTCTCACGGTGTACCGCGTGGAGGAGTTCAAGAAGCTGAACACGGACACGCTGAAGAACGAAGACCGAGCCAAGGCGTTCCGCGAGCGGGCCGTGGGGCTGTGCACCGCGTACGGGCTCGCGCTGCAGGGCGTGGGCATGTCCACGATTGGCGCGAATCTGATGCCGGTCAAAATCATCCGTGAGACCATGTGGCGCAGCAAGGTGAAGTGGTTCGGTCTCGCCGCGGGCCTCGCGGTGGCGACGAGCGCCGCGATGTTCATCCGTCCGACGCTTGACTACCTGACCGCGTCGAGCAACCAGCAGCCCGGAGAGATCCAGAACGTTCTCAGCGACGTGAGCAAGGCAAAGTCGGACGCTTCTGAGAAGGGCGTGGACAAGCCCGCGAACCCGGACTATCGAGCCGCCAACATGCTCGCGCTGCTTCAACACCGCGACATTTATGCTCACGTGAGTTCCGATCTTGGCGAGATCTTTAAAGACGCCGAGACTAAGGCTCGGAATTGGAAGCGCAGCGATGGGTCCGCGTGGCCCGGTCCCGACAAGGACGGAAAGTCCGAATTCGACCCTCGAACCGCCTTTACGCTCCGAGTCTTTGACACGCAATACACAGGGGCGGGTGCAGGTTCGTTCGACCCCAACAATCCCACGCCCGCACCGACGCCCGAGCCTGTCGCGGGCGAAACGATCCCCACGGGAAGTATCTCCATCCAGATGGCGGTCACGACCCACCGCGCCGACGGTGCCGATGCCGCGGCGTTCATGATCAAGACCGTGGACGAGTGGCTTAAGAAGAACTCGAAGCGAGCCGGGGTGCCCTACGTGATCAGGCCCGCCAAAGGACAGAACTACTGGAGTCGTTTGGGCGAAGGCGTTGCAGCGGAAGACCCTGTCGCGGGCGAAGCGCAGCCGAGCGAAGCCGCGAACCCGTCGGGCGACGGCGGGAGCACCGGCGGTGCGAAGGGATCCGGCCGTGGTGCGGTTCGTGGGGACGGTGGACGCAACGAAGGCGGTCCCGCGCAACCCGAGAACATCTCAGGCGATCAGGCCCTGTCGCTGGCCCCGATTTCCAAACTGATGCCTCAGAACAAGGCGCCCGGTGCGCTCTTCACGATGGTGGTCACGTGGACGATCGACATCTTGCCCCCCGCGGCTGAGACCAAGCCACAGGAGCCCGGCACATGAAAAAAGTACTCGCCTGGATCAAGTCTAATCTGCTCATCGTCGTTTTCTCGGCGATTATCATCCTGACGCTCCCCGCCGCATTCGTCGGGAGCTCGATGTGGGGGGAATCGATCCGCACCGCCCGAGCGGATCAGGCCGGCAAGACGCTCAAGAGCATCGAAGACGCGAAGATGAACTATCAGATCCCGCCGGTGATGCCGGGCGGTCAAGGGGTCGACGAGAAGCGAGTGCCCAACACGCAGCTCAATTCGCTGGTCGCCGCCGAGCGGAAGAAGCTCTTCGATGCGGCACAATCCGTGACCAAGCAGGCCGAGGACTTCAACCGTGGCGAGGGAGCGCTCGCCGCGGCGGTGGGCAGGCAGCCTCACAGGCCTCTCATCGACGGGTTGTTCCCCAAACCCGCCGAGGGTCAGAGCGCAACGGCGTTGACGACGCAACTCGTCGACAAACTCGTGAACACCCCGAGCAAGCCTAGCGTGTACGCGAGGCTGCTCCGCGACGTGCTCAACGCGGGCGAGCCTGTGGACACGTCACGACTTGGCCAGCAGCTCTCGACCACTCGCTCGACCGAAATCCAGAAATTGCTGGGCAACAGCGGGAATGACAGGCTGTCTACCGAACAACAGAGAGTGCTCGACGATCGGCTGCTGGAGGTGCGTCGCCAGGCCTACTTGTCGCGGGCGGGTGAGATTTCCGTGTACGCCGGCATGAGCATTTTCCCCACCGAGGGCGATGCTGGTGCGAGTGGCTCGGTCATCCCGCGATCGATCCCAAGCCAGCCCCCCGGGATTTCCCGCGCGTTTCAGTGGCAAATGGACTATTGGATGATCCGCGACCTCCTTGCGGCGGTTCGGATCGCCAACACCAGCAGCGGTGGCGGGCTGACCAGAATCAACGACTCGGTCGTGAAACGCATCGATCGGATCGAGATCTCCGAGCCCTTCGCCGGACGTGGCTCTGCCGCAGACCCCAACGATCCCGCGGCCGCGCCCGCTGTGCCCGCGACAACGCTCGATCAGCTCACCGGGCTTGTCCCCACCGACCTGAGTTCATCGGTGACGGGTCGCAAGGGTTCGCCTCAGAACCCACTCTACGACGTTCGACGGGCGACACTCAGGCTCGTGGTCTCGGCCCCGAGGCTCCGCGAGTTATTCAACGCGCTCGCCAAGGCCAATTTCATGACGGTTGTCGATCTTGATCTTCGTGAGGTCGACATCGCGGGTGAACTCGACCGCGGGTACTTCTTTGGGAACGAGAGTGTTGTCTCGGCCACTATTGTGGTCGAGACGGTGTGGCTCCGCGGCTGGACAGAGGGTCTGTTTCCGCCGGGCGTTCGCAAGCAGTTGTCGCTTTCGCTCCCCGAGGGCGAGACCGCACCCGATCAGGCCGACATGCTCGGCGCGGGCCCGGCCGGTGCTGGGGGGGGAGATCCCTTCAACACGCCGCCGGCGGACGATGTGGGATCGAGCTCCAAAGGCGGGGGCAAGGGAGCCCGCTAAGTCCGAAGCCGCATCCGGCAGAGAGCTTGAATTCGTGTGCCCGACAAGAACTTGTACACAACCCGGCGGCAACGCCGCAGTGAGAATCACCGATGAAACTCAAAGGCATCAACCCGCTCGAACAGCATGTTGAAAAACTCGTGGTCGGCGTTCTGGGCGTGGGCCTGATGGGCGTTGTTGGCTGGCAACTCTTCGGCCAGACGATGATCACCGTGGGCAAGAAAGATGTTGCCATCGCCGACGCGTTTCTCCCTGCGGCAGACGCGGCGCTCAAGACGAAGTCCGAGGTGGACAACCCCTCTCCGTCGTTCCCAGCCTCCCCCGACGCTTCACCGTTGAAGGACTTCGGGAAACTGGCCCGAGCCGATATCGCCAAGCCGGGGAAGCTGCCGGCGATGGGCCCGGCCTTGGCACTTGGGGCTTCTGCGGGCTCCGTCGTCAGCGGTGATGCGATGTACGCCGCGCTGGTCGCACCGGCACCCGGCAAGATTTGGTCGCACGCCTTCCGAGGCACCATCGACCCCGCGGAGAAAGTCTCTATCGAAGGGCTCGCTGCGTTCCTCCCCAAAGAACAGCCCTACGACAAGGCAGCAGTCAGCATCGAGGCCTCATTCGACGGCAAAGCGCTCAAGTCATTGCTGAGCGCGGACCCGGACGGCCCGGGTCCGCTCTCGGCGATCCCGACCGATTGGTGGAGCAACCGTACCGAGATCATCTCCGTTCAGGTTGAGCGCGAGGAACGCACTGAAACCGGGAGTTGGGGCGGCGCCATGGTTCTTCCCGCTCTTCCGGGTCGCATCGACTTCCTCAAGACCTGGAACGAAACAGTCAAGACCGGCGGCGACGCCCCGATCCTCATCGATCAGGCGACCAAGGACGCCGAGCAAATCCAGCGTCCCGCCTTCTACGACATGCTCGTTGGGACTTGGCGCAAACCCAGTTCGGTGACGAACCTGAATTTCAATCAGGCGGCATACGACGCTCTCAGCGAGCAGTACAAAGAAATGTCCGGTGAACTCCAGACCAAAGAGCAGGAGCTCGCCGCTGTCCCGAAGGATGACCCACGCAGAACGGACCCGACACCGACGCCAACGCCAACGGGCGCGGGTGGAGGTGGTGGTGGCGGAAAGGGGGCATCCGGAGCCGGCGGGGGTGGTGGCGGTGCACGCCCCGGCCCATCGCAGCCCGAGAAGCGCGAAGAAACCAATGCTGCCAAGAGAGCAAGGCTGACCCGCGAGGTTAACTCGCTCAAGGCCAAGATCGAAGAGACCAAGAAGAAGATCGTCGATATGGGCGGCGAATTGCCCCTCAACGACGGGTCGGGCATCCCCGGCGCGACGCCGACCCCCGGCACCCCCACGGCGGCAAACGATCGCACGCTCGAGAACGCCGACGTCAGAGTTTATGCCCACGACCTGACGGCGATTCCCGGTAAAGTCTACCGCTACCGCGTGAGAATCGTGCTGAACAACCCTTTCTTCGGCAAGGACATCATGCTGAAAGAAGGCGACGCCGCACAGAAATCGCTCGCACAAGCGAGCATCGTCATGGGAACTTGGTCCGATTGGTCGAGCGACACCTACGTGCTCCGTGACGCTTACTGGTTCGTAACCTCGGCCACCCAAGACCCGCTACGCCAGAACTTGGTTCGAGCTTCTGCAGAGCTGTACCAGTTCTACTACGGCCACTATCGCCGGGCCGAAGTGTCGCTGGAGCCCGGTGATGCTCTTGTTGGCGAGACCAAGCTGCCCAAACTCTTCATCTTCGACGAAACGAAGCTCGCAGACGCATCCTCCACAACGGGTGTGAATCCAGACCCAAGCGGCAGGACGGGTGCCCGTCAGCCGGCTGCAGACCCGAACGCAACGAACCCCGATGGCGCACCGGTCGATGCAGCGCCCCCGAACTCCACCCCAGCGAAAGCGAAGCTGACGTTCACTGATACAGGGGAAGTAGTCCTTCTGGACGTCAAGACACCTGCCGGAACTGGGGAGCGTATGCAGGTTGTGGTCCGAACGTTCGGCGGCGCGATCGTGATTAAGTCTCCTGAGGCGGATCGTGGCAGCGATACATACAAGCGAGTGTCTGCGGATGCCGAGGCTGGCATTTCGCAAGGTCAACCCAAAGTCGCACCCAAGCCCAAGACGAAACCGAACGAAGAACCAACGAATCCGATTGACAGCCCCGGACGTGGTGGGAAGGGTGCCGGTGGAGGGGGCGGCGGAGGTGGCTGAAGAGACTGAAGGCTCGTTTCTGTCGCGGTTTGCGAAAAAGAACGAGTCGAAAGGCTTGACCGCTCGGTGGTGCTCTCTATGCTTCTCTCCCACCTCGACCGGAGGCGGGACAGGCTGAAAGGTCTGGTGCTGAAGAGGCGAAAGGCCGAATCAGCGTTCTCTTTGACAACCGGATAGGGAAGATCGCGAACTCTGGTCCAGCGACAGGCCTTGGCCTGCTTTCTGGGGAGCCAGAGTTCGATAGGAATTCTGTAAGGTGAAGAATCAACCGAGTACGTGAAGACGTCTCAAAGGCGTTTAGAAGGTGTGAGGCTTCTGGCGAAAGCCAAAGGTCTTCCGGATGGGCAAACTCAGCCTGACGGAGTCAAGCCGATCGGAAACGACGGGAAATCTCGAAAGAGAGATCACGGCGTCCGGTTGGTGTGATCAGACAAAAAGGGTGTACGGTGGATGTCTTGGCATTGAGAGGCGATGAAGGACGCGAGAACCTGCGAAAAGCCAGAGGGAGCCGGTAACTAGGCTGCGATCTCTGGATATCCGAATGGGGCAACCCACCCGCAAGGGTACTTTACTTTGAATGCATAGAGGTAAAGAGCGAACGTGGAGAAGTGAAACATCTCAGTAACCACAGGAAAAGAAAGCAACAGCGATTCCGCAAGTAGCGGCGAGCGAACGCGGACAAAACGATCTCGCAGATGAAGGCGTTGGAATGCGCCGCCTCAGAAGGTGAAAGCCCTGTACCTGCGATCGTGGAGCCCATCGAGTAAACTCGGGCTCGGGAAACCCGGGTTGAACATGGGGGGTCCATCCTCCAAGGCTAAATACTCCTCAATGACCGATAGCGAACCAGTAAGGCGACTGAACGATGAAAAGCACCGCGATGAGCGGGATGAAAGAGCCCTGAAACCGTACACTTACAAGCGGTCGGAGCCCTTCGGGGTGACGGCGTGCTTTTTGCATAATGAGCCGACGAGTTGGTCTGTGCGGCGAGCCTAAGGCCCATCGGGCCGGAGGCGGAGCGAAAGCGAGTCAGAAATTGGCGACAAGTCGCACGGGCCAGACGCGAAACCTTGTGATCTACCGTTGGTCAGACTGAAGGGCGGGTAAAACCGCCTGGAGGGTCGAACGCGTGACCGTTGAAAAGGTCTGCGATGAACTGACGGGAGGCGGTCAAAGTCCAATCAAACTGGGAGATAGCTCGTTCTCTCCGAAATAACTTTAGGGTTAGTCTCCGGGTGCAAACTGTGCAGGTAGAGCTACTGGATGATTGTAGGGGTCTACCCGACTACCTCGATCAACCAAACTCCGAATGGCATGGTCCAAGTCCGGGGAAATAGACGGCGAGTGACAATATCCGTCGTCAAAAGGAGAAAAATCCAGACCGCCAGCTAAGGCCCCAAATCTACGCTTAGTCAAAGGAAGTCACGTTGCAAAGACAGCCAGGATGTTGGCTTAGAAGCAGCCATCATTTAAAGAGTGCGTAACAGCTCACTGGCCGAGGAATGTGGCGCCGATAATGATCGGGAATAAGCGTAGAGCCGAAGCTGCGGACTCGTAAGAGTGGTAGGAGAGCGTTCTTGGCGCAGCGAAGCTGTTCCGTAAGGATACGTGGAGCGCCAAGAAGTGAATATGTCGGCTTGAGTAACGATAAACACGGTGAAAATCCGTGTCGCCGTAAGCCCAAGGTTTCCTGGGGCAGGTAAATCCGCCCAGGGTTAGCCGGGTCCTAAGGCGAGGCCGAAAGGCGTAGTCGATGGATAGCAGGTTAATATTCCTGCGCACTTGCAGCGATCAAACCGAGGTTCAGATTTGCGGACTCCGCAGCCCAGACAGATGGGCAGGCCTAGCCGTTGCGGGGAAAGTGAGTCTCTAGAAAAGCCTCGGGGGCAAAGCAAGTCCCGTACCAAAACTGACACAGGTGGGCGAGGCGAATAGCCTCAGGCGCTCGAGAGAACGGTCGTGAAGGAACTAGGCAATATAACCCCGTAAGTTCGCGATAAGGGGGCCCTCGCCGCAAGGCAGGGCGCAGAGAAGAGGATCTGGGAACTGTTTATCAAAAACACAGCTCTGTGCGAAGACGCAAGTCGACGTATACAGAGTGACGCTTGCCCAATACTGGAATGTCAAGGAAGTGGCTCAGCGCAAGCGAAGGTCATGACCGAAGCACCAGTGAATGGCGGCCGTAACTCTGACGGTCCTAAGGTAGCGAAGTTCCTTGTCGGGTAAGTTCCGACGCGCATGAATAGCGTAATCACTGGATCACTGTCTCCACGACCGACTCGGTGAAATAGTAGTGGCGGTGAAGATACCGCCTACCCGCAGCAAGACGGAAAGACCCCGTGGACCTTCACTGCAGGCTCCTGTTGGCCATGAGCATATTCTGCGTAGTATAGGTGGGAGGCTTTGACGTCCCGGTTCCGGCCGGGAACGAGCCACAATGTGAAATACCACCCTGAGTAAGTTCGTGGCCTAACCTCGATTCCCGTGAATCCGGGCGAGGGACAGCTGGTGTCGGGCAGTTTGACTGGGGCGGTCTCCTCCCAAAGAGTAACGGAGGAGTGCAAAGGTCGGTTCAGCGCGGATGGCAACCGCGTGTCGAGTGCAAGAGCACAAACCGGCTTTACTGCGAGTCCGACGGGACGAGCAGTTACGAAAGTAGGCTCTAGTGATCCTGCGATCCCGTATGGAAGGGTCGTAGCTCAACGGATAAAAGGTACCCCGGGGATAACAGGCTGATCGCCCCCGAGCGCCCATAGCGGCGGGGCGGTTTGGCACCTCGATGTCGGCCCATCACATCCTGGGACTGAAGGCGGCCCCAAGGGTTCGGCTGTTCGCCGATTAAAGTGGTACGCGAGCTGGGTTCAGACCGGCGTGAGCCAGGTCGGTCCCTATCTGTTGTGGGCGTTGCATGCTTGATGGGAGTCAACTTTAGTACGAGAGGATTGAGTTGGACGCACCCCTGGTGATCCAGTTGCGCCGCTAGGCGCATAGCTGGGTAGCTACGTGCGGCAGGGATAACCGCTGAAAGCATCTAAGCGGGAAGCCCCCCCAAAGATGAGGCATGCTTGTCGTAAGACGAAAGACCCCTGGAAGACCACCAGGTTGATAGGCCACATGTGCACGGGCTGAAAGGCCCTTAGCAGAGTGGTACTAACGGTCGAATGTCTGGTCACACCAACCAGAAGCCGTGGTTCAATCCCGTGTGTTTCGTGTCTTGGATCCTTCCTTGACACCGATTCACACCTTTGAATCGAGGCGTTTCACGTCTCTTTGATTCTTTCTCCTTCGATCTTCCCTACCGTTGGACTTCTCGGTCGGCTTACGTCGGCCAAGAGGCTTGTCGGTGAATATGGTCGTCGGGCAACACCTGTTCCCATCCCGAACACAGTAGTTAAGCCGACGACGCCGATGATACTGCACCGCGGGAAAGTAGGTCATCGCCGACTCTTGAACCCCTTCAGGTAAACCTGGAGGGGTTCTTTCTTTTTTCGGTTCAGTTCGGTGCTCCGTACGTGAACACTGAGTTTCTCGACCGTTGTTTGCTCAAGCTCAATGGTCGCGTCCGAATCCGAATCGTACTTCAGCACGTGATCTGCTCAGGCGGTCATTCGGAATCGTCGCAACCAGGACAGTTGATGTGCTTGTTCGTGGACGTTGAGTGTTGATCGCGGGAGTGTCCGTCGTGCCTGATGCGCTCGATGCGGCACTCGCTCGTGGTGTACGTGAGTTCGCGCGACTTGCCGAGATGCTCGCGCCTCAGGCATGAAGAACAGATCGACGGCGATTGCGGCTCGCGGAACGTTGCCGCCACATGTGCCGCTTATTCCGCGTTTGCGATGGGCGATATGGCGCGGCGCTACGAGGGCTGTGGTGACGGCGGGCTCGGGCTTGGGGCTGAAGACGCTTCTGGGTTTCGAGTGTGAGGCTCACTGGCCAGGAGGGCGATGCTCGTGACGATGAGGACGACGGAGATCGCCTTGCGGGCGGTCATGCCCTCGCCCAGAAACCACCACCCGAGGAAGACAGCCGTCGCAGGGGCCAGCGCGAAGGCGATGGGGCGGAGTTTGGAGATATCGCCGCCTGGGAGCGAGAGGCCGACATAGAAGAAGAAGACGCCCGCGAACCCCGCGAGCACGCCCGAGCCGACGATGACTTTGAACCATGTCGCGGGGCGCATATCGCGCCACCACGCCTGAGGTTCGGCCTTGAAGACCCACATCGCCACGAGATACCCGGCCAAAGCCAAGGGCAGCGTGACTGCGGCGCGGAGCAAGACTGTGGCTAGTGGCCCGATTTCCTTGGTATTGAGCGCCGCTTTGGTGAAGATCTCGCCGACCCCCCAGCACAACCCCGCCAGAATCGCGCACATGACCGCTTGCATGGCAGAGTGTACGTGGTCCGATGTCCACAGTGAAAATAGCACAAACGTTCAAACGCAGATCGGGAGTGAGAAGCTAGTACTGATCGGTGTGCAGCGGCGTGGGCGCGGCGAAGATAGACGAGGCGGTATCGAGGGCGTTGTCGTCGCCCGAAACGAGCCCGAGGAGCGAGAGTTCGGCGGCGGACTTGTACCCAGTGAACATCGAGGCCAGGGCGCGGATATCGGCATGGATACCTAGACGTTGTGGCCCGCCTCGGACTGCGGTCCCGCGGCCTTCATGGATCTGCAGCGTCCAAGGCCCGCGATTGGCCTCGACGATGGGGTCATCGATCGTCAGGGGCAGTTCGACGCTGAGACCCGCTGGGAACGTCCGCTCCTTGATCGCGCGTTCCAGGCTGGCGATGCGAAGGAACCAGCGTTCGTACACGGTGGACGTGAACCGCTGCTGCCCGAGGAGGAAGAGAGCGGGGTGCGTGGGCCCGCCGTTGAACAGCACGTCGTGCCCCATCATCTCGTAGTCGGCCAAAAACGCGAGCACCCGGCGGCCCGAATCGGCGGAATTGAACACGAGATCGGTGAGGGCGAGCTGTTGGCGACCGTCGGGCTGGCGATTCTGCGTCAGAAAGACGTAGGCATCGATTGGTGTGGGAGTGGGTGTGTGCGGCGTGGTTGGTGCCAGTTCGCCGCGAGAGAACGCGAACCCGTGGTACGGCATGCCCCAGAACGTGCGGACCCGGTTCCAGATGTACGGGCCGCGGTCAAGCATGCCGTTCTGGAGCCGAGCGAAGCGTGCGTAGCACTCGCGCACGGCGGGCATGTGCCCTTCGCCGATGGGAGTGACGGTCCAATCCCCACGCCCCGGAGTGCGGAGGTCTCGCCCGTTGATGCGAGAGAGAGGGACGGTGTGCTTGCACAAGATCCCGGCCTGCTCGAAGCCGACTTGGCGGTACAAGGTCTGCGTCGAGGCGTATAGCCCCAGCAGCGGGACGCCCGCTTGTGCGGCATCCATCACGCACGCGGACATCATCCGCCGGGCGTACCCCTTCCCGCGATTCTCCGGGGCGACCGCCACCGCGGCGATCCCCAGCATCGGGACGCTCCGGCACGTCCCCGGCCCGGCGTAGAGGCCCATCGGGAACTGGACCAACGACGCGGCGACCCCGGAGGCGGTCGCTCCCCCACGCAACACGCGGAAGCATTCTTCTCCCACGTTAGCCATCCAATCCGAGGATGCCGACAGCGTGCTTGCAAAGGCGAGGCCGGTGGCGCGGATGATCGCGGCGCGGTCTTCGAGGCAGGTGATGGAGTCGAGCGTTGGCATAGGAGCTATCGGCGTGCCGGATCGGTGTGAAGAAACCCGAGGTGCAGCTCGGCGTGACGGCAATGCAGCGCGATCCACTCTGGGTGCGACAGCGGGCCGAAAATCGGGTTGGGCTTGTCGGGGGGGGCCGCGTCGAGCCTGGCAAGCGCGGCCCGTAGCTTTGTGAGCCCCATCGCGAAGGGAATCACCGCGATCCCCACGGTGCCATCCTTGATGCCCGGGATCTTCACGCCCATAGGCAGTTTGCCATAGAGGAACCTCTTTTTCATCAGCTTCAGGATGAACCGGATGAACCAAGGCGGGTTCTGGAGTTCCTTCGGGTAGCCGTCGAACGCGTACTCGATGAACGACGCGAGGTGTCCGAACATTTGCCCGGGAGTCCAGTTGCCCGAGGTCCGCAGCGAACCCGAAGAGTGGGCGCGTTCGAGCCTTTCAAGGTCGGCGCGAAGATCGGCCACGCTGTTGAACCGCAGAATTCGGCGGTCGGTGACTTTGGCCGTATCAATCGGTGGCGTCATAGGCTCAGTGTACCGGATCGAGCCCGAGGCGGGCGCACAATCGGGCCCGGGTCGAGCCCCATTCTTCCTGAACAACGCTGAAGTACACGGTGTCACGGACGAAGCCGTCGGACAAAATCCGGTGCCGCCGCAGCGTCCCCTCTCGGACGGCCCCGAGCTTGGAGATGGCGCGTTGGCTGTGCTCGTTGCGGGCGTCGCATTTCAGCGTTACCCGCACACAGCCGAGCACTTCGAACGCGTGGGCGAGCATGAGGAGTTTGCACTGAGGGTTGATCGCGGTGCCGCGAACGGACGGGGAGTACCACGTCGAACCGATCTCGACGCAGCGGTTGGGGGGATCGATGTCCATGTACGACGAGCTGCCCACGATCTGCCCCGACGCGGACATCGCCACAAAGGCCCGCGTCTTGGGCGAGGCGGCGTGCGCCGACAAATAGTCGCGGAACTCCCCCAGATCCCACGATTTCGGGCCCGAGAGGAAGAACCGGAAAGTGTCGGGCGCGGTCGCGGCAAACAGCCCCGCCGCGTGCTCGGCGGGGTCCATCGGAACAAGTGTGGCGTGTGCGCCCCTCAGCACGGGCATCGTGTCAAGCATCCGGCAGCGTAGGGGGTCAGGGCGAGCGATACCCCTGCGTGTCGAGCCTCTCCATGTAACGCGTCGGGTCGGAGATGGGCCCAAACCCGAACCGTCGGTACAGCTCGTGTGCATCCCGCGTCAACAAGCTGAACCGGCGGATCCCCGTGAGCGACGGCTCCGCGACGATCGCTTCCATCATCCGCTTCGAGACGCCCCGGCCCCGGTATGGCTCGAGCACAAAGACGTCGCACAGGTACGCGAAGCTTGCTGAGTCGGTGACGACCCTTGCAAAGCCGGCCTGCCCGGGCCTGCCGTCGGGGCGAGGCCGCGTGGTGTCGTACGCGCCGATGCACATCGAATGCTCGATCGCACGGTCCACACGCTCTCTCGCGATCCCCGGAGACCAGTAGCACGAGGACAGGAATCCGTGGACGGCGTCGCGATCGATGAGCCCGCGATCGAAGGAGAGGACGATCGAATCGGCGGTCATGGGTGCGGGCCGCGGGCGCCGCCGAAGGGGTCCGAGCCTTTCACACGCTCCATCAACGCTTCGAACCGCGATTCGGAACCCAGAAGTAGCACCATCACGATGACGGCGACGGCGTAGGCTCCGATGCCCGACCAGTCCTTCGAGAAAAGCACCGCTACAAGCCCCAGCAGCGCGAACCCCTCCGAGAGGGCGGCCCGAACCAACGTCTGCGTGAGCAGTACGCGGGCCACCTCCACGCGGCCGGCGTTCTGATCCTTGGACGCCGCCCACTTGGCTTTGGCCTTCGTGTCCATCGAGCGTTCAATGACATGCCCCAGGAACGCGGCGACGATTGCCCCGACGATGGCACCGATACCCGGCGTGGAGGTGCTCAGAATCCCCGTGGGAGAGTTCAATGCGAATGGGATGACGCCAGCCACGGACAACACGACGAACGCCGCGAAAGCACTCACCCCCATGAGCATCACGAGCGGGAGCATCCTGCTCTGAAGCAAGAGGGCGTTCAACGTCGGGGCGCCGAGAGGTTTGGGGTCATCCATGAAATCTACCCTCGCTGTAGAGCAATTCTTACGACTTCCTCATGCTTGTGATATCGGTGAGCACGTCGGCCTGATGGTCGGCGTGGTAGCTGCTGCGCACCAGTGGGCCGCTCTCGACCACCTTGAACCCGCGCGCGAGCCCCTCGGTCTTGAATACGGCGAATTGATCGGGCGTGACCCACCGGTCGATGGGAAGGTGGTTCCTAGTCGGTTGAAGGTACTGGCCGATGGTCAAGATGTCGCACGCATCGGCGGCTGGGCCCACACGCGTGCCCGCCTGCACCTGATCGATGAATTCGAGGACTTCCTCATCGCGTTCGCCGATGCCGACCATGATGCCGGTCTTGGCGACCACGCCCTGCTCTTTGCAGCGGCGCAGGAGTTCAACGGAGCGATCGAACTTGGCGCTGGGCCTGACCGCAGGGTACATGCGGCGGACGGTCTCGAGATTGTGGTTGATGATGTGCGGGCGCGAGTCGATGACCATCTGCAGCGCGGGCCAGTTGCCCTCGAAATCCGGGATGAGAACCTCGATCGACATCCCCGGGCACGCCTCGCGGCTGCGGAGGATCGTCTCGGCCCACACGCCGGCGCCGCCGTCGGGTAACTCGTCTCGGTTCACGCTCGTGATGACGATGTGCCTGAGCTTGGCGTGCTCGTACATCAACGCCAGTGATTCGGCGACGCGGCGGGGCTCATCCTTGTCGAGCGTCGCCGGGCGGCCCGTCTTGACGTTGCAGAACCCGCAGGCCCGCGTGCAGGTGTCGCCCAGGATCATGATCGTCGCCACCCCTCGCGACCAGCACTCGCCCATGTTCGGGCAGCTCGCCTCTTCGCAGACGGTGTGCAGCTTGTACCGATCCATGATGCCCTTGAGCCGCAGGTATCCTTCGCCCCCAGGCACGCGGGCACGGAGCCAATCGGGCTTTTTCCGGAGAGATAATTGCTGTGGTCCCTCGCGGTTGTTGAGCACCATCGACGACAAACTGACTTTGGGAGCGTCGACACTCCGGAGCGGATCCCCCCCGGCGGGCCTGGGATGCCGAGCGAGAGTTCGCGCCAATGCGTCCGGACTCATGAGTGCATTCGCAGGGTTCGGACGTTCCATAAGGAGTGAATCGTAGGTGGAGGAACTCCGCGAACACGACGCGGGTGGCTGCCGTAAACTCGGGTGCCCACAGGCTCAAAAGTTCGTTATTTGTAAGGATTGCGGACGATGTTCACATCGAACCTGTCAAAAACCGAATGCAGATGGGGCCGATGGTCCGAATAAACGAGGTGGTGAACAGTCCGAATCGAGAGTGTACGGGAGGGGTCTGTTCAGCCGACGAGTTTCAGGACTCGCGGGGTGCCGGGTGTGTCGCTACAGTTAGGGCCTCATTCAATGCCCATAATAAGGGTATTTGAAGGTGTAGTTCGGATCGCAACGACGAAGGAGCCGGGCGTGCGTCAGACGGTGAGAACAATGGATGTGTTGTGCAACGACAGGACCGTTCGGATGGCGGTGGTCGGAGCCGCTGGGCTCTGCCTGGGGCTTGGGGGCTGCAACGTCGATTCCTTTATGGATCCGAGTGTGACGGGTCGGTGGGAATATACACCCACTACTTTTCCCATCTTGACCTACATCAGCACGGTCGAGAGCAAACCCGAAGACCTGGTCGATTACAGCGCGGTGTCTGCGTCTGACCTGCTGCCTAATCCGGCGGACTACAGGCTCGGGCCCGGAGATCGGCTTCAGTTCAAGCTCTGGGACATCGTCGAGCAGGGTCGGGTAGAGACCTACGAGCGTCAGGTGGATATCCGCGGGCTCGTCGACATCCCGCAGCTCGGGCGGTTTTATGTGAACGGCAGGAACGTGCCGCAAGTCCGTGAGATGCTCTCGGAAAAGATGAAGGCCTTTGTGTCTGAGCCTTTGGTGGAGATCGACGTTACGGAGCTTCGCCAGCAGACGTTCGCGATCATCGGGGGCGTATCAAGGCCCGGCGCGTACTTCATCCCAAGGCCCGATTATCGCTTGCTCGAAGCGATTACCAACGGCGAACGTCTCGACACGACGGCCAAACAGCTCTATGTGATCAGAACGGTCAACCTCGATCCGATGCTTGACAACCCGTCGGGCGCACCTCCTTCGGACGCGATCCAGCCGACGGGCGTCCCGGGGACGTCGGGCACGCGACCCGCGGACAAGCAGGGCGCGGACATCCTCGAATTGATCAACTCGATTTCGGGCGAGAACACGCCAGCAAAGAAGCCTGACGCACCCATGCCCGGCGCGATCTCTGGGAACAGCGGGCGTGATGTTCCGTCCTCGATGCAGCCCGGATCATCATCAGGTAAAGAGCCCGCCGTGCCTCTGCCCGAGATGGTCACGATTCCCACCGCAACACAACCCAGGGTCGCGGTGCAGGCCGGGGCACCGTGGAAGTTTGTCAACGGGAAATGGGTACAGGTTGGTTCGTCCTCGGCTCGGGCGGTTGGGCCTGCGGAGGCTGTGGGGCTGACGGACGACGGGCGTGCGCCGGGGGATGTCGTGACGCAGCGGGTGATCAAGATCCCGATGGATCGTTTGCTCGCCGGCGACAGCACGCTGAACATCATCATCCGGCCCGGGGACGTGATCAGGATACCTGAGCCCGAGCGTGGTGTGTTCTATGTTGGCGGTCAGGTCCGAAGGGGGGGGGTATTCGAGCTGCCAACGGATGGCAAAATGACGCTCAAGCGAGCGATCGATACGGCCGGCGGGCTCGACCAGTTGGCGATCCCAGAGAAAGTGGACATTATCCGAATGATCGGGAAAGACCGGCAGGCGATCGTGAAGGTCAATCTCGGAGCGATCAATCGAGGCACACAGCCCGATCTCTACATTAAGCCAGACGACCAGATCAGCGTGGGCACGAACTTCTGGGCTCAACCGCTGGCGGTGCTGCGCAATGGTCTGCGCGCGAATTACGGGTTCGGATTCCTTTTGGACCGCAATTTCGGGACCGATTTGTTGGGAGTTCCTCCGGAATTTAAGAATCGAGCCCGCAGCAACCTTCCTTTCTGACCGTGGGTTGCTGCTTTCGATGGTCAGAAGGTCCGTTTCTCGACGGTGTTATCGGGCTTTGCCGGATGATTCGTGCGGAGTCGGACGCGGAGGTCTGGGTGAACCGATGGAAGGGATCGAACACCGGGTGGGCCCTGAGTCGTAAAGACGGGTCCGCGCGGGGCGCAAGAATTGCCGACCCAGAGGAGCGGGGAGTGAAGTTGACGGAGTACGCGTGACGAGTTTGCCCGCCGAGAGACCGAGGATCGCGACCGGACCCGAGCGGGTCTGGTTCGGCATGGTTTCCACGGCGCGTGCGGCGGCGATCGTGCTGCTTACCGCGGCCTTTGTCGGGGTTTTTTGGCACTGGTTCTACAAGCAGAATCGATGGTGCCAGGAAAATCTGCAGGACTGGGGGCACGCGTATGTGATCCCCTTGATCAGCGGATTCCTCGTGTACAGAGACTGGGAATACTACAAACGAGAGAAGCCCGTTACGTTCTGGCCAGGGATGCTGGCGGTGCTGTCCGGGCTGGCGTGTTACCTGTTCTTCAAGGCGGGATTGCCCAACCACATGCTGCAGGGCGCGGCGATGTTGCTGACGCTCAGCGGGATGGTGCTGACGGTCTGCGGCCCGCGGATTTTCTCTTTGGCATTCATGCCCATCGCCTTCCTGGTGTTCGGGATCACGATCTCCGAATCGATCATGATCTCGATCACGTTCAAACTGCAGAACATCGCCGCCACCGGCGGGGCGACGCTGCTGGGGCTATTGGCGCCGATCTTCGGGTACACGTCTTCGCTCTCGGGGAACACGATCGACATTGTGACGAGCGATGGGACGGCGATCCCTCTCGGGATCGCGGAGGCGTGCTCGGGCATGCGGATGGTGATTGCGTTTGTGGCGCTGGCCGGGGCGGTGGCGTTGCTGTCGTGCCCGGAGTGGTGGAAGCGGGTGGCGGTTCTGTTGGTTTCGTTGCCGGTGGCGATCTCGATGAACGTCGTTCGGGTGGCGGTGCTCGGCATCGCGTCGCTGTGGAATTCTGAATTCGCGCGTGGCGATGCACATATCTTCATCGGAACAGTGCTGCTGATCCCCGGACTGGGGCTATTCATGCTCGCGGTGTGGTCGCTCGACAGGATCTTTGTCGAGGACAAGGCGGCATCGAAGTCGGTCAAACCTTTGCCCGCCTCCCGACCCGATATCCCCTCTCCTGCGGCAACGCTGGGGAGCGCGTCGTTTCTCGTCGTGCTGCTGACGATGGTCGCCTCGTCGGTCGCGATCCCGCTGGGGATTCGTGCGATCGGGGCTGTGCTCGAGAAGGAGTCGATCTACCCGGCGGACGGCCGGCTGCTCTCGCAGGTGCAGCCCGCGGCGACCCCGGGTTGGCAGGTGGATGGGAAGGACATCAAGGAGAGCGCGGAAACGGAAGCGGTACTGGGGACGTCGAACTATCTGACGCGGAATTACAAGCGTACCGGGAAAGTCGGGCTGGAGTACCTCGCGCTCCACGCGGCGTATTACACGGGCCGGATCGACACGGTGCCTCACGTTCCCGAGAGGTGCCTGGTGGGAGGCGGGTGGGGCATCGTCGACGGCCCGTTCACGCTCGCGGTCCCCCTGGATTTGACGAGGTTGTCGCCCAATCCGGTCGACCCTGAATCGAAGCAGATGGGGTATCTCAGGTCCAGGCTTTCGGACACGAGCGATCACCCCGGGCAGTACGTGAACATGCCCAAGGGACTCGATGCGCTGAAAATGCAGGTGACAAAGTTCGCGGCGCCCAACGGCTCGACGATGTACGCCGGGTACTTCTTTGTGGCGAACGGATCGGTGGCGACGACAGCGAACGATGTGCGTCTCAAGGCGTTCGATCTGTCGTCGAAATACGCGTATTACATGAAGGTGCAGATTTCGAGTCTGACGGCGACGAGCGAGAGCGAGATGGTCGAGCAAGCCGCGGACTTGTTGGACGAGGTTCTTCCCGAGTTGATGAGGTGTACGCCGGACTGGCTCGCGGTGGAACGTGGCCAGCATCCGCAGGGTGCGACGAAGTAAAGAGCGGACGCCGGCGAACACGCCGGTGCCGAGGAGCAGTGAACGACGATGGCAGCAGGAAAAGTAAACGTCCGGTTTGTGGCGGGTTTGATCGCGGTTCTCGTCGCGTTGGTCGGCGGCGGGGGTGCTGCGGCGTACTTGATGTTGTTCCAGAACGGGACCAGGCTCGCGGCGCAGGCTGATGCGGCGGCGGAGCAGGGGGACTGGGTCAAGGCCGAGAAGCTGTATTCCAAGGCGGTGAACAAGGAACAGACGAACGCGGCGTACATCGCCAAATGGATCGGGGCGATGGAGAGACTGACGCCCGAGACGCAGAACGGGTATGCCTCGAAGTATCAGGGGGAGTATCTCAACGCGTTGCGGGCGCTGGCACGGGCTCGCCGGACGGACGTGGATGCGCACGTCAACGCGATCAAGCCGTTTCACGACGCGATGAAGTACTCGGTGGGAGCGGGCGGCATGACAGACATCGCTGAGGCAACAGAGTCGGCGATGGACTACTTTGCGGGTGCATCCGACAAGAAGCACGAGGTTATCCGGCGATTCCGCGGGATGGCGTATGTTCGTGGGTACGTGGGCTCGGCGAATCTTAAGGATCAGGAGGTCGCGCTGGCGAAGGAAGATCTCCTGGCCGCCTTGGCGGTCGATCCTGCAGACGGGGAGTCTGCGGCGGCGCTCTCGAAGTGGTACATGCATCGGAGCGACCTGCTGGCCTCGAGGCAGGACGTGGAGGCTTCAAAGGAAGCCGAGGAAGCCGGGCTGAAGTTCCTGGCGGAATACGCGCAGCGGAACCCAGACAACGCGGAGATCGCGCTGCGGGTGGTCGAAGTGGCATTGGACGATCTTCAGGAGAGCGTGAACAAGGCCGGGTCGGCCGATGAACGCAAGGCAGTCGCGGAGCGGATGTCTCCCGTGATGAAAGACGCGATCGAGCGTTTCGCTGCGATACTGGAAAGGAAAGATCCTGCGAAGACCGCCCCGGAGCTGAGCCTGAGTCTTATGCGGATGGAGGGCTTCCAAGGAATCGGTGAAGGGAAAGCGGAGCGGCCCGAAAGAATCGCTCGGCGGGTGTGTGAGGCGCAGCCGGCCAATCCGGCGGCGTTCTTGGTTCTGGCGCAGATTCTGGCGACGGCGGGGAAACCCGTGGATGCGCTCGCGGAGCTTCAGCGTGCCGTGGACATCAAGCAGGCTCCGATCTCTCATGCGGGCCAGCGGCAATTCGGTGAGCGGTCCGTTGCACGCTCGTTCCAGGCGCAGTATGCCATCCAAGCGTGGGGTGTTGAGGCTGACGCTGGAAAGAAGAAAGAGTGGCTGGACCGGGCGGGCGAGTATCGGTCGAAGTACGCGGAGGTGGTGGGCCCCAACGACACCGAGCTGATGCTGCTCGATGCGCAGCTCGACTTTGCGAAGGAGGACTTTGGAGCGGCGCAGAAGAAGTTGCTGGACTACAACACCAAAGTCAATGAATCGAACGCCCAGGCGCTCCGCATGCTCGCCGAGTGCTCGTATCGGATGATGCAGTTCACTCGGGCAGAAGAGTTCTATAGGAAAGTGGTCATTCGTGAGCCGGGGAATCTGCTCGCGGTACTGCGTCTTGCCGGGATGTTCCAGGCACAAGGGCGCAACGACGAATCGATCCAGATGTATCAGTATGCATTGCAGATTGACGCGAAGAACGATCTGGCCAAGCAGCAACTGGACCTGCTGATGGCGAGGCGGAACAGCGGTGTCGCGGACGCGTCGGACCCTGTGATCCGCGGGCTGCTCGAGGCTGATCGTCTCGAGCAAGAAGGAAAGGCGGACGAGGCGCTGGCCAGGCTGCGAGAGATGTACAAGAAGACCCCGGATTCGCGGATCGCGATCCCTCTCGCGGCACGGATCGCACGCCGCGGCGAAAAAGACGAGGCGATGCGGATTGTCAACGAACGTTTGGCGGTCGATAAAGACAACCGTCAACTGAGCAACCTGCGGATCGCGCTGACCTATGACGACCCGTGCAAACAGCGCGAGATGGCGATTACCGAGAGCCCGACCCTGACTGAGCTGCAGAAGTCGCTCGCGCTCTGGAGTGTTTATCGCGATTGCGGGCGCAAGGCGGACGCGACGGCGGCTTTGGCCAAGGCCAAAGGCCTCGATCCGCAGAACGCCGCGGTCATCGAGTTTGAGTTCATCGAGGCGCTCGAACGCAAGGACTTTGACACTGCGGACAAGCTCGCGGAGGAGTCACGCAAACGGGACACGGACCTCGTGGACGGGGCGACGTTCAAGGCTCGGATTCTCGACGCGCAGGGGAAGCTGACGGACGCGGTGCGTGTTCTGGAAGAAGCGTCGAAAAAGCCGAGCTTCGGCGTTGAGCCCGCGCGACTTCTGGCGGCGCTGTACACGCAGCAGAGGCGGCTGCCGGAAGCGGTCGCCGTTCTCCGGTCGGGGCTTTCGAAGAACAACACGCACCGGGAGTCGTTGCTGGCGCTGGGGAGCCTGCTCGTCCAGCTCGGTCGCGATCGCGAGGCACTCGAGGAGGTCCGTGCGCGGCAACAGATCCACGTAGGCGATCAGCAAGTGACGAATATGTGGCTCGAACTCGAGGCCACCGTGGGCAGCCGCGATGTGGCGGTGGAGCGGCGCAAGCGTCAGCTCGAGATTTCTCCCAACGACCGAGAGGCGCAGATCGCGCTGGCGCGGCTGTACGTTCAGAACAAGGATTGGAAGCTTGCCCGTGGACTGCTCGACCGAGTGAGGGCCGGAGGGATTGACCTTCGCATTGTCGAGATTGATGCGCAGTGGTACGCGGACCAGGCGAACATGGTCGGAGCACGAAAGGTCTTCGATGATTTCATCGCCGGTCTTCCGAAGGACAAGATCACGTCAGAAATGCTGCTCGCAAAGGGGAACTTCCTTGAGAGGCTGCAGCAGTTGGACGCGGCGGCCGAAGCCTATGCGGACGCAAGGGCGTTGCAGGATCCCAAGGTCCGCCAGGCAGATCGTGCGATCGCGGATCTTCTGATGCGTCGCGGGAAGCTGCCCGATGCGGCGGTGGCGTTCGGAGAGATCGTCAAGGCTGGTGCCGACACGCCCGAACGGACGTATGCGAAGCGGCAGATCGACACGTTCCTCCAGATGCGGAAAGGCACCGAGGCGTTGGCGGCATTGGAGGCCATGGGCTCCTCTGCTCGCGAGGACGCTCAGTTGCTCGGGCAGCTCGCCGAGGCGTCGCGTCTGGCGGGTGACAAAAAGAAGGCGGCTGAGGCGCTCGATCTTGCGGTTTCTAAGTTCCCTGGAGACGCGGTGGTCTACCACCGCCGGGCGCTCGCCAATCAGGAATTCGAGGAGCTCCGCGTCGAGGTGCTCAGGGACCTTGATCGTGCCATCCAGCTCCGTCCCGACTATTGGCAGGCGAGGCGAGACAAGGCGCGATTCCTGGTGCGAGGCAAGACTCCCGACATGGACGGTGCCATCCGCGAGATGCGAGAGGCGGTGAAATACAACCCGCAGATCGACGAGCTTCGTATCACGCTGATGCGAGAGCTATTCACCGTGGGCCGCGACAGCGACGCGTTGGAGGTCGCGGAGGAGGTTGCCTCCAAGCGGAGCAACGACGTTCAGTTGCTCGTGAATCTCGGTGCACTGTTCCGGGAGGCCGGGAAGAACGATCGATCGGCGGACTTCTACCGCCGCGCGTACGAGCTGTCGGCCCAGCCGTTCGTGGTGATCGCGTACATCGACCTGCTGCACTCGATGCAGCCGCGGAATCTTGAGCAGGTTGACCGGGTTCTACTGAAAGTCGGGAGCGCGGTGATCGAGTCCGAGCCAGCGCTCATGATGGCAAGGGCAAAGCAGCTCCTCTTCCGCGGGAAGCAGGAAGATGGTCTCCGCGACGTCATGAACGCCCTTCGACTGATCAAGCCTGACCAGCACGACCTGGTGATGGCGTGGTTCGGCGACGTGAAGCGGAACGCTCCGACACAGGTGGACCGAGTGCTCGACCTCGTGGAACGAGACAAGCTGATTCCCGGCTGGCCCAAGTTCTTCCGAGCGGGGACCCTGCTCGAGAAGCCCGAGAGTGAGAAGCGTGCGATGGCGATGCTCGAGGAAGTGGTAGCCCAGGAAAAGGACAACACACTGGTCCGCCAGGCCTACCTGATCCTCCAGGCCAAGTATTACCAGGCCAACGACTGTTCGAATGGGCTTCGCGTTATGCGCGACGCGGCCAACAGGTACCCGGACGACTCGTTCCTGCTCAACAACCTCGCGTACTTCATGGTCAAGTGCGGCGAGGACGCCAAGCTGGCTGTGCCCATCGCCGAGAAGGCGCTTCAGAGAGCGACGGAGAACGGCCGTGACCTGACGGACGTGCTGGACTCGCTCGGTTGGGTGTACATGAAGGCCGGTCGACTCGACGACGCGCAGAGGCCGATTCTGCAGGCCTTGTCGCTGGCGGGGGGGCAGCCGGTGCGGGCGACGATCCTGATGCACCTTGCGGAACTGCTGGTGCTTCAGGGGAAGGTATCGGACGCGGAAGCGGTCCTCAAGGATGCTGCGAAAGTGCTCTCCGACATGCCCCAGAAGGGGCTTGGTCAGGCCGAGCAATTGGCGGAAGTCACGAAATTGGTCGAAGAAGCCATGAAGGCGAACAAGAAATAGGTTGCGCGGGGTCGAGCCGCGATTGCCCGGTTTCGGGCGAAGGAAGGTTGTCAGATGTCGAGCGTGAGCGCGAATGTTGGGATGCAAAGACCGGGGCAAAACCAGGCGGCGGGTGCGCCGCAGGCCACGGGCGGTCTCGACCCCGTGAAGCTGATTCTTCGGCATAAGTGGATCCTGATGGCGTCCACCGTGGCGGGGCTGGCGCTCGGCGTGGTCGCGCACTACGGGTGCATGTACATTTATCCGATCTATAAGCCGCAGGCGATCTTCGAGTGCAATCCGCCCGAGAACAACGCCTATCTGACGGCCGGTGCGTCGGGTTCGATATCGAACGAGGAAATGTCGACGTTCATCCAGACCCAGGTCCGGATCATGGTGAGCGACGAAATCCTCGAGAGCGTTTCTTCGAGTCCCAAGCTCGAGCAGGCCGCTCCGGATTGGGTCAAGCGGTACCGCAACAATGATGGGACGCTCGACACCCGAGAGATCTTTAAAGACCTTGTGAAGGACGTGCGTTCGAAAAGCCTCCCACAGACGCGTCTGATCGAGCTGTCGTTCTCGTGGAAGAAACCAGAGGATTCAGCTGGCGTTGTGAAGTTGGTGATGGACGAGTACATGCAACGGGTCCGCGCCAGGGCGGAGGACGCTTCGCGCGAGCGTACCAACCTGCTGAGCAAGGCCATCGACGAGACTTCGAAAGAAATCGATCGGCTCAAGAATCAACGTGCGACGAAGATCAAGGAAAAGAAGGTTGAATCCGCCGACCAGCGTCTGACCGAGGCGAACATGCGCCTCGAGCTCGTCGGAAGGCAGCAGACCGAGCTTCGGAACCAGAAGCAAGACCTGGAAACACGCATCAAGATCCGGCAGGATCAGCTCAACGACCCGAGCGGCACCCCGAAGATTCCCGAGGAAATCAAGAATCGCGTCTCGAAGGACCCGCATATTCTCGATCTTCAGCAGCAGATGACCGCACTCGAGACGGAGCTCGACGGGCTGCGCCGGCGCGGCGTGAGCCCCGATCACCGCGCGTACAAGGTCGCCGAGTCCCGGCTCCAGGCGTACAAGCAGAATTTCGAGCAGTTCCAGCAGGAAGCATGGACTCGCGAGTTTGAGGCGGAGTTCGAGACGCTCAAGACCGGGCTGCGGTCGGTAGATGCCCAGCTCACGGTGCTCGACAGCGAGCGAGCGGACCTGGCCGTGCGCCAGACGGAACTGACGACAGTCATCGGCGAGCTCGATGACATCAATGACAAGGTCAAGACTCTCGAGTATTCGCTCAACCAGTCGAGAGAAAAACTTAAAGAGCTCAACACCATTCTGGGGCTGGCCACGTCGGCGCGGATCGTTCCACTCCAGAGCGTGATACGACTTCCGAAGGAGCCGATCTTCCCGAAGCTCATCTTCATGGTTCCCGCTGGCGCGGTGCTGGGTCTGGGTCTCGTGGGCGGATTCGTGGTGCTCCGCGAGATCGTGGACCAGCGAGTCAAAGGCCCCGGCGACATCGGATTGATCCCGCGCGCCCGGCTGCTGGGTTGGGTGGCCGACGCCGCCGAGGATCCGGCGGGCACGGGTGTGGTCGAGACCGCGTTCCGCGACCGCCCGCGCGGTGTGATCGCGGAAAACTTCCGCCAGGTCCGCTCGTCGTTGCTCAAGCGGATGGATTCCGCCGGTCACAAAGTTGTCATGGTTGCCGGGTGCATGCCCGCGTCTGGCGCGACGTCGATGGCGACCAATCTTGCGCTCGCGTGCGCAGCAGCAGGGAAGAACGTGCTGCTTATCGACGCCAACTTCCGCAGGCCAGCGATCCACAAAGTATTCGGCACGGGCGAAGGGCCCGGGCTCAGCGACGTGCTCAGCGGGAGTGAAACGCTCGACAAAGCCGCACGCGACTTGAAGGACATGCCCAACCTACGGGTGCTCCCCGCAGGCACAAAGGCGCTGCGGGCGTACGAGGCCCTGGCCTCTAAACAGATGTCCGCTCTGCTCACCGAGGCCCGCGGCAAGTACGATTGTGTCTTCATCGATGTTTCCCCCTCTGTGGTCTCGGGAGACGCGGCGACACTCGCGCACCAGGTGGACGCAACCACGCTCGTGGTCCGGGCGTTTGCCGAGAAACGCGGGATGGTCGCGCGGATCCGGGGAGAGTTTGCCGAGGCCAAGAGTGAGTTCCTGGGCATCATCGTCAACGGAGTCAAGTCCGCAGCGGGCGGATATCTCCGCGGCAACATCATGGCGACGCACGATTACCACACCGAACCAGCGGAGGCCAAGGGCTAACGCCCGTTTCCCGTGGCAGACCAAAGAACGAGATCGGAACCGGCTATGCGAGCGGAGGCTCGCGATGGGAGTCGGCCGCGCCGAGCGCTGGTCACTGGCGGCTCGGGGTTCATTGGCTCTCATCTGGTCTCGTTGCTCCTCGCCCGCGGTGACGAGGTCGTGGTGGTAGACAACCTCTCGACCGGTCGGCGCGGAAACTTGCCGGTGTTCCACAACCGACTCCGTGTCGTGGAGTCCGATCTTTCTCGCGCGGTTGCAGGGCTCGGACAGGAGCGGTTCGATGAGATCTATCACCTGGCCGCAGCGGTCGGGGTGAAGCTTGTGACCGACGACCCGATTCTCGCGGTGGAGACCAACGTCGGCCGCACGCTCGACCTGCTCGGTTTCGCCCGTGACCGAGCGCCTCATGGGGGCTCTACGCGGCACAGCCGGGTTCTCGTGGTTTCGAGCTCGGAGGTGTACGGGAAGGGCTCGAAGAGCCCGTTTAGCGAGGACGACGACGTGGTCTACGGGCCGACCACGGTCGCGCGCTGGTGCTATGGATGCACGAAAGCCATCGACGAATACCTGTCACTGGCGTTCCACAGGCGAGACGCGTTGCCCGTGTCGATTGTCCGTCTCTTTAACACGGTGGGGCCGGGCCAAGTGGGAGACTACGGGATGGTGCTCCCGAGGTTTGTGAGAGCCGCGCTCGATGGCACTGCGCTCGAAGTGTACGGTGACGGGCAGCAGACGCGCTGTTTCTGCGACGTGCGAGACGTTGCCGGGGCAATGCCGCGTGTGCTTGCATCCCCGGACACCGCGGGACGTGTGTTCAACCTCGGATCTGATCGTTCGATCACAATCCGTGCGCTCGCCGAGTTGGTGATCCGGACTCTGGGCTCTACGTCGTCGATCAAGACGGTGCCTTACGAACGGGCGTATAGCCCCGGGTTTGAAGACCTTCGGGATCGCAAGCCCGATCTGACTCGTATCCGGTCCGCGATTGGCTGGAAGCCTGTGTACGAACTGGACGAGACGATCCGAGACCTTGCCCGGGCCATGCAGGCGTGCCCCAGAGAACCCCAAGCCGAGAGTGTGACATGAGACTTGATCCGATCATCGACACGCCCCATGCGCCGGGTGCCATCGTGCCGCCGGCGGGCTTTGGCATTCTGGACGTCTTTCATTCGTACGTGTGGGTGTTGCTCGTCTCGTTTCTAGTGACGCTGTGCGCGACGCCGATCATGCGCAGGCTCGCGGTCAAGCACGGCATTATCGACCGGCCGAGCGAGGCGCGGAAGATTCACAAGATGCCCATAGCGTATCTGGGCGGCGTCGCGGTGTTCCTGGGGATCGTCGCCGGGATTTTCTTTAGCTACATCGGGTACTACATGCCCGAGCTATTGGATCAGCAGGGAGGCTCCGCGCTCGACGCGCTGAGCAACAAGCTGCCGGTGCCCCCATCGGTGCTCTTCGGCATGACGGCGATCGCGGTGGTAGGGCTCATCGACGATGTGGTTGGGACGACGCCCAGGGTCAAGATCGGTGGGCAGCTACTCGCGGCGGCGGCGCTCGCCGCGGATGACGTGGGTGTGAAGGTGGCCGCGGGCGTGCTGCTTCCCCTGGCCAAGAGCCTTCACCTGCCGACGGAGATGCACGCCGGGTTTGAGACGGTGATGCTGCACGTCCCGCTCCCCGTGGGCATCGCCGGCATGACCACGATTCCCATCGATCTCGTCTACTGGGCTGGGACAGCGATCATCGGGTTGTTTGTCATCGGAGCCTGCAACGCCTCGAATCTGATCGATGGGCTTGACGGGCTGCTTTCGGGCGTGACGGGGATCGCTAACGCGGGTCTCTTGGTCATTGCTCTGTTCCTCGCGGTGGCCGACGACGGGCCACGCGACGCCCAGCGGGTCGTGCTGTGCATGGCGATTCTGGGGGCGTGCCTCGGGTTCCTGCCCCACAACTTCAATCCCGCATCGATCTTTCTGGGCGACTGCGGTTCGCTGCTGCTGGGCTTCTGCACGATCGTGGTCGTGCTATCTCTTGGTGACACGGGGAAGACACATCTCGTCATGGCGGGGCTGGTGATCTATGCCATCCCGATGATCGACACCGCTCTGGCGATCGTCCGCCGGAAGATGGCCGGCAAGCGGATCAGTGATCCCGACTCCGACCACCTCCATCACATGCTCAAACGTGCGATGGGTGTCAAGGGGGCCGCGTTCTCGCTCTACGGTCTAGGGATTGCGTTCGCCACACTGGGCGTGCTCATGAGCCTCTGGCGTGCGCGGGTTACGTATGCCCTGACGTTTATCTTTGTCAGCTATATCGCGGTGATCTCGATCAAAGTGGCGAGGAAGAAGCAGATCGAGGAAGCGGCGGCGTCATTCGACAGGGGCAAGGGGGCGGAACTCGAGCCCGCCGCCCAGGCCGCGCCGGCAATGGCTAGCCCGGCGTCTGGGTCGAGAACCCCGGTGGGTCGCGCCTAGGACCTCGTGCCGCCCGCTATACTCGACCATGTCGCAGAAGCCGGTTCGCGTCATCGCGTTGATGAATCAGAAGGGCGGGGTCGGAAAGACCACGACCACGGTCAATCTGGCCGCCGGTATCGCGCGGCAGAAGCGATCCACTCTGGTGATCGACCTTGATCCGCAGGCGCACGCCAGCCTGCACCTGGGTGTCGATCCATCGTCACTGAGCCGCTCGGTCTACGACGTGCTGCTCGCCCCGGGCGACAACCCCGCATCGGCGATCTCGAAAGTGAACGACTTCCTTGGTGTGATGCCTTCGACGACCGACCTTGCAGCGGCGGAGATCGAGCTGGCCGCGGAGCCCGACCGCCTGTTGCGGCTTGACAAGGCGGTCACCGCGTTGAACGGCGCCTATGAGTTCATCCTGATCGACTGCCCGCCGTCCCTTGGGCTCCTCACGCTGAACGGGCTTACCGTGGCCCGCGAGGTGCTCATCCCGATGCAGGCGCATTTCCTCGCGCTGCAGGGCGTGAGCAAACTGCTCGAGACCGTCCGGCTCATCAGCCGCGCGAGCAACCCCAGGCTGCGAGTGCTGGGTGTGGCGCTGTGCATGCACGATGCGGCGTCCACGCACGTTCGCGAGGTCGTGGCCGACCTGGAGGGCTTTTTCGAGGAAGGACGCGAGCAGGACACCCCATGGCGGTACGCCCGGGTTCTCCGCCCCGCGATCCGTCGGAACATCAAACTCGCGGAGTGCCCGAGTTTCGGGAAGACGATTTTCGATTACGCCCCAGGCGCGCCGGGCGCCGAGGACTACGGCGCTCTCGCCGCGGCGCTGGTCCGCGAGTGGGACGCGATGCTCGCTCGGCGGGACGGGCAACCCCTCGCCGTCGAGACCGCCGCGGCATCCAGGATCAATGCCTAAAGGCCTGGTTTTCTTTCTCTTTAGGATGCAGCGGGACGTCTTCAACGTCCTGGCAAGTTCGGCAAAGGAGTCGTGGTGGCGCAAACTCAAGGACATTCATCAGGCCTTCATGGGCCTGTTTCGTGGTTGGTGTGGGCGATTCTCGGGGCTGCGGCCGGAATCGGGTTCACGTTCCTCCTCCCCGCCGCGTACGCACCGGATGCCGTCAAGCCCGAGGTCCCTCTCTGGCTCGTGTCCCCGTTCGCCGCGCTGCTTCTGGGTGTCGCGGTCATGCCCTTCATCGCGAGATCGTTCTGGCACCACAGATATCCGGAAGTGTCGCTGTTCCTTGGTGCGGCGGTCGCGGCGTACATGATCAAGGCCTTTGACCGTCCAGGATTCGAGAACGGGATGAGCTTCGGGTCGGCGTCCATGATTCATGCGGGGATCGAGTATTACGCGTTCATCGCTCTTGTCGGAGGTCTGTTTCTCGTCTCCGGCGGCATCCTCATCGACGTTCGCGGCAAAGGAGGTCCATGGATCAACACCGCGATGCTCTTCTTTGGCGCGATTCTCGCCAATTTCGTCGGCACGACCGGGGCCAGCGTGTTGCTTATCCGCCCGTTCATGCGCATCAACCGCGGCCGGCTGACACCTCTGCACATCGTCTTCTTCATCTTCATCGTCAGCAATTGCGGTGGGTCGCTGACGCCGATCGGTGATCCTCCTCTCTACCTCGGGTTCCTGAAAGGCGTCCCCTTCTTCTGGACGCTCACCAATCTCTGGCCTGACTGGCTGCTCGTGATAGGTCTTCTGGTTTCGGCGTTTCTCGTGTACGATCTTCGGGTCGGCCCGGGCGACCCGGAGCTCGTGCCCGTGGTTGCTCACCCGGGCGTCACGATCCGTGGGAAGGTCGCGATCGTGGGGATGTGCCTTTTGGTTCTCGGGGTTTTCATCGACCCCATCATCAAGAGCCATGGGCAGCAGTGGGGGGTCGAGTTTCTCCAGGGCAAGCCCGTTGGAGCCACAGTTCAGATCATTGTGGCACTGACGACGTTCGCATTCTCGAGCAAGGCCATCCGAGAGCAGAATGGGTTCAACCTCGAGCCGATCAAAGAGGTTGGGCTCTTGTTTGCGGGGATCTTCTGCACGATGGCGCCCGCTTTGGCATACCTCGCCACCCACGGCAAAGAGTTCGGACTCAGCACTCCCACCGCGTTCTACGCGGGGACCGGAGTGTTGTCGGCGGTGCTCGACAACGCGCCCACGTACATGAATTTCCTCCAGATTGCGGTCGGGGATAAGGGGGCCGTCTCGCCCCCGGTGGTGGCCGAGTTTCTCACCACCGCAAGCGGGCCCATGACGCTGCACGCGATCAGCACGGCGGCTGTCTTCTTTGGCGCGATGACCTACATCGGAAACGGGCCGAACTTCATGGTGAAGGCGATCGCAGAGTCTTCGGGAGTGAAGATGCCCAGCTTCTTTGGCTATCTGTTGCGGGCGATCCTGCTCCTGCTGCCCGTTCTGGTGATTCACTGGGCGGTCTTTGTGAGATAGACAGTTAGTATTCACTACGTACGTGCATCCCGGCCAGTTTGTACAACCCCGGGGCGGCGTCGTGGTACATCGGCTCTAGAATCGTTGACCGCCGCGCTGGGCCGTGTGTGTTGAGCGAGTGCGGAGATCGTGGAATTTGGGGTGGTTTGCGGAGGCTTTCTCGATGAGAATCAACCGGATGGTCGTTTCGGGTGTGGTGGCTCTGGCGGGACTCGCACCAGCAGCAGTCGGCGGGGAGGATCCGTCTCCTTTGATCCCGCGCGACATTCTGTTCGGAAACCCCGAACGAGCGAACCCGCAGCTGAGCCACGACGGCAAGTACATTTCTTACTGCTCCGCGCTCGATGGGGTACTCAATGTCTACGTCGCCCCGGCGGACGACCTGACCAAAGCAAAGCCCATCACCTTTGACAAGAAGCGTGGCGTCACCAATTACTTCTGGGCGTACACCGGCAAACACGTCATCTACACGCAGGACGAAGGGGGCGACGAGAACTTCCGCGTCTTCGCGGTCGATGTGACCACGGGCAAGGCGACGGCGCTGACGAGCGATGATCCCATCAAGGGACCCGACGGCAAAGTGATCATGCTCCCCAGCAACAAGCCGCTCAAGCCCGCCGCACAGATCCTTGGTGTGAGCGAAGGATTCCCGGGCGAGATTCTCGTCGGGCTCAACAGCCGTAACCCACAGATGCACGACGTGCACCGTGTCAACATCCTGACGGGCGAGTCCCGGCTGGCGTTTACGAACAACGAATTCGCCACGCTGACGTACGACGATACGTTCACGCTTCGATTCGGCTCGAAGTTCGACTCTGCCGGCGGGCTCGAGTGGCATAAGTTCGCTCCCGACGGCAAATCGGAGGTGTTCGAGAGAATCCCGTCATCCGATGCGCTGACCACGGAGTTCGAGGGGTTTGACAAAACGGGCGGCACGATTTACATGAGCGATAGTCGGGGGCGCGACACGGGGGCATTGTTCTCGGTCGAGCTCTCGACGGGAAAGAAGACACTGATTGCGGAAGATCCCCGTTGCGATGTTGGGGGCACTCTGCGGCACCCGACGCTCAAGACAATCCAAGCCGTCTCGTTCAATCACACCCGTAACGATTGGAAAGTGCTCGACAGTTCCATCGAGCCCGATCTGGCGTACCTCAAGGCCGTGCGAGACGGCGAAGTGAACATCGCCGAGCGCACGATGGACGACAAGACCTGGCTCGTTGCGTACACCCAGTCCGACGGACCTGTGTACGTGTACCGATACGACCGCAAGGGCGACGGCACGCCCGGCAAGGCATCGTTTTTGTTCAGCAATCGACCCGCGCTCGAGAAAATCGTGCTGAGCAAGATGCACCCTCGAGTGATCAAGAGCCGCGACGGTCTCGAACTGGTCAGCTACCTCACGCTCCCGTCATGGGTCGATAAAGACTCCAACGGCGTGCCCGATGCCGGACCCATGCCGACGGTGTTGCTCGTCCACGGGGGCCCATGGGCACGAGATAACTACGGCTACAGCGGTCTCGTGCAGTGGCTCGCGAATCGCGGGTACGGCGTGCTCCAGGTCAACTTCCGCGGGAGTACCGGCTTTGGGAAGAAGTTCGTCAACGCCGGCAACCGCGAATGGGCCGGAAAGATGCACGACGACCTGATCGACGCCGTGAACTGGGCGGTCGCTGAGAAAGTGACGGACAAGGACCGCGTCGCGATCATGGGTGGGAGTTACGGTGGGTACGCCACGCTGGTTGGGCTCACGGTCACGCCCGACACGTTCGCATGCGGGGTCGACATCGTGGGCCCGTCGAACATCAACACGCTCGTCGCGACGATCCCGCCGTACTGGGCCCCGATGATCGCGATGTTCAAGGAGCGAGTGGGCGACTTCACGACAAAGGAGGGCCGCGCATTCCTGGAGGCTCGCAGCCCCCTGAACTTTGTGGACAAGATCAAGAAGCCGCTGTTGATTGCTCAGGGCGCGAACGATCCCCGGGTCAAGCAGTCCGAGGCCGACCAGATCGTCGCGGCGATGAAAAAGCGGAACATCCCGGTGACGTATGTCCTGTTCCCCGACGAAGGGCATGGGTTCCGCAGGCCCGAGAACAACACGGCATTCAATGCAGTGACCGAGCAGTTCCTTGCTGGGCATCTAGGAGGACGCGCCGAGGCGATCAGCGATTCCCTCACACGCTCCACGATCCTGATTCCAGAGGGTGAGTCGCACGTTCCCGGACTCAAAGAAGCTCCCAAGCCCAAGCCGGCCAGCAAGGACGCCGAACTGGTAAAGTAGCCGAACAGACTTGCCCTTTGGCAGACGAACCCAATAGAAGCACCCGCCCGCATCTCCCGGGCGGGTGCTTTCTTGGGTAAACAACCCCATGCGAACCGTCGATACTCACTCAAGGGCGGGACGCCCACAAGTGGAGCTGAAGGCGATGGCATGGCGAGTGCTGGTGGTCGACGATTCCGCGTTCATGCGAAAGGCCATCTCCGAGATGGTCGCGTCTGACTCATCGTTCGAAGTCATCGGCACCGCCCGCGACGGCCTCGATGCGCTCGCAAAGATCGAACAGCTCCACCCGGACCTGATGACTCTCGACGTCGAGATGCCGAACCTCAACGGAATCGACACGCTCAGAAGGCTCCGCGTCGTTCAGCCGTCGCGTCGCCCGCGGGTGCTGATGTGCTCAAGCCTGACCACCGAGGGCAGCCGCGCGGCATTGATCGCGATGTCGCTGGGCGCTGCGGATTGCGTGGCGAAAGACTCGAGCATCCAGTTGTTGGGCCTCGATGATCTCAGGAAAGATGTCGTCGAGAGGCTGCGAGCGATTGCGCCGATCGGGTTACCTCCCGCCGTCTCGGGAGCCGCGAGTTCTGCTGCGTTTGTCCCTCCCGGTCGGGTTGATCTGATCGTGGTGGGATCGTCGACCGGCGGACCGCCGGTGATTGAGCGACTTGTCCATCGGCTTCCTGCGAGTCTTGCGTGTCCGGTGGTGATCGCGCAGCATATGCCGTCGATGTTCACGCGCAGTCTCGCCGAGCGCCTCGGACAGCTCGGATCGGCGCGGGTGGTTCACGCGGCCTCAGGAGTGAGCAAGCTCGAAAGCGGCGTCGTCTACATCGTCGAAGGCGGGCTGAACGGGCACGTCTGCGCCGGAGCGGGGGGGGGCATGGAACTCGCCGTTATGAGGGAACCCGAATCCGCGCTCTATAGGCCCAGTGTCAACGTGCTCTTCTCGTCAGCGGCAACAGTGTGCGGGAAGTTCACGCTTGGGATTGTGTACACCGGGATGGGGGACGATGGCCTGAGCGGGGGAAGGCAACTCGCCGCCGCCGGAGGAAAGATCCTCGCGCAAGACGCGGCCAGTTGTGTTGTTTACGGCATGCCACGAGCGGTCATGCAGGCCGGTATAGCCTGCTCGATGACGCCGGACGAGATATCTCGCACCATCAGCGGCATCGCCCGCGGAACAAGGAAGTCCGCATAAGCAGACGTCCGTTTCGGAATGCCGCGCCTCATCAAGACGCCGAGTTTGAAACCCGATAGGACAGGTCGAGATACTCATTCTCGATCCGGGAGAGTCGCATGGAACAACAGAGCATGTCAATCGGTGCATCGTCCAAGGGCGGACAGCTTCAACTCGTGAGCTTCGAGCTCGGTGGCGAGGAGTTCGCGGTCGACATTCTGTCTGTTCAAGAAATCAACCGGATGATGCCGCTAACGAGGGTGCCGCAAAGCCCCGGCGATGTCGAGGGCGTGATCAACCTCCGGGGCAAGATCATTCCAGTCGTTGACCTCCGCAAGCGGTTCGGGATGCCCACCGCGACCCAGAACGAGAACAGCCGGATCGTTGTGATCGAGCTCGAACGGCGCGTGCTGGGCTTCATCGTGGACCGAGTTCACGAAGTGCTACGCATTGATCGCTCGATCGTGGAACCCGCGCCGCAGATGTCCAGCTCGATCGATTCCTCGTTCATCCTTGGAGTCGGGAAGCTTTCAGACCGCCTGCTGATACTGCTCGACCTTCCACGTCTCTTCGCCGCCGACGCCTCGGCGATCGCCGCTTGAAATGAATGACACCCGAGTCCAACGGAGTAATGGATGACGACGGCTACGACCAAAGTGAACATGACCGACGCGGACTTCGACGCACTCCGCAGGATCATCTACACGCGATCCGGGATCCATTTCCCCGACAACAAGAAGTACGTGCTCGAATCCAGGCTCGGCCAGAGACTCGTTGAACTCGAGCTCGACGACTTTGCGGGATACGTGCAGTTCCTGAGCATCGGTCCCTACCAGAACGATGAGTTCCAGGAAATGTTCAATCGCATCACGATCAACGAGACGAGCTTCTTCCGCAACGAGCCCCAGCTCGACGCGTTCGAGCGCAAGATCCTCCCACAGATCATCGATGCCCGAAAGTCGACAAAGCGGATGCGGATCTGGTCCGCCGCGTGCAGCAGCGGAGAAGAGCCCTTCACGCTCGCGATGATCCTCCACCGAACGCTTGGAATCCGACTGGCCGACTGGTCCATCGAGATTCTGGGAACGGACATCTCCGAGAAAGTGCTCGAGACCGCGCAAAGCGGACGTTATACGGACTACGCGATGCGTACGACACCGGCACTCGTAAAGCAGAGGTATTTCAGGCAGGAAGGACCGTACTTCGAGGTGGACGCCACGATCCGATCGATGGTGACCTTCGAGTTGCTCAATCTGAAGGACAAGGCCGGTGCACGCCGGCACGGTACGTGGGACGTGATTTTCTGCCGAAATGTCATGATCTACTTCGACGACGCGATGAAGAAGCAGGTTCTTGGGATGTTCGCCGAGCAACTGTCGCCGGACGGCGCGTTGCTGATCGGGCATTCTGAGACGATCCGGGCAGGCGACGCTCCGTTTACGGCGATGCCCTATCCCGAGGCATTCGCGTATAGCAAATCCAAGCCGTAAGGAACACCCGATGAGCAGCCCCCTCGACATGAGCATCATGCAGGACTTCCTGACCGAGTCGGGCGAGTTGCTCGAGCATCTCGAGGAGGATCTTGTCGTTCTTGAACGCGACCCACGCGACCCGGAAATGCTCAACCAGGTCTTCCGAGCGCTCCACACTATTAAGGGCAGCGCGTCCTTTCTGTCGTTGTCGAATCTGGTCCGCATTGCACACGCCGCCGAGAGCGCTCTCAACGCCGCCCGCAACCGTGTCGTTAGCGTCAACAAACCCGTGATGGACCTTCTCTTGCAGTCGGTGGACCAACTCAAGAAGCACATGGCCCAGCTGCGTGACGGCGAAGAACTCTCCGAGCCATCCCCCCAGCTTGTTGCCGCACTGACCGCGATAGGCGAGGGCAAGCACGCGGCGCCCGCTCCCAAGGCCGTGCTTGCCGCCCACGCCGGGTCGAGACCTCTCGATCTGCCCGCGGGCAAGGCGGATTTGCTCGAGTTCCTGGTCGCCGATCTCGACGAAACCCTTGGCAAACTGTCGGCCACGGTCGGGTCGCTCGCCGACTCTGCGTGCGTTGCTGGAGGTCTCGGCGATGTGATCGAAGCCGCCGAAGCTCTTGGTCGCGCGGTTGACTTCTTTGAGGCCCAGGAACTGATCAAGCCGGTGCGTGCGTTCAGCGACGCGCTCCACGCTGTGGCGGAGTCCAAGGTAGCCGCGCCTGCACAGGTGTTGTCAAGGCTCGGGGCGATCATCGAGCTGCTTGGTGCGCAGTCGGCGGAACTCAAGTCGACGCGTGTTCTCACGTGCGACGTCTCTGTTCTTCTCACAAGAACGCGTCTCGCATGCTCGGGCGAGTTATCCGAACAAGACGAAGCCCCTCCCGGGGCAAGCGTGCTCGCCTTCGACGGTGTCACGATCGGCCGTGTCGCCACAGGGACCGCAGCCCCCGCCCTGTCGGTACAGGAGCCCGTTCGCCGCGACCCGCCGACAATTAACCCCGCCGTCGAAGCGGGTAGGGATTCCTTGAAGAAGGCTGTCAACACGGATCAGACGATCCGAGTTGAGGTCGGCCGGCTTGAGTCGCTGATGAATCTCGTCGGCGAGTTGGTTCTCCAGAAGAACCGCATCGGCGCGCTCGCCCGCGTCCTCAACGACTCGCAAGTCGATGCCGCCACGCATCGCGAGGCCATCGCCGCAGCGGCGGGCGGGCTCGATCGCATCACGGGCGACCTGCAGTCCGCGGTGATGCGCACCAGGATGCAGCCGCTCGACAAACTGTTCGGACGATACCCCAGGCTCATCCGAGACCTCGCCGCAAAGACGGGCAAGCAGATCGAACTCGTCATCGAAGGTGGCGACACGGAAGTGGACAAGTCCATCATCGAGGAACTCAACGATCCGTTGGTCCACGTTCTTCGCAACAGCGCCGATCACGGCATCGAGACTCCCGCCGAGCGAACCGCTTCGGTCAAGCCCGCAAGGGGCACACTCACGCTCTCGGCACGCCATGAGGGCGGACACGTGCGAATCGTCGTTCGCGACGACGGACGCGGTCTCAGCCGCGAACGCATCGCCGCCAAGGCCGTCGAACGAGGATTGATCTCCGCCGAGGCGGTCACGTCGCTGAGCGACCGGCAGGTATTCGACTTCATCTTTCTCCCCGGTTTCTCTACGGCCGAGCAGGTGTCCGACCTCTCCGGGCGAGGTGTGGGCATGGACGTCGTTCGTACCAACATACGGAAACTCAAGGGTGAGATCGAGCTCTCAAGCGTGCCCGGCAAGGGCACATCCGTCGCGATCCTGATCCCTCTCACCGTCGCGATTCTCCCCGCGATGATGGTCGACATCTCCAATGAGGTGTACGCCATCCCGCTATCAAGCATCATCGAGATCGTTCGACCGGACGACTCGCAGATCTCGTCGGTCGGAGGGCGTCGAGTCATGCGTCTGCGAGACGCCGTGCTGCCGTTGGTCAGCGGCTCAGAGTTGTTCGGCGCGGCGGGATCCGAGCAGCCATTCGCGGTGGTTCTGAGCCAAGGTGACCATCGAGTCGGACTGATGGTCACTCGGCCTGTGGGCCAACAGGAAATCGTCGTCAAGTCGCTCGGTGTCGCAGGCGACGCGAAAAAGCCGGTGTCTGGAGCGACTGTGAGGGATGACGGGGGCGTCAGCTTGATAGTTGACGTCGGTGAGTTGATGCGGCAAGCCAAGGGAGCCGATCAAGACTGAACTTGCACCAGAGGGGCGCCCCGGGCCCCTCGCGGAAGGAACTCATGGATCCAAGTTATATCAAACCGTTCATCGCGAGCATCCAGAACGTGTTTTCCACGATGCTCCAGTTGCCGGTCACCATCCAGAGCCCGCACGTGAAGACCGCAGCCGGGACTGAGTACGACGTGTCGGGGATTATCGGTCTCAGCGGTGAAGTCACCGGCTCGGTCGTTCTTTCGTTCCCGAAAGAAACCGCGATCCGCGTCGTGGCACTCTTCGCGGGGCAGGAGTTTCCTGTCGATCAGCCCGATTTCGCTGACGCCGTCGGAGAACTCGTGAACATGGTCAGCGGCGGTGCCAAGGCCGGGTTCCAGGGCAAGAAAGTCTCCATCAGTTGCCCCAGCGTCGTCGTCGGAAAGGGACACCAGGTCTCGCGTCAGACCGACGCTCCCACCATCATCATCCCTTGCGTGACCGATTGCGGCACGCTCGCCATCGAAGTCACGATCGCCTCGAAAGCAAACGAAGCCCGAAACGCGGCCTGAAAGCACGCACGACTCCTGTTCCTCGAAGGTGGAGCTCCAAGCCATGAAGATTCTGCTCATCGACGATTCACGTACCATGCGGAACATCCAGAAAGCCGTGCTCACCCAGATCGGGTCGCACGAGATCCAAGAAGCCTGCGATGGACAGGACGCTCTGTCCAAGCTCGGCGCGTTTCAGCCCGACCTCATCCTCGTTGACTGGAACATGCCGGTCATGGACGGCATGACATTCATCAAGACGTTTCGGCAGAACAACCGCACAACACCCGTCATCATGGTCACGACCGAGGCTGAGAAGAGCCGCGTGATCGAGGCGATCAAGGCCGGCGTCAATAATTACGTCGTCAAGCCTTTCACACCAGACCTGCTCAAGCAGAGAATCGACGAAACGCTCACGCGCATCCGTGCCGCCGCGTAGGCGGGACTTCGCGTGTCCGGGGAGCACGCCGGTTCCGAGCCGGTGTGAAGCAGTTCTATGTCCGGGGAAATCAATCAGATCCGAGTCACGATCGGCGCCGACAAAATGACCGCCTCGGTCGTGCTTTCGCCGGGGCTCGATGCGCTGATGCGATCCGCGGTCGCGGTTCACGCCGCTCTTGATGAACGAGGCGTTGCGTCGTCGCCTCAACGCTCACGCGCTGTTGACGATCTCGTTTCACGTTATTCGCCCGAAAGTGGCTGTGAGGGTGTCGTCGCCCGGGGCGTCCCGCCTGTGCAGGGAACACACGGCCGCGTCGAGGTGCTCCCCAAGTTCCTCTCGGTTTCCCCTCCTCCCGACACAAACGATTATCACGCTCGCACCACGTGCGTCGCTGTCGCCGCTGGCGAAGTCGTCGCGCTCATACACCCGAGCGTTCCGGGGACCGATGGCGTCGATGTCATGGGCCGGCAACTGCTCTGCAAGTCCGCCCTTGACGCGACCATCACGATCGACCACACGCTTGAGCGACGCCCGTCGGGCGAACTGGTCGCCCTTGTCGCGGGGCTCCTCATTTTCTCGGGCAGTCTCATCCGTGTCTCGGACACGCTCTCGATCGAGAGCGACGTCGACTTTTCGACCGGCAACCTCAACTTCCCGGGAAACATCGAGATCGCTCGGGGTGTCCGCGATTGCTTCCAAGTCCGCTGCACAGGGGCCCTCCGCATCGCGGGGCTCGTCGAAGCCGCCGCACTCGACGCCGGTTTGGACGCAGTGCTCGACACCGGGATGGCCGGTCGAGAGTCGGGCACGCTCCGAGTCGGGCGTGATCTGACTGCCAAGTACCTCGAAGGGGTTCACGCCGTCGTTGGGCGCGACGCGGTGGTGACCTCAGTACTGACGAACTCTTGCATCCGAGTCGGTCGTTCCCTGGTGGCCCCGCAAGCCACCATCATCGGGGGCAGCACCGATGTCCGGGGAGCCGCGCAGGTCGGGCAGCTCGGCAGCGAGGCAAAGGTCCCCACAGAGATCATTGTCGGCCATGATTCCTCGCTCGAGCAAGGCCTCGTCAAGGGGCTCTCCCTTTGTTCGGCTCTCAATGAGCGCATCCTTGGGCTCCGCGGTCGCATCGATGCACTCCGCAACGCGAGCGGACGAAAGAACGCGCCCGCCGCAGAGGAAGTCACCTCGCTTGAACTCGATCTCGACGTCACTTCCACGAAGCGCGATTCTCTCCGTGCCGCGCTCGATCGCACGCTCAATGCGCTCGATTCGTACGTCGATGGCAAACTCGTCGTCTTGTCCTGCATCTACCCGGGCGTCAAGATCTGGCTTGGGTGTCAACTCATCGAGCCGCGTGAGCGTGTTGCAGGTTCGCTCACATTCGTCGTCGACAGCAACGGGAAGCTCCAGATCTCTCGTGACGCCCAGGATGCGTCCATGTATTTCAAAGTATGCAGCGGCAGCCGGTTTCCGGATCGGGCTGCGATCCGTCGCGATCTAGCGGCGTGAGCCGACGCTCATATCACCCATAGACTCTGTGACGAACGCGTTCGAACAGAATGCGAACGCGGCTCGGTCGTCTGGGCTGCCCCATGCTGGAACGTCGGCGCGAGCACGGCGTCCGATCGATCGCCGGGCGATGTCCGGCAAAGGAAGACGCGATGAACACGACGCTTCTTGGTGTGTACGTCATGGTGGCTTGGCCCTCCTGGGCGCTCGCACAGCCCGATTCCACGCCCGCACCGACACCCGTTCCGTCCCAACCTTCGCCCGCGCCTCCCGTCGAACCCGCGCCAGCGCCCGCTTCTGACGCCGTGCCGCCCAAGGGCGAGTCCGATTCCGCGACGCCCTCAGATTCGCCACCCTCTCCCGCTCCAGCCGGGCACACCACTCCCACAGGTGAAGTACCGCAAGTCGAAGCAGTGATCTATTTCAATGACGGCAGGCGGCTCACGGGCTTCCTCGTGTCACAAGACGAGAAGCAGACCGTCGTTCGCATCGAGGGAATCGACACGAAGATCGATGCGCCACTGATCGAGCGCGTCGAGATTCTCCCTCCCGTCGAGGAGCGGTATAAGAAGCTGCGAGAGGCGATCCAGGACGACGATGTCGAGAGACGCCTTCTGTTGGTCGAGTGGCTCGTCAACCGCCGCCAGTACGAGCTTGCACGTACCGAGATCGAAGGGGTGCTCAAGGTCGCTCCCGAGAGTTCGCAGGCCAAGAAACTCAAGCTGCTCCTCGAGCAGCAGCAGGCGGTCGATCGGGCAGCGGCCGAACTCAAAGCCAAGGGCATCAAGGCTCCGAAGGGCACCTCAAACGGCGACCCCGGGAGACGCGCTGCGTTCCCCATGATCGAACCCGAAGACGTTAACCTCATCCGCGTCTTCCAGGTCAATCTCAATGATCCTCCCAAGATGAGCATTGGCCGTGAGGTCGTGGACGAACTCATCAAGAAATACGCCGACCGGCCCGAGATCCCCGCCTCAGAGGAAGGGCGTCAAGCTCTCTACCGCAAGAGGCCCAACCAGATCCTCCGTCTCCTTTTCGAACTCAAGGCGCGCGAACTCTACCCCATGGTCAAGGTACAGGAAGATCCCGCATCCATGAAGCTCTTCCGTGACAATGTGTGGGGAGGCTGGGTCAAGAACGCCTGCGCTTCCACACGGTGCCATGGTGGGGAAGAAGCCGGGAAGCTCTACCTGGCCAACGCGAAGTCCAACGCCGATCGAACGATCTACACCAACTACCTCATCCTCCACCGATTCAAACTCCCCGATGGAACGCCCTTGATCGACTTCGACAAGCCCGCCGACTCCCCGCTACTGCAGATGGCGATGGATCGCAACGCCTCGCGCCGGCCTCATCCTCGCGTCGAAGCGGTGGTTCGATCCGGACAAGAACCTTACAAACCGGTCTTTGATTCGCCCCTCGATCGAAGGTTTCAAGAGACCGTCGAGTGGATCAAAGCGATGTACGTTCCGGAGGGCAAAGACTATCCGGTGAAATACTCAGCGCCGGTGCCCTCGGGCGCTCAAAAGAACACAGGAACACCGACCCCGACCACCCCTGCGGATCGCAAATCGGATCCGGGGCGCTAGCCTGATGATGTGCACCGGATCCTTTTGGATCGCCGTACGAATCAACGGAAACCGGCGGCGGGTTCTGATACAGTTCCCGCCCCACGCCCGCGAGCAATCGTTAGGGATGTGGTAGGGTTGACCGAAACAGCCAATGATGCGCCTTGCGCGGATGGAGCGACTCATGCCCCAGAGCAGATCCCACAGTGTGTACCTTCGACTGACGCGCCGGGCATTGCCGGCCGTGGTCGCGATCGGCCTGCTCGCTGGAGGGTGCGACCAGGGGGAATCAGTGGCGAAGGTCCGAAAGGCGAGCAACGCCGTCACTGGAGTCGCCGGAGGCGCCGAGGCGGCGATCAGCGTTGATACCCAGCAGAAGGCGTTCAAGGAAGCACTTGATTCGCTCGGCGGGGCAAAGAGCGAGGGCGGGATCGGTTCGGCGATTTCGATCATCACGGCTTCGACGCAACTGGGGCTCCTGGGAAAGAGCGGCGACGAGGCACAATCCGCTCTGTCGGAGCTTTCAGCGCTCGAATCCGAATTGCACGGGCTGATCTCGCACTATCGAACGCTCTCGGCGATCGCCGACGCCTCGAAACTGGACATCACCCAGATCCGTGGCGAGCTTGATCGGGACATCGAGAGGGCGGACAAGGACATCGCGGCGCACCGCGATCGTCTCGCGGGCATCGAGAAGTCTCAAGGGGAGCTCATCGAGCAAGCCAAGTCCAAGCGTGCCCAAGCGGCAAACTTCGAGCGTGAATCGGTCACGCTGAAGGAGAAGGCGAGGACGATGAAAGCGTCCGAGTCCACCGCGATCCTCGCCAGCTCTCTGGAAGCCAAGCGACAGTGTGACGAGCTACGCCTCGCGGCGGCCGCGATCGACGGTCAGTCGAGCCAGCTTGATCCCAATAAGCTCGAAGCCAAGCTCGCCATTCAGGAAAGCGAGCTGAGGCGTGCAGCCTTTGCCGCGGAAAAAGCCATGCTCGCCAAGCGGGCCGAAACCTCTGGCAAAGGGGAGCAAGAAGCCCGCGCATTAGTCGCCGAGACGGTCAAGTCGATCGAGGCGCAGCTCGCAAAGGTGAGCGATATCCGAGAGAACAAGCTCAGGCCAGCGTTCGATGCGATCGGCTCGGGCATTTCCAAAGCCATGGGGTCGCTCGGATCGTCCAAGAGCGAATCCGGCGGCAAAGTTCTCGCAGCCCGGGCCAACCAGCGCAAGGGCGATCTGGCCCAGGCACGCTTCCGCGAGCTGACTTCCTTTGCAGAATTGATGAGTTCTCTCGCCGGGGCAACCCCCGCCCTGCCGCAGGCCAGCAAGTATGCCGAGGCGGCCAAGAACGCCAAGGAAGAGGCCAAGGCCGCGAGCGAGGAAATGAAGCAGGCGTACGGCGACGCGAAGAACGGGTTCGAGTCGGTACAGGTCAAGGGCGACGCTCAAATGGCCGCCCGCGACGCGTTGGTCAAAGGCCTGGCGGAACTGGCTGGGATCAAAGACGAGGGCGCTGAAGCCCCCGGTGAAACTCCGGCTGAAACGCCCGAAGGCGGCGCCACGCCCGATGCCGTCAAACCCGATGCAGAGATGCCCGATTCCGAGAAACCGAAAGCTCCGGACGAAGGCGAGAAGAAGCCCGACCCGATGGACGGCAAGTAAGGCTTGTCGATGCCACACGCACCCGCGATGACCAAGCCCGACCCACTGCGATCCACGCCCTTGGCCGAGCCTCAACTGCCAGCGGTGGTGATGCACGCGCACACGCCCGCCAATCCCGCTTTGGGCACGGTAGTGGGGTCTCATCGATGCTCCGCCAGTCGCAAGGCCGCTGGGTTCGTCCGCCACGTCTCGATCGACGTGTCTGGGACGGAGCTCGCTGGTCGATTCGTTGCGGGGCAGTCGTTCGGAGTCCTGGCGCCGGGGCAAGATGCCAAAGGCAAGCCCCACCAAGTCAGGCTTTATTCGATTGCAAGCCCTTCGTTCGGCGAAGACGGCTCCGGCAATGTGCTCGCGACCACTTGCAAGCGGCTCATCGATGAGGACTCGGAGACAGGCAAGCTCTTCCTCGGAGTCGCGAGCAACTATCTCTGCGACCTTCAGGTGGGCGATCGGGTCCGGGTGACCGGGCCCAATGGGAAGCGGTTCGTCCTCCCCGAGTGCCCAGAGAAGCACGACTACCTGTTCCTCGCCACCGGCACCGGAATCGCGCCGTTCCGTGGCATGCTCAAGGAACTCTACCGACACCCCACTCGATCCCGGGCCGATTCGCAAGCCCTGCTGGTTCTGGGGGCCCCCTACACCTCGGACCTGCTCTATCACGATGAACTCGAGTCACTTGAGGCCAGCGAGCCGAGCTTCACGTATCTGACCGCCATTTCGCGGGAATCTCAGGACGTACCCGGACCCAGTGGCTCGTCCGTTCGCCGTCCGTTGTACGTTCAAGATCGGCTGGTCCTCAGCGAGCAAGCCCGCGCAATGCTCGCATCCGAGCGAACCTTGATTTACGTCTGCGGGATTGCGGGCATGGAGCTGGGAATTTTCCAGGCCCTGGCACGGAGTCTGCCCGCCGACGTTCGGGATCAGTACTTCCTCGCTGACGACGCCACTTTGGCCGATGTCGACGGGTGGGACAAGAAGATGATTCACCGGCAGGTCAAGCCGACCCGTCGAGTGTTCTTGGAGACCTATTAGTGAGGGAGCAAAATCGTCGCGCGAGCAAGCCCGAAAGGCGGGACGTGTGGCGGGAAGGGTTTGGGGGACGGAGTTGACCCCGGGACAAGGGTCGGTACGGTTCAGGGCCCGAGAGCCGAGCGTCGGTTGGGTCAAGAATAAAGCGGAACAAGTTCGATCGTCTCGATTTGCACCACGATTCACAACGAAACGGCACGTCACCATGGCTCATCTGCGAAGCAAGCTCCTCACTCTCGTCCCCGCACTCACGGCCATCGCCCTTGCCGGCCTCGCGGCCCCGGCTCGGGCACAAAGCCTCGACTCGGCCATCGTCTCGGCTTCGTCGCTGTCCGCTACGCAAAAAGACACGCTCACGGCCTTCGTCAAAGAGCACATGCCGGGGCTGGCCTCGGGCGAAGCCGATCGGGTGAAGAAGGCGCGGAATGCACTCACGCAGCCTTTGCTTGAGAACGCCGTGACCGTCGGGTTCCGCTCGACCCTGTCTGAACTGTTGGTGGCCGAGAAGCTCGACGCGCTGTGCAAGGACAAGACCGAGCTCGTAGCGATCAACGCTCTGAGGCTCGCCGGCGAGCTGACGACGCCCGAGGCGCGAGCGATGCTGCTGGATGGGATGGCAGACAAGCGTGCGGCCGTTCGGTACGCGTCGGTTTTCGCCGCAATCCGAACGTTTGAACAGGCAGCACCCGCCTCACGGTTTCCCGCGATGAATGCAGACGGGATGACGCCTCTGATCGAGGCACTGTCAAAGGCGATGACCTCCGAGAAAGAGGCGAACATCGCCGATGCCGCTGCCCGGGCGCTGCTCGCGGCAAGCAAGATCGAGAAAGCCAAGTACGAGTCGATCCGTCCCGCTGCTCTGCAGGCTTTGACGGCTGGGCTCACAAGCAAACTCAAAGCCGCCTCGAAGGACGATCGGCTCATCATCGAAACCGCACAGAGAGCCGCGGCCTCTTTGCGAGACGACCTCTCGGCCCGCGGCGCACAGATGCCCGAGGACCAGCGGAAGCTCGCGGTCGGGCTCGCCGGAGATATGCTCGCGTGCATCTCGAGGCTCGTCCAGTCCGGCGGCATGCCGCAACTGGCTCGGGAAGAGAGCAAGGCCGAGGCGGATGCGAAGAAAGAATCCCGCAAGCTCTATTCGAACGCCGTCACGACCGCAGAAAACATCGTGTTGTTCGCGCTCCGCGCGTCCGGGCAACCCACCGGCACGTCGACCCTGGGACGCAGCTTCGAGGAAGCGAGCAAAGACGGCGACGCCAGGTTTGTAGTCCAGTTCGGCGATCTCGCCTCGTCGACCCTCGCCAAACCACCTTTCGCCTTCGAACCCGATCGATTCAAGACGAAGTAAGAGACCAACTCGGGCGACGCTGAGATCCGGTTCGCCGTACCGTTGTCCATGCTGAGGATGATCACGCCCATCGTGCTGCTCGTCGCGCTGGTCGCGGCGTCGGTGTGGTCGGATCGTCCGCTTCCGCCGGCCGACCTCACCATCGTCGAGCGTGCGGAGGTCAATTCGATGGACCCGGCCCAGATGTCTTGGAACCAGGATTTCCGGCTCGGGCGTGCCGTTTTCGAGGGGCTGCTCAGGCCGGATGTGTACGCGGCGGATCAGCGGGCAGAGCCCGCAGCCGCAGAATCGCTCCCCGAGGTCTCCGCCGACGGGCTTCGGTATACGTTCCGAATCCGATCCCACGCCAGATGGAGCAACTCGGAGCCCGTGACTGCCTCTGACTTTGTGTACGCCTGGCGCCGCATGCTCTTGCCCGATTCGGCGGCGGACTATTCGCAAAGCCTCACGGTCATCCGCGGCGCCACCGAGTGGGCCGCGCGGAGAACCGCCGCGTTGGAGGCATACCGCACGCGGCCGGGGTCGATCGCCGAGGCGACGCGGCTGTATCAGGACGCTCTCGACGACTTCTCACGCAGCGTGGGCTTGTTTACTCCCGACCAGAGAACACTGATCATCGAACTCGAAAGGCCGGTGCCCTACTTCCTCGATCTGGTTTCCTTCGTTCCTTTCTTTCCAGTCCACGCAAAGAGTGTGTCGGCATACGAATCCGTTGACCCTGGGACAGGGCGCGTGCGGTGGGCCAGCGACTGGACTCGTCCCCCGAACCTCGTGAGCAACGGGCCTTATCGGCTGACTCTGTGGCGATTCAAACGAGACATGAGGCTCGAGCGAAACGAATACTACTGGGACCCTGCGCTCCCTAAGTCAAAGACAGTCTCCATCCTGAACATCGCCGACGCCAACACCATGGTGATGTCTTTCCGGGCCGGAGCGGTCGATTGGACGACCGATGTGGTCGTGCCCTACCGCGCGGACATGCTCGCGTCCAAGATGAGATATCGGGAGTCGCACGCGGACGTGGCCTCTGCACTCGGTCTTGGCATCGACGCGGCGTCCATCGAACTCGATGCGAAGCTTCCCGCAGATGGAGCCAACACGATCCATGCTTTCCCCAGCTTCGGGACCTATTTCCTCAACCTGTACTGTGGAAAGGAGCTATCCAACGGGCGGCCGAATCCGCTCGCACGAGCTGGCGTGCGACGGGCTCTTGCACGGGCTGTGGATAAAGACGAGATCGTGCGAGAGATCCGCCGAAGCGGGGAGAGACCCGCTGGGTCGCTGATCCCTCCAGGGTCGATCGGAGGCTACGCATCGCCTATTGGCCTCGGTCTCGACTACGAAGAAGCCCGCAGAGAGCTCGCCGCCGCCGGATTTCCCGGGGGAGCGGGCGTGCCTGTAATCGAGTATCTGTACGGCCGCGACTCGGGGCACGATCTCATTGCCCAGGCCGTCAAGCGAACGTGGGAGAGAGAGCTGGGCCTTTCAATCGAATTGGCACAAGTCGAGAGCAAGGTGTTCAGCGAACGAGTTCAGAACGGCCGCTACATGGTCAGCCGCGCGAGCTGGTTCGGCGACTACGGCGACCCGACAACTTTTCTTGACCTCTCCCGCCGAGGGAACAACAACAACGACAGAAAGTTCGAGAGCGATGAGTATGAGTCGCTGATGGCCGCGTCAGACAACGAACGCAACCCCGCGCAACGCTTGTCGCTTCTTCATCAGGCCGAGCGACTGATTGTCGAGCGTGAAGTACCTCTGATCCCCGTGTTTCATTACACACAGGTCTATCTCTTCGACGCCACCCGGCTCAGTGGCCTCACCGCACATCCGAGGCAGACGCAACACCTCTTTTTACTCGAACGCTCGCCGTCGCGCTAGGAGTAGCATGATCGGGCTTGTCTTGCGAAGGTTGTTCCAGCTCCCGCTCGTGCTTCTAGCGGTCTACACGCTCACGCTCGCGTTGGCATGGGCCGTTCCCGGGAATCCGCTGGACAAACCCGATGCGCGTCGGCTCCCCCCGGCGGTGGTCGAAGCCGCCAAGCGACAGTACAACCTCGACAGTTTCTGGGATTTTTATTGGTCGTACCTCGATCGTTCGAGCGGCGTGCGGTACGTCCGCGAATCGATCTCGGGCGAGGCCGCCGCTCGGGCAAGCCGTGCTCTGGCCGCCGGGCTCCCCGAGCCCACGCGGCACGTCTTTGACCTTGGCCCGAGCCTGCAGTACGAGGACAGGTCGGTCAACGAGATTCTGGCAGATTCTCTCCCCGTGTCGTTGACGTTGGGCGCGTCAGCGATCACCATCGCAACGATCCTGGGTGTCTTCGCGGGGGTTCTCGGCGCCGCCAGACCCGGCTCTTCCGCGGACGCAGCCGCCATGGGGCTCGCCCTCGTCGGCGTGAGCCTCCCGAGCTTCGTCACCGGGACGGCGTTGCTCATGGTGTTTGGCGTGTGGCTGAACTGGCTCCCCGTCGGCGGGTGGGGCACATTGTCGCAGCTCGTATTGCCCGCGATCACGCTCAGTTTGCCCTTTGCCGCCTACATCGCCCGCCTGACGCGCATGGGAATGATCGAGCAGTTATCGTCCGATTATGTCCGCACGGCCCGTGCTAAAGGGCTCCCCGAGCGCACGGTGCTCCTCAAGCACGCGCTCAAGAACGCGCTGTTGCCCGTCGTCAGTTACCTCGGGCCCGCCGCCGCCTACGCCGCAACGGGGTCGTTTGTCGTCGAACGCGTCTTCCGTGTTCCGGGGCTCGGCGAGCACTTCGTCAACAGCATCCTGAACAAGGATCTGTTCCTCATCATCGGCACGGTGCTCACGTTCTCGGCGTTGCTCGTGGTGATGAACCTGCTCGTGGACGTGCTGTACCGCTGGATCGATCCCAGAACGGCCTAGCCTCTTTCATCCGCGATGACGCGTTCTTCAGGCCGCGTCGCGGAAGTCTTGTGCCACATTGAACCCGCCAGCGATCCCGTCCCGAGTCACGTAGAACAGCTCGCTGGTGATGGGGTACGGCAGACGGCGATAGTCCTGCTCGACCCGCTCGTGAAGTCTGCGGATGAACCGCTCGGGTCCACGTGAAAGGGCGACGAACATATCACGTGCCGGCGTGGCAACGAGGAAATCGGACCCGCCCAAGTGCGGCGCCAGCCGCTCGTACAGATCGCCCATCAGCAGCCGGGCCGCGTCGTATCCGTCGTGATGCCCGAGGATTGCGGCTTTGCCACCCTCTTTGCTCTCGACAAACTGCACGTCCAGCTCGGGCGCGTACTCGTTGAGGTTCTCGCGGGCGATCAGGTCGAGCTCTTCCGGGGTCATCCCCCATCGAACGACCTGCTCGGTCGTGATGCTCACCGTCATCTGGGGGAGGTCCGTCACGAACACGATCGCCGTGTCATTGACGAACGGAACGTGTGCAACCTGCTCGCGGTCGAGGTGCTGGAAGATCGACTCGGGCTGGATGCGCGGCATGATCCGAGGTCGGGCAAAGTCCAGCGACATCGTCATCACACGGGCGGCGTCGGACGCGAAGAGCTGCTCGATGTAGTGTTCGATGATCTCGCCAGAGCGATCCGGCTCGTTCTTGACCATCCGGAACAGGTTCTCGAGGTCGAGGCGCCGTCCGTTCACCAGCAGCTCCCGCGGGCCGGTCAGATCCACCGAGAAATCGGGCTGCCGACCACGGAGAAGCTGGGCGACCATTTCGGCAAAGGCCTCGGGTTCCTGCGGGATTCCAGTCATGCGTCGTACCCCTGCGTGGGATCGACGGTCGTCAGGCGTCACGCGCCCACACAGCCGACCGTCCATTCGCGCATTGAATCGGTGTCCGATGCGCCTTTGGCAAGCAAGTGATCCGGAATTCGCCTCGAGAACCCGCCGGGGCGACGGATGTGCCGACACTGCCTGATCTTCCCGTCGCGACGCCAGAGACGATTGTCCGGGGATTCCCTATAACCAAAGCGGACCTTTTCAGGCTTGTGAAGACTTCCGACCCAGAGGAGCGGCGAGTCGGCCCTCCGACCGGCCCTAGCTGGTATAATCGTTCCTTGGGCCCGAACCGGCCGTACCCCCTCGTGTAGGTGGTCCGGGGCGGGTGCCTCAACCATGCCTGTCGGCGTGGTTCCAGCACGGAGCCGATTCATGACCGAGCAAGAGATCGAAACGAAGGTAATCGAAATCGTCGCCGAGCAGCTTCAGGTCGAGAAGGCCAAGATTTCCCGGACGACCAACTTTGTCGACGACCTCAACGCCGACAGCCTCGACCAGGTCGAACTGGTCATGGAACTCGAAGACGAGTTTGGGACCTCGATCCCTGACGAGCAGGCCGAGCGTCTGAAGACCGTCGGCGAGGCCGTCGAGTTCATCAAGCAGGCCAAGGGCAAGTAAGCCGCCTTTGAGCAGGTGGGGCGTCCGCCCCCCGGCCCGCGAACCGAGCTCTCACCATGCAACGCAGCAAGCCGCGCGTCGTCGTTACTGGGGTTGGAGCCCTGACCTGCATCGGGCATGACGCCCGTTCAGTCTGGGAGGCCATGCGCGAGGGGCGCAGCGGAATCCGCACGATCGAAGGCGACGAATTCGCCAAGTACGCGGGCAAATGGGACTGCACCATCGCGGGCCAAGTCCGTGGATGGGACCCAACCGCCGGCGGAGCCGTCGACGCACGAGAAGCCCGCCGTCTCGACCGGGCCACCGTGCTCGGGCTCGGCGCCGCGCACCAGGCCGTCGTCCACAGCGGAATCGACTTTTCCAAGGAAAACGTCGAACACTGCGGGGTGGTCATCGGGACAGGCATCGGCGGGATCCGCACGATCGAAGAGCAGGTCAACGTCATGCTCGAACGCGGGCCCGATCGCATCAGCCCGCTCACTGTTCCGCGGCTCATGGCCAACGCCACCGCGGGCAACGTTTCCATCAAGTATGGGCTCCAGGGCCCAAGCTCGGCCCACGCCACCGCGTGCGCCTCGTCCGGGCACGCCATCGCCGAGGCGTTCGACATGATCCAGCGAGGCTGGATCGACGTCGCCATCACCGGGGGCACCGAGGCCGCGGTTACCCCGCTGTGCATCGGCGCGTTCATGACCATGAAGGCCATGTCCACCCGCAACGACGCTCCCGAGAAGGCCAGCCGACCATTCGATCAGGGCCGTGACGGGTTTGTCATGTCCGAAGGCTCGGGCATCCTCGTCATCGAGAGCGAGCAGCACGCCAAGGCCCGCGGAGCGTCCATCCTCGGCGAGATCCTCGGCGTCGGAAACACATGCGACGCCTCGCACATCACCGCGCCCGATCCCGCCGGCGGGGGTGCGTCTCGATCCATGAAAATGGCCCTCCGCGAGGCCGGGCTCAACGCCTCCGACATCGGGTACGTCAACGCGCACGGCACCAGCACCCCGCTGGGCGACAAAGCCGAGGTCGCCGCTGCGATGGCCGTCTTCGGGGACGGGGCCCGCAAGTCCGCCGGGGGCAAGCTGATGATGAGCTCCACCAAAGGTGTTCACGGTCATCATCTGGGCGCGTCGGGCGCGGTCGAAACCATCGCCTGTCTACACGCCGTCTCCGATGGCGTCATCCCGCCGACGATCAACCTTGAGAACCCGGATGACGGGTTCGACATCGACCTGGTCCCCAACCAGGCCCGCGAGCGTCGCATCCGCTACGCCATGAACAACACGTTCGGGTTCGGCGGGCACAACGTCACGCTCATCATCGGCCGATACGACGGCTGATCTTTCCGCAGACATTCTCGATCCTCGGAACCCGGGGTCGCCCTGAGCGTCCGATTGATCCCCTGCCCGCAGACAGGCGAGGCCGGGACTTCTCACGGAGACCGCACCGATGTCAAACCTCTCACCTGCCCCAGGCAAACGCGGCGACTTCGACTTCCTCGCTGGCTCTTGGAAGATCAGCCACCGAAGGCTCCTGACCCCGGGCACCGATCAATGGGACGAATTCGTCGGCGAGGCCACCTGCTGGTCCATCCTCGCCGGCGCAGGCAGCATCGAAGAGCTCCGCATCCCAGCCCGCGACTTCAGCGGCGCGGGAATCCGCCTCCTCGATCTCAACACCAACCTCTGGTCCGACTACTGGGTCAACGGCCGCTTCGGCGTGCTCACCACACCCGGCATGACCGGCTCCTTCGAGAATGGCGTGGGCACGTTTTCCGCCGACGACACCGACGGAGCCACACCCATCAAGGTCCGCGGCATCTGGGACAGAATCACACCAACCTCTTGCCGATGGCACCAAACCATCTCTCGCGACGGCGGCGAGACATGGCAGCCCAACTGGTTCATGGATTGGGTCCGCGCCTAACCGACGCCCAGCCGCATTCGAGCGCCGCGAACTCGTTGCGGGGTGTCCTCGCTTACTTTCCGCCGGCTTTCGCGTAGTTCTCGGCCGCCTTGGACCAGTTCACCACGTTCCACCACGCCTTGAGATAGTCCGGGCGGCGGTTCTGGTAGTTCAGGTAGTACGCGTGCTCCCACACGTCGCAGCCCAGGATCGGCGTGCCCCCGCACCCCGCGATCGCTTTCCCCATCAGCGGATTGTCCTGATTCGCGGTCGAGCACACCTCGAGGTTGCCCTCGTTGACGCAAAGCCATGCCCACCCCGACCCGAAACGCCCGGTAGCCGCTGCCTCGAATTTCTCCTTCAAGCCCGCCAGCGAACCGAACGCGGCATTGATCGCGGCCGCCAGCGCTCCCGTCGGCTCGCCCCCGCCGCCCTGACCCGCGGGCGCCATCAATTCCCAGAACATCGCGTGATTGACATGGCCCCCGACGTTGTTGCGGACAGGTCCGCGCTTGTCGTCGGGAACATTGGCCAGCCCTTTGATGATGGCCACCGGGTCCATGTCGGCCATCGCCGTGCCTTCAAGGGCCTTATTGCCGTTGGTCACGTACGCGTTGTGGTGCTTTCCATGGTGAATTTCCATGGTTTTCGAATCAATGTGTGGTTCGAGCGCGTTGAGGGCATAAGGCAGAGCGGGCAATGACATGGGCATGCTGAAACTCCGAATGGTTGAGGATGAGAGCGACGCCCCCATCGATGCACGATAGCCGCCGTGATGCGGATCGAACAGTCGCCAAGCCGAACCCGAATATGAACCCTCCAAAATGGAACAAATCAAGAACCGGACCCCTGGAAACAAGATTTTTCTCGGAGTTCGTGGAAAACCTGTCCCAATCCGGTTGCATTCGTCGAGAATTTCAGTATCTTCGCGAATCCATGACGACCCCGGCAACGGAGTCGGCAAGGCACCACGTCGGTCTCTCAATCGCCCACTTTTCGTGCTCTCGCCCTTGTGCAGAGCCACACCGGGGCCCGGATTCGGAGATCGTCGAGGCGGTCGGCGTTTCATCGTCGACGGACGGTTTGATCTCGTGCGTGCATTTATTTGGGTTGTGTTCGGGTTATTCATGAACCCGCAGGGCTTTCGTCGCGATATTGGACAGGGCTTTTGCCTCGAAGTGAACGGGAAGTTGGAAAGGTGGAGGTGCACAGGCCGGTGGAAGGAACTCAGAGCGTCTAGATTCCGTAAAATACAAGCGGAACCGAAAGGGAACGTTTGGGATTTGAGTGGTGTGTGACTCAACCCGAGTGAACGGCGGGGTGGCGGGGCGGTGGGGTGGCAGATAAAGCTGCTCGGGCTCGTGGTGGTTTGAGAAGTGTGGACAACCCGGGTGGAGACCTGGGAGATAGAAAGGCGGGGGATACTTATGCGGAACAGCACGTCAAAGAAGGTGGTGAGCCCTCTGGAGCAAGTCCGGCGTCGTCAGCGAGTGGCGACGGCGGCGGCTGCGGTCAAGGGGGGCAAGGACAAGGTTTCGGCACGCCGGGCACTCTCGGCGGACGATGAGCGGCTTCTCGCGCAGATCATGGCGGGAGAGCAGGACTTCATCGACAGCCCGGACTTCTACGAGCCCGAAGCCGAGAAGAACATTTACGATCGTCAGGACGCGGTGCCGTTGCCGGACACGTCGTGGTATCACCCGGTGATGGACGATCTGTCGAGCACGACCCGCAACCGCACGGTCAAGAGTGCGCAGCAGGTGATCCTGACGGGCAAGCAGGAGAAGGTCCTGTTCCACAAGTTCAACTACGCGCGGTACCGCGTGTGGAAGATCCAGCAGGACGTATGGGCGAGCCCGAGCAAGAAGCCTTTGCCCGAGCAGGCCGAGGAAGTGCTGCGGTGGTACCGGATCGCCGATCGGATCCGCGTGCAGATCGCGGAGACGAACCTGGCGCTGGTTCTGGCGATGGCCAAGCGGACCCGCATGAGCGAGGTTGATTTCGCCGATCTGGTCAGCGAAGGCAACATGGCCCTGCTGCGGGCCGTCGACAAGTTCGATGCCGGCCGCGGGTACAAATTCTCGACGTACGCCTGTCGAGCGATCCTCAAGGCCTTTAGCCGCCAAGGGATGAAGCTCAGTAAGTATCGCCAGCGGTTCCCGACGGACTTTGACCCCAAGCTCGAGAAGAGCAATTTCCTGGAGACCAAGCGGGCCACGTTCGAGCGTGACGCCGCCGAGGAAGTCAAGCGGATCGTGCTCGAGAATCGGGCCGAGCTGACCGATGTCGAGCGCACGGTGATCGAGCATCGGTTCGGGCTCGAGAGCGGCGAGCAGGAAAAGCCGATGACCCTCGAGCAGGTCGGGCAGATCATCGGCGTGACGAAGGAGCGCGTCCGTCAGATCCAGAACAAGGCGATGGAGAAGATCCGCCTGGTGCTGGAGACGAGCTTCCTGGGCACGAAGAAGCCCGAGGAAGTCGAGGCGGCGCTCGCCGAGGCGACCAGCGACATGCCGGCGGCTCCCAAGCCCAACACGGCCCGCGAGACGCTCGAAGCGATCCTGATGAACTAAGCCTCGCCGAAGAAGCGATCACGATCAACCGACCCAGCGGGCTCCGAGTTCGGAGCCCGCTTTTGCGTTGGAGAGGGTTCGAGTGCAGTGGGTGTCCCACGAACGATCGTTTTCCGCCATCGTTCGTGGTGGGGAGGTCGATGGACGGGCACGGTGATGTTGGCCGTTGCCGATGATCAAAGACACGAACGACGGGCAGGAATCCCGTCGTTCGTGGCGCGGCCGCACACCTGAACGTCCGTCGATTCAACGGCAGTTGCAGCCCAAAGCAGGAATCGTCGTTCCTGGGTCGCAATCAGGGAGTGTGGTCTCGAACATCGTGACCCAGAAGTCGTAATCGAATCCGTCAACGAAGCCGTCGCCGTTTGTGTCGGCTTCGCAGTTGCCGAGGGTGAAGTCATCGACGAAATCGTCGTAATCGAACCCATCGACGAAGCCATCAGTATTGTAGTCAATCATGGCTGCGCAAAGAAACTGGTCAGCTTCGCTATTCGAGATGAATGCGTCACCATCTCGATCGATCCTCGCGATGAACCCGCATTCGCTCGATGTCTTGCTGCGGCTCTGTTCAAGCAGACGAAGATCAGAGCCATCGATTACACCATCGGGCGTTATACCCGGCAAGGAGCAATCTAGACCTGTGCAAACAAGAGGACTACCGGCTCCGCCAATGTCATTTGGGTAGCTAGCTTGCGTAGAAACTTGAGCGTTGATCGAGACGATCCAAGTCTCTGATGTCAGCCCAAGTTGTGGAAAGTCAACCGTCGGTCGCCCAATATTGATGCACAACATGGAAAGCGGGTCAATGCTATTGACAGGTGAGCCGTCGCAGTGGACGGTCGTTTCTGGTCCAGCGATTCCGTAAATACGGTGGTGACAGTACTGGCCCGAGCTTAGAGAGTCTCTGCTGATGATAGGGGAAAGACCGGGTTCATTGAACGTCACATATGGATCACTTGAAGAGCCGGTATCGGACACAACAATCGACGGCTCGATGTCCCACCCCACTGTTTGCATGCCACCCGTTGCTGTCCCCCAAGACCGAATTGTCGCGCGGATGAGAATCTCGCGATGATATGGCTGGCCCGACGAGGTGGCGGGAGGACCATCGATCCGAATTCGGGTAGATACTCGTCCTTCTTTGAAAGCAAAGAGATCAGGCGGTGCAACGACGATCGTGCCACTAGAACTCTCGCAACACCCCAAATAAAAGTCGCCCGAGATGGTAGCATCGAGCTCAGTGTAATTCCCAAGAGTCAGCTGATATGCGTCCGGATTCGAGACATCTGTATTGATGACAAAACGATGAATCAGCGATCCGCACATAGAGGCAGCGCTGTCAGATGTGAAATGGTCGGGGGGAAGAGCGTTACAATTCGGGGGCTGGTACTGTTGCTGGAATGACTGGCCAGCGGAGCCAGATGCTCTTCGATCAAGCCACGAGAATCCGCCAGGTTGTGTGAAGTAGGTTGAGACTTTTGCGTTTCCTCCTGGTCCTCGATAGCCGCATGAGTCAAAGGAGGGCAATTCGCAACCCGGTGCGAGTAGATGGTACTCACCAGGATTCCCCGGTTCTTGGAAGTCCCTGCTCCAGTAGAAGCAATTAGGTCCGGCAGCGACATCCCAATCGGGACACGACGAACTCTCTGGAACAGAAATCCCGCGAGATGCAGCCTGCTGCGCCGAATCAGCACGCCAATCGAGTATTCTCGATATTTCAGGGTAGTAAATTGATTGCACCGAGCGAAGTTTGATCACACTGCCTACTCCTGAACTTGGATTCTGCGCGCATTGACCGAACGCGGAACCAGCCAGAAAGGCCGCCTTGATGAGTGAGGGAAAGTACTTCATAGAACCTTGATTTTCTTTCGATTTCCGACGCTTGGGCTGTGAAAGTCACCTTGTCAACTGATTGCCCGGGCGATAGACCCAGTTTGCTGAGCCTGCGTTGTTGGACCAGCGGGTCATATCGCGGAGTTCTTCGATGGTGAAGGCCTCAACGTGCGCGTCTGTCATGGCGGACACGGCGCGGTCGAAGTAGCGTGGGTGGACCATGCCCCACTGAGCGGGATTGCGCTTTGCGTCCCACTTGTTGAGCGGATCCCATGCGGGAGCGTTCCCTGACCCACCGGAGCCGGGACCCTGCGGGAATGCATTGGGCGGGTAGATCGCGAAATAGCCCGGAAGACGTTCGCGATTAGAGACAGCGCTGTCGCTGATGGTTCTTGTTCCAGCGCCGACGGGATAGCTTCCCCAATTCGTCGGGCCGACGCCACCGTCATCACGAATATCAACGCCTGTTGAGCTGGAGAACACCATCAAACGGTCAGTGCGCCGAATTTCGTCGATGCGACCGACGAAAAACTTGCCGCCTTGACTCAACGGCTGGGCACCAACATTCGTCTGAGTGGCTTGAGGCCACGCGCCGTTACGGCTGCTGCCTCCAACGTACACGTAGTTGTAGCCAAACGTGGGGTGCCATGACATCGAGAGTTGGTAGCCGGGATCCCACCGGTTATCAGGATCGCCCGGAGCCGCACCGCCGCCGTCGTAGCTATTCAAGCGAGTTCCAATACCATTTGATGGAGCTTTGGATCGTCCGCTGAGCGTGGCGTACGTTTTCTTGTCGATCTGAAGAGCAGCGGGATTGAGTCCAAAGCTCCACAATCTCCACGTCCACACTTTGGTCGCCGCACCGCCCATGATCTTTCCAGAATCTGTCGCGTCACCGGGGAGGGTCTTGATGCTGATGGTGTCATATGCGCCTTGAGAGTGCGCTGCCCAAGCCCACGGGATGTATCCGATCAGCGTCGCATCCCGATTTTCCGCAGAGTAATTCGACCATGCCACGATGTACTGCTTTGCCGCGCCCATCTCGACGGTTTGCTTGGCCATGATTCGCGCTTTCGCCAACGCAGGAATGAGCAGCCCGATCAGCAGCGCGATGATGGCGATGACGACGAGGAGCTCGATGAGCGTGAATGCTGGACGCTTGACGGATCTGGACATGAAACCTCCCTGGCGAACGGCGCGGCGGAAGCCGACGATGGAAACCCGAGATCGGCCTGGGCAGAACGCCGAGGCGATACATCACACCCACGCCCCCCGAACCCCCGGCTCACAAACCCTAGGCCGACACGGCCGTGACTATGAAACAGCCTACCAGACATTCCGGTTCCAGACAACCGGATTTCACCGCCAGATTGCTGAACCGGAAGGGCCCGACAGTGGATGCCTATCAAAATGCGAACTAGAACGATGGAGATCCACCATTTATGGTGATCCTCTGCTGGAGCAGGAGGAAAAGTCGGGGAATCGACTTAGCGTGAGAGGTTGGAAATGCTCTGGAGCATGGCAATGGAGATGGCGCCACGGATAGTCCATGCGACGGTGCGGATCCAGTTTGTGGCGACGAGCCTGGCAAGGAGCCCGGCGTGGTGCGCGGGGCTGGCGGGAATGAGGAGTGCGCGGTGGAGAGGGACCTGGATGAGAAAGGTGGAGGCCCAGGCCGCGGCGAGGAGGGCGGCGCCTGTGATGAGGAGTGCCGAATACGACGGGTTGGGGCTTCGACCGAAGAACAGGGCGACGGCGGCGACGAGTTCGATGAGCATAGCCGGGGCGACGACACGGGTTGTGAGCGACTGGTGAGAGGCGGCGTAGGGGGTGATGTGGGATGTGGGGATGAGCGTGAAGAGCGGGTAGTGGACGATCTGGACGAACCAGATGAGCCCGACCATGAACCACGTCGCGGCGGCATGGACGAGGAGGGCGATGAGGGTCAGTTGATCGGGCACGCGAACTCCGCGAGATTGGGGCGATCGGCGGCGGAGGAGTGGCGGTATTCGCGGATGACGCGGCCGTTGTGGATGATGAAAGCGCCGGGCATCTGGAAGCCGTCGCCTTCGAGCTTGCCGACGCCGTGTCCTTGGAGAGCGGCGAGGCAGCCACGGAACCAGACGATGGGCCCGAAGAGCTGGAGGAAGGAGCCACGACGGAGGTTGAGGGCGCGGTAGAGGAGGCGTTGAGGGTCTGCGAACCAGTGGGTGTTGCTGAGGTTGTGGAGATGGCCGATGGCGCGGAGGGATTCTGTGGAGTCGGTCATGCCGACGACGGCGAGCTGGATGTTGGAGCGTTCGAGAGCGGGACGCCAGCGAGCGAGGTCGGCGATGGTTTGTTTGCAGAAGGTGCAGCCGGAGTGGCGGAGGAGGACGGTGAGGGTGCTGCCGGCGTTGCTGAGGTTGCGGAGGGAGGTGTGGTGATCGTCTTGAAGAGAGTCGAGTGCGGTGTCGAGGGAGACGGCACCCTCAGGGATGGGCGTCTGGGAGGCCTTGGCGGCGTGCCAGAGGATGAGCGAGAAGGGGACCCACCAGAGGATGTCATTGGTGAGGATGGTGACGCCCATGGACCATGGGAGTTCACCGCGAGAGGCGGCGTGGACGAAGCCGATGGGCCCGAGGACTTTGCCGATGAGCCCGACAAGGACGATGGGCCAGTGACGAACGGGGTTGAATGCGGCGATGGCGTACCCGATGCCGTAGACGCCGACGATCATCCCGATGCATGCCCAGAGCTGAGGCCAGAGGTCGGGGTGAGGCGGGTAGACGCCGATGGCGTTGAGCGTGGAGCGCGGCGCGATGATCATGGCGGAGCCCCACGCGATGTTGTAGACGGCGGCGGCGAGGAGCCAGCGTTTGATCCATGAGGGGGCGGGGAGATCAGTCGGAGTGGTGAGGCTCATCGGTGTGGATGCGGAAGGAAAGGGGTCGAGCTGCACCGAGGATTCGTCGTCGGCGGGTTGCTGGACGCAGTGGGACGGTGCGGGAGGCGGGATTAGTTGATGCGGGTCAGTCTGGCGAATTCGAGGACGAGGGTTTTGGTCCCGATGCCGTCGAAGAGGATGACGGCCCGGGCGTTAGTGCCTCGGGTGGTGCTGATGACCTTGCCGCGGCCGAACTGGGGGTGGCGGACCATGGTGCCGACGGGATAGGGATCTGAGGCGGGAGGTTTTGGCGCGAGGGGGTTGCCTTGGGGACGTGGAGGGCTGGGCTGCGGGGTGCGATCGAAGGCTTGTTCGACGGGGACGATGCGGCGTCCTTGGGAAGGAGCGTGCGACGCGGCGAACGATCCCGGACGGGAGGACGAGGGTTGGCGGCGGTCGCCGAAGTCGTCGCCGCGGAGGTCAGCGTTGTCGCGGGCGCCGCCCCACGAGGAGTCGAGTCCTTGGAAGGCATCGGCCTGGTCTGAGACGGAACGGGTGTGCTCGGGGAGTTCTTCGAGGAATCGGCTGGGGATGGTTCGCTCGGCGAGGCCTCGTTGAGTGCGGTACTTTGCGGCGGTGAGGTGGAGGCGGCGCATGGCGCGGGTGATGCCGACGAAGCAGAGGCGGCGTTCTTCCTCCATCTGCTTGTCGTCGGTGAGGGCACGCGAGTGGGGGAGGAGCCCTTCTTCGAGCCCAATGATGGCGACGGCGGGGAATTCGAGCCCCTTCGCGGCGTGGAGGGTCATCATGGTGACGGCGCCTTGCTCTGGATCGACGGAGTCGGCGTCGGCCATCAGCGTGATGCCTTCGAGGTAGCCGCGGAGCATCGAGAGCAGAGGCGGATCGGACGTGATGGGCATCGCGTCGTCGCCCTGAGCGAGGAAGTCGGGCGCGAAGGACGTGTCTGGAGTGGAGTGGGTGGGTGCGGGGGAGGAGAAGGCGGGGTCGCCCGCGGGGTCGTATTCGAGTTCGAAGCTACGGGCGGAGCTGATGAGTTCGTCGAGGTTGTCGACGCGGTCGGAGTCGGCTTCTGACTTGGAGGCCGCGGCTTGCCGGGCGTACATGTCGCGGAGCCCGCTCTCGGCGAGGATTCGTTCGACGAGCGTGGCGAGAGACGCGGGGACTTGGGCGCCCATGAACGACCCGCCGCCGGTCCAACTCTCGACGAGGTCGACGAACTTCCGGATGGCCTGAACGGCGCGGGCGTTGATGCCCATGGATTCGGAGGGTTCGAGGCAGGCCTCCCATAGGGTGCAATCGTGCGAGGCGGCATGCTGTTCGAGGCTTCTGACGGAGGAATCGCTGATGCCACGTGCTGGGGTGTTGATGATCCTGCGGAGGGAGACGCTGTCGGCGGGGTTGGCGACGAGCCGGAGAAAGGCGACAGCGGTCTTGATTTCTTCGCGGTCAAAGAAAGCGGTGCCGCGGGCGATGGTGTAGGGGATGCCGCCCTGGCGGAGGGCGTCTTCGAGGACGCGGCTGAGTGAATTGGTGCGGTAGAACACGGCCATGTCTTTCCAGGCGATGGCGTCGCGTGACTCCCCGGGGTGTGTGCCCATGTGGAGGGCGTGGAGCCAGTCTGCGACGAGGAGAGCCTCGTGCTGCTCGCTGCGGGTGAGGGTGACTTCGATGCGGTCTCCCCCGGGCTTTGCGGTGAAGAGGGGTTTGTCTTTGCGGATGGCGTTGTGCTTGATGAGGCCGTCAGCAGCGGCGAGGATGGGGGCGGTGGACCGGAAGTTTTCGCCGAGTTTGATGACGCGTGCAGCGGGGTAGTGCTTCTCGAAATCGAGGATGTTGTTGATGTCGGCGCCGCGCCAGCCGTAGATGGACTGGTCGGGATCGCCTACGACGAAGATGTTGGGCCCTTTGGGGCCTTGGCCCGGCTCGTCGGGGGTGCCGACGAGGAGTCGGGCGAGTTCGAGCTGGGCGTGGTTGGTGTCTTGGTACTCGTCGATCATTACGTGCCGGTAGCGGGCGTGCAGTTCGTCGCGCACGGCGGGGACGTGCCTGAGCATGCGGGCGGTGAGGACGAGGAGGTCGTCGAAATCAACGGCGTTGGCCTTGCGGAGCCCGGCCTCGTAGCGAGAGAAGATCTTGGAGGCGGTGCGGGAGTAGAAATCATGGGCGTCGCGCTCGAATGCGGCCGCGTCTTGCAGCTGGTTCTTTGCGCCGCTGATGGTGCCCAGGACGCCGCGGGGGGGCCAACTGCTCGAGGAGAGCTGGAGTTCTTCGAGCGACTTCTTGATGAGCGACACCTGGTCGGCATCGTCGTAGATCGTGAAGTCCGGGCGGACGGGGAGCACTGAGGCGGCCTGCTCGGCATATCGGCGGAGCAGGCGGGCGCATAGCGAGTGGAACGTCGTGAGCGTGACGGAACGGATGGCTCGCTCGGAGAAGAAGAGCGGGGAGCCGTCGGCACGCTCGAGGCCGCCAGCGAGTAGTTTGGCGACGCGGTCGCGCATCTCGCCGGCGGCTTTGTTGGTGAAGGTGAGCGCGAGAATGGACCAAGGGGGCGCACCAAGACGCAGGAGCTGGGCCACGCGGCGGGTGAGGACTCGGGTCTTGCCCGATCCGGCGGCGGCGAGAACGAGCACGGGCCCCTCGACGGCGGTGACCGCCTGAGCCTGGGCGGGCGTCAGGTCGGCGAGCAACGGATCGTTGGGGCTGGGGGAGTCCATCGATCCACCGTAGCCCTGCGGACTGGGCCCTGGTCGGTGTCGGGAGTTGAGCGGTCAGGACTCAGCGGACAGAAGATCAGCCTGGGAGATGGCGTACGGCGCGGCGTCGAGGGGCATGGCCGACTCGATCGAGAACCGACCGACGCGGGTGCGGCGGAGCGATGTCAGGTATCCCCCGGTGTGAAGAGTGCGGCCGATGTCGCGGGCTAGGGAGCGGATGTAGACGCCTTTGCCTGAACGGACGTGGATCGAGAGCGTGGGCCAGGCGTACGAGAGCACGTCGATGGCGGCGATGGTGACCGGCCTGGGCCTGAGCCCATCGCTGAGGGTTTGAGCGTGTCCGCGGCGGGCGAGGTCGTAGGCGCGGACGCCGCCGATGTGGACGGCGGAGAAATCGGGAGGGAGCTGGTCGATGGTTCCCACGAATCGAGCGACGGCGGCGTCGACGGCGGCGCGGTCGGGAGGGTTCTCGACGTGAACCGGGGCGAGAGGGCCTTGGGCGTCGTCGGTCGCGCTGAACGCGGAGAGGTCGATCTGGGCGAGGTATTCCTTCTCGCCGACCATGATGGTGTTGCTGAGTTTGGTGGCCTTGCCCACGAGGATGACGAGCAGGCCGGTGGCGAGCGGGTCGAGGGTGCCCCCGTGCCCGACCTTGATGCGTTTGGGAGCGCCCGCCCGGCGGAGCCTGGCGCGGATGTTGGCGCACACGTGCATCGAGGTGGGCCCGAGGGGTTTGTCGATGACGAGAAGCCCGGAAGCAAAGGCGGCGTCCTGCGTCATAGCTTGCCCCGTAGGGCGTCGAGGGCTCTGCGGGCCTCGGCCTGGACGGCAGGGTTCTTTTGTTGAGCGACGACCTGCTGGAGCATGCCCAAGGCGCTCGGGCCGTTGAACGCTCGTTTCCAGGCGTCGGCGAGCTCGGTCATGTCGCGGGCGATCTGCTCGGGGCGGGCGTTGTCGCGGAGGAGGCCGAGCAGGGCCTGGTCCTTGGACGTCTTGAGCTTCGGGCCGGCGATGAGCCACAGGGCGTCTCGCAGTTCGGGGAGTCGGTTGAATTGTTCGGGGCGAACGACGCGCAAGGCGATGAGGAGGTCGTCTCCGCGACCGGTGCGGGCCAGGGCAAGGCCGGCGGCGAGCACGGAATCCGAGGAGAGTTGGTCTTTGGTCTTGGCCAGAGCGGCGAGGAGTCGTGCGGCTTCTTCGTCACGTCCGAGCATGACGAGCATGGTGAGAGCCTCGGGCAAGTTGGTCTTAACGAGCTCTTTGACGCGGGCCGAGAGGTCGATCGCATCGGAGAGTTCGGGCGGCAACGCAGAGGCCGGAGCCGCAGGACCGACTGTCTGGAGCGGATCTCCGAAGCTGGCGATCTTCCACGCCGGAGCGTTGTCGTAGCGGACGGCGGCGCCCCAAGGGAACCCGGAAGCAACACGAGCAGCGACGATGGGGCACGGCAGGAACCCCGAAAGCCCGGGCTCGTCGCACGAGCCGCAGTATTGGTACGCGCCACGTTCGAACCAACGGCCGGCGATGGTGTCGCGGGTGCCGACGAACTGAGCGGAGAATGAGTGAACGAAGTAGACCGAAGCGGGCTCGACGAGCAGAGGGACATCGCCCAAGAGGCCCCGGCCGGTAAAGAGGTCGAAGAAATCTTTGTTCCCTTTGGTGTTGATGAAAAAGAGTCCGGCTTTGATCGGCGTGGCGACGAGCGTTCGCCACGAGGACTCTGTCCCGGCCGGGTGGTCGGTGACGGTCGGTATGAGGCCCCCTTTGCGAAGGTGTTCGGCGGCCTGAGTGAGGTCGTAGTTGTTCCACTCTCCTTGCATCGGGTAGCTGTCGAACAGCCAGGAGGCCTTGGGCTGGAGAAAGAGAGAGGACATCGCGGCGTAGGCCGCGGGTGCGGGCTGGCCGAAGATCTGTCCGGCCCATGCCCAGCGGGAGTTGCCCCCGCCGTGTCTGATGATGAAGTCGGTGGTGGCGAGTTTGCCCGAGGCGGGAGAGGCCACGGTCGCGGGAAGAGCGGCGGCGATCGTGACGGCGTCGATATTGTCGCCGAGCTCTTTCCAAGAGAGCCCGTTGGTCGAGCAGAAGTCTCCGATGGCGGAGCCTAGGGCGATCGCGTCGGCGGAGGTCATGCTGTCGTCGAGCTTGCGGGAAGAGGTGGTCCAGAAGATGGGCTGGCCACGCCCCGCGGCCAGGGCAAACCCCGCGACCCATGCCGGATCGTCCTTGGATGCGACCACCACGCCTGTGGGCGGGAGATCGATCGCTTTGAACTGGGCGAGGATGTTCTTGGTTGAGCCCGCACCGGGTGGGGTGTTGCCGTCGGAAGTCCAAGCGCGTTCGACCGCGGCGTTGATCGCATCGGGGTCGGCGACCCAGTTTGCCATCGGCTTCGACCCGGTCGTGGGCCTTGGCGTCCAGCGAAGAACACGGGCTGGCGCGAAGGCGCGGACGAATCGCGCGATCGCCTCGCGGCCGGTCGGGGTTCCATCGTCGATCAACACCGGGAAACGAAGGTTGGCGCGCCAGAGCCCGACGGCCTCGACATAGGAGTGGGTGTCCTGGACGATCACGACCGTTTTGGCGACCGGCAAGAGACGGCGGATCCCTTCGGACCGGGCACCCAGGGCGAGCCCTGGGGGAATGTCGGCCACAGGCGGAGGCACTGCTTGTGCTGGGGCTTGAGGTGGGGGTTGAGGGGCCGGCGGCTGGGTCGCTTGTGCGAGCGCGGCGGAAGCAACCGCGAGAAATGCCGGCACGCAGCGGAGAGGGGTCATGTCAGATCGTACGGCCCCGGCGGGTCGGGCTGTGAGGCGGCTCACCGGGAGGGCTGGCTGGTCGTCGCATCAGCCACGATCGTGAACGGGATGACCTTCTCGGCCACCGCGCTCTTTACGCGGTCGTTGACGATGATCTTGAGCGTGTACGCCCCGACGCTCAGTGCCTTGGGCAGTTCGATGAGGTTGGTGACGAAGAAGTCGCGCCTCTTTCGGCGTGAGGTCTCGGTGACGCCGGCCTCGGACCAGCGTTTCTGGAGCGTGGGCTTGTCGGCGTCTTGCCAGACTTCGACGGCGACCCCGAGATCGACGGCGAAGCGTTCGCCGCCGCTGGATGGGTCGGTGGCGGCTCGATGAGCGAAGTTCTCGACTTCGGTGTAGACGACGATCGAGTGTGCGATCCCGCCTTGGAAGGTGCGAGAGGAGATCGGAGCATACTGCCCGTATCCATCGACCCGGGTGCACAATTCCGCGGCGGCGATGGAGAGATCGCGAGCGGCGAGGACGGGTTCGGCGGCCCGCTGCAGCGCGGACCATACACGTTCGGGGTCGCGGAGTGCTTCGGGGCTCGTGTAAAGAACTTGGGCGAAGTCACGGGCGAGCGAGATCGAGCGGGCCTGATTGGGGTCGATCCGAGTGGCCGCGGGGCCCGATTCGAGGTCGCCGAGTGAGCCCGGGCGGACCGCGTCGAGCCAAGCGAGCGCGAGATAGTCGCGCAACGGGGCCTTGCCGGCGCCGGCGCGATCGCGAAGAGTTCGGACCAGCTCGTCGGCGGCTGCCGAAACCTTGGACTCGGGGTCTGGAGCGCTGCCGGCGCTTGCAGGAGAGGGCGAGCCGGCGAGATCGGTGGTGGTCGATGTGGCGGACGGCTCGGCAGCGACCGAAGTCGCCACGTCTGGGGCGAGTGAACTCAGGCCTGACGAGGGGCTCGAGGCGAGGCCCGGGGACGAGTGTGCAGGCGTGTTGTTCGGTGCCTGGCGTGAGCCGCTGGGTGTGATTCCCTCGGGGGTGGGCTTTGACTCTCGGATCTCACGCATCAACCGAGCGTTCTCGTCGGCCATCGCGGCGATCTCGGCAGACGTGGGTTTGCCCGCGAAAGGCCCGGCGGGCTTCGAGTTTCTCTCAGATGCGAGCTGGTTGAGACCAGTGCCCGGATCGGACGTCGAAGAGCCCTTCAAGGCAACCCCGGAGGCGTTTGGATCGGCTCCTGATGAAGTCTTGGTCCCCGTTGTGCACGACGTGAGACCAGCGAGTGTGACCAACCCCAATGCGGTGATGCCTGCCTGCGACCAACGTGATTTGCCCATCTCCAGGCTCCTTTGCGACCGATGCCGGGGGCCTCCCCCAGCAGGAGAGCTATCGGCTGATGCGGGCGGGCGGCGATCGAATGATATCCCTAACAAAATCAAACTCGGTGTGAATGCGATCTGAAGTCGACACGTCGCGATTGGCCGTAAGTCGAGCCCTCATGGACATCTATGCACGAGGCGGAGTGGTCCGAGACTGCAGCAGCCCGGTCAGCCTGACGGTGAGGAGTTCCAGTGACCGTTCGGACTCACCGAGGCCTGACTTGCTTCGCCGATCACCTTCAACGGCGGCTTTAAAAGCATGCCGGGCAGCCTCCGGCGACAGTTGCCGAGCAATGTTCAGGATCGGGTCTTTGGAAGGGCCCCAGAGCTTGAGAGCCCGGGAGACAGCCTCGGGATTTTGACCGGCCTTGAGCGACCGTGAAACGACGGCGAGTTTACGAGTGAGGTCGAGCGCGGCCCACCAAACGACCTGCGTGGGTTGGCGGCTGACGTTGAACAGATCGCGGAGCTGGGCGATCGAGGGTTCGATGCGGCCGCTGAGAAGCACGTCTTGCCATTCCCAGGATGTTTCCTCACGGCTCTTGCCCACGAGCGAGGAGATGGTTGCGCGGGAAATGGCGGGGCGTCCTGCGGGGGTGACGGAGTCCGAGGGGCTGGCGGCGGGGGTGGGGTGTGTGCCGATGCCCGCGTTGGCGGCGGCGGCGAGCTTTCCGAGTTCGGCGTCGATGCGTCCTAAATCGGGGCCGAGCAAATCGACGAGGGCGGCTGCGGCATCCTGGTCGAGATCGGCGCGGTGCCGCTTGGAAGCCCGGTTGATGGCCCAGCGAATCGCGACGGCTTCGCCGACGTCCGCGCACTCGACGATGATTCCCGGGGCGTTGAGGATCATGTCGTCTAGCTTGCCCTTGTACCATTTGGGTGCCCTGAGAACCAGGGTGGCCGAGGTGCTGGGATCCTGAACGTAGCGTTCGACGATGGGGCGGCGGTCGTCCTTGACGAACGACGCGGCGTTGTCGACGATGACCAGCTTGTGCTGCTGCATGAGCCCGAAGCTTCGGCACTCGTCGAGGATGTCGGCAGTAGAAACGCTCGGGGAATCGGCGTCGAAGTTCACGGTCTCGACGCCGTCTTTCCCCATGGTGGTTTCGAGTGAATGGCGCAGGGCCGAGGTGTATTCCTGGGCTAGGAAGGAGTTGTCGCCCGAGAGGAGAACGACGCGGTGCTCGGGGCCCGGGGTGCCTTGGGACGTTGTCGCCTTCTTTGCCACGCACGAGGGTAGGTTGGGGTGCTATCTTGCGGGTGTGCTGATTCTGACCGTCATCCAAGGACCCGACCAGGGGCGCAAGTACGAACTGCCGGACCATGAGCCGCAGCTCATCGGGCGTTCGAGCGAGGCGCTGCCTTTGCAGGACACGACGGTGAGCCGCCGGCACGCGGAGCTGACCCCCGATGACGGGGTGTGGTACATCCGCGACCTGGAGAGCCAGAACGGGACGTACGTCAACGGCGTGAAGATCGCGGAGCGTCAGCGGCTTCGCCCGGGAGACCAGATCCGCACGGGCTCGACGCTGTTCGTATTCGGGTCCACGGTTGTCAAGGACGCGGACGTGATCCGCGTGCTCAAGCCCGACCAGATGGATTCATCGATCGAGCGGACGATGACCAGCAACGCCGATTCCGTGCTGATGTCCGAGCCCGAGCCCAGAGCGGCGGCGGCCAACCACCTGCGGGTGATCTACCGGCTCACGAGCATCACGACACGCGCGACCGAGCGGCTCGAACTCCTTCACCAGGTCATGGAGGTCGTGTTCAGCGAATTCAAGCCCGAACGTGGGTTTATCGTGCTGATCCCGATGGGATCGGGTGCTGGAGCCGGAGTTGGAGCGGGAGGGGTAGGGGAGGCGGAGCCGGCGGTGGTGAAGTACGCGACGGCGCCCCAGAGCCACGACGAGGCGAAGATCCATGTGAGCCGCACGATTCTCCAGCACGTGCTCCGCAAGGCCGAGGGGGTGCTGAGCAGCAACGCGATGACGGATCCACGGTTTGCCAAGGGCGATAGCGTGCAGCGGGGGCACATCCGCTCGGCGGTGTGCGCCCCCATCAAGTTCGGGGAGCGCGTCTTTGGGGCGATCTACGTGGACAGCTCGATGGCCAACTACACGTTCACGCCCGAGCAGTTGGCATTGCTGACGGCCATCGGGCAGCACACCGGGCTCGCGCTGGAAACCTCGGAGCTGATGCACGCCAAGGTGCAGACGGAGCGGCTGGCGGCCATCGGCGAGACGGTGGCGAGCCTGTCGCACTCGATCAAGAACATCCTGCAAGGGCTCCGCGGCGGCGCGGACGTGGTGGAGCTGGGGCTCAAGAAGGACGATCTCAAGATCGCGCGCGGGGGCTGGGCGATTCTCAAGCGGAACCTCGACCGGATCGTCAGCCTCTCGATGAACATGTTGGCGTTCGGGCGGCAGCGTCGGGTCGAGCCCGAGGCCACGCCGCTGGGCCCGTTGGTGGAGGACTGCCTGCAGATTGTTGAGGGGCTAACCAAGGTCCGCAACGTCGCGACGATCACGGATATTGACGCCGAGATCCCGCCGGTGATGCTCGACCCGCATCTCATGCACCAAGCGCTGGTGAACCTGCTGAGCAACGCGGCGGAAGCGGTGGAGCCCAACAAGGGGGTCATCACGATCCGTGCGACATACAGGCCCGGGCCCGGTGGGATGAACGGTTCATCGTTGGGGGCATGGGTGGACTTGGCGGTGATCGACAACGGCCCGGGCGTGCCGAGGAACAAGCAGGGGTGGATCTTCGAGCCCTTCAACACGACCAAGGGCACGCGCGGCACGGGCCTGGGGCTGGCGGTGGCCAAGCGGATCGCGGAAGAACACGGCGGGACGCTGACGATGGAGTCCGAAGAGGGACGCGGCGCGATCTTCCGGCTGTCGATCCCCGCCGACGGCCCCACCGCCAACGGCGGCGACCCCTCGGCAACGACGGGCGAGAGGCCGGGGGGGTAGAGGGGGCTAGCAGCCGAGTTCGAACGCCGTCACGAAATCGTCGTAGTCGAAGCCGTCGACGAAGCCGTCGTTGTTGAAGTCTGCGGCGAGACCTTCACCAGCTTCAAAGGCGGTGACGAAGGCGTCGTAGTCGAAGCCATCAACGAAACCATCGCACGTGAAATCGGCGGCGCACACCGTGAGTGTGGCGGGGTTGCTGGTCAGGCTCCCGCAGGCGTTGGTGACGACGCAGTCGTAGCTCGCCTCGTCGGCGGGGCCGACGTTGGTGAGCGTGAGAGTCGCGGTGGCGGCAGAGGGGTTGGCGAGGGTGTCGATAGGTGTTCCGTTCTTACGCCAGTGGTAAGTGATGGGGGCTGAACCGGTGCCGGAAATGCTGAATAAGACACTGCCCGAGGGGCATGTCGCTTGCGGCGAGGGTTGTGTGGAGATGGTCGGCACAGGGCCCCCGAAGGTGTATCTCGCGACGCGACTGGCCGCTGAGCCACCGGCGCTGCTGAACAAGCCGCCCGCGAGCAGGTCGCCGCCGGGCAGGAGAGCCAAGTCGCGGACTTCTGCGTTGACACCGCTCCCGAGGGCCGACCACACCCCAATGGACGGGTTGACCCGGGCGATGTTGCTTGCTGCAGCGCCCCCGGCGGACATGAAGATGCCGGCGACGATCAGGTCTCCACCCTGGAGGATCTCGATGGCGTTGACCATCGAGCCGCCGGTTCCGCTCCCGATGGGTGTCCACAGTCCGGAGTTCGGGTGGTAGCGTGCGATGCGACTGGCCCCGATCCCTCCGGCGGTTGTGAACTGCCCGCCTACGACGACATCACCCGAGCCGGGCAGGATTCCTAAGGCCCAGACGGTGCTGTTGGCCCCGATCCCGAGCGCTGACCAGACACCCGTGGTGGGGTTGACACGGGCGATGCGGCTGGCGGCCGCCCCTCCGGCGATTGTGAATTCACCCCCCACAATAACGTCACCGTCGGGAAGGACCGCAACGTCCCAGGCGGTAGCGTTGATCCCGCTCCCGAGGGCCGACCAGACACCCGTGGTCGCGTTGACCCGAGCGATGTTGCTTGCTGCGACACCTCCGGCGGAGTTGAACAGTCCACCCACGATGAGGTCGCCGTCGGGCAGGACCGCCAGTGCGCGGATGGAATAGAACGAAGGGGGGTTGCTGACCCCGCTCCCCAGGGCTGACCAGTCGCCAGTGCTCGGATTGAACCGTGCGATGCCATTGGACACCACACCTCCGGCCATCGCGAACGAGCCGCCGGCCACCACGTCGCCGTCCGGCAACACCGCCAGGGCGTTGACGAAACCGCTGTCAGCCCCACTCCCCAAGGCCGACCATTCGCCCGTGATCGGATCGAACCGAGCGATACGGCTGGCCGCCACCCCACCCCCACCAGCCGATGTGAACCCTCCGCAGACGATGACATCGCCGCCGGGGAGCACCGCCAGCGCATTGACGGTGCCGTTTGTGCCCGGCTCCCCGATCCCCGGCACCCACGCCGGGGGACACTGGGCCCGGGTCGTCCCCACAGCGACGAGCACAATCAGGAGATCCGCGAGAAGAACCAATGTGACGCGCATAAGTGGACCTCCAAGAAGGACGAAAGTACCGGCTCAACGGGCAAAGGCCAAGAAGAATTGTTAGACCGGCTTGTGATTGACCGAGGGGATGTGGGGCTTGGATGGGGGTGGGGGTGGGGGTGGGGGTGGGGGTGGGGGGGCTATTGTGTGGCTGTCCCGCCAGAGCCGCCCGCGTGTTGGGCGGTCCAAGCCAGAAGAACTCCATGCTGACTGTTGAGAAGCGTCCCCGGAACCTGACTTGGTTGCACGCGGGGCCGTTGCTGTTCGGGGACTGGGGCACGAGCCGGCTGTACGTGCTGGGGCTGGCGTTCTTCTACACCGGGCACGCGTCGGCGGCGTATCTGGCCGCTATGTCGGTGATCATGGTCGGGGTGGCGTGGGCGTATACGGTGGTCTGCCGGTGCTTTCCAGACGGGGGCGGGGTGTACGCCTCGGCCCGGCGGATCAGCGTTCCGCTGTCGGTGATCGGGGCGACGCTGCTGTTGTGCGACTACATCGTTACGGCCACGCTCTCGACGGTCGAGGCGTTCCACTACTTCGGGGTCGCCGAGCGGTGGATCGCGCCGCTGACGATCGGGGCGACGCTGCTGCTGGGCGTCGTGAACTGGTTCGGGGCCAGGAGCGCGGGGCGGTTTGCGCTCATCGTGGCGGTGGCGGCCCTCTCGATGTCGGCGCTCATCGGGGTGCTCTGTCTCCCTTTCTTTGTGGACGGGGTTAAGGCCCTGCAGTGGACTGCGCCGGGGCAGACGGGGCTCTCAGACCGCTGGCACAGCCTGGTGGCGATCATGCTCGCGCTCTCGGGCGTCGAGGCTGTCAGCAACATGACGAGCCTGATGAAGGAGCCCGTGGCGGCGACGGCGAAGAAGACGATCTGGCCCGTGCTGTGCGAGGTGATCCTGTTCAACATGATCTTCGGGATCGCCATCAGCGGGCTCCCGCAGCTGGTGAACATCCACACGCCGGACTATTACAGCGGGGTCGTCGATCGTTTGCCCGAGTTCGGCGGGAGTGTCGAGAAAGCGATGGACGCGCTGCCCCCCGAGGTCAAGGAATACCAGACCGTGGCGGTCAAGATCCTGGCGACCGAGTCGGGGAGCTACTGGATGGGCGCCTCCGCCGGGTTCATCTTCGGCAAAGTCACGGCGCTGGCGTTCGGGCTGCTGCTGTTGTCCGCGGCTAACACGGCGATCATGGCGATGGTGTCGGTCCTGTACGCCATGGGGCAAGACCGCGAGATCCCCCGCGGGTTCACGAGGCTGAACTACTCGGGCGTCCCGTGGTGGGGTCTGCTGGCGGCGGCGGCGGCGCCGATCGCCCTGGTCGTGTTCGTGGGCGTTGATGTCCCCGTGCTGGCGCACATGTACGCGGTGGGCGTCGTTGGCGCCATCACGATCAATGTGCTCTGCTGCGCCTGGAACCGCGAACTGGCCATCACGAGGTACGAACGCGGCGGGATGTGGGCGATCGGGCTGTTCATGCTCGCCGTCGAGATTACCATCGTCGTCGACAAGCACGACGCGGCGGTCTTTGCCGGAGGGATGATCGTGGCGGTGCTCATCGTCCGCTGGATGATGAAGGCGTATTCACGCAGGGCCGAGGTGCCCGCGTCGGGATGGCTCGCGGAACTGGCGACGGTCAAGACGCTCCCGAGCAAGCCCGGGCCCCGGATCATGCTGGCTGCCCGCGGGCGGGATCAGGCTCAGTACGCCGTCGACCTCGCGCGGCAGCGGCACGGGTCGCTGTTCATCATCTTCGTCCGCACCCTGCGGCTCGTCGACGTCGAGCCCAACAAAGTTCCGCGGATCGACACGGACCCCGAGGCTCAGGAAGCGCTGGGCACGGCGGTGGTGATGGGCCGCGAGGCCGGGGTGCCCGTGTACCCGATCTACGTGACCAGCTCGGACGTGCCCGCCGAGATCCTCGATTACACGGTGACGTTCGGGTGCGACACACTGATCATGGGCAAGAGCCGCAGGGCGACGGTCACTCGGGCGTTGACGGGCGACGTGGTGGCAGAGGTCGCGTCCCAACTTCCTGAGGGCGTGTCGCTGCTGACGCGGTCACCCGGGCCGTACCAGACGGTCGAAGAAGTGGTGACCGTCCGCAGCGAGGACTGAGCGTCGAGCACGACGCGCGGGGTTTCTCTGGAGTGTCATGCCTTTCGGAGTGTCAGGCCTTTCGGAGCGTCTCGAAGGGCTTGAACGTTCCTTCGAGGATGGGCTTGCTATCGGCCTTGAACCAGCTTTCGAGGATGCCGGCGTAGACCGACCGGAAGTCGACCTTGAATTTGAGATCGCCCTGGTCGAGATCGGTAAGCGATGGGTGTTCGCCATGGACGCCGGGCTTGACCATGGGGCCAAAGAGGTACATCGGGGCGGCGGTGCCGTGGTCGGTGCCCTGGCTGGCGTTCTGGCTGACGCGGCGGCCGAACTCGCTGAAGCTCATGGTCAGCACGCGGCCGTCGTTGTTCTGCTTTTTAAGGTCCAGATAGAACGCGCGGATGGCGTCGGCCCACTGGGTGAGCAGTTGGGCGTGGCGACCCTGGGGGCCGCCTTGACCGGCGTGGGTGTCGAAGCTGCCGTGACTGACGTAGTACACCTTGGTCTTGAGGCCCGCCTTGATCATTTTGGCGACCATCTGGAGCTCGCGGGCGACGCCGCTGTTGGGGTATTGCACCTCGCTTTGGGAGGCGACGGCCTTGCGGATGGTGTCGCTGGCGACCTGGGCGTCGAGCGCGGTGCGGAGCAAGAAGGCGGCGTTGGAGTCGTCGCTCATCCCCTGGGCCTCGCCGCGGCGGTTGATCTTGTGGTACGGGTCTTTGAGCGTCTCGTGGATGTCTTCTCCAGACCAGCGGAAGAGATCGGCGGACTCGAACGCGACGGGCTTGGCGGCTCGTCCCTGCATGGCGAGCGGTGCGGTGCGTCCGATGGCGATGGAGGGCATGCCGATGATCTCGCGGGGCTTACTCCCGTCGGGCTTTCCGCTCTCGCCTTTGCCATAACCGCAGCATTCGGCGTCGACGTAACGCCCGAGCCAGCCGTCGCCGGTGCCCGAGGTGTCGGCGGTCTGCCAGATATCCATGCTCTTAAAGTGTGACCGGTTGGGGTTGGGGTACCCCACGCCCTGAACGATCGACATCTGTCCGTTATCGAAGAGTTCTTTGACGCTGCGAAGGGCGGGATGGAGCCCGATGCCGTTCACACCGCTGAGGCCAAGTGTGTCTTTGGCGGCGATGCCAATGCCCGGCCTCGCCTTGTAGTAGGCGTCCACGCCGAAGGGAACGACGGTGTTAAGCCCGTCGTTGCCGCCGCCGAGTTGAACGACGACCAGGACGTGATCATCGGGGACGCCCGGGAGGCTGGTGAGCCCGGCGTTGAGCATGCGTTCAACCATGGCGTCGGCAGATCGCCCGACAAACATGGGGATGCTGGCGGCGGCAGAGCTGAGCAAGAGGCCGTGCCTCATGAAGAGTCGGCGTGAGTACATGGTGGGGTCGAAGTTCGACATGGAGCCCTCCGGGGGTTAGCAGAGTTGGAATTCGGGCATCGCGGTGATGAGCAACAGCAGGCCTCGGACGTGGTCGGGACTGGTCTGGTTGCCGTTGTCGGCGAGGAATTTGAGCAAAGGCTCGCGGGTGTGCCCCGGGGTGCGGCCCAGCGTGAGCTTGAGGAGATAGTCGACGACCTTGTCGGGGTCGCGTGCGGCTTCCTTGTCGGCGGCGAGCAACTCGCTGAGCAGCGACGTGGGGTCGTATCGGTCGGTCTCGGCAGAGGGGTCGTAGCCCACAGGGCGTTTGCCCGTGAGGAGGAAAGCCATGAGGTTCTGGCGGACGTAGAGGGTGCTGGTGTTGATCCATGAACGTCCGCCGTCCCAGCCTTTGACGCTGGGCGGGTACATGAGGTTCTGCCCCATGAGGTCGAGCGCGTCGTTCAGGATGGAGAGGTCGCGGACGGGCGTGTTGAGGCTTCGGACGGCACCGACGACGAGCTGCACCGGGCCTTTGATCTGCTCGTTCATGAACGCCGGGCTGTAGAAGTGCTCGCTGAGGAAGAGACGCCGGAGCACGGGCCGCAGCTCGTATTTGCCTTTGCTCATCACGCCGGTGAGGTCGCGCATCGCGCCGCGGATCGCCGGGTCGAGCGTTTGGTCCTGGGCGCGTTCCAGCGGCGGGAGTTCGGACACAAAGAAGTGGTATAGCTTGCGCGTGATGTACGGCGCGACGGCGGGCTGATCGAGGATGATGCGGACGAAGTCCTCACCGGTCCAGTTCCCGGCTTTGCCGAGGATGTTTTTCTGGCCGTCGTCGTGGTTGTTCTTTCGGAAGATGAACTTGTCGTCTTCGAACGTATACCCGGTGAGGGCCCGTGCGCCTTCTTTGATGTCTTTCTCGGTGTATGAGCCGATCCCGAGGCTAAAGAGTTCCATGATCTCGCGCGCGAGATTCTCGTTGGCTTTGCCCTTTTTCGAGTCGTTGTTATCGAGGTAGGCGATCATCGCCGGGTCTTTGATGATCGAGTGGAGGAGTGCGCCGAAATTGCCCGCCGCGTTGGCGCGGAACAGCTGATTCTGCAGGAACATGTGGTAGCTGTTCTCGATCGTGCGGTAGTTGGTGGCGAAGTGCCCGTGCCAGAAGAGCGTCATTTTTTCTTCGAGCGGACGGCCGGTCTCGATCATCCGCTTGAGCCACCACTTCTGCATTTCACCGACCTGTACTCGATCGCGGCGTTCGCGCTGCTGCCGCGTCCGCTGAAGCTCGGCGAGTTTCTCTTCGTCGCGGCTACGGCGTGCCTCCGCGATCGCCCGTTGTTCGTCGGGAGTAGGCGGACGCATGATGTCCTTGTCGAACAGATCACCTTTCACCGACTCTGTGGGGGCCCTTTCGTAATTGACGAGGTAGTCGACCGCTCGCTCGGGGCCCCAGCTCGAGAGCAATTGGATCTGCTGAGGTGTGCCTCCGAAGCCCGCACGCCAGAGCAGGTGCCGAGCCTGGTCGTACCCGAACGACTCCGGGCTGATGGGCGACATCGATGAATTGATGGCCGGCCGGGACTGCTTGTCGGATTTTGTTCCGGTGCCGGTGCCTTTCTTGGCGTCCGCGAGTTTCTTTGGGTCAGCTTGAGGCTGCATGGTCTATCTCCGGGGAGAGTTCGGCAGCATGTTCAACGGGATCAGACGCCTTCGATTGCGGCGCGTTTGCTGCGGCTGCGCAGGTTGTTCACAGTATCTATCGGATGGTCGAGCCTGGCGCAGTTATTCTGGCTTTGGAGAGATTGCGGAGTGCTTACCCCTTCGAGCATGTGCCAACAACGCGCAGGCCGCCGCCATCAGGAAGGCCCCGTTCGCCTGATGGGCCGTACGGAGAGCGGACTTCCACCCCGGCAACGGCACAATGGAGGAAAGTTCGTCGCTCTTGGGAACCGTACGGTTTGTGCTCGGGGGCGCAACCATGAATGCAGCCCAGCCTAGCAGCACCTGCAGGATTACGAGGGTGATAACCGCACGTCCAGTGGAACGGCGATCGGTGGGAGTTGGGGTCGAGTTAGCCCTGAACCCGGCGATGAGGGCAAGGACGAACACCCCGAACGAGAGCACGATGTGGGTGATGAGGGAGTGCATGCCGCCGGTGTGGCGGTAGATTGCTCCGAAGACGACTTGCAATGCGGTGGTGTGTACGAGTGCGGTGGCAAAGACCCTCAGCGTGCGGTCTTGGGCGATCTCATCAGATGGAAGACGAGGCCAACCGGAGGTGGCGACGGCTGCGCCGAGGATGCCGACGATGAATTGTGCGAGGATGCCGTGGAGGATCGCCTTGGCGGTCGAGGGGATTTCGACTCGGAGCCCGCCGAGTGCACCCTGGATGATGATGAGCACCAGGGCGATCACCGCGAGCGTCTTGGTGGCGTGTGAGGCCCGACCGAGGAAGGCGAGAAAGACGAGTGAGATCGCACAGAGGCCGACCAGAACACCGAACAGGCGGTGGCTGTGTTCGAGGAAAACATGGTCGTTGCTGGCCATGAGGGAGACGGGGTAGAGGAACATGTTGCCGCCGTAAGTGCCGGGCCAATCCGGAACCGCGAGACCACTGCGGGTCGACGTGACGAGGCCGCCGAGGACGACAAGTGGAACGACGGCAGCAAGAGTGGTCCAAGCGGCGCAGTGGAGCGGGCGATATTCGCATGCCTTAGTAGAAGGCAGCAATCGGGCGAGCGTGCCCGCGAGCAGCCCGAGAACGGTGCACGTCGCCAAGAAACCGGCAATAAGAACTGGAAGTGGTGGTCGGTTTCCGCCCTGAACAAGTGACTCCGTAGCGACTGGACCGGCTGCTGGATCGGCTTGCTGAACGAGAATGGAGGTGACGCTAGCCAAGGTGACAGCTCCGGCGAGCAAGCCTGAGAGTCCGGCGACAAAGAGAGACCGGCTGCCCGAAGCTCGGCTTGCAAAGAAAGAGGCGACGAATCCGACGCCCAAAATCATGGGGCCTGAGATAGCGGGGGCGAGATCGAGTGAGGGTTGGTGTACGACAACCCACGCGGCCCACATGGCAACAGCGGTTTGAAGTGCCGAAGCAAGGGCGGTTGTGAAAGAAGAAGGTTGCGCGAGTGGGCTGGGGCAAGGAGTGGAGGTCATAGGAAACTCTCGTGGTTGACTGAGACTTGGTCTCAATTGGTGGGAATGTGTCCGATTGGCTTGACAGGGTACGCTCAGGGCGCAGAAATTCCGGTGTGGCAGCAAAGGTTGACCGATGTAGTCCGATAGTGTGGTATCTTCTCGGACGTTGGTCGGAGTATTGACTCGGCGTCTGGCGAGTGTGCTGTGGTGGGGTATGTGATTCGAACGGGGTGGATGGTTTGTATTTTGTGCGGTAATTTGTCAGGTGGATTCGGTTGTTGGTGGTTGGGGGGTATGTAGGAGAAGGCCCGTGTCGGTGCTATTTCCGAAGTCATTCAACATGTTTCCGACTGTTTTTGCAGTCGGTGCGGCTGGGTTTTTCGCGTCGGCTGTGGGAGGGGTGTGGTACTACTTCACGCCCAAGTACTGGGCGGTGGGGTATGAGCCAGCGCAGCCGGGGGGGGGATTTAGTCACCAGATTCACGCTGGGAAGCTGGGGATGGACTGCCGGTACTGCCACACGAAGGTGGAGCAGAGCCCAGAGGCGAATATCCCGAGCGTGGCGACGTGCTACGGGTGCCACGGAGACGGGCGGCTGGTGAAGTTCAACGAGGCGACGCACAAGGAACGGACGGATTTCATCCGTGCGGGGTATGAAGCGGACGGGCTTGCCAAGCCTTGGAGCCGAGTTCACAAGGTGCCGGATTATGTGAGGAATTTCCCGCACAACGTTCACGTTGGTGCGGGAGTCTCTTGCTACTCGTGTCATGGAAACATTACGACGATGCCGGTGGTGTATCAGGCGCAGCCTCTGAGCATGAGCTGGTGTTTGGACTGCCACCGGGACAGTGCGCCGCACCTTGTTGAGAAGGATCGAGTGTTCCAGTTGAATTGGGTGGAGCAGCATCTGCGTGAGCGAGCTTCGAAGGGGGATGCGGGGATGGCGGAGGGGAAGAAGCTATCGGATTCGAAGCATTTGTCGCCGCCGGAGCATTGTGCGGCGTGCCACTACTAGTGGCTGATGGGGCTTGGAGTAGGAGAGTGACGGGACCGGGGTGGGGGGCGTGAACGAGGCGAGTGTGGGGAAGACTCAGGATTTAGCGATGACCATGGATCAATGCCCATCGACGGTACATGAAGGACCCAAGCATCAGCCTTCGAAGGCGGAGCTGATGGAGAGGACGCGCTCGCTTGCCGGGACTGTGGGCGGGTCGCCGCGCGGTCTGGTGGCGTATCGGAGCGCGGAGGAGTTGGCGGACACGCCGGAATTCCGTGACTTTGTGGAACGGGAGTTTCCGGCGGGTGCGAGCGAATTGTTGTCGACGAGCCGGCGAGGGTTCGTGTCGTTGATGGGCGCGTCGTTAGCGCTCGCCGGGGTAGCGGGGATGCCTGGGTGTCGGCGGCCGGATCACAAGATTGTCCCTTATGGTCGGAACGTACCCGAGCACATTATTCCTGGAAAAGCGTTGTACTTTGCGACGAGCATGCCGCTGCCGGGTGGAGGAGCGGAAGGGTTGATCGTTGAGACGCACGAAGGGCGTCCGACGAAGATCGAGGGCAACCCGCTGCACTGGATCAATCAGGGGAAGAGTTCGGTGTGGTCGCAGTCGTCGGTGCTGGGGCTGTACGACCCCGATCGGTTGAAATTCCCGACGTATTCGGCGACGAAAGACGGTGTACGGAAAGAAGCGACGTGGGACGATGTTGCGGAATGGGCCGTGAAGCACTTTGCCGAGCACGAGAAGGACGGCGGAGCGGGTCTGGCGTTTGTGGTGGACAAGAAGACGAGCCCGAGCCGGGATGCGATGCGTGACCGGGTGTTGAGGCGGTTCAAGAACGCGACGTTCGTGTCGTGGGACGCGGTGGAGGCTCGTGGGCACGCGGACGGAACGGCGATCGCCATGGGCGCACCGATGCGCGAGACGCTTCGGCTTTCGAAGGCGCGGGTGATCGTGTCGCTCGATCGGGATTTCCTGACTGGAGAAGCGGGGTCGCTGGTGAACGCGCGGGAGTTTGCGGCGACGCGGATCCCGAAGAAGACGGGCGCGAAGGTGAAGGGGGTCGATGGGCACGATCATGACGAGTACGCGATGAGCCGCCTGTATGCGGTGGAGAGCGGCTTTAGCACGACGGGCGCGCAGGCGGACCACCGGCTGAGGCTCGCGCCGTCGCGGGTTGTGGCGCTGGCTGTGGAGCTGGCCAAGCAGGTGATTTCGAAGACCGGAGCGGAGGGGGCCAAGGCGTTGGCGGACGCGGTGGCGTCGGTGGCGGTGCCCGGTGGGGAGTCACTGGACAAGGCGTTTGTTGAGGAGTGCGCTCGGGATCTTCTGGACACGGCGAATCGGGGCGCGGCGGTGGTTTTGGCGGGGCGGACGATGCCCGCCGAGGTGCATGCGCTGTGCGTCGCGATGAACGCGGCGCTCGGGAGTCTTGGGACGGTGGTGACGTATTCACCGATGACGCCCGAGCACGCCAGGAACAGCCGAGCGGAGATGAAGGCTCTGTGCGAGAAGATGAACGGGGGCAAGATTACGACGATGGTGGTGATCGATGCGAATCCGGTGCTGACGGCGCCGGCGGACTTCGAGTTTGCCAAGGGGTTCGCGAAGGTCGCGAACACGGTGTGCATGAGTGTTGCGGCGACGGAGACGGCGGCGGCGTCGAACTGGTCGCTGAACGGGTGCCATTTTCTTGAGAGCTGGGGGGATACGCAGTCGAACGATGGGTGGATCGCGCCGATCCAGCCGATGATCGCGCCGCTGTTTGGTCCACAGCTGACGAATGCAGAGAAGAGCGCGGACGCGAAGGACCGCCCGATGCCCCAGCTTTCGGAGCTGGAACTGCTGGCGTTGATCGGCGGGGAGAAGAGGCCCGACGGGTACAAGCTGGTGAAGTCGGTGTGGCGCGAGCTGTACAAGAGGTCGAGTCCCGGAGAGAGCGAAGAGAGCTTTGAGCAGAGGTGGAGCCGATCGTTGCACAACGGGGTGATGGAGGGGATGCCCGCGCCGGTGCAGGCCAAGAACGTGCGGATGGACGATGTTGCCAAGGCGGTATCGGCGTTCAAGGTCGCGGAAGGGCCCAAGCCCGGCACGCTGGATGCGGTGTTCTCGTTCGGGCATATCCATGACGGGCGGTTCGCGAACGTGTCATGGCTTCAGGAGTTGCCCGAAGCCGGGACGATGGTGTGCTGGGATAATCCGGCGCTGATGAGCCCGAAGACGGCGGCGCGGCTTGGGCTATGGCCTGAGAATCCGAAGAAGAACCGGTACACCGAGGACAAGTGGCCCAAAGCGGATGTGGCGGAGTTCACACTCGGCGGGCGGACGATCAAGTGCGCGGTGTGGGTGCTGCCCGGGATGGCGGACGACACGGTGATCTTCAAGGTTGGGTACGGGCGGAAGGTGTGCGGGCTGGTGGGCGACGGCGTGGGCTTTGACGTGTACCCGCTGATCTCTGGTGACACGGGCGCGATGGCGCAGGGCGTGGTGGCGAAGAAAGTGAACGACGAGTACTGGATCGCGAGTACGCAGAACCACTGGTCGCTGGAAGGCAGAACGAGTGTGGTGCGTGCGGTGGACCTGCCGGCATTCGCGAAGCACGCGGATACGGTGGTGAGCCACAAGCACGAGCTATACGGCGGAGCCGAGGTGAAGCTGAAATTTGCGGAGCGACTGGGCGAGCTGAGCCATACGCCGCCGAACATCTCGATTTACAACCACCCGTACAACGATTCGGCGTCTGAGCCTGTGGCCGGCTCGTTGTTCAAGAGCGGGCCGCAGTGGGGGATGACGATCGATCTTTCGAGCTGCACGGGTTGCGGGGTGTGCACGATCGCGTGCCAGGCGGAGAACAACATCCCGGTGGTGGGGAAAAAGGAGACGGCCAAGGGCCGCGAGATGACGTGGATCCGGATCGACCGGTACTTCACGGGGTATCGCGAGGGCGACAGTCTGGACATGCTGAACGACCCGTCTGAGATGCTGCACCAGCCGATCGCGTGCGTTCATTGCGAGTACGCTCCGTGCGAGACGGTGTGCCCTGTGAACGCGACGGTGCATACACCCGACGGGATGAACGCGATGGCGTACAACCGGTGCATCGGCACGAGGTACTGCGCGAACAACTGTCCGTACAAGGTCCGCCGGTTCAATTTCTTCGACTATGGGGTGACGAAATTCAACGGGAATTACGCTGGCAAAGAAGTGGTGGAGAGCATCGGGAAGGTGCTTCCTAACGACAACACGGGCGTGACGGGTTCTGCGGTCCACGGTCGTGTGAATGCGAATTTGATCCCGCCGAGGTTGAGGGAGAAGTTGGATCAGCTGTCGCGGATGCAGAAGAACCCGGACGTGACGGTTCGCAGCCGTGGCGTGATGGAGAAGTGCTCGTACTGCGTTCAGCGGATCAACACGGCACGCATCGAGATCAACACGAGCGAATTGTTCCCTGCGGCGGATAGGAACAAAGTGCCGGACGGGTTTTTCCAGACGGCATGCCAGCAGGCCTGCCCGAGCAACTCGATCGTGTTCGGGGACACGCTCGACACAGAGAACGAGTACGCGGACGCGGAGGGCGTGAAGCGACGCGGGAGCCGTGTATCGGCGACGCGTGCAGACGCGCGGTCGTATTTGTTGCTGGGGTACTTGAACACGAGGCCTCGGACGAGCCACATGCTGAAAGTTCGGAACCCGAATGTTTCTCTTCTCAAGCGGCAGGGCAAGCACGGAGAGGAGCGAGTGGAGTCGTGGGCGGATCCGTTCCACCACGGCGGTCACTCGGACGATCACGGGCATGATCACAATGGTGGAGGGTCTCACGAGGAGAAGAAGCACGCCTCGTGGTACGACTCGAAGCGTCGCCGGGATGACTCCGGGTATCGGAGCAGCTTGACGGTGTTGGGCGTGAG
>Ga0209573_1000328_pt1 | contig 108434 bp, 88 predicted proteins | sample TNRBio252014_DNA_FD_185870 | JGI IMG/M metagenome (GOLD analysis project Ga0209573, IMG submission 185870) | Wastewater treatment Type I Accumulibacter community from EBPR Bioreactor in Madison, WI, USA - TNR Reactor_6/25/2014_ DNA (SPAdes)... | ecosystem: Engineered > Bioreactor > EBPR >...
GATACGGCAAGCATTAAATACGGCCTTACGCAGTTGGAACCCAATATGGCCTATACCGTGCGCTTCCCCACCACAACCACCGTTGCCGGAACGACGTACAACCTGACCACTCAAGCCGCTGGCAGCAACCGTCTTATTGACTCGAACGCCCCTGCTAATGGTGATGTGACCATTCTCGCAACCGATATTCCGGTTTCTGGTGCGAATAACCACAGTTTCGACGTTGGGTATAGTGCGGTAGCTTGCGTCATCAACACGCCAACCGTAAATACAACGTGTAATGACAATGGCACGGGCAGCAATCCGGCAGACGACACCTTCACCTTTACGATCTCGACAACAGGAACAGGGACAGGCGCAAATTATAAGGTGGACAAAACAGCACCAGCACCAACGGCAACCGTGTTTGCCAGCGTCAACTATGGCACAACGAGCGCCGCAAGTTCGTCTTATCCGATTTCCGGCGGAAACTTGACTTTAACGCTAACCGATAACACCACAAGTTCGTGTACACTAACCAATGTGAATGTACCCGCACCAGCGCCTTGTTCCACGCCACCAGCCGGACAGCCAGACCTGAAATTGCTCAAAACCGCCAGTTCAAGTTCGGTCAATTCAGGACAAACCCTAACCTATACCATCACGCTGACAAACGAGGGTACTGCCAGCGCCACAGGCGTGGTGATTCGCGATGTCTTGCCAGCAGCAGTGACCTACGTCAGTTCGAGCGCCAGCCAAGGTTCATACAACAATGCAACGGGTCTTTGGACAGTCGGTACGGTGGCCGTGGGAACGCCCCTAACACTGACCATCACCGTAACGGTGAACTAGGATTTGTGGATCCAAATGATATAGAACAGAAAAGCCCTCGTCGCGCATGCGTCGGGGGTTTTTCTCCATATACAGTTTTCTCTTTTTTTGCATGAATGAAATGCTTTATGCATACTCATTATGTGAAATAAAAAAAGTACTTAGGCATGATTGTTGTTGCAAATTTCAGACGTCCTGCATCTTAAAAAATAATGAACATGCGCAAATTTGTCATCAGTCTTGCCTTATGTGCTATGCCGTATTTTTCGGATTATGTATATGCCCAAATGCCGCTCCTTGAAGGTCAGTGCATTGTTACTCATGCACCAGGAGAGTTGTACAACATTGATTTACCCACTCCAACCTTTCCAGTCTTGCAAACTGCTGATTGCCGAAACCTCGGCACTTCTGGCACTACTCCTATTACCCCCACCCTTTATGCGCATCCAGACTGGGTATTTGGGGCGTATGCATCGGGTGGTAAAACAGACAAATTAGGTGCTGTATTTGGGCTTGCAACAGACAAGAACAAAAACGTCTATGTTACGCACTATTCGTATGGCGTTTTTGCCAGTGGCGGCGCTGCTTTTACGTTCCCTTGGTCAACAGATAGTTCATATCCATCAGGTGTTTTTCGCTCAGGAAATGGGGGCGCAGGTACGGTTTACAAGATTGATAGCAATACGGGTGCCGTTTCGGTATTGGCTACGTTGCCCAATTCGTTGAGTATTCCAACCTTTAATCATACATCAAGTGCTTCAGTATCCTTCAATGATGGTTATGGAACAACAGCCCCCCTTTATTATGCCGACAATACCACACTTTCGGGGCCAGGGCTTGGCAACATTGCGTATGATCATAAAAACAACCAATTATTTGTTTCCAATTTTGAGGATGGCAAGGTTTACCGACTAAGTATGGCGGGGGCACAGCTCAGTACTTTCGACCCGCTTTCACCGGATGACAACATGCCTGGTTATGCACCATTAGGTGAACGGGTATGGGGCATTGCGTACAATAAAGCAGAGAATAGGGTCTATTATGCAATTTGGAAACAAGGGTTTGGTGATGCAGTCAATCTCAACCCCATCCGTTCTGTTGCCTTAACAGCGGCAGGAGATTTTGATGCTTCGTCGGATCGTTTTGAGTTTAATGCACCATTGCCTACTGGGTCAAATGCACGTAATGGAGGTGATGGTACGGCCTGGGTCTCCTCTCCAATCTCGGATATTGAGTTTTCTCAGGATGGGCAGACGATGCTGATTGCAGGTAAGGAAATGATTTGGCACTGGTCTGAACGTGGGCATAGTGGGATATCCATGTCCTATAAAAAAACGGGTGCTTCGTGGACAGCCGACAAAACCTACTATGTTGGAGAGTTTTTGCGGAGCACGAATAGCGCTGGCGGAATTGCATTTGGATATAGCCAATTTGATTCAGGAACGAATAGTGTGGTGGCCTCTTCAAAAGAGCAATTGGTTTGGGTGTCTGGCAATTCAATTCACTTGCCTTTTGCGCCTGCTGGTTCTGGTAAATTTGTTTATGGAGCACAAGGAATACCTGTCTCAGGGAATACTGCCGGAGTTTCTGTCTATAACAATACGTGGAATTTTGACTATAATGGCGAGTATTTGCAAAACAACAAAGGTCATATTGGCGACATGGAAGTTTTCGCTACGCTTGCATCATGCAATCTTTTATCACCTAGTGTAAAAGTGACTTGTAATAATGGAGGTAATGACACGAATGCCTCAAATGACTATCTAACATTTCAGATATCCCCTGTCGGTGAAAACAATGCGGTCAACTATAACATTTCAGTAGGTGGAGTCGCCGTTTCTCCAATAAGCGGAAGCTACGGAACCCTTACAACCTTTACGTTACCAGCAGGGTCAGCGGGTGGTGGAAATTTAACCGCCACGATCACCGATGCATCGGATTCATCTTGTTCTACAACAACACAAATTATTGATACAGGCGCATGTTCTACAACCCCCGTATGTATGAACATCACCAATGTAACTTCGATATGGGCATTAAATGAAACCGATGGCGGTAGTGGCAATAATACCGCTCATGCAAATGTAGAAATGTGTACGCCTACCTGCGCCATCAACACCCCCACCGTTACGCCAACCTGTAACAACAACGGAACGGCAAGCGATCCGAGTGACGACACCTTCACCTTCACGATCTCGGCGACCGGAAGCAATACGGGTGCGAACTACAAGGTGGACAAGATCAGCCCCGCACCGACGGCAACCGTGTTTGCCAGTGTCAACTATGGCACAACGAGCGCCGCAAGTCCGTCTTATCCGATTTCCGGCGGCAACCTCACACTCACGCTAACGGACAATACCACCACAACGTGTACACGCACGCCCGTTACCGTAACCGCCCCGCCAACGTGTTCGAGCGTTGTGCCAACTGCGGATCTGGAACTAACGAAAACCTCAAGTAGTCCTGTGGTGCGTCCGGGAGATACCCTCACCTATACGCTCACGTTGGTGAACAAAGGCCCGGGCACAGCCAATGGCGTGGTGGTGCGGGATGTGATCCCAGCCGGATTAACCTTTGTGAGTGCCACCACCGCAACAGGTTCTTACAGCAATGCAACGGGTCTTTGGACGGTGGGCAATATCGCCCCCGGAACCTATACCCTGACGATAAATGTGACGGTGAACTAAGCTGATTCTTCCGCCGCGTTTCCCTCCGGCACACCCCGCAGTCTTTTGGTTGCGGGGTGTTTTATTGGCTCTAACCGAACAAAGAGCGTACAACATCGCCCCACCGAGGTGGCATCTTCCTACGATAAGGGATAGCTGACTGCGCGAAGCCGAAACTCGGTGGATTTTTCTAAGAGTCGCCCTGCAATTTGAGAATGATGGAGGTTATCTCATTATTTCGCAATTGGAGGAGAAAATCACTTCCGTCACCTGCACGTGTACTGATACACGATCATGCATTATCATAAAAAATAATGAATCACATTGCTTTAATCGTACCACCTGAGTAGACTTTATACATTAAAATCATTGTATATATTAAATATAAATAATACTATTACATATACTAAAATCCGATTTAATTGGTAGTAATTATTTTTTCGATTAATGTATAGTTTTATGATTCAAATGTACCAGATCAAAATTTAGTGACTAAACAACCATGTGTTGGCATTATAATTGCTGTTTAAAATTATTAAAACAGCCTTCTTTACGGTTAAATTCAGCATGGTTTGCATGAAACGTTGTTTCACGTTATTTCAAACCTAAGCATTTTTTTTATCGGCACCGACCTTTCTCCATGGTTGGATGTATTGCTTTTGGTGAAGACCTCTAAGAAGGTAGATGCTACTTCCTTTAACCAAGATATTGGCAAATTACACTTAAACAAGAAGATAACTAATTCAGAAATAAGCAACCTGTATAGATTTCATGCGATCTGAGTGTGCCGAGAGCTAATCTTCCAGCAGGGTGGGAGAGGTAGTTTGTTTAGATTTGCAAAAACTTTGGTTCGAGCCATCAATGTTATTCCATGAGAATTTTTGTGTTTTACTACCTTCAAACCAGACAGATTGGGTGCGGTCCGTATCTGTCATAACTTACTCATGTCATGTCTTCCATTTTTTTTCAGAAAACCCAAAAGGTTCGTTACAGGCAGCGACTCAGTTGTGGTTTTTTGTTCTTTGTGTCGTTAATCAGCATGCCTACACAACTCCGTGCTCAATGCTCGGATTACACCATAGGCGGCAAAGTATGGTACGATGCAAATCGCAATGGCTTATTTGATGCAGGCGAAACACCTTTAGATGGGGTTACCATTTCGTTTCACAGTGAGACAGATGGTGTTGTTTATTATTCACCCACAACCAATAACACCGGAGACTACGCTCAGCATTCTGTTTATTACAATTTTAGGCGCTACATCATTTCTTTACGTCCTCCGGCAAATCCATGGGACGAAGGCAATGTCGGTTTTGGAGATTCTGGTTTAAGCCATAATGGCATCCGGTATCACGCCACAAAATCGGGACAAACAGGAGCAACGGCTTCAAACACCTACATGTTTGGCGATTATAACGCATGGCGAGCGCCCGGCGCATTCGTTACGTTAGAAAGCAACATCTGTACCTATACGGTCAATTTTGGCTTAACCTGTGCGCCAGACGTCAACGTGTACAGTACACCTCCTAATTGCAGCAGCAGTTCTTCTGGCCTGGTTACCCTCAACACGTTTGCCCTGATTGATCCCAACAACAGCAGTACAGGCGATCGTTACGATCTTTCGACAGGCGCCACCTACACGGGCAGCGCCACCAACTGGGGTAGCGCACAGACCATTCCCAATGGTGGTAACATCATTACCAATGCAACAGCAGGGCAAACCTACACGGTTCGGGTTTTTGCACATGATGGCTGTTCCATTGATAAAACCGTGACTGTACCTCCGGCGGGAGCCTGCGTCAGTACTGCCCCAACTTGTACCAATGCTGTTGGTGGGCAAGTGTATTGGGATGTAAATAACAACGGGATGCAAGACGCTACCGAGACCACGGGAGCCAAAGGCGTAACGGTTACTGCTTATGATGCAAGCAACAACGCAGCTGGAACAGCGACAACAGATCAGAGCGGAAACTTCACCTTAGGTAGCTTGAATACCTCGGGACAAAACTACCGATTGGAGTTCTCTAACCTCCCCAATGAGGTCTTTGCAGGACCTTTAGGGACAGCCAGTGGAAGCACGGTTCAGTTTATTTCCACCCCAAAATGTGATGTAAAATTAGGACTTGGCAATCCAGACTTGTATGCTCAAACCGATCCCAATTTAGCCACATCTTTATACCGGAACGGGCAACCTTCCGGAAGTAGCTCGAGTGAACTCGGCATCGTTAAAGTGCCCTATGCAGGTGGATCGGCTACCCGGATGGCTAACATAGGGGATATAGGTTCGGTATATGGACTTGCCTACCAACGAGATACCCACAAATTATTCACGTCTGCGTTCCTCAAACGCCATGTGGACTACACATCAAATGGGGCTTCCGCCATTTTTATCACCAATGTAAATACCAATACCACTTCGCTTTTTGTAAAAGGAAACGATATTGGTATTCCTGTTCCAGCCCTGTCCCGAACTTTTGAACACCCCAATCAAGACAATCCGAATCACGACTATGAAGCCTTTTTACAAGTTGGAAAATATGGATACGGGGATTTGGATATTTCTACCGATCAAAAGTATCTCTGGTTGGTCAATTTATCTGATCGGAAACTATATCGCATCTTTATCAACAATCCGGCAGAAGTACCGGATGCCGCAGATGTATCCTCTTGGTCAATCCCCGATGGTGGATGCGATAGCGGAGACTACCGACCATTTGGGCTTAAATATGCCAATGGATTCGTATATGTAACAGTTACTTGTACGGCCGAAACCTCGCAACTTTTCGAGCACCTAAAAGGAGTGGTTTATGAGTTTGATGCAACAGGCGCTGGAACCTTCACGGAAGTACTCTCTTTTCCGCTCACCTATCTAAAAGGTTTCGATGTGAATGGGAACGGAGACAAGAGCAGAGATCGCTCGCCCTCCAACAAATGGATGCCATGGGACAAAAACGAATGGGAGCCATTCCGAAGCCCAACTCCACTACTCAGTGACATCGAATTTGATGTGGAAGGCCATATGCTGATAGGGATCATGGATCGTGTCGGTAATCAAAAAGGAACATACAATTATGGACCGTGTGCCACATGTAATAGCCCTAATGAAGGATATGCCGTAGGAGGTGACCTGCTTAAAGCCGGACGCTGTAGTACCGACCGTAAATGGACACTCGAAAACAATGGACGGGTTTGTGGAGCTACTCCAACAAGTGGGGCTAATAATCGTCAAGGCCCGGGAAATGGCGAGTTCTTTTATATGGATAATGCGTCCAATAATTCGCACGAGGAAATCACGTACGGACCTTTGGCTTATTCTGCGGCGCGTAATGAAGTAATTCTTACGGGTATGAATGCCAATACCAACTCGGTCAATAGTGGCGGGATTCGCTGGCTTAGCAACGCAACAGGTGGCTATAACCAAGGCTATAACTTATTTGGCGATTCGCCCAACAATCCGCAAACGTTTGGGAAAGCAGTGGGCGTCGGAGACATTGAGTTATTAAGTGACGCTGCTCCTCTGGAAATTGGAAACCGTGTCTGGTTAGATACGGGTTCTGGTGTACCTTCACAAAATGGCAATGGGCAGCAAGATGCTGGGGAATCAGGTGTTGCAAATGTGACCTTGACCCTAACGTGTGGCTCGCAAACAGCCACCACCACAACCGATACCAATGGCGTATATAAGTTCCGTGACGGCATTGGTAACATTAGTTCTTGGACAAATGGTATCATTCCCCGCAGCACCAACTGTACCATCTCATTAGGGCAAACGGTGACTGTAAGTGGAACCACGTATAACTTTATCCCCAATCCGGGCAGTGTTGCTGATCACATTGACTCCGATGGGGCAATTTCTGGCAGTGATGTGTCCTTAGCCATCAACACGTCATATTCCGGAGCCAATAACCATACCTATGATTTTGGTTTTGGAACCATGAATACCTGCGCCATCAATAGCTTCACGGTTACACCAGCTTGTAACAACAATGGTACACCAAGTAATGCCGCAGATGATTACCGGACGTTCTCCGTTACGGCTTCTGGTACCGGCGTAGGCGCCACGTACAATGCTTCGGTCAACAGTGGCGGTACGCTTACACCCACTTCCGGATCGTATGGCAGTGCTACTAATTTCCGCTTGCAAAATGGTTCGGCGGGTAATAGCACCATCTATACCCTTACGCTTACTGATGGCACCACGTCATCTTGCACCCAAACTGCCACCGTGAGTGATCCGGGGGCATGCACCGTTGCCTCCTGTTCGCTCTCGGTTACGGCTTCTCCGACGAGTTGTAACAGTGCCACCAACACGTATGACGTAAACGGACAGTTTGTGTTCAGTAATGCACCTACTTCGGGTACACTCTCGGCAACGATTGGCAGTAGCTCCAGCACGCCCATCACCATGACGGGTACAACGACGAGTCCGCAATCTTACACCATCACCGGACTCACCGCCGATGGCGTAAGTCACACGGTTACGGCAAGTTTTTCGGCAGCGGCCACATGTACCGGAACGATCAACTACACTGCTCCGAATTCATGCGCCATCACCGGACAGCCAGACCTGAAATTGCTCAAAACCGCCAGTTCAAGTTCGGTCAATTCAGGACAAACCCTAACCTATACCATCACGCTGACAAACGAGGGTACTGCCAGCGCCACAGGCGTGGTGATTCGCGATGTCTTGCCAGCAGCAGTGACCTACGTCAGTTCAAGCGCCAGCCAAGGTTCATACAACAATGCAACGGGTCTTTGGACAGTCGGTACGGTGGCCGTGGGAACGCCCCTAACACTGACCATCACCGTAACGGTTAACTAAGAAAACCCTTCCGCCGCGTTTCCTCCGGCACGCCCCGCAGTCTTTTGGTTGCGGGGTGTTTTATTGGCTCTAACCGAACAAAGAGCGTACAACATCGCCCCACCGAGGTGGCATCTTCCTACGATAAGGGATAGCTGACTAAGGGGCGTCAAAACCAAGCCGGTATGAGTGTAGCAAAAGCCTGCTGACGCCTCTTTTGCGCGGCAAAAAAAACGGGCATCCAGAAAGAAGCCCGTTTCCAAATAGAAGCCTCTTAGCTCATTCTATGCCCTCTAATAATTTGGCATAAACCCCATTAGCCGTTTTCTTGCCAATTTCCCGCACCATTTTTGTGATCATATTGTTCAGATTTTCGCGTTTATCCTCACCATTAAAAATTTGGCGTTGATCACGATTCAGGTCTAAGTCATTTGTACTTCCGGCATATTTCGCCGTTTTATACTGCACCACTTCGGTATGGCGTACCCCACCGGAAGTAAACAAGCGCCGTTTGCTCAACTCTAAAATCCGGAAAGAAACCCCAACCTCTACTTTCCGCTCGACAACGGCTTCCTTATAGGTGACTTTTTGTTTTGAGAATGTAGCTGCATTGCGGTCGCGTTCCCGAACGGTGCGTTCTGTCACTACGAAGCGATCAACTTCCCCAAACACAATAAAATCCCCACCTATCCGACGTCCCAAGAGATAGACCTTGTCATCGGAGAGTACGCGGCCTTCCAAATCGTCTTTTCGCATCTCCCGCCGGATGTCTCGTGGATCGCTGGTGATGATAAAGACGGGTGGTTTGCCCCAATATCCAAATTGGAGTTCATCGTTTAGTTCTTGCACAAAACTTTCCGGCATTTCCTGAACGGCGGCGGCAGTTCGATAGAGTGGTAACATCGCGACTTTCCGGCCACCGCGTTGCATCACATCCGCCATAAGGCTCTTCGCCCGTTCGTTTCGGGGGGTTAGTTCTATTGCCCGCCCCAATTTATCGTAGGCGGCCCGGAATTTATTGTACCGGATATCGTCCTCGGCCCACTGAAAAAGGACGTTTCCGCGTGCTTGGGTCATTTCCTCCTTCATGCGTTCATCGGGCGAGACTTCGGCAGCCCGTTCGTAGTTACGGAGTGCAGCTGCCCAGTCCCGTTTGCGTTCGGCGGCATAGCCGATGCTTGCCAAATCTTTGCTCCATTGGTCTGCGATCTCGAACTGTTGGTTACGGATCATGAGTTCCGCATCTGCATTGGGTTCGTACTTCAAGGCTTCTTTAGAACTGTTCAGGGCTTGTTCCCATTTTTTCTCGACGGCCAAGTTTTCCGCCCTCGTTACCAATTCCCGGATCACTTCATCAAAAGCGCTTCGGCGGTCGTTTGTATAATTTGCGGGAAGGGTTAGCGTGATATTCACCGCATCTGCCTTACGGGCGAGATCATCCACTCGGCGATAATTTGCCACCGACGCGATGTTGTTTCGGGTACTTTCGGCAAGGATCGCACGAATGGCGGCATCCCCCGTACTTTGCAAGCCGGATCGTGCTTCGGGTAGTGCTGGTTTTTTTTGAAGTACTTGGATATAGGCCAATGCTGCATCCTCGTATCGCCCTTTACTTTCGAGCGTGGACGCCCGTTTTAGCACTTTTCCGGTCGTATCACATGCCGATACAAAAAGCATCATAAAAAGTAGAACGGGAATAATAATTTTGTTCATAGCTATAAGTTTTACATACAAAAATAAAAATGCCAACCGAAAAGATACCTCATTATTGCGGTTGCGTTGGAGAACCCGTCACGAAAACGGGTTTGATTAAAACGCAACGGGGTATTTGGATGTTACGTTCGAGGCATCTTTATCCCCAAAAAATCAGCCTTATTCTTTATAATACACCGATTGTAGGTACGTCTTTACGCTTTTTTTCCACATCTTACCTGTCCATATCTCGGTGGTGACCACCACTTTTTCATTGGGACCAGTGGCGTCTTCGGTGATCCTTTTTAGGGGGATGATTTTGTTGTTCTGCCAGCCATTTTCACTGGTTTGGTGCCAACAACAGCCACTTTTGGTGAAGGTGGTCAGGATTTTACGTTTGGCATCAGTTTGGAACATGCCCAAGTTTTCCATCACCAGCAACGTAAGCGGGATATGAAAGACGAAGCGGTTTTGGGAATAAAGATATACATCGTAGGTAGGGCTACCATACCCGCCCATGTTCCCATTTCGGATCGCGATATCGGCTTTCCCGTCGAAGTTAAAATCCTCAAAAATAAGGGCGCTTTGTTCATCATAGCCCAAGATTACGTTTACGGAAGGCTTTTGGTTTTCATCAAGGGTCATATACAAATCGTCCGAGAAGAAGGTTTGCACAAGTTTGCCGTTTTTATCATACAAGTTAATGGTGGCCAATCCGCTACAAATATCTTCCTCGCAGGTGGCTACACTAAACCGTGCCTCATAGGGGAATGGATCTTTTTTTAGCACGAACTGATGCGGATGCGTTGTGGTCAAGCGGTTTTTTGGCCCTATTCTTTCCAAGGAAAACGCATATTCTTTGCGACCATCTACGCTACGCCACACGCCTTGAATATGATCAAACTCGTCCATTTCCCCTTTGAACGTCCCTATTATCCGCCCAGCAGCATCATACTCCGACGCAGTAAACCGGTTTTCCAACAAGCTACCGCGTATGGGAATGGATTTATTTTGTGAAGTATAGGCGTAAGAACCACTCAAGACATCTTCCACGAGCGAGAGGTGCATCTCAATATTCCATTTTCCATTGATTTGTCCTTGATAATAAAGCGCTATACTTCCTTCTGTGAGGTTTTGTGCCAAGCCAGAGGTCGAGGCTAAAAAGTATAGCACGAAGACCATAATTTTTTTCATAACGTAGTTCCAATGATGTCAAATGAACAAAAAAGGGTAGCAAACAGTGCCACCCAAAGGATAAAGTTCTCCCTGCATACAAAGCCTCAGCAGGGTCTCAACGCCGGAAAAGCAACGAGAACATCCAAGCTGAAGCGGCTGTTGTTTGGTCGGTATCCCGATTTTTGGTTTTAGCAGTGGACCACTCCGCAGCTAAGGTGGCCTTGCGCCCAATCCGGAAACCTCCTTTTACGGCAAATTGTAGGTTCCGATAGCTGGATTTGGCCAACAAATTGGCGTCCTCGTCATAATTATTGTTGCGATAGTAACCCCATGTGCCGCGTGGAATAACCATCAGGCGCCCCAGAGCAACACCCTTATGCAGATGTAGGTTACCGCCATAACGAACCACATATGGTTCTAAAGGGTTAGCGTCGTCGTCATAGAAACTGCCAGCCCGCGCATACCCTTGCAAGGTAAGCCCCAGTCTTTCGGGGTGACGGGCACGGATTCTACGCCCAATAATCGGAATGTAGAGTTCTGGGCCGATGGACGCGGCCTGTAGGCCATTCGCAAGTTCGGTATTGGCGACATGTAAATAGAAATTGCGAACGCCCAAACGGAAAGCCGTGGTTTTGTCGCCATTCACTTCGGCAGTTTGTACCCCTAATTCCACATTGCTGCTCATAAATTGTGCATGTACGCTATGGGTGAAGAGCATTAGCCCTATACCCAACATCAACTTTCTTTTCATGGTTGATCTGATTTTGGATTGAATAAGAACAAGGTGGGTGAATAATACGGGTATTTCGGCATGGCAACCAAATTTTGATTGCTAAATTTCTGCCTTAGCCGCCTCCGGAGGCTTGGTGGTGATCAGCATTAGGGTTTTCTACCCAAAGACTTTGGAGAAAGTAGGAGAGGCAAGGAACCAAAAAAAAATCCGAAGGTGTAAAAAAGGCTTGCTAATTCTGAAATACAGGACTGTTTTGGCGCACCGCAGGAATTTATATCGCTTTATTGCCCACTTCCTACTGGTCTGGCTATTTTTACTCCATGTGCCTGTGGTTGTTCATGCCTGCTCGCTTTCGGGGAAAAAGCAAGTGGCCGGAAATATGGCATGTTGCAGTATGAAGAGTAAGATGGCGCGGTCTGGGATTTCGTCCAAAACACCACCGAAAAGTTGCCATCGTCCGGTAGCAGTCCATAAACATGCACCGTCAGGCAATCAAAAGGAGTTAAGTCTAAAACGTGCGGCATGTTGTACGGTGGAACTTCCGCAAACCGATACCGATGCGGGCATTTTTACACAATTATCCGCCAAAGAGATAACGGGAACAACGGCAACGGCTTCATTGCCAACCTATCATCCTGTTTTACCCCAAGAAAAACCGCTCTTCTATGTCGCGGCACGTCCGCCGCCGGATAATCGGCAAGCCCTGCTCTGCACTTTCCGGAATTAGGTTTTACGTTCAATGCTCTCTAAGACAACGTTCTTTACCAAATGGTATAGGGCTTTGTATGCTTATCTGTTTTGTTGACGCCTTTTAAAAAATAAACAAGGGAAGATCAACGGAACTTCAACCCTCATTTTATTGAACTTAACCTTAATCCAATCATGAAATACCTCTTATTTTTCTTGTTCCTTCTCGTACCATTTGCTTATACGCAAGTCCAATCCTCAGATTTTCTGGCTACACAAAACTGCACCTGCGAATGTTGTAAAGACCACAAAGCCGGAGAAACATGCAAACATTGCAAAAAAGGTGACGGACACAAAGCCGGAGAAACATGTGAACACTGCAAATCAAAATGCAACTGCACGGACGGAAAATGTACCTGCGATAAAGACAAATGTACCTGCGAACACTGCAAGAGTGAAAAAGCCGGAGAAACATGCAAACATTGCAAAAAAGGTGACGGACACAAAGCCGGAGAAACATGTGAACACTGCAAATCAAAATGCAACTGCACGGACGGAAAATGTACCTGCGATAAAAACAAATGTACCTGCGAACACTGCAAGAGTGAAAAAGCCGGAGAAACATGTGAACACTGCAAAAAAGGTGACGGACACAAAGCCGGAGAAACATGCGAACACTGCAAAAAAGGTGACGGACACAAAGCCGGAGAAACATGCAAACATTGCAAAAAAGGTGACGGACACAAAGCCGGAGAAACATGTGAACACTGCAAATCAAAATGCAACTGCACGGACGGAAAATGTACCTGCGATAAAAACAAATGTACCTGCGAACACTGCAAGAGTGAAAAAGCCGGAGAAACATGCGAACACTGCAAAAAGGGAGATTCCGGCACATCTGGAGCACAAGCATCAGAAAATACTTCAGCCGATTTCACCGCTCCACGGCCTATCTTAGATGCCAATCTCCGCAACGAACTGGGAGCCGTACTCCGGGCATATCTAACGGTGAAAAATGCCTTAGTAGCAGATAATGCCAAAGAGGCGGGAGAAAAAGCAAAGGAATTGGAGCGGGCTTTGAACACGGTCGGACAAGCAAAGTTCGGGGTAGAAGAACTTGATTTGTATTTGCCGATTGCCCAAAGAATGGCAACACATTCACGTACTCTGGCAAACACCCAAGCGATCAAAGACCAACGAACCGCTTTTAGGAACCTCTCGGAGGCCGCTATCGCATTGGTAAAGGCATTTAAGATCAACGATTCTGCGCTTTATCAGCAGTTTTGTCCTATGGCAAACAATGGAAAAGGAGCTACTTGGTTGAGTTCCGAAAAAGGCATAAAAAACCCTTACTTCGGAAAAAGTATGCTCACCTGTGGCGAAGTGAAGGCAACCTTTAACTGATTTCTCCAACACACAAAGGGAAGAGGTTTCAAAACAACACCTTCCCTTTTTTATTTCTTTTAGCCAATCATGACGCATTTCTTAAAAAACATTCGCTATCCTGCAATGTTTATAATATTGTTTATTATATACTTAGACACAGAGGCTTTGGCGCAAAACGTTGTCCGGTACGACTTATATGTGGGTGAAAAAACAGTCCGTTATACCGAAAAAAATGTAACCGCTATTGTCATTAACAACCAATTACCCGCACCCACACTTACGTTTACCGAGGGCGACATCGCCGAGATCTACGTCCACAATACCCTTCGCGAAGAAACCATGCTACACTGGCATGGCCTGCTCCTGCCCAATCGGTACGACGGTGTTCCCTATTTAACAGCAGCTCCCATAAAACCGGGCGAGACCAAGTTATTCACCTTCCCCTTGGTACAAAATGGGACGTATTGGTATCATAGCCACACCGGAATGCAAGAACAACTCGGTTTATACGGAGCCTTAATCGTCCATAAAAAACCAAGTGATCCTACGATTAGAACACAAGACAAACTGCCTGAATATGTCTTGCTGCTCAGTGATTGGACGAACGAGAACCCGAAACAAATCCACCGTAGCTTACACCATGCCACCGATTGGTACGGCATCAAAAAAGGCGCAACCCAAAACTATGGGGAAGCGCTCCTGAAAGGCCACTTCAAAACCAAATTGGTGAATGAATGGAAACGGATGCACGCCATGGATGTCTCGGACGTGTATTATGAACGGTTTTTGGCCAATGGTCAGCCGGAGCAAAACGTCCCAACATTCAAGGCTGGAGACCAAGTCCGGGTTCGCATCATTAATGGAAGTGCCTCCACATATTTCTGGCTGGAGTATGCCGGCGGAAAGATGAGCGTGATCGCCAGTGATGGTAAAGATGTGGAGCCTGTGGCGGTGGATAGAATGATGGTGGCCGTTGCAGAAACGTATGATGTGGTGTTAACCATTCCGGAAAACAAACGCTACGAACTAAAAGCAACTGCCGAAGACCGCTCCGGATTTGCATCTGTCTTTTTTGGGCAAGGAGAATCTGTTTTGCGTCCCATCTTACCCAAACTGAGGTACTTTGAGGGCATGAAGATGATGAATGACATGATGCGCCTCGATGGCTCGATGGACGATATGGGCATGAATATGTCGCTTCAGCAAATGGACATGAATGCCGTGATGTATCCGGAAGTGGCAGGTTACGAAGACGGAAAAGCGGATCCGAGCCGCTACACCACGCCCGATGATTTTACGGTACTGAACTACGCCATGCTGCGGGCCACCGAAAAGACCACCTTGCCCGAAGGGCCTACCCGAACGCTGCACTTTGAACTTACGGGTAACATGAACCGATATGTCTGGACGTTGAACAATAAAACCGTTTCGGAGGCAGACAAAATCCGGATTAAACAAGGCGAAAACCTCCGGATTGTGTTGTACAATGGCTCCATGATGCGGCATCCCATCCACCTACATGGCCATTTTTTCCGCGTAATTAACGGCCAAGGGGAATTTGCACCGCTGAAGAATGTTTTGGACATTATGCCAATGGAGACCGATTCATTGGAATTTGCTGCTAACGAGAAGAGCGGCGGCGATTGGTTCTTCCATTGCCACATTCTTTACCATATGATGGCAGGCATGGGCCGGATTTTTAGCTATGAAAATTCGCCCCCAAATCCAGAGATCACCGATCCTAAAAAAGCTTTGCGCATGGTTTATCGGGACGACCGACAGTTTCATACGATGGCACATGGCACGTTACAAACCAATGGTAGCGAAGGCATGATTGGCGCAGAAAATACCAGATGGTCAGTTGGGGTACATTGGCATCTCGGCTGGCAAAACCACAAAAAGACGGATGCACAAGCCCACGTAGGCAGGTACATCGGGCGTAATCAGTTTTTTATGCCCTATATGGGGTTGGACTACCGAAATAAGCCGCACACAGGGTACGAAAAAGATTGGTTGGGCCAAAGACATTCGCATGAAAAAGTACGGTTTATCGCTGGATTCCATTACACAATGCCGTGGTTTTTGGCATTGGATGCACGAATAGACCATACCGGACGTGCCAAAATAAGCCTAAACCGCGAGGATATCGCCTTTTCGAGCCGAGGCCGATTGAATTTCGGGATTAACTCCGAACGGGAATACCAAATTGGGATGCACTACATCCTTACAAAGTACCTCGCCCTTTCTGCTAATTATCACAATGAAATGGGCTGGGGTATCGGGCTGGCTTTTACGTATTAAACGGATATAGGGGCGCTTCAGGAAGGTGGTCATTGTTTTTGAACTTGGGTACTGCCTTCGTTTTTTGTACCTTTTGTAGTGTCAAAATCAATTTTAATCTCCTCCAAGATGCGCCCTTTTTTGTATGGATTAAGTGTTTTGCTCTTTGTTTTGGCTGGATGCGACAATACCATTCAGCCTTATATACAGAATGCTCCGGTAAGGCTCTCGGTCTATGGGTATTTGGATACCGCACAAGACACGCAATTTGTGCGGATAACGCCTTTGAAACGGGCAGACGGAAGTGGCTTGTACCTTGTTGGGAACGTGCGAACCGAAGTAAAAAGTACGGGTACGGTGATCGCTTGGCGCGACTCATTGGTTCACACTACCGACGGCCAAAAAGCACACTTGTTTTATGCAATTTTCCGCCCTTTGGCAAATGAGACCTATACCTTGCGCGTAGAAGACGCAACCGGCTACCAAGCCACCGCCACCACTACGGTTCCGCCTACACCTGCCGTTTCCCTTCAAGCGCCCGTTCGGGATGCGGGACTGGGCTGGATTCAACGCCTGTTGGTACAAACGCCCGTGCTGCCATATCGCGCAAAAGTCTGGTACAAAGCTGCAAAAGATGACGTTACGCCACCCCTTGCCTTCCGGTTCGATTATCACACGGCTGGAGAACTAACAACCGGGCAGTGGAATGTACCTGTAAAGCTCCAAAACGACTTCTTTCGGATCGCGGATATGCTTAAGATTCCTTCAGGAGTACGTCTTTATGACATCTCGGTAGAAGGCGTGAGATTAGACGCCCAATGGGAGGAACGCTTGCGCAAGCCCAATACACCGCTCCAAAATGTCCATCAAGGATTAGGCTTCTGGGGTTCTCAAAATCGGTATGTCGCGAAGTGGAAAGTTCCGCCGGAAGTCCTCCGCCAAATGGGACATGTGGATCGTCAGTAGGCTATAATCGTCGGGAAACTTTCGGGAGCCACTCGCGCCGCCACGCATCAAACCGCCCTTCCAAAATGGCCGCCCTCATTTGGCGCATCAACCAAAGATAGAACGTCAGGTTCTGAACCGAGGCAATCCAAAGGCCAAGAATTTCACTCGCCTTAAACAAATGACGGAGGTAAGCCTTGCTAAATGTGCGATGGATATAACCCTCCAAGCCCGGATCAATGGACGAAAAGTCCGCTTCCCACTTTTTGTTTTTGATGTTCACAATGCCTTCGGTGGTAAAAAGCATCCCGTTACGGCCATTTCGGGTAGGCATTACACAGTCGAACATGTCCACACCCCGCGCCACATTCTCGATTAGGTTTTCCGGCGTTCCTACGCCCATCAAATAACGCGGCTTATTAGCGGGCAAAATTTCGTTCACCACTTCCACCATTTCGTACATCAATGGGGCTGGTTCCCCCACCGAAAGCCCGCCAATGGCATAGCCCTCAAACCCCATATCCACCACAGCCCGTGCAGATTCCCGCCGGAGATCGGGATAAACCACCCCTTGCACAATCGGAAAAAGCGTTTGTTGATACCCATACAAAGGCTCGGTGGTCTCAAAACGGTCGCGGCAACGTTTTGCCCACCGTAACGTCAGTTCAAGCGACTTTTTGGCATACCCATACGGCGCATCTCCGGGCGGGCACTCATCAAGCACCATCATAATATCGGCCCCGATGGTGCGCTCGATGTCCATGACGGATTCTGGCGTAAAAAAGTGGGTTGAACCGTCTATATGGCTTTGGAAACGCACACCCTCTTCCGACAGTTTACGGTTATCAGCCAGTGAATACACCTGAAAGCCGCCCGAATCCGTGAGCATGGGCTTTGGCCAAGCAGCAAATTTATGCAGCCCACCCGCTTCTTGTAATAAATTCATACCCGGTCTTAAATAAAGATGGTATGTATTTCCGAGAATAATTTGTGCCTTAACCTCATCCAAGAGGTCTCGCGGTGGAACGGCTTTTACACTTCCGACCGTGCCAACTGGCATAAAAATGGGCGTTTCAATGGTTCCATGGTCGGTTTCGAGGAGGCCCGCACGGGCATTGGATTGGTTATCTGTATGGAGCAGGGTAAATTTCATGCTACTATAAAGGGCGTTTCTTTGGATGGAAAAAGGTCATTCTATCTCCAAAATACGAATTAAAGCCTTTTGAAGGGCTACACTTCTTTTTTGGTATAAACGGGCATTTGGAATCGCCGGGTATATTCAAAAATAATGGAGGTTTCTATATGGGTCACTTCAGGACGTGTGGAAAAGGCGCTTAATAAAAGCGAGCGCAGGTGGTTGGCGTCCGTCACGGCAACATGAATGAGAAAATCATTTGCTCCGGTAACATGAAACAGCCCAATGACCGCCGAATTTGTCAGGATGTATTCCCGAAAAGCCTCCACCGTATTTAGGGCGTGATGGGTAAGCCGAACCGCAATCATGGCCTGCATCCCAATCCCCACAGCCGGTGGATGCAACTCGGCATGAAAGCCTTCAAAAATGCCTTGATCCTGCAAACGTCGCACCCTTTCTAAACAAGACGAAGGAGAAAGGCCAATTTCATAGGCCAATTCCTTGTTAGACAACCGTGCATTCTTCTGTAAAATGCGCACAATCTCGCAATCCGTTTTGTCCAAAAGATAGTTCATAACCAATTACCAAATAGTCTTCGGAGAATTAGGATAAATACCTTTTAAGGTAATAATTTTGGGCGTCATTCACCAAATTGTATCCAATAAAACATGCAACACACCGAAACCTTGTCTGTACACGCTGGCCGTGAGGACTTTCGCAAAATCGGCGTACATGCGCCTCCTTTAGACTTCTCTACCACCTATCCAATTCATGATTTAGACGGTGCGACCGCAAGTTTGGATGCCTTCGTACAAGGTGGCCAAATACCAGAAGAACCCATTTACGCAAGACTCTATAACCCAACGGTGGCGCGATTCGAGGCCGCAATGGCCCAACTTGAAGGAGCGGATGCATCGGTTGCATTTGGGTCGGGAATGGCTGCCCTCACCGCTTGTTTATTGGCTGTACGTACCAACGGAACCCATGTGGTGGCCGTGCGCCCGATATATGGCTCCTCGGATCACCTCCTCGGCTCCGATCTTCTGGGGATGCGTGTCACGTTTACAACACCCGACGCCGTCCATGAAGCCCTCCGGCCTGAAACAAGTTTGGTGGTGATCGAAACGCCAGCCAATCCGACGGTCTCGCTCGTGGATGTGGCGGATGTGGTTGCGCAAGCGGCAGGTGTGCCTGTTTTGGTAGATGCCACGTTTGCAACACCTATTCTTTTAAAGCCTATGGACTTCGGGGCAACATTTGTCCTTCATTCTGCCACCAAGTTTATTGGCGGTCATGGCGATGTGATGGCCGGCGTCGTTTCTACAACCGAGGCTTGGGCGGGCAAACTTCGGCAAGTACGTATCATGACCGGTGCGCTTTTACATCCAATGGGCGCATATATGCTACATCGTGGCCTGCCCACGCTGCCTATTCGGGTCACAAAAGCCCAAGAAAATGCCCAAATCCTTGCCGAGCGGCTACAAACACACGAGGCCGTAAAAAAGGTGTACTATCCGGGCATTGCAGGCGGCGACCCAAAGGGGCTGATCGGAAAACAAATGAGGGGCCCGGGGAGCATTATCTCCTTCGAGGTGGCAGATCATAACGCCGCTGCTCAGGTACTCCGCTTCGTGAAACACATTACCCCCGCTGTGAGTTTAGGCTCTACCGACACCTTAATCCAACATCCGGCAGGGCTAACCCACCGCGTGGTTTCTGAAGAAGGGAAAAAGGCAGGCCACATCTCGGAAGGACTTTTGCGGGTATCCGTTGGCCTTGAACACCCCGATGACCTTTGGGCTGATTTAAAACAGGCCTTAGAAAAGCCATAAATAAACCGTATTTTGAGGTGGGGATGGCGCAGTAAGCGGTATTGATCTACAAATAGCCCTAAAGGTATTGATCTACAAATAGCCCTAAAACAGCTCTCTTTATGCAATCACCCGAAACAAACGAAGTCGTTTACTTCCCCCACAGATCGGTTTGGCGGGAATGGCTACTCTTGAATTTCAGGCACAAAAAAGAGATTTGGTTTGTTGTTCCTCATACGAATTCAGGACTTGAGGCAATCTCGTATAATGATGCCGTAGAAGAAGCCCTTTGTTTTGGTTGGATAGATAGCGCGGTTCGGAAACTCGATGATATTCGGAAAATACAACGCTTTACCCTCCGCAGGCCCAAAAGCACCTATTCGCAGCCCAATATTGAGCGCCTAAAGTGGCTTTTAGAACATGATATGGTACATCCTCATATCGTGGAATCGGCTCGGAGGGTGGTTGAAAAGCCATTCCATTACCCAACTGATATTCTGGTCGCCATCCGGCAATTACCCGAAGTATGGACGCATTACCAAGGGTTTTCCGAAGGATACAAATGGATTAGAATCGCTTATATTGAGAATGCCCGACCAAGACCGGAGGAGTTTCACAAGCGCTTAAACAACTTTATCGCCAAAACATTAGCCGGAAAACGAATAACCGGATATAATGGAATTGATAAATATGATTAATCCATAGCCATCTCGTTTGTATTTTAGGGCTTAGACAACTTGGAAATGGCGTATATAACTTATTCTATCGTCTTGCTCTGGAGTATCATGAATCCCCTCTTTGCTCAAGAATTTGATTGGCAAGGCCATCGCGGAGCGCGGGGTCTATTGCCAGAGAATACCATTCCCGCCTTTATAAAAGCCCTTGATCTGGGCGTGACCACACTCGAAATGGATGTGGTGATTTCGGGTGATGGCCTCGCGGTTGTCTCGCACGAGGCATGGATGAATCCAGAAATCTGTACCAAGCCGGATGGTATGCCCATCTCGCAACAAGAAGCGCGGCAACTCCGACTCTTTAACATGACATATGCAGATATCCGTGCCTATGATTGTGGGCAAAAGAAACACCCCCGTTTTCCAGATCAAACCCCTATTCCGGCCTATAAACCCTTGCTTTCCGATGTGATTCTCGCCGCAGAAGAACATGCCCGCCGTACCGGACGGACGTTACCGCACTATAATATTGAGACCAAAACCGAACCAAACGGCGACGGAATCTTCCAGCCAGATCCCAAAACCTTTGCTATGGTGGTCTATAAAACCATCTCCGATTTGGGTATCATAAGCCGAACCATCGTCCAATCGTTCGACTTTCGGACCTTGCGGGTGCTACATCACTACGACCCAACCCTAAGATTGGCCATGCTAACTGCGGATATTTGGGGATACCACATCAATCGTTGGCGGTTAGGCTTCCGGCCATATGCCTTTAGTCCGTATCACCAGACCTTGCGCAAATGCAGTATCCGAAGCGCCCACCGAGATGGGGTTAAGGTCATTCCATGGACCGTAAACGACCCCAAACGCATGGAAAAATTAATACAAATGGGTGTAGATGGTCTCATTACCGATTACCCAAACCGCATCCCTCAGCGCTAATCCCTTTTTTGATGTCGTAAAAGGGCACGGCGCATCACACTCAATTCGGACTTGGTGTAATCACCCGATATTTGCACCCTTCCACCAGATATGGCTTCTTGCACAAACGGTGCGCTTACCACGCCACCACCGACGACAACGGCCATTTGTTTGCCCACCCAAGCTTTTGTGGCCATAAAAAGTGCCTTCTGTCCAGCCTCGCTTAGCGAAATCTCCAGCACCCATTGCCCGAAAACTTGCTTTACTTTTGCGGACGTTATATGATCACCTTTGACCGCAGGCGTGGGACGCAGCCACAAAGCACCTTCTGTATTCGTTCGGTTGATGGTTGAATCAGATGGAACATCAACAAAATAAAAGCCATTCCCGAGTGCTTGAGCAGCCAAGTAATTGTTCAAGACAAAGCCCAAACAAACCAAGAAGACATACTTTACCATTTTTTTACTGTTCAAGAAGCATCAGAACTTCCGATAGTGTATGCGCCTGTGGAAAAGCATCTTGCAATGCAAAACCGCCCCATCCTAAAATCACCAAGAGCAACAAGAGCATCCACCATGTTTTTCGTAAAATAGTCCAAAACCAATGTCCGGTTTGCGCATCCCGAACACCCCGCGCCAAGGTAGAAGCCAAAACGCCATCCACAAAAACCTCACCCAAGATGCTCGGTGCAGCCCAAACCACATACGTGAGGGCGGCCAAAATTGCCCCAACAATCAAGACGACGATCAAGATTGCCACCCCATCATCCACATCCAGATCAAAACCTCCGCCTCCGCCACCACTTTTCCCACCACCAAACCATCCCCCGCCAGACGTTGGTGTATTGGCCGCTGGAGACACATAAGAATACGCCTCTGGTTGTGCAATTCCAGTCCCAGCGGAAGACCACGAACTCCCCGCACCGGCGCCACCGAAGGCGCCACCACCGGGCTTAAAATCGCCACCGCCACCACCACTACCGCCCGTCCCACCGAACCTCGGCAAGTCGAATGACCAATCGCCAACATGTCCCTTGTTGCTTTTTTCTTCTTCGATACCGGCCTTCCGACGTTGGTATTTAACCCATCGCCATACACAAAACAGGAAAACGCCGTAGGCCGCCAGCATGGCAATCGGGTAGCGAATCCCCATATGCGTTAAGCCTAAGCCGCGATAGAGTGCGAAAGAGGTCAAAAATCCGGCCAATGCCGTAATCAAAACCATGCCAAACATCTGCAAACGTGGCAAATGGGGGGCGAGTCGGCTTGTGGCCTGTTCCACCAACCGCGCCCGAACTTCTTGAACACCCATCTAAGGTCTTTTCTAAAGGGTTGAGATACAAAGACTTAACCAATGCTATTTTATCAACAATTTACAAAGAATGGCCTCTTTACAATGCCACATTTGCCGCATCATCACCCCTTCAAAACGGCAAAAGCTGATATTCTCTCGACGCGCCTTCACGCCTAAAAAGATACGCCCTTGGGTTTAAAAACGGTTCGCACGATCAAAAAAAACTTTTCTGCTTGGTATTGAGGCCGCAAGATTGCTTTATCGAACCTGTGAAACCTACTTATAGCCCTTTTCGTTATCCCTTTTTCACTGTGCCACAAACCACGAAACCAAGATACCATGAAAGACTTTCTCCGATATAGCCTTTTTTTGTACATGATCCTTGTTTTTGGATTAACGTTCTTCCTTCCCACTTGGCGCGTTTGGAAAAAAACAGGCATTTTCCCCATCACCTTCGGTAAAAGTGATAACGCCCACGATTTCATCGGAAACGTTTTTAAGATATTATTATTCCTTCTCTTGGGAATGGGAGCTGTTTATGCGTTCTTGCCCAATGCCATTGACTATCTCTTGCCAATTTGGTATATCCGTCGTCCCTCGGTACAACTGACGGGAGTGGCGCTTTTGTTTATTGCCCTAATCTGGATTGTGGTGGCACAATACCAAATGGCGCTGTCTTGGCGGATTGGAATTGATGAGAAAAACGCGACGGATTTGGTGACAACAGGTGTTTTTGCCTATTCAAGAAACCCTATTTTCCTTGGTATGCTGGTAACGTTGCTCGGAATATTTTTGGTTTTGCCCAATGCGCTATCGTTTGCGATCTTAAGCATGGGCTTTGTGATGATCCAAATTCAGGTACGGTTAGAGGAGGCATGGCTCCGCGCACAACATCAAACGTCATACACCCGCTATTGTATCCAAACCCGAAGATGGCTCTAACGGCAATAGAAGCCACAAAAAAGCCGGAGTTTTGAAAGACTCCGGCTATAACCTTAAGGCAGGATCGTCCTTAATCTACCACGAAAGAGGATCGCTACCACGCAGCAGTTCCTGTTTCCGTCTTTCGATCATCTCGCGTCGGGCGCGTTCACGGGCGCGCAACTGGTCACGTTCGGCATTTAATTCTTCTTCCAACCGGTTCACTTTTTTCCGGCGTGCTTCGGTTTTTTTATCGAAGATCTCGTTTAGCTTAGCGTCCAACTCGCGTTCCAAGGCTGCCTTTTCGGCATCTTTTGCATATTTGATCTGGCGCGACAAATCACGCGCTTCCCGCTCTAATCGTGCAACCTCCGCAAATTCACTTCCCCGCAACTCTTCTATATTTACCCGTACTTCATCCATCATTTCACCAAATGGATGGCCTTCTCGCAGGAAAGTTTCTCCTTTGGGTAGTGCCATTCTGAATTGACGTAAAGGCTCGCTACCTTCCCATCGGAAACCTCTCATTCGCGGCATTTCTTCAATCTCCTCTTCTTTACCATCTGTGGATTTACGCTTCCAACGATAGACACGCTCGCCGTTGTCGTCTTCTTCAGGCATCGCAATAACCGAACCTTGCCCATCACCTCCGATCGTCACCGTGACTCTTTTTTCTTCTTTCACCTCTTTTCCACCTTTTTTACGTCCTTTTATGGTCGTATTTCTTTGTCTTTCTCCGTCATCCGAGGTTGTGACGCTTCCATCTTCACCGATGGTGACCTCGAAGGTTTTTTCTTCTTGACGATCCTCTTTTTCTTTTGGATTAAAGGTAATGGTACGATCTACCCGTTCGCCGTCCAACGTATCCTCCACCTTAAATTGGCTGTAGAGTTCTTTGTCTTCTGGATTTGCTTGCTCAATGGGTTTGCCATTCAACAAAACCTTGCCATCCTTTTCTACGATCTCCAACTTCCGCTCGACACCATTATCCACCACACGGATTGTGCTCCGTTTCTCTTTGCGTTCTTTGGGAGCGGGGTTTTGAGCCAATACGGGCAATGTAAATAGTCCGGCTGCAATCAAAACCACGCCAAGACTACGTATCAAAAAAGGGTACTTCATGGGGTTATTAACCTCCGTTTTAATTAAAGAAAAAAGTGGGTGGAAAGCGTAAGCAATGATGTTTTTGCACGTTAATGGGCGGGAAGGGCAAAAACATCAAGATGGGTGGCGTAATTTTATGAGGCCGTTTTTCCGAAACACGTACTTGATAGAAAAAAGATATGTCGCCTTATCTATGTTTATAAAATATAAAAACGTAAACAAAGCGATTATCAAAGAAATACAAGCACCTGCTTCATCATTATTGGTCTTGAAGCAACTCTTCCAGACGTTGTTGAATAATGCGTTCGCGGGCCATTTCCTTATCGCGGAGGCGGGCACGCAAAATGACAAGTTGGTTGTTCATTTGTTGGATTTCTTCGCGCTGGTTTTCGAGTCGCAGGTCAAAGATATTCCCCAATGTTTTGCGCAACTCACTCATCATCTGAGACCGCTGTTCACTCTCGGCAGAAACCCTGATTTTTACGGCCAAGCGCTGCGATTGTAACTCTAACCACTGTTCACGTTGGAATCGTTGGTATAGTTCTGGCGCCTCGTTTCGGAGGAAATACATTTGCTTGGTACTCTCCAAAGGCGTCATCATGGATTGTAATTGCCCAAACTGCTCGGCCTGCTGATCCATAAACAAGCCAAATTCGGCCTCGTTTTTGAACTGTCGCGTCATCGCCAAGAGACTTCCGCCTTCAACCGTAAACATTTTATTGTTGATCTGGATGACGGGTGCAATCCCAACCGAAAACATATACTCTACGTCTAAGCCGCGCAGGTCTAAATCGGTGGGTAATTGTGATCCCGTGAGTTGTTTACCATTCAAATACGCCTTCCCATCACGGATGACAAAAGTTTGTATTTGAGCCGGATTTACCTGAGTTGTTGCTTGACGAGCGGGGTGTGCAACCGACGACGGCGCACGTTGTGCCAAAGAAGCCAAAGGCAGGAACATCAGCAACAAAGAAGCCTGAAGCAAATAGTTCGTCTTAAATAATCGTTTCATAGGGTTTAAAACCATATAAAAGGTGGTTATCGTCTTGGTTGTTTTTATCTGGAGTTTCCAGTTCGGGTATTTCCGGAATGGTTTCGGGTATATTCTAAGGGAACGGGTGTATTTCCCCACTCATCCTCGACTCGGGCTTCGAGGTGTTCCATCCGTTCTGAAATGGTGCTATAAACAGGGCGCTCGTCCCATGAAAAAACCCTTTCGGAGACCGGAGGTTCATAGATTTCCATCGTTTTTCCGCCCACTCCCGCCAGCCCGTCTTGTGTCCCCATAAACGAACGGAGGGTGAAGAAGCCGCCAATGGCTACCAAAACCACACTGGCCGCTACCGCCCAACGCGCAACGGGTTGATGAATGAGACGATTTCCTAATTTCAAAAGGCGCAGACGTGGACGCGGTTGTGCGGTTTTCGCCGCCTGAAGTAGGTTCTGAAGTACCTCCGGCTTGGGTTGTTGCCGCGCACGAGGTTTCTCCAATTCTGCCTTGGCTACCGAAAGTTGTGCATATTCTTTGCGGTGTGCCTCGTCCTTAAGGATGGCATCTGCCGGAAGATGGTTTTGCCCATAAAGCAACGTGATAACGGGCAAGGCGGCCTCCGGTGAAAGGCCAGAGGTACTTTGGGTAGCTTCTTTGGCGTGTGCCATGATCTTTGCCAATAGCGCTGGATTAGGGGCAGCACTATTGGGCAAGTTATCCAAAACCGTTTTTACAGCCAAGAGGTCCTCAAACTCTGAACGTAGTTTACGGTCTTCGGTCAACGGCCCGGAAGAATCCGCCTCACCATACAGGTGTTGTACCAGTTGTAACCGTTTGTCCATAGTCATTGTTGTAATATTTGGGTGAGTAGCACGCATTGGGTTTTGTTTCCCTACTTTATTCGTTTAAATCCACCAATTCTGGCTTTCCCATCCGTGCCATTATTTTTTGCAGATTGAGTAGTGCATAGCGCATTCTTCCCAACGCTGTATTAATGGAGCAGTTTGTGAGTACCGCAATTTCTTTAAAACTTAGGCCGGCCTCGTGGCGCATCAGTAATACCTCGCGTTGTTCGGGCGACAATTGCGCAATACAGGCCTCTAACCATTCCCGTTGCTCCAAACTCATCATCAGGTCGGCAGCATTGGGGGCATCATCAGAGAGACGATCCCAGAAGCTATTTTCGTCGTCCTCGGCATCCGCCACATCTTTCCACTTTTTGCGTGTGCGTAGGTAGTCTAAGGTGGTGTTTCGAGCAATCCGAATAACCCAATAGATAAAGCGGCCTTGCTGCTGATACGACCCACGACGCTCCTGCAACGCGGAAATGACGCGCAGAAAAGTGTCTTGAAATAAGTCGTTGGCGATGTTTACATCCTTCACCATACCCATCAAATAGCTAAAAACACGCTCTTGATGGCGGCTAAGGAGCAAACCGAAGGCCCGCTCGTCTCCTTTTTCGAGGTATGCGGTAATCAATTCTTCGTCCGACCAAGTCATGTGCTACGATGTTCTAAGGGTTGGTCGCTATGCAGTTGCCTGCCTTTTTACTGGAAACGGCTTAACGCTTTTGCTTATTGTATCCATGAATCTTTTTTTTCACCATCTAAAATAAAGTAACCCAAGCCACCTACGCTTTGTGGGTATAAATGTCTATTGTTATTTAAAGGCATCTGCAAAGAATTTCGTTTGGTATGACACAAAATGGCATTGTATTTTTATGCGCTATCCCCAAAGAGCCACCTTTTTTCAGCATTGCATACACTTAGCATGAACAATCCTCGTGTACTTTTGGCCATAGAGTCTTCCTGCGACGATACTGCCGCCGCCGTTTTTTTAGATGGGCACCTTCGCGCCTCCATCCTGTCCTCTCAGGAAGTTCACAGCAGTTTTGGCGGCGTAGTTCCTGAACTTGCCTCCCGCGACCACCAGCGCCGTATTGTTCCTGTGGTAGAAAAAGCATTGGCGCAAGCGGGGGTTTCTCGGCACGAGATAGACGCCCTTGCCGTAACCTATGGCCCCGGATTGGCGGGTTCTTTGTTGGTCGGGCTTAGCTTTACAAAAGCCTTTGCAATGGCTAAAAACGTGCCTTTTGTTGGGGTAAACCACATGGAAGGGCACATGTATTCCGTCTTTCTGGAAGACAATCCACCCAAATTTCCGTTTTTGTGCCTCACCGTTTCGGGCGGGCACACCGAGTTGACCGTGGTTGAGGAAGGTTTCCGACACACCAAAATTGGCAAAACCCGTGACGATGCTGCCGGAGAAGCCTTCGATAAAGTGGCCAAATTATTGGAATTAGGCTATCCCGGTGGTCCCAAAATTGACAAATTGGCCCGTGAAGGGAATCCAAAGTACGTCCGATTTCCCCGCACCAACTTATCGGGCTACGATTTTTCTTTTAGCGGCATCAAAACCGCCACATTATATCATCTCGGCCGCATGACCGATGAAGAACGCAACCACGAAACGACCCATCATTTACCAGATTTGTGTGCCTCGTTCCAAGCCGCCGTTATTGACATGCTACTCGCTCCTACCTTACGTGCCATTGCTGAAACGGGCTTACAACACGTGGCCGTCGTTGGGGGCGTCTCGGCAAACACTGCACTGCGTACAGCAATTACCGAGGCTGGGCTTAAACATGGCTTTTCGGTTCATATTCCAGCCCTAAAATATTGTATGGACAATGCCGCCATGATTGGTATTACCGGATTGTTCAAACTTCGTGCGGGGATCACAAGCCCGCTATCGCTCAATGCCCAGCCCAATTTATCCGTTTGAAAAATGACGCTAAAACCGCTTGTCAAGGTTCGTCCTATGCAGTCGGAGGACGAAAATGCACTCATCCGCCTGTTCACACAGACAGTTCGACGGATAAACGCCATAGACTATACCCCCGAACAAATTGCAGCATGGGCGCCCGACCCGCCCGACCTTCAACGCTGGAAAATGGTTTTTCAGCCGCCCGTACAAACGTATATTATAGAAATTGCCAATAAAATGGCTGGTTTTGGCCAAATTGCACCTGATGGCTATCTAAATTGTTTTTATGTGCATGCAAATTTTCAGCGGCAAGGGGTTGGAAGCCGGCTCATGAAGCGTCTATTGGAACAGGCGCACGTCTGGCAATTAAATCGCTTGTATGCTGATGTTAGTCTTACAGCACACCCCTTTTTCAAGACGTTTGGCTTTGAAGTGGTGACCCGCCAGACCGTTCAGGTACGCGGTGTGGAGATGGATAACTTCCAAATGGAGAAACTTTTGTATCCAACAGAAGTAGCCGTGCAACCTTAAAAAACCCTCATCCATCTATTTTTGATGTGGGATGCCTCGGTAATGGTCGTAATTTCAACTTTATTCATAACCCCGTTATAAGATAAAATGTCCGACGCTTCCAACCTGCTTTTGCGTTTAGATGCGGTAACGCCAATCACACCGGAGCATCCTACCCAAGAAGATTTGATTCCTTGGCGAGACCGAATAGACGCCATAGACCGTTTGATGATTAACTTGCTGAATGAACGCGCAAATTGTGCCGTGGCCATTGGACACATCAAACGCAAGGTAGGACTTCCGGTTTATGTACCCGCAAGAGAGGAAGATGTCTTGAATAATGTAACGCATGCCAACCCCGGCCCTCTTTCAAACCAAGCCGTTCGCCGCTTGTATGAACGGATTATTGATGAAACACGCTCCCTTGAACGACAACTAAGCGAAAACAATGCCTGATACCCCACCAACCCCTCCCGCCATGCAGAATCCTGAACCTGCACGACCCACCTTGCTCAAAAAACTGGCCAAACCACTCGGAATAGGCTTGGGCGTTTTTGTGCTGATCGTTGGGTATTTTATGTTCAGTGACAATACACAATCTTATCAAGGTGTGCGTGGCGCCAAAATCAAACCCGGCAGTGGCTTTGATGGTGTTTTGCGTGGCCTACGCGATGCAGGCATTATCCAAAACGAAATGTCTTTTAAAGTCTTGGCTACCATGACGGGCGCACGACGCTCCTTTAAAGGGGGATACTACGAGTTTAAATCTGGCGTATCGAATTGGACGATGATTTCCCGAATCAAAAATGGTGATCAAACCCCCATTAAAGTCACCCTATTGCCCGGATGGCGTCCCAAAAAAGTAGCCGAGGTCTTAGAAAAAAAATTAGAGATTCCACAAGCCGAGTTCTTTGCGGCATTAAAAGACGAAGCCTTTGCGGCGCAACTCAACACAACACCTTCTTACTTGTTTGGCTACCTCATGCCTGAAACGTATAATGTTTTCTGGGGAACCAAAGTACGACCACTCCTTCGCCGGATTAAAGCCGAATTTGCCGCACGCATCACCGAAGACATGAAGGCCAAAATGAAGGCCAGAAACCTGACGATGGATCAAGTGGTTTCCTTAGCAGGTATTGTGGAATGGGAAGCCCGAAAAGATGCCGAAAAACCGCGAATTGCCGGCGTTTATTCGAACCGATTACGTGATGGCATGTTGTTACAAGCAGATCCGACCGTACAGTATGCACTTATGGAGACCGACGGCGGGATCATGCGACGCTTGCTCTACCGAGACTATGCCTTTCCTCACCCATACAACACCTATATCCATCCCGGACTCCCACCCGGTGCCATCACCAACCCTTCCTTTAATGCCGTGAAAGCCGCCATCAACCCCGAAAAACACGACTTTTATTACTTTGTGGCAGATGGAACGGGCGGACACCTCTTTAGCAGAACCCTTGGCGAGCATAATGCACGCGCTGCCGATTATCAGGCATTGATGCGGGTTCGTCGGGCAGAACAAAAACGCGAGGCAGAACAAACCCAAAATACGAGCGCTAATACAGCCCAGTAAACACAAGGCGCAACTCGGGTTCATTGAATTGGCGCCACATGATGTCCGGCAAAACGCGCACGGGTATTGGTTTGAGGCTACGCAAGACCGACGATTACTAAGCAATATTGAACCCGATTCTGTCTTATGGCATGATGCACTGTTCAATATCTTTGTATTTCCTAAATACTTCGTCAGAATATAAAATGTAATGGAAATTTATGCCCATAAAAGGTGAATTGCAGACTTTGAGACATTGAGATACACGATCATGCATTTGTAAACGTTCTGGTTCGGGAGATTATTGAGACCATCTCAATCTTATAGTATAATTGTGTTGTTCTATAATGGAAGGGCGGCTGTTAGAAAAATCCGACGGAGGAAGGATGACAAGTTTGTCTGCGCATTCCGAGAGTTCCTATATGAATGTGTAACAACTTCTGCCCATGTTAACTTTTGGGCATACCTAAAAATGAAAAAGCACACGACAAAACTTGACGTGTGCTTTAAGATATATAACATCTTTATTTCTTATCGAACGCCGATATAGTAACGCGCACCATTTGGGTCTGCTGAAGATTGACGTCCATCACTTCTCGGACCTCCAAGCAACAAAAGCCCAGTTGCATGTGGGGTTGCCATAGAAGTACCGCTTATCGTGTTATACCCACCGCCTTTCCAAGTAGAGTTGATACTGACACCGGGTTCTGCCCAGTCAACAATGCTTGCATTGTAATTGGAGAAGGAAGCAAGTTGGTCAGAACTGTTTGTAGCGGCAATGGTGATCACGTTCGGAGCATTCAACCGACCCGGAGACGAGAGGTTGGCATCTTGGCTTTCATTTCCTGCTGCCAAAGCAAATTTGACACCTGTTGCAGCAGCATTCCGTACAGCATCATCTAAGGCTGTGCTCACACCACCTCCCAAGCTCATATTGGCTGCGGAACAGAGGCTTGTACCACCCGCAGCGACGTAGTTTACCCCAGCAATTACGCCAGAGTTGGTTCCACTACCTTGACTGTTCAGCACCTTAATGGCAACAATTGTAGCGCCCGCAGCTACACCTATAACACCGATCGTGTTGTTTTTTGCGGCAATGGTTCCGGCAACGTGTGAACCATGACCGTTTCCATCATCTGCGTTTTGTGCGTCTTTACCACTAGTAATAAAGGTACGACTGTTGGCAATATCTACGGTCAAGTCGGCGTGGTCTAAGTCCACCCCAGTATCCAATACACATGCACGAAGGCCAACGCCATTGGCTGCACCGCCAACACGAGTAATTCCCCATGGGGTGGTTTGTGCAGGCGAGGTGCCACCACCACCACCGGGTTTAGCATATGCCGAAGGATTGTTGAGTACGATAAAGCGATCCTGTTCGACATAATCTACTTGTGGGTCTTTTTTAACAGCCTCAAGTTGTTCGTTGGAAAGTTGAACCGTTACACCCTGAAATCCTTGAATGGCGTCGAAGGTGTAGAGCGGCTCCTTCATGGTTTTGTTCAGCGCACTGTTTAAATAGGCTTCTGTAGAGACTCCTTTTTTGAGGACAACGATGTACTGTCCGGGAACAACATCTCCGTTTTTAACAGAAAGGGATGCGGTGTTTGAGTCTGGTATCGCCTCAGAAGTTTGAATGTCGTCACATCCAAAACTAAAGAGACTTAGGCCCAGTGCAAGTGCAGCTAGTTTGGAACGCATAAGTTTTTTGGTTTTTTGGGTTATGGAGTTAACCACGACAAATTGAGAATCGTAGTTAATGGAGGATTTAAGGAACTGTTTAGGCGTGATAAATTTAGAAATTGTTGATAAATATAAAGTTATGTATAGCGGTAATGCAAGAGTCGTGCATAAAAATAAGACAGTTTTTTTCTGCAATCGTTAGGAAGTGTCAAACATTATAATTTTGTTTTATTTACTAAAAAATCATAATACAAAATATACTATAACCATCATTGCAAATATATGAGGTTTATTGGTGCGCTTTTTAATAAAAAAATTAGGTGCTTTGCCTTTTGAGGAATCCACACCACAGTAAAAGACGGGATTAGAGCAATGCCACATTCATCGGCCAGACGGTTCTTCTGTACATCTTCCTTCGCTCTTTTTGATCTAACACCATATATCTTATGTCTTCTATTTGGAGCCAAACTTAGCATAGGATTTACAGGCGGTAGGTTGCCAAACGATTATTTTAGCCGAGAACGAGACCCCTAAAATGATGAAGATCGTTGTCCTGACAGCGCCAAGCGGCTCCGGAAAAACCACCATTGCCAAAGCACTTTTGGCCCAATTCCCGTTGATGCGGTTCTCCGTATCGGCGACAACCCGTCCAAAACGCCCCTATGAACAGCACGGACGGGACTATTTCTATATGACAGAAGAAGCCTTCCGTGCAAAAATTGCTGAAGGTGCGTTTATTGAATATGAGGAAGTTTATCCCGGCTTGTTTTATGGTACGCTACGTTCCGAAATTGAACGGATTGCCACTTCTGGGATTGCACTTTTGGATATAGATGTGGAGGGTGCACAAAATGTTAAGGCACAATATGGCGAAGATGCTTTGACGCTGTTTGTCAAACCACCGAGTTTGGAGGTCTTGCGGGAGCGCTTACTTACACGCGGAACCGAGACGCCTGAATCGTTGGAGCGACGGTTAAAAAAAGCAGCCTATGAGATGTCTTTTGCAGATAAATGCGATATCGTGATCTTGAACGACGACTTGGATACGGCTGTTGCCGAGGCAATGGCACACGTACATCAGTTTCTAAAGCGCCATGCCGAAAAATCGGTTTAGGAAAAGGTGGGTGTAGGCACGAAAACGCTTGCCGAACCAGAACGGTGTAACTCACGGAAGCAACTCGAAGAAGAAATGTGCTAAAACTGCTCCATTAACCTGAATTTCTACCTTGTGCGTACCGGGGAAAAGAGGGCGAGTGGCCATGTTGCGGCGTAGCAAATGTTTCTTTTCTACAATAAGAGGCTGGTTTGCCATCAGATGAGCCGTTCGCAGTTTATAGATTGTTTTACGTACAAGGTTGCCTTGTTTGTTTTGGAAGTGCATCACATAGTCTATGGAAATGGTTTTGGGGGTATTGACCATCACCTCAAATCCAAAAGACAGGGCGTTGCCCATTTGTACCGATGCGTCGTAATTGACCTTCATTACGGAAATATCGTGGTGATCACCAAAGCCCAAAAGTGCTAAAGCCGCAGGATGGCCTGTTTTTACCAATGTTCTTAAGGCATGTTTTTGCATAAAAGCCATTTCAGCGGGGTCTTGTTTACCTGTCTTTGCCCATGTATTTAGCCGATGCAAGACGACATCTGGCATATGTTTGGTAAGGTCGTTCAAATGGTTTGCCACACTTCTGGTCACGTATCGAGTAGGATCAGCAAACAAGCGATCCAGAATTGGGAGGGCGGCTTCTGGTGGCCACGATAATTTTTTCGACCAAGGAAGCATGGGGCGGCTACCTTCGCTACACAAACGCCGAACGTGGTAATTCGGGTCTTGTGTCCACGTTAATAAAGTGGCAAAGGTCTCTTGTGGAAAGGCATTAATAAAGTACCGGATGGCATCCTCGGCGGAAAATCGCTTGGTGATTTCGCGCAGTGCCGCCAATGAAAACCCAAGTTCTTGGCGTGTGCATCCATAGTGCGCCACAAAATCGCTAAACGGGGCATAGATAAAATCGCCAAAATCGTTGTCGCTACGGCTTTCGTCTAATGGTTCGGGCAGGGCATTGAGCAATACCTTCACGGCCTCTTGGTAGGTTTGCGGCAAGTGCGTATGAAGGCATGTGCGGATATGGGCAATACGCTGTTTTAGCTCCAAAACCGGAAACGCCGAAACCACCTCGCCCAAAAAAGCCTTCTCCCGAAACGCTGGATAAACCCGCGAAAGGTCTTTGGCCAATCGAGCCACTTTCGGTTCGTTAAATAAATGGTCTTTCAGGGAAAATTTTTCTTCCATGTGGAGGTATGTTTGTTTCTTTAAAATATTATTTTTTACAAATTTGAGCAAGCCCTATAATTAAATGATCTTATTGAGATTGCCTCTATCTTATGGCATAATGTGTTGTACAATAATGGCAAGGCAACCCTTAGAAAAATCCGCCGAATAGTTCAGCCACCGGGCTTCGACTACGCTTAGCCAGCGCTATTCTTGTCATATATAGATGTCACCCCTACGGGGCTTTCTGTAAATTTGGAAACGAATTTCTACTAAGATGCCGCCCCTACGGGGCTTTGCCATTCATTCAAAAGTGGAAAAAACCTTGTAAAACCAGCATTTACGCAATTCCGTGAGTTCCTCCATGATGCTCGCGTGGCAGGGCGGCCCTTAGAAAAATCCACCGGAGCAAGGATGACTTCGGCTACGCTCAGCCACAGGGCTTCTTTTGGCCGTACAAAAGAAGGCCGCCGGCAGGCCCGTCTGCGACCGGCAGGCTTGATTTGATTAAGCCAAAACACATGCTAAATGGTTACAAGTTAAAGGCTGGCTCAATATCCGTAAATTTTCACTTTAACCAGCCTTGAACCGAGATAAAATCCAAAAAGGAGCATACAAAAGGGTAAAAAAGATTAGCCCCAAAACACCCATATAAGGAATGTAATACGGCCAATCGGGCATCCCTAACGCATCGGCGGCAATCGGGGCATGGCCGAGAAACATATAGTTGGCGTTGGGAATTAGCCAAACTGCGACGCCAATGGGAAGCGCCAAAAGTGTGGTAATGCCCAATGTTCGGAAAATCCCCCAAAAAGTGGGGCGCAGGCCATAGCCAATCACCAAATAGAGCGGGATAGCCACCAACAAAGTGTGCCATAAAAAGAAGGGCGCGGCATAAATGTCTTCATAAGCCAATTCTGGCATGAACAATCCGGCAAATCCACCACCAAGCCCCCAATAATACCCCGCTTCAAATGCCCAAAATTTGCGGGTGAGGGCAGCATAAGACAAGGTAATGGCGGAGATGTCGCACAAGTGAAAAGGCAAGCCCTCTGCAAGCGACCAAAAACCACCTCGAATTTCTAAAAACGTGATCCAACCGTAAAACCCGATGAAGGCCGCAACCAAGCATTGTGCGAAGAAGCGTTGTTGCTGCGGTGTTTGGTAAGTCCGGCCAAAATAGGCCAAGGCGCCTATAAACAAACAAGAAAGGGCAAGCGCCGTAAGGTGATACGGGCCATACCAAACGAAAGTCGGTACTTCAACTGGCATAATTGTGTTTTCAGGGTCGGTGAACCAGCACATCCGGCTCATCATTTGGCATATTGGGTGCGGATTGCTGCGCAGCAGCCTCGGCCTCGGCACGTTTTTTGGCCTCATATTGGGCCTTGAGCCGTGCAAGATTTTCTTTGGTCCATTTCTCGTTCTCGGTGTCTTGTTTTTGCATAAACTTATAAATGGGATAAACCCCAGCAGCCATCGCAAGAGCAACCGTTAAAAACAGCACCACGGACATTACTTCAAAAGACATAAACGCTCCGTATATTTTAACCAGAAAAACGGGGCAAGCCCAGCCCCTTATCCCTCAACATGTTTCCCAATATAAGCGATTTATGACACAAAATCTGATTCGCGTAGTAGATGTTTATCCTTATCGTAAAACAGATCAAGGGCATGAGTTTTTGTTGTTACGGCGTGCGGTCGGGGTTGTCTATGCCAAGCAGTGGCGCATGATCGGCGGAAAAATTCACCCCCAAGAAACGGCTTGGCAAACGGGGCTTCGTGAACTATACGAGGAAACCGGACGAATACCGCATGTTTTTTGGGCTTTGCCGTCCGTTAATACCTTTTACAACTGGGCAACGGATACCATTTGCCACACGCCTGCCTTTGCGGCTGAATTACAAGCAGATCCGATCTTGAACCACGAACATGATGCCTTTGCATGGTTCTCGGCACAAGAGGCCATCCAATATTTGGCATGGGACGAGCAAAAAAGATTGCTCATGCTGCTGAATCAGGTCTTAAGCGAAAAGCGGCTACTGCCCGATTGGGTCATCCCACATACGAACAAGGTCACACATATATAAAATACTTCTCGTATTGGCCTCTATGTTGACTTTTTTGTATTTTTAGGCGGTTATTACGCTTTTCGACATGACAGAACAAGCCATTCAGCATACAGAAAACCCATTGGATACCGACATCCAGTGGTTAGAAGGAGTGGGGCCGCGCCGTGCCGAGGTCTTCCGAAAAGTTGGCGTCCACACCTTCCGAGATTTGTTTCGCTTCTTTCCGAGACGTTATTTAGACCGCACGACGGTCACGCCCATTCGCCAATTACAAGAAGGGATTGCAACCACCATTGTAGGGCGGGTGGTCTCGCAAAACATGATCGAAGCTGGTAAAAAGCGGTTCGAGATGCAGGTGGAGGACGAATCCGGCGGGCGCATAAACTGTGTCTGGTTTCATGGGCATCAATGGGTACGGCGGTTATTTATAAATGGCGAATTGGTGGCGCTACATGGTTCCCCGCAAAAATTTGGTCGGTCGTTTTCATTTACACATCCCGATTACGACAAATTAGAAACCGAAAAAGCCTCGCTCACTACTGGCCGTATCATTCCCTTGTATCCGGGGGGACAAGCATGGGATCGTGTTGGATTATCCAATAAAGCCCTACGACACATTATTTATGGTCTATTTAAAAAATATGGCCTGCTTTTAGACGAAAATCTGCCCGAATCCATTCGCAAAAAATACAGCCTTATGGAAGGCCGTATTGCGCTACGGGCAATCCATTTTCCTAAATCGGAGGAAGAGCGAGAATTGGCCATGCACCGATTAAAGTTCGAGGAGTTTTTTTTCCTTCAGATGCTCTTGGCCACCACCCGGCAACAGGTCAAGAAAACTGCCGATGGCTTGGTCTTTGAAGCGCCGGGAAAATACTTCGAGCAGTTTACCCAAACCGTATTGCCCTTTACCCTCACAAATGCGCAGCTAAAAGCGATCTCGGATGTCCTTGAGGATACACGAAGTGGCTATCCGATGAACCGTTTAGTACAAGGCGACGTGGGCAGTGGGAAGACTGTTGTGGCCATTGCTGCCATGTTACACGCCATAGACAGTGGATACCAAGCCGCCTTTATGGCCCCAACCGAGATTTTGGCGGAACAACACTACCAAAGCCTTTGCCGCTATTTGGAACCTCTGGGCCTAAAGGTACACCTCTTGGTGGGCGGCCAGCACAAAAAAAGACGAACCGAAATCCTGAATGATCTCGCCGCAGGAGATGCCCAAATTGCCGTTGGGACACACGCCATTATCGAGGATAAGGTTGTTTTTAAAGCACTTGGAATGGCGGTTGTGGACGAACAACACCGCTTTGGGGTGATGCAACGCGCCCGAATGTTCGACAAAGGGCAACGGCCACATATGTTGCTGATGACAGCCACACCAATCCCACGCTCCTTGGCCATGACCGTTTATGGGGACTTGGATGTGACCATCATGAACGAATTGCCCGCCAACCGAAAACCGATCAAAACCCTCCTCCGCAATGAAGCCCGACGTGGCGAGGTCTATGAGTTTATGCGTACAGAACTCCGCGCCGGACGGCAAGCCTATGTGGTTTACCCTTTGGTGGAAGAAAGTGAAAAACTTGACCTTAAAGACGCCGAAAATGGCTTTGAGCAGATTACCGAAGCCTTCCGACCCTATAAAGCCGGATTGGTGCATGGCCGGATGTTGCCCTACGAAAAAGAGGAGGAAATGAAGCGTTTTAAAGACGGAACTTTGGACATTCTGGTCGCAACAACGGTGATAGAAGTGGGGGTGGATGTGCCCAATGCGTCGGTTATGGTTATCGAACATGCCGAGCGGTTTGGCCTGAGCCAGTTGCACCAGCTAAGGGGGCGTGTCGGACGGGGCACGGAGCAAAGTTATTGCATCCTTATGGCAGACTATAAGCAATCCGCCGAGGCCAAAACCCGTCTGGAGGTCATGGTCGGTACCACCGACGGCTTTGTGATTTCAGAGGAAGACCTCAAATTACGCGGCGCTGGAGACTTCTTCGGCACGCGGCAAAGTGGCCTGCCAGACCTCAAAATTGCCAATATCACCCAAGACGCAGACATTTTGGCCCGCGCTCGTGAGGCCGCATTTGCCTTGGTTGCGGATGATCCCCACCTCCGCATACCAGAAAACGAACTTACACGCAACCACTTTCTGCGTTCGGCCCCACAAAGCCTCGGCATGGCGCGAATTGGCTAAATAAGTTCCTAATGTTGTGGATTAAGCCTTGGCCATCTGGATGCTACGGATCAACTCATTTGGTAAAGGATCCTGAATGGTTATGTTGAAAGCGCCCCGTTGTACGTACTTAAAACCACCACCCCAAACTTAACGTTGGAATGATTGGAAAAATACTTACCTGTTTAATTTTAGTCTCCGATTTTATCACTCCTAAAATAGGGTCTATTTCAATTTCTTTTTCAGGATAGACATAGAAAGGGTTTTTATGAGAATAAACATTGTAAATGCTTAAGGTTGTACTTCGTTTTTTTTGTTTATATTCCCTACGAACACCCAAATCCAAGTGATGTGTTGCGGGCAGTCTAAAAGCATTCTTTCCACCATACCAAATCACTTCTTCGGCATTAATGGTATATTTTTGTGTCGGAAAAGTAACAGCTTGCCCTGTTCCATAAGTCCATGCAAGGGTTAAAGTACGTTCGCCATAAATTCGATTAAACACAAGACTTATGTCATGCTTTCGGTCATAGCGATAAGGAAAAATGATACCATTATTCAGCTGTGGAAATTGGCGTACTGATCTCGATAAGGTGTAACCTATCCAACCATTCCATTTTCCCCTTTTGCGTTGAATAAGCAATTCTACACCCTTTGCATAACCTTTTCCCGTCACCACAATATCTTCCCAACTGGCGCTGCTTAATATAGAAACTCCTTCTTTATAAGCGATTAAATTTTTCATTTCCTTGTAATAAGCTTCTATACTAACGTCTAAAATATAGTCTTTGGGGATTAAAGTTTTAGCAATACCAATACTCCCTTGCCATGCTTTTTGTGGGCGGATAGTGTCGGTAGAAGGGACCCATAAATCCGTTGGAAGCCCTATCCCACTATTGGTTAAAAGATGAAGAAATTGGCTTGATGTGCCAAAAGCTGCTTTTAGACCCCAATTATAAGGCAATAAATACCGCACATTTATCCGAGGTTGTAAAGATGGATATATTTTCCTTTTTACGGTATAAATATCCAAACGTAAACCTAAATTGCCTTTTAATTTATCCGAAAAAGTCCATTCATCTTCTGAATAAATTGTTGAGGAGGTTGAATGAACAAGCGTTTTGTTGACTGTTCTGATTGCACCATCGCTTAAGTCTTCAATCTGAGGGACAAATTGATAATATCCCAACGAAGCCCCATATTGCAATAAATGTTGGTTATTTATAGTGGCAGCAATATTTGCTTTCACCGACCATTCCTTGATACCCGATGAAAATTGCCCTGCTGTTTTAAAATTTTCTCCATCCGGTTGTTTCTGGATATATGCATTATAATTATTAAACCTATATTGACTATAAACAGCCATTAAATCCATAAACCGATTGTTGTTAAACAGATGATTCCATCTGACAGTAGTTGTTAAGTTCCCCCAAGTTATATTTGAAATCGTTCGATCATTGTTTTGTAATTTGCTATTTTCTCCATATAAATCTTTACCACCATATAAACTTATAAATAGACGGCTTTTTGAATTAAGAATTTTATTTGCCTTGAGGTTGAAGTCGGTAAAATGATAATCTAATGTAATATCATTAGGAACAACACCAGTAACTTTTGCGGCTGCCATAAAGGCATCTGCGTAGGTTCTACGTGCAGTAAATAAAAATGAACTATTGTCTTTTTTAATCGGGCCTTCCAATAATAAGCGCGACGAGATTAAGCCTACTTCTACATTACCTTTCATATCGTTCATGTCGCCTTCTCGCATGGTCATATCAAGTACCGAAGAGATTCTCCCTCCATATCTCGCCGGGCTGTTGCCTTTGTAGAGTTCCACGTTGTTTAAGGCATCGGGATTAAAGACAGAAATAAATCCAAATAAATGCTGGGCATTATATACGGTTGCACCATCTAAAAGCATTAGATTCTGGTCTGGACTTCCGCCCCTTACGTGTAGTCCTGCCGTACCTTCTGTACCCGACTTCACGCCCGGTAGCCATTGTAAGGCTTTTAGAACATCTGCCTCGCCGCCAATCGTGGGCATATCACGGATTTCTCTGGGGCTGAGGCTTATAACCCCCATATTGACGTTTTCTTCTGCACGTTGAGAGGCTTCTATACGAATTTCACCAAGGCTTTCGGCTGCATTTTCCAATAAAACAAGCAATGGAAGCCGAGTATTTTTTTTAATGGAAATTATTTGAGGTTTATACCCAATATAAGAAACCTGAATTTGCGTATTTTCGCCTTGAATTTGCAAACTGAAAAAGCCATACCGGTTGCTCACCACCCCTTTTCTCGTTTGTAGATCTAAAATGGTTGCACCAATTAGGGATTCTTTGCTTTCTGAATCTTGTATATAACCGGAAATAATAAATGATTGCGACTTGGCAGTCAAGGGAAATATTATTAACAATACAAAAGATATTATGGCTTTCATCTGAAGATTATGATTGATAAACAAGGGGTTTTTGGTTAATTTATTAGATGACAATTACAATGTAAAACATTTTTATTTGTAATCTTAGGATAAGGTTAAGTCTATAGTATAAATACGAATGAATAAAATAAAATTTGTTTTAGTCATGATTTGCGAAAATTATACTGCAGCCCAACGCGTCCATTAGCTATACCTCCATCAGGAAATCCTGCTTGTAAGATCGCAATGTTTACGTCTGTATATAACTTCACGGAGAATACTTTATCAGTTTGAACTGAACCTCTTATCCAACCTCCTTTAAAATGAACAGTCGGTTTATCAAAACCTAATTGGTAACTGCCTTTTAAGGTGCCATTCGTTAGGATTTCAATTTCACATTTAACGCCATTTTGTATATGATCTACGTTCACACCTTTATTGATACTTGTATATTGTAATAGCTCATAATATCCAACGGGATTAAAATCATAATAATTCCCAATATCAGTATGGTACTCACCTCCAAATATGCCAATTCCATTTTCTATATTTGTAGTACTATTCGTGGGTTCTGCAAAATAGTTCCCTTCTGTAAATTGTTGTTTAATAATTGCTCTATAGTATTGAAATAAGTGTTGATTGATAGCAGTAATTCTTTCACCATATCTAACAATATCTCTTGTTTCTGATTTTAACACAAAATCTTTGTTTCCAAAAGGTGTTGTTTCAAAATATCCCTCCCCTTCAATAATGTTATCCACAGAAAATGGTGAATAAGGTTCCTGTTCTTTTATCTGGGATTGTAATTCAATATTTGAGACAAATAGACCTGTAAAATACTGTACTTCTTGTCTTCCTTTAAAGTACCAATCGGTTTGAAATCGGTTGTTTTCGTTTGGAATAGCTTTTTGCTCATACTTTTCTGGTTGAAAAGGTTTCGGAATACGATCCGTTGCTTTTAGGGTTTTTTGCCCCGCTCCTTGTACAGTTAGTGTATAAACGACATGCTCTTGAGGTAGGTCGGTATCTAACCAATACATCCCACCTCCCAAATATTCCAACTTTCTATAACTACCATCATCTCCCCTTATTTCTACCAAGGCATTTTTAATGGGGGTTATGCTACTACTATCTGCTATTCCTACTAATTGCGTTTGTTGCAAAACCAATTTCCAAGGCTCATTTTTTGCAAAAATACAATACACGGCAACCTGTTTAGGGTTTTCACCTAAATTGGGCGCAAGGTCTTCTATGCAAGAAGAGAGAAAAAGGAAAGCAAAAAGAAAAATGTAGTATTTATACATATCATAAGTTACAGCCACATCATGATAGCAAACCAATAATGTGGCTGTTTTTGATTTATGGTGACTATTCCAAACCGTAATTCACTAAATTCACAAATTCACCTGTTTCGTGATTCCCAACCCCAGATCTGTTTTCTAAAGAGTTGACTATCTGTGGATTATGCTCAACTCGATTATAATTCATATAAGGCCAAAGGACAGAAGTAGTGAAATAATCCACTACCCAAGCACTATGAATGCTTTTTGCATGGAAGTTTGCTTCCCTTTTTTTATCAGTAATTACATCATTACAACTTTTTGTTACAAAATAGTCATATGGAATTGCATAAGGAAAGTTGTTGTTTGGATATTGAGCAGAGATACTTGCAGAACATTCACTTTGATTCCAATAACCCGAAGATGCTCCTGCCCTAACCTGGGCATATAATCGTACCCTTGCACTCAATCCGGATGGCACATTTGCATGTCCAAATCCATACCAGGAACCTCCAATATTCGCCTGCGCTTGTGTACCGGCATATCCACGGCGAGTAAAAATGGTAGTGCCTACTGTTTGATTCCAAATATGGAAACGTACAGAATAAGGAGTGGCTCCAGAAATTTGATTGTCTGGCAAATACACGTCCATTGACTGAGATTGTAGGCAGTTCACCTCTGGGTTAGAAGTATAATTACACTTAGTTGTACTTGCCTTTGTCATTTTAGTTTCTTTCAAAATAAAGGGGTTCTTAAACTTAAGTTTTGCCATTTCAGACTTGTTACCGGCGTTGTCCAAAAGTTAGTTGAAATTATGGCATTGTGATGGCATTGGATGGAGTTAGTCTTAGTTGAAATTTTTGGGATACTCAGCTAAAACCGGAGGCACTCATGTCGCAAACATTACCCCTGAAATCACAACCTTTACCGAAAACATCTGGAAGTCGTGTTTCTCCAGAGACATTAAAATGGCTTTTAGATCAACCATCAGACGTCAAGATATCCATGCTCGAGAATCACCTTGATCTTTGTCGTTTGTTGATTCACGACATCCTTGAGGAAGAAGTTCGCTCGTTATGCGGCGACCGTTATCATCACCATAAACCGCACGACGGACGCTATAGTCGTTGGGGCTACAATCCCAGCTCGGTTCAGATTGGCGCACACCGACTCTTGATAGAAGTTCCCCGGATTCGGGATAACGCGACGGGAAAGATGCGATCATTGGAGACGGTGGAGCGGCTTTCGGGTATCATTGTGGACGAAGAATACTTGATGCGAGCGGTCATGTTAGGCTTGTCGGTGCGGGATTTTGCCTCACTCAACCCGGATCAGGGCTTAAAAAAATCTGCTTTAGACGCCCGATTCATCGAAAACAGCAAGCGCCAGTACGAAAAATTTCGGGAGCGTCGCCTAGACCATTTGTCGCTGGTTGGGCTGTTTATAGACGGCAAATCGCTCTTTGGTGAGATGATGGTCATCGCAATGGGGGTAACCTTGGATGGTCGCAAAATCCCACTACACTTTATTCAAACTACGACAGAGAATCATGTTTCATGCAAAGATTTGATGTCTAATCTGAATGATCGTGGTCTCCAGACGGAGGGCATCCTTTGTGTGGTTGACGGCTCGAAAGGGCTTATCAAAGCGTTGAACCAAACATGGCGAGGGCAGTATGTTTTGCAACGTTGCCAATGGCATAAGCGGGAAAATATTGTATCTTACCTCCCCAAGAACGATCAGCCGACGATTCGCAAACGTATCCAAGCCGCTTATCGGGAAGAGACTTACGAGCAAGCACATGCGCAATTAATGAACATCCGCCAAGACGTGGCCAGACGAAACCAGAGCGCTGCTCATGCCCTCGACGAAGGCTTGGAAGAGACCTTAGCCCTACACAGAATGGCGGCAACGGGCTTTAGCCGGAGTTTCGCCACCACGAACTGTATCGAAAATCTGAACAGCATTCTGGGCAAAACAACGCGCAATGTCAAGCACTGGATGAACTCGGATCAGCGGCATCGCTGGATTGGAGCAAGCCTCTTGGAAGCAGAACAACGGCTCAGAAGAGTTCAAAACCATGCCAATTTATCAGCCCTAAAACAAGCCGTCCAAATGGAGATAGGGCTGCTTGACCCAAAACAGACAACCCATAACCTAACATTAAATCAAACCCCTTGACACCCAGAATTTCAACTAACTTTAACTGCTTTCAGTCACCGCTCGAAAACTGAATTTCAACTAAGAAATGGACAACGCCCTTGTTACCCATTGCATCTACATAAGCCTTTAGCTCTCTTTCCACTGCTTTCCCATCGGCGCCATAAAACAACTCTACTTCTGTTCCATTAGGGGTGTGTTTCAGTACTTGTTCTTTTTGAAATTCTAACATCTATGCCCCTACTTTTACACGTCCTTTTTCGTCGAGAACACTGACCGTAAAAGGATCAACTGCATGTTTTAGGTTTTGCCAAAGGGTTTCGTTTAGTTCAATGGTGTTTCTTTTACGAAGTTCATTTTGTGCTGCCTCTGCTTCCTCATCCGAGGTAAAATTTTGAAGTTCATTTTGCCTTGCGGTTAGTTTTAAGGTGTAGGTTCTACCATTTTCGGTAAATGTTTCTACTCGGTTTTCTGTTGGGATGGTGTTTGGCGAATCACATCCGTTGAGTAGGATGGTCAAAGCCAAGAATGCGAAGACTTTACGCATGGTGTTTGGTGTTGAAGTTGTTTATGTTTTTCAATTCATGAATTGAGGTGAATTGAGGTGAATTGAGGTGAATTGAGGTGAATTTAAAGAATGGCATGTCTTTTGTCAAGGGTTATTTTATTTTTTTCAGTGGAAAGTTATTTAATTACTGTGAATACACTTGAAAAATTATTGTTATGATGAATAAAGTGTAGCCTATTTCTTGTTTTAAGCCTTTTGTTTCCAATCGTTTGTAGAGGGGGAGCATTGAAATCAACTGTATTCGTCTCGATAACTTTTGGCAAACAATCAATTACAAAAAGTAGGCTCCGCAAAGCCTCGGCATGGCGCGAGTTGGCTAAGCAAATCCCTGATGTTGTGGGTTTAACCTTGGCTATTGGGAGGCTATTAAGCCAGCTTTTACTTGTCATTTAACATGTGTTTTGGGCTAATCAAATCGAAGCCTGCCAGTTGAGTGCAGACAAGCCTGCCGCCTTGCTTCATTTGTACGCCCAAAAGACGCAAGGCGGCTAAGCGTAGTCGAAGCTAATACCAATTAGGTAGGGAAAGTTACTGTTCATAGGTTGCTCGTTTTCAAGCTTTTAGGTGTTGACATGAGCAAAGCGAACTGACGAAGTAGCATCAACCTTTCAACACAGCGTTGATGGATAAAGCATGTGCTTTATAGCTAATTGGTATTAGTAGAAACCCGTTTACAAACGCACAGCCCAGCCCCGTCGGAAAACCCAAGCGCCAGTTGGCTCTTCTTCACCCTCATGGCAGGTATTCACGCAACGCACCAATGACATGCAAAACATATTATATTAGAATTGAATGACACAAAAAAACAATTTTACTAACCTGATGGGCGAGCAGCTAAGAAACACATTTCCGAATTTGAGGGGGTGAGAAATATCAGGAATACTAAACCATTCCAGCAGAATGCGATCAAAAGAAACGTGTTCATCTTTGAAAACCTTCACATCAATGTTACAAAAGTTTACCACCTACCGACTTACCGATGCAGAAAACGCTAAAACCAAAGGTGGGGCTGCCGCCGCCGGCGTTTTGCAAATCAACAAACAAACCACATTAGAATACTACTTCTATACACCGAGTATTGGCTATATCGATGGTGAAACTATTTCGGTTGGTGATTATGGCGTCGAAATGTGGATCACGAGAAACGGGGTTCGGCGCGAGGTTCAGTCACGACAACGGATTAGTCGCCTTAACGAGCGTTTCAAGCTCGGTATTCCTGCACAATCCCTTGTCTAACGCGAGTAGGCAAACAACAAGTCTAATCTCTTGGAATGAAGTTGGTGGTTCATAAATCCTCTTCATTCCACTTTTTTTGTATAGACCAGAATTCCCTTATATCGGTTCGTGGCGATTTGGACACCTTCCGCTTCCAGAACCGAAAGCGTTGTAGAAAGTGCATCCGCCAACGCCCCATCCTCCGAAAGAACTGTTACGCTTATTCTTGTGGTCAAGCCTAAGCCCGATCTTGGATCAAGAATATGTGAATACCGAACGCCCGCAAATTCTACAAACTGCTCGGTATCACCGCTCGTCGCCACAACGGTATCGCGGAGGTAATGCAGAGGTTTCTCTGAGTCGTTTGGCAAAACAACTGCCCAGCCTTTTTGTTTGGGTGGCGGCGCACCAATGGCAATTTCCCCACCGATTTCCACCAAGGCTCGCGGACTTCCGGCATTACGTAGAACATGTAGGGCGGCTTGTGCAATATAGCCTTTTGCAATGCCCCCCAAATCCAACTTCATACCCGACTGTAACAACTTTACGCCTCGGTTTTTCGGATAAAGCACCAATTTTTGCCAACCTGTATTCTTTTTGGCCTGTAGGAATTGGGCAGAATCTGGCAAATTACCCAAACGGCGGGACTTCCGCCAAAGTTGTGAGAGCGGCCCAATGGTTATATCGAATGCCCCGCCCGACCAAGCAGCAATTTCCTGTGCCCGTGCAAGCACAGAAAACAACTCCCGACTTACAACTTTTACCGTATCCAGCGCTTGGGTAGTAAGTAGATTCAACTCGCTATCTATACGATAATCGCTCATAATGGCGTCCAAACGGTCTATTTCTGCAAATGCCAGTCGTGCGTGCTCCACTGCCGTTTCTTCTTGTTCGGAAAACAATGCAATCCGTACTTGCATCCCAAGGTGGTGTTGCCTAAATTCAAACTTCTTTAACGCACTCTTAATTCGTATTTCATTTACCCTGTCACAGCCCACCCATACGACCATCATCAGCAAACAAATGATCATAAGACCTTTCCAAGTACTTTTCTTGATGAGCATATTGGGTTACAACCTCGTTTTAGGACAACAAACTAAAGAGGTACAGACCATAAAAATAGAAGGGACCGTCGTCTCTTTCGAAATGGTAAAAATACCATCAGGACAAGCCATGCTGCAACTTGGCGACCAAACGGTTTCTCGTTCTCTCGACAAAGCCATGTGGATTTCCAAAACGGAAGTGACATGGGACTTGTTCGACATCTTTGTTTATGGATTGGACACTAAAAGCACCAGCCCTTCGCCCGAAGTCGCCGCCGTTGCCCGTCCCAGCAAGCCCTATGTGTTGCCCGGTCGCGTGTTTGGGCATCTCGGTTTTCCCGCCTCTGCCATGTCCTATTACCACGCGGGCATCTTCGCGAAATGGCTTTCTGCAAAAACAGGCAAAAAGTTCAGGCTTTTGACCGAACCTGAATGGGAGTACATATGCATCAAAGGCCGCAAACCAACATCCGTGACAACAGAAGAGGGATGGGTTTGGGAAAACTCGGACGACAAATTGCACAAAGTAGCCACAAAACCAGAGAATGAATTGGGCTTGGTTGATGTATTGGGAAATGTGGGCGAGTGGGTGCAGTCCGATGCCGAAATACCTTTCACCAAAGGGGGACATTTTTTGGAGGATGCCGCAAATGTCTCTTGTACCGCAAAGTGGCTACAAACACCCGACTGGAACATGACCGATCCGCAACTGCCCAAAAGCCGTTGGTGGCTCTCGGACGCCTCCTATGTCGGCCTCCGCATCGCAATGGAAGAATAAACTAACCACGATAAATCCAGTAATACACACCTTTTTGCCTCCTTTCTTCACCAAACAACCTGTTTAACCATGAACAATACACGACGCGATTTCTTAAAAACCTCGGCTGTGGCCACTGCCGGACTTATGGTATCTGGCCATTTTGCTTGGGCCAATGTGGCTGAAACCTTAAAAGTGGGTATAATTGGCTGCGGAGGACGTGGAACTGGTGCTGCACGAGACTGTGTTACCGGAGCAGATGGCATCACCATTTGGGCCATGGGAGACCTTTTTGAAGACCGCTTGGATGCTTCTTATGCACAACTCAAGCAACACATTGGCGATAAATTGCAGGTCGCCGAGGCACGAAAATTTACAGGTTTTGATGCTTACCAAAAAGTCTTGGCAACCGGAGTAGATGTGGTGATTTTGGCAGCCCCTCCGGGATTCCGTCCTGCACATTTCGAGGCAGCGGTTAATGCCGGAAAGCATGTTTTCATGGAAAAACCCGTTGCCGTAGATCCCACAGGTATTCGGAAAATACTCGCCGCCGCCGAGGTTTCCGTACAAAAAAAACTATGTGTGGTGGCCGGTACACAACGCCGACACGATCCCAAATACATCGAGGCCATCCAGCGTATTCACAATGGCGCCATCGGGGAAGTGGTTACGGGGCAAGTTTATTGGAACCAAGGTGGGCTTTGGAAATACGATCGCAAGCCGGGCATGAGCGATATGGAGTGGCAAATCCGAAACTGGCTTTATTTTACATGGACTTCCGGCGATCACATTGTTGAGCAGCACATCCATAACATTGACGTTGCAAACTGGGTAATGAAGGGACATCCCGTCAAAGCTGTTGGGATGGGTGGAAGACAAGTTCGTGTTGATCCCGCTTACGGGCACATTTTCGATCATTTTGCCATTGAGTTCGAGTATGAGAATGGCACAAAAATACTCTCGATGTGTCGCCAACAAGACGGAACAGCGTCTAATGTGAGTGAATTTTTCTATGGCACAAAGGGCACAAGCAATGCAAAAGACAGCATCCGAGGCGCACAACCTTGGCGCTACAAAGGGACTGGCCCAGATGTAAATCCATATATAAATGAACATACCAACCTCATCAAAGCCATCCGTAGCGGAAACCTACTGAATGAGGCTAAACAAGTGGCGGAAAGCAACCTAACGGCCATTATGGGTCGCGAAGCCGCTTATACAGGTGCGCTTATTACATGGGATGACCTCCTACAAGCAAACCAAGACTTAGCCCCCGCCCAATTGGTCTTTGGCGATCTACCCGTAGCACCCGTCCCCCATCCGGGCATTACCAAAATCAATCGCCCCGCCTATGGCCACTTCTTTGAAACCAAGCCCTAATTTGCCAACCTTTTGACGAGAACCTCATGAACAGACGACATTTTATCCAAACCAGTGCTTTGGGGATGGCAGCTTCTACACTTCCGATTTCGGTCCAAGCCAATGCCACTGCTATGACTGTAAAACACCAATTCAAACAGAAATACGCCCCACATGATGGCATGTTTAGACATCATGCCGGAAAGGACATCTTAGACCAGCTCCGGTTTATGGCTGATACGGGCTTTACTGCCTTCGAAGACAACGGTATGCGTGGGCGGACGGTGGAACAACAAAAGGCAATCGGCAACCTCTTGAGCCAGCTTGGTATGACGATGGGCGTTTTTGTGGCACACAACATTGCATGGAACGATGCCAATCTTGCTTCTGGAGACGCTGCAAAACGCGAACAATTCCTTGCCGAAATCCGAGAATCCGTCGAAGTCGCAAAGCGATGTAATGCCAAGTGGATGACGGTTGTACCCGGTGCATTAGACAAAAGATTGGCCGTGGATTACCAGACCGCCCATGTGGTAGAGGCGCTCCGCCAAGCCTCCGAAATCTTAGAACCACATGGATTGGTTATGGTTCTCGAACCCTTAAATCCGTATAGAGACCATCCCGGCCTCTTCCTGAGCCGCTCGCCCCAGGCTTATTTGGTGTGTCGCGCCGTAAACAGCCCCGCGTGCAAAATCCTTTTCGACATTTACCACCAACAAATTACCGAAGGAAACCTAATCCCCAACATCGAAAAGTGTTGGGAGGAAATTGCCTACTTCCAAATTGGTGACAATCCGGGAAGGAATGAGCCCGGTACAGGCGAAATTAACTATCGGAATGTATTCTCCTATATCTACAATAAGGGGTATCGGGGGGTGTTGGGCATGGAGCATGGTAACGCCAAGCCCGACAAAGCAGGCGAACAAGCTGTCATAAATGCTTATGTTGCAGCCGATTCGTTTTAACCCAAACATTTTTCAGAATCACCAAAAACATAGCCCTATGAAACCAACTTCTATCTTGTTCTTATGCCTTCTCTTTTGGAGCGGTAAAGTTTTTGCACAAAGTAATACCAACACGGAAACCACCATAAACCCATACTTAGGCGAATGGAATTATAAAATTTTAGATACGCCAGACGGCGACATGATGGGTAAACTCATTTTGAAAGTGGATGGAAAAGGCCAACTTACGAATGATGCATTTTTGGAACCTGCCGCGATCAGCCAATATGTCTATAACGAAGAAGGGCTAACGTTTTCTACCAAAGTATCCTTGGCCAATGGCTATACCTTTAATTGTACGTTTTCAGGCGGACTTCAATCTGATGAATTAAAAGGGAAATTAGAAGTCATGGAAATGGGACGCACCTTCGAGGTGGTGGCAAGTCGTTCTATCAAGATCGGCACCTTCTCCGAAAAATGGAGCTATACCATTTTTAACACCCCACAAGGAGACCTCTCCGGCGTATTAACCCTCTTGGAAGGGGGAACCGGGACGTTAGCAAATGATGCTTTTATGGAAGTGGCTTTGGTGAAAGATCTGGTGGTAGAGGGCAATACGTTGACCTTCAAAGCATCGGTCACGGTAGCAAATGGGCAAACATTTTCCGTTAAATTTATCGGCTCTTCGGCAAATAACACCTTAAACGGCAGCCTGTCGGTAGTGGAGATTGGCCAAGATTACGTTGTGAAAGGGAAGCGCATCCTAGAATGAATGCCATAACGAGCGTTATGGGTTAATCAGGCTTTCGCCATAATGGGGGCTACCAGAAAACCCAGCACTGAAACATGCGGTTAATTCCAAGCCGAAAAGCATTTGGCAACGCCCCCTGTCTAAATAGAGTCGCAAAGCAAGCAAAAACAAAGCTAAATAGAAAATCAGTACCCAAAAACAATGACTCCTCAACCATATTCATAGCGACATAAATCTAATTAAAAAATTCAAATCCATCATTCTCATTAAAGTACCAATGTAAGGTAGTGAAACCGTACACAAGGTAGCCAAAACCACTTTTCTTTGTCCGATTTGCCCGATATTGGCGGAAATATCTTGGCAAGGTTCCAAAGAGGCATATCAAAAAAGATCAGCCTCATGATATCACAAGGCTGATCTATAGGACTTTTGAATCTATAATTGAACTTGCGTGCGCGTAGGCTGCGGTTTGGTAAGAGAAGTTCGTATTAGAAATGATTGCCCTACGGTTTACCAGCCAATTTGCGAGGAAGTGAATTTCGCCATGTGCTTAAGATGGAGAAACAACCTCGCGCACGCAAGAACTTTTCGCTTTCATTAGACTTAACGTAATGGATGCCCAAAAAGGATCATGCGTGCAAAATCTTTTTTTGATCACCTTGTCTATGCCGTTTTTTGTCTTACTTTCCAAAAGCGGTTTATCCATCACAAAACAAAACTATGGCTTACGCCAACCCTTACCCATATGGCACAGAATCCAAACCTTACCCAACTTCTTCGCCAAATTAGTGACGGCGATCAAAAAGCGCTAAATGATGTTTTTCCATTGGTTTATGATGAGCTTCGCGCTATTGCACACCACCGTCTTGCCCGCAACCGAATGGGCGAAACACTGAACACAACAGCTTTGGTTCATGAGGCATACATGAAATTGATAGACCAGTCCCAGTCCCACATCAATGATCGTAGCCATTTCTTTGCGCTCTCCAGTGTCGCAATGCGTCACATTTTAGTGGATTATGCCCGCTCGCGGAGCGCCGCAAAACGCGGTGGTTCAAATGTGGCACTTAGTTTGGACGATGTGAATATTGCCGTCGAGGATCGTGCGCAAGAACTATTAAACTTAGACCAAGCACTCGAAAAATTAGCCTCGGTCAACGAACGCATGTCTAAAGTGGTGGAATATAAATTCTTTGGTGGCCTAACAAACGAAGAGGTGGCCACCGTGCTTGGCGTATCGGTTCCGACGGTCAAGCGCGATTGGCAGTTTGCCCGAACGTGGTTGTACCAATACATAACCTCAGACCAATAAGCCATTTGGGTGCTATGCAAGATTTGGATCGGATACAAGATTTATTTACGGAAGCGCTCGAACAGCCATTACACCTACGAACGGACTGGTTGAAAAGGGCTTGTGAAGGGAATGTACCGCTCTTTGCCGAAGTCCAGAAGTTGCTCAATGTGGCTTCGCAGGCACATGACGCCTTTGGCGAATCCGGCTCCGAATTTTTCGAGCCGCTCTTGGGGCAGTTAGAGACCGAGTTAGAAGGAAAAGACTGGGTTGGGCGGCAGATTGGCCGGTATCATATCCAGAAGTTGCTTGGGCATGGAGGCATGGGAGCCGTTTTTTTGGCAGAAGAACACGGTGCAATAACCCGGCGGGTTGCACTTAAGATTGTCCGAAGAGGTATGGATACCAACCATATGATTCGTCGGTTTAAGACCGAACGCACGGTTTTGGGCGCATTGAACCATCCCAATATTGCAAGGCTGATAGATGCGGGGGTTAATGATGACGGACAGCCTTATTTTGTGATGGAATACATCAAAGGGAAGGCCATTAATACCCATTGCGATGATCTTAGGCTACGTATTGACGAAAGATTGGAGGTGTTTCTACCCGTTTTGGAGGCGGTTGGCTTTGCGCACCAAAACCAAGTCATCCACCGAGACCTCAAACCGGGGAATATTCTGATTAATGACCTGAACGAGGTTAAACTTTTGGACTTTGGGATTGCGAAAGTTTTGGATCCCAAAAGATATAACCTTTCCTTCTCCATCACGCAAACGGAACTTCGGCTCCTAACGCCGGAATATGCGAGTCCCGAACAAATTGCCGGAAAACAAATTGGGCCAACAGCCGATGTGTATCAATTGGGCGTTTTATTGTATGAACTCATCACCGGACACCGCCCGTATAGTTTGGGTAATATCGCCTCTAAATTTGAAATGGCACGCATTATTTTGGAGGAACCGCCCACCCGTCCCAGTTCCGTAGTTGAGAAAGTTGTGAAGTTGACGCATGGACGTAAGCAAACCGTCGTACTTTCCCCTGAAGAAGTGGCCAATAGCCGAAAAACCACCTTGGAGCGTCTCAAACACCGCCTTACAGGTGACCTCGAATTTATCTTGAACAAGGCTTTAGAGAAAAAACCGGAAGACCGGTACGAAACCGCCGAAGCCTTTGCGGAAGATATTCGGAAACACCTGAAAGGCATTTCTCTTCAAGGACGCGCTAACGGATTTTGGAAAAAGATTTTGAGGAAATAAGCCAATGCTTTGCTTCTATGGATAATAATTCCTTTTGCAAGCTGTTAATTATAAACAACTTATACCAATTAGGGAAAATTACTATTTATAGACCACTCGTTTTCAACCTTTCAACACCCAAAAGGTGTGAAAGCGTTCAGAGAAAACAGTCATTAAATTCCTAATTGGTATTAGGCATATTCTTGAACTTCTTTTTTCCCTACAATACATACCGCAAAGCAAAAAAAGAACATTATGCAATTAGACCTAACAGGCAAAACCGTTTTGGTTACAGGCGGCTCCCGTGGTATCGGACGAGCCATAGTTGAAGTTTGTGTAAACGCAGGTGCAAAGACTGCTTTTACTTATCGTTCCGCCAGCGCTGAGGCCGAGGCTCTTTGCGAACAACTACGGGGCATAGGTGGCGAAGTTATGGCTTTCCAGAGCGATGCAGCAGATTTTTCGGCATCGGAACAGGTGGTCGGCGAGATCATAAAAACATGGGGACGCTTGGATGTGTTGGTCAACAATGCCGGAATAACCAAAGACAATTTGTTGCTACGCATGACGGAGGCCGATTGGGATGCCGTTATGACCACGAACCTGAAAAGTGTCTTCAATTTTACCAAAGCCGCATATCGCCCCATGATGAAGCAACGCGCCGGAAGCATTATCAACCTTTCTTCGGTGGTGGGGGTTATGGGAAATGCCGGACAAGCCAATTATGCGGCTTCTAAGGCCGGCATTATAGGCTTCTCCAAAAGCATGGCCAAAGAGCTGGGTGGCCGGAATGTGCGTGTGAATGTGATTGCACCGGGATTCATCGAGACCGATATGACGCACGTTCTGGGCGATGCCGTGAAGGAGGCTTTGCTCAAAAATATTCCATTAGGCACTTTGGGCAAGCCAGAGGACATTGCGGCAGCGGTGGTTTTCTTGGCCTCGGATGCCTCCCGATACATTACAGGCCACGTCTTGCATGTTGACGGCGGTATGGCGATGTAAATCTATGGCAACAACGCGCTTAATGATTATGGCCGCTGGTTTGGCGAGCCGTATGAAGAAAATACCCGAAGTCGGCAAAATCCCGCCAACATTGCGGGATCAGGCGTTGATGCGCCCCAAAAGCATGATTGGCGTGGGGCAAAATGGTCGTCCGTTTCTAGAGTATATACTTGAGGAGGCCTTTTTTGCGGGTATAAACGAGGTGTTGATCATCCTAAACCCAAAAGACGAGGTTACGCAACCCCACGTGCAAACATTGGAAGCCAATGGAACCTTCCCCAATATGGCTTTCCGGTTTGCTCGACAACATACCCCTCCCAACCGTGCAAAACCTTGGGGAACCGCTGATGCTGTCTTACAGGCATTGGAACAAACACCGGATTGGCAAACAGAGCGGTTCTTGGTCTGTAATGCCGATAATTTATACTCGCGGCGTGTTTTAAACCTATTGGCTACCTCGTCTTATCCTAATCTATTGCCCTCCTATGCCTTCGACGCCTTAGCCCTACCGGAAGAACGCTACCAGAACTTGGCCATCGTGAAGACGGACAAAGAAGGTTTTGTAACCGATTTGATCGAAAAGCCAGACGACGAAGCCGCTAAACAATACCGTCGTGAGGGGTTTGGTGTAAGTATGAATGTCTATGCACTGTTTGCACCGGATATTTGGCCTTTTTTGAAGGCCGCCCCCTTTAGCCCAGAACGTAACGAAAAAGAACTGCCAACGGCCATCCGCCTCCTTGCACAAACCAAGCCGCATTCCGTGTTTACCCTTCCCGTAGCAGAGCCTGTTCCGGATTTAACAGGTATGGAGGATTTGTTGGTGGTACAGGAAAAATTGGCGGCCTTTTCTTCATCATCCTTGCGAGTTGCATAATTTTGTAAAAAATGATTACCTATTTACAGGGGCTATTGGCTTCCAAAAAACCCACCGAGGCCATCCTTGACCTCCAAGGGGTTGGATATTTGGTATTGATTCCCACCTCATCTTACCAAACACTGCCCGAAGTAGGCCATACCACCCGTCTTTTTATCCATTATTATGTAAACAATAACACCGATACCATAGCCCTTTATGGTTTTGCTACACAAACCGAACGTAGTGTGTTTGAATTGCTCATCGGTGTATCCGGCATTGGCCCCAAAATGGGCTTAGCGGTTCTCTCGGCCATGAGTCCAAGCGAATTGCAAGAAGCGATGACAAACAATGGTACTGATTTGTTGACCAAAATCCCCGGTGTAGGAAAAAAAACGGCGGAACGGATGATTGTGGAGTTGAAAGACAAATTTGCCGCCTTAGACTTGCCGAGAAACGCAACCTTGGCCGCGAATACCACGCCAGAGAAAGCAGCTGCACGAGCAGACGCCCTTTCCGCACTTGAGGCATTGGGGCTTTCGCGTGCCATTGCCGAAAAAAAACTCCGCTTGGTGCTACGCAACCATCCCGCCATAACCTCCGCACAGGACTTGATTCGCCTGGCCTTACGCGAAAATGCGTGAGATTGCTTTTGGATATAAGGGGAGTTCATTGTACTTTTAGATACATCAGACGCCAAGTGATTGGTATTGAACAAAAACGACTTGCGCCACGAGCGCCGATTATTACCCGCTATGCCCCGCATTTTATTGGTTGATGACGAGCCAGACCTACTCCAGTTATTACGGTACCGCTTGGAACGGGAAGGTTTCGAGGTGTTTTGGGCCGAAGATGGCCAAGAAGCGCTACAAAAATTACGCGAGATCCGCCCGGATTTGGTGGTATTGGATGTCATGATGCCCCGCATGGATGGTGTAGAGACATGCAAACGAATCCGAAACGACGCTGTTTTTGCCCAAGTTCCCATCCTAATGCTCACCGCCAGAACCACCGAGAACGATGAAATCTTGGGATTAGAAGCTGGAGCGGATGATTATTTGCCAAAACCTATCTCTACGCACCTTTTCATCAGCCGACTACGCGCCCTACTCCGGAGGACACTGCCGGAAACGGCTCCAGAATTAGAGGTCGCTTCGATGTTTGATATTCGGGTTGATCGCGAGCGGTACTTGGTGCTGCGTACCTTAAATAATGGCACTGAAGAGGAAATCAGGCTCCCGCGAAAAGAATTTGAATTGCTTTATTTCCTCATTACACATCCGGGAAAGGTCTATTCTCGCCAAGAAATCTTGAACCAAGTTTGGGGAAGTGAGGTATTGGTGGTGGATCGGACGGTGGATGTCCATGTCCGCAAAATCCGTGAGAAATTGGGAGAAGACTACATTGAAACGGTAAAAGGGGTTGGATATCGGTTTAAACTATAACCCTTATGCCCGAAACAGGACGCCCAAAATTGAAAATAGACGAGTTGGCTTTGAAAATGGCCTTCCTTGCTGCGGCATTGATGGCCACATTGGTCGCAGTAGGCTATTTGACCCATGAGTTTCTAAGCTTTCAACTCCTCATTTTACTATCCATACCCGTAATGGGAGTCGCGTCCTATTTTGCAGCACGTTTCTTTCTTACCAGCCGGATCGAGCTGGCGCACTCCACCCTAAGAAGAATTCGCAAACGAAACTTTGAAGGCATAGACAATACCAAACCCCCGCACGGCGATGCCTTAGACGAGTTGGTACGGCAGGTTTACCGCATTGGCCATACCATGCAATCCGAGATTAACCGCTTGAAGCAACTCGAAAACTATCGTCGCGAGTTCTTGGGTGATGTTTCGCACGAGCTTAAAACCCCAATTTTTGCCGTTCAAGGTTTTGCGGAAACCCTATTGGATGGCGCCTTAGAAGACGAAGCCGTTAACCGAGTGTTTGTTGAGAAAATTCTTCGGAACGCAGAACGGCTAAACAACTTGGTGGAAGACTTGGCTTCGATTTCGATGATCGAAACGGGTGAGTTAAAAATGGATATCCACCCGTTTGAGCTTCAAACATTGGTACAGGAAGTGGCCGACGAGTTGGAGCCTTTGATGCTGAAGAACCAAATTCAATTATTTATTTTTATCCCGGAAAACCTAAGTTCTGTAAAAGCGGATCGCGACAGAATCCGGCAAGTTCTGGCCAATTTATTAACCAATGCGGCCAAGTACAACCGATCTGGCGGACGCATCGAAGTAACCGCTCGTAGGATTGGGGCAAAAGAGGTTTATATTTCGGTATCGGATGATGGCTTGGGCATTGCACCAGAGCACTTAGATCGGCTTACCGAACGGTTTTATCGGGTGGATAAGAGCCGTTCCCGCGACCAAGGTGGGACTGGCTTGGGCTTGGCGATTGTTAAGCACATTCTCGAAGCCCATAAAAGCCATTTGGACGTAGAAAGTACCTTGGGCAAAGGCTCCACGTTTTCCTTTTTGTTACCCATACAACCCATCACAATAAACTTGGAGGCTACCCCGATCATCCAAAACCAGTACCAACCAAGCTAAGTCCAGTCCCCCACATTCCTTCATCCTTCCGCAATCCCATATGCTTTATACGGCACAAGACTTATATGCTCCCGGACAATTGGCCATAGACAACCTCATTGCAACGGCTAATTGGATGATGAACGAATTGACAAAAGGGCTGGCACCTTACCAAATCACCTTGGCACAATATAAGGTGTTGCTCTATTTGTATCATCAATATCCTGCGCATGTAAATGTTTCCCAGATCGGTGAGAACCTTGCAGATCGAATGCCAGATGTTACGAGACTCTTAGACCGCTTAGAAAAGCAAAATTGGATCGTTAGGAAACGTGCCGACCATGACAAGCGCATTGTAGAAGTACATATGACCGAAGAAGGGCTAACGCTGGTAGATGCTGTAAAAGAACCGCACGACCGAATCATCGAACGCTTATCGGGGATTTTATCCAATGCAGAGCACCTATTGCTGATTGACTACTTAGAACGGCTCCGTCGTGCCCCACTCTAAGCTTCGGGGGCGTCAAGAATTTGTGGGGTATCGGGTACGGGCGCTTCGGCCTCGATACCAGCACCAAGGAGCATCGCGCCACCCATTAGCCCTATATCTTTGAAGAGCGCCCAGAGATACGTCAGCGCCTCCGATCCACCAGCTATAACGCCCGGAAGGTGGATAACGAGTATATACAAGCCTAAAAGCACCGAAAGCAGTGCCATCGCCAACCGCGTATGCCGCTGGGTATAGATACTGATGGCTGCCGCAATCTGGCATAGACCAGCAAGATATATGAACGCTAAGCCAAAAGGAACCCATTTAGGCATTACCCCACCAATGATTGGTGCTGCCAACATTTGCTTCACCCCAAACAATAAAAAAGGCAACGAAAACAAGACCCGACCAATGCGTGGGTTTAAGATTACGGCCTCTATTTGATTTATGCTTTTCATGTCCTTCAAATTTTCGGGTTGGATGGTGTAAATATAGGACTTCTATACCAAATGCGGCTAAAAACCGATTGAATTCAAGAAGGTTTTCCAGAATGAGGCCGATATTTCTCAACAAATAAAAAAAATCTGCCAAACAGATCGAACCACGTTCTCCTGCTTTATTTTCTGGTATGCGTAACCTGATTTCCATATTCCTGCTCAGTGCCTTCTGGAGCCTAATCAGCCCAGTTGTTGCCCAAGAAATACCCATGAAAGGGATGGTTTGGGATGTACCCAAGTCCGAAAAAGAAGCCCTTTCCGAAATGAAAGCCCTGCACAAGATTGGTGTAAGGGCTTTGAGAACCAACTTGGTCTGGCGAGACACACTCTTTGCCTTGGCGGATTCTATGGGCATGTATTTTTTTCAGGAACTCCCTTTTTCTGATCTCTCGGTTGCGGAACTCCGGCGGATGCTCCCGTTTGCGATTAAGACCCTTTCCAAGAATATCGAAAAATCAAAGAAGTACCGCTCCGCACGGTACTTTGGTCTTGCCCAGAACTGCGACACCAGCGACCCCGCCGCCATGACGTATTTCTCCGGTTTGATGAATGTCATACGGACAAAGGGCGCACCTTTTACACAAGGTTATTACACCACTTCTTTCACTAAACGCGACCAAGCGTTTCCTTCAGTAGATTTTGTCTTGGTGAAAGCCATAGACCGCGATGATCCGATTGCCCTTACCCAGCAAATGTACCGTCAAACGAGTGGTAAAGGGATGGGCGTGGTCTTAGGTATGGGGGTTTCTCGCGAGAGCAGAATGGGATACAAGGTGCAAAACAGTCCCGAAGCCCAAGCGCGATACTTGGAGCGAAAGCTCAATCGGTTGGTTTATACGCCTCCTGCACCACTGAAAGTGGTTTTTGTGTATCGTTGGAAGGACGTCCCTAGATCCATTTTCTCACAAAGTGCAACGACGGACCACAACTTGCATTACGGGCTTTGGGGAACCGATAAAAAACCAAGGCCGGGCTATGACGTGGTAAAAGGAATATATACGGGAAAACAAACCGTTTTTGCCTTTAAAGCGGGTTCGCCTTTGGCTCAAGACCAGGTCTGGATGATTATTTTGGGCTGGGTGATTGTAGCCCTTATTGTGATTGCGTACATCCTTTCGTATCGGTTGCAAGATATTTTGCCGCGCTTTTTCCTTGCTCACGATTCGTACCAAGAATATCTCCTACGGTCGCGAGATGCCCACACCGGAACAAATGCCTTGCTAATGACGGCTTTTGGTCTTTGCGCGGGCTTATCGAGTGTTATTATTTTATATGGACTGAGGCCATACTCGGCATTGGGGTATTTTGTGGAAGAAATCCCCGCAATGTTTCAGTTTATTGTTTTGGCAGCGCTCCGAATACCGTGGAGTTTTTCGCTGTTTGCTACGGTGATCTTTGCGGGCATCATGGTTTTTATTGCCTTGTTGTTGTATGGTCTTGCACGGTATTTTGGCCAACAAACCATTACACCGCAAAAAGCCCTCATGGTTACCGTTTGGGCACAATGGCCTATGGTCATTCTCATGCTTACGGCCATGGTAACGTTCAATACTTGGGGAACCTCCAGTATGTTGCCCCCCTTATATTTAATCGGTTTTTGGGGCTTGCTTAATATTTTAGCCTTTTTCCAAATTGCATACGACTTCGCCTATATTGTCAAAAAGCCTTTTTGGATGCTCGCTTTAGGAGGATTGGCGGCCTTTGCACTCATTAGCATTGTGTTTTTAATTTTCAGATTCCCCGAAATGTCTTCGGAATGGAACTTCTTAACCAACCTCATCAAAGAGGGATTGGAGCGCGGTGTTTACGCCTCACCCACAAACTGATGTTTGATGAAACGCCATAAGCCCCAAAAATTGGATGCCATTTTAGATTCCCTTATAGACAAATGGGGGATACGGGAGCGCATCGAAACCGCAAAAGTTATTGAGACTTGGGTCAACTTGGCCGGACCACAAATTAATGGGGTTACGGAGGCGGTATGGTTTAAAAATGGGCGTCTATTCGTTCGCATCATTTCTCCTGCATGGCGGCAAGAATTGTACATGCGCAGGGCAGAATGGCTTAGGCGACTAAACGAAGAGTTGGAGACGGGCAAGGTAGAAGAAATTGTTTTCCGGTAGCCCAAGAGGCCCTTCAGGACAAAGAAGAACACCAAAACCATCTTTGCTCCAGCAAGTTTTTCTAAGGACTACGTTGCGTTTAAGTACGTCATTATATTGAGATCACCTCTATCTTATGGCATAATGTGTTGTTCAATAATGGCAAGAAAACGCTTAGAAAAGTCCGCCGGAGCTAAGGATGGCTTCGACTTGGCTTAGCCACCGGGCTTCGGCTACGTTCAACCTGCTATCCCTCGTCATATATAGATGCCACCCCTACGGGGCTTTCTGTACATTTGGAAACGGATTTCTACTAAGATGCCGCCCCTACGGGGCTTTGCCATTCATTCAAAAGTGGAAAAAAGCCTTGTAAAACCAGCATTTACGCAATCCCGTGAGTTCCTCCATGATGCTCGCGTGGCAGGGCGGCCCTTAGAAAAATCCGCCGGAGCAAGGATGGCTTCGACTTGGCTCAGCCACCAAAGCCCGATGAAAAGGGCGAATTGCCTTGCCGGGTCCGCAGCATAGGCGATCAGATTTTTCTTCAGGTCGGGACAGGCTTCGGCTTAGCTCAGCCGAATTGCTTCTTTTGGTCGTACAAAAGAAGGCCGCCGGCAGGCTCGTCTGCGGCCGGCAGGCTTGATTTGATTAATCCAAAATACCTATTAAATGGTTACAAGTTAAAGGCTGTCTCTATGCCAATTAGGGAAAATTGCTGTTTATAGATTACTCGTTTTCAACCTTATTAGGTGTTGACATGAGCAAGGCAAGCTGACAAAGTAGCATCAACCTTTCAACACCCAAAAAGGATGGAAGCGTTGGCTAAAGACAACGAACAAAAGGAAACGCCCCTCGGTAGTACCAAAGGGCGTTTTTTTTATGGCTCGAAGGACGATCCAACACCGACTTAGAGCGTCACTTTGAGTTCTATTGTTCCAAACTGACGGCTTACCTTCCGCTTCACCATCGGATCATCATTAAAACGCAATGGACTAAAGGTGGAGAGATCGGTATATGGCAAGTATAGATCATCATACATTTCCGTCATCATTGCAGCGTTTAATTCAAATCTATTGCCGAATTTCACACCTGCCCCCAAGGAAGCATACGTTTTTTCGCGGCTCACCTCTGGGTTTTTACGCGCATCCGGAGTTCTCCCGGCTCCCAACCTAAACGAAAAGTTACGCCAAATAAATTCGCCACCAAGGGCTACCTGAATGGAGGATTGGTAGTTCTCGGCGATATTGTCGTTCAAATGATTGAAATAATCACGATCCGATTCCGCACTTAACTTCATTTTAGACCAATCGGCAAATTCCACATCACCAAATAAATTCAAGTGGCTTGATGAGAATTGTACCCCAGCCCCCAGCCGCCAAGGGGTTGCGATCCGATAATCGAAAGCGCCTGTTCCCACGTCGTTGGAAAGCCCACCATACTCATAGGTATCTCCATCATCGTATTTGGTTGCCAGAATAGTTGCATAGTCCTCGGCGATGCTGTATTGGGTGGGTGTTTCCGCTACCACACCTATTTTCAAGTTTTCCGTAAGTTTGGTAGAAAGGCCAAGCCGGAGGTTTGCACCACTCACACCCGTATCAAGGTTTTCGGTTAGTGTTAAGCCATTAAAATTAACCGTTGGATAGGTTCCATCGTTATCATTGTATTTATCGTTTTCCGTGAAACTCCTGCGGTATTTGTAGTTCCCGAACAAGATGTTCACCGAAGCCCCAACCATCACATTTCGTGCAGCCTCCCATGCACCTGCCAAGCTCAGTTCGTTCACATCACCACTTTCGCGCACACTACCTACCTGCGATACGGTTCCAGTTTGGATCCCCGCAAAAAACGGATACTTGTTGGCGGTATAAAATGCTTTGTCAAAATCTATGGCATACGTCTCGAACGCAATGGTTGAAATGGGCGAAGTAAACGAAAAACGGTCGTCATTCGTTCCAATAACGCCATCCATTCCGGCATTCACCGTATAAGCCCCATCCGCCGGCAAGAAATAATCGGTAATGGAATTTTTACCATTCTCGCCCGAAAAAAGGCTTGTACGGTCATATTGTGTCACTTTATTTACGCCAATGCCAAACGCCAAGGAGCCACGCGCCACTTCTGCTTTTTTCAGATAGCCCAAGTTGGAAATGGCGGAGGTATTAAAGGTTTCTTTATGGGTCTGTGTGGTGGCCTGTGGGATTACAAAAGACGACTCGTCCTCGCCACTTAACATTTGTAAGCCGCCCTGAAAAGACGAATACTTAGACCATCCCAAGCCAGCCGGATTAAGTGCAGTGGCAGACCAATCGCCAATGCCCGCGCGTCCAGTCATCCCAATACCCATTGACCGTGCGCCCGCATTGGGCGTCCTTTGTGTATATCGGATGGCATCCTCGGCGCTCTGTGCAGATACGTGGAGACTTCCTGAGAAAAGGAGGCCACCCAAGAGTGCAGTTTTTAGAAAATTAAAGTTCATTTTATTTAGGAAAATTAAAGTTGATAATCGTCTGATGTAGCCCATTAAACGACGGAAAAGCCGGCTTAATGGATACAAAAAAAGCCTGTACAGCCATGTCTCTGATTGCACAGGCTCAAAATATACGCACGCAGGTCTATGAGCGAACAGATTTAGTTTCCTCTCCGGCCACGTGATTCACCACCGCCAGAGGAACTGCTACCAGAACTGGAAGAACCACCAGATGAGCGACTTCCCGATGAGCCAGAAGAAGAGCCACTGGAAGACGATCCCGAAGAACTGGGGCGAGAAGCCTCGGAATTACGGCGGCTACCGGAGTCACTCGATCCCGAAGAACTGGGGCGAGAAGCTTCGGAATTACGGCGGCTACCGGAGTCACTACTTTCAGTGGAAGGGCGACGTTCTGGACGATATGCGGGACCACGATCTGCCGGACGGCTATCTGGACGACGGGTGGTGGCCGCAGGCGCTGAAGGACGATCTGCCGGGCGGCTATCTGGACGACGGGTGGTGGCCGCAGGCGCTGAAGGACGTTCTGCCGGACGAGAGCCTGCACCTAATTCACTGTTATTTGTACTCCCGCGCGAGCCGCGACCTGTAGCATTGGGTGTAGAACTACCACGTCCGGTACTACCACTGTTTGCATCAGAACCACGTGCTCCTCGGCTACCCGTCGAGTAGGTGTCTTCTCCACGTGCAGGACGACGGGTTGTATTCCCAGAACTTTGAGACCCATAGCCGCCATCACGTCCAGAACGCGAACTACCATTATAAATGCTACCATTTGATGTGGTTCCATAAACATCCGAGCCGCGTGTACGGCGTCCTTGAACATTTTGTGGCGTATCCCCCAAGGTTCCACGAGAGGTGCGCGAAGTGCCCGAAGCAATGCCGCGTGAACCCGTTGCCAAGCCCGGATTTAATGCACCCCTTGTTCGAGAAGTGGAGGTTGAGCCAACAGCAGCAAGCCCACTGTTGTAACGGCCGCGCGGGGCATATGTGCCCGTATTGCCATTGCCGTTATAGCGATTGCCAGAATGGAAGCCATCATACCAGCCCGCATAGTAGCCATTACCATAATATCTGCCCGAATACCCGTAGTAGTTGTAGCCGGGTGGGCACCAATAGGAACTATACCAACTTGCTGGGCGCCAAGGACTCCAGTAGCTATCATAGTAGTAATGGTCGTAATAGTTGTACCCGTAATAAGAGTTGTAATACGATGGGCGATACCACGAATAAGGCCCATAAAAAGCGTCGAAGTAGAATGAGTAGTTATATGGCTCATAATAATCGTAACGATCATAATAAGCATAATCATTGTCGTCGTAATAATAACGGTTTACATCAACCGCGCCTTCATCACTATAACGCACGTCTTCGGCACGGTCGTCATAGTAGCGATCTTCCGCCGGGCGGCGTTCCACCACCACCATGCGGGTATAACAACCACTTAGCCCAACCATTACAGTAAAGAAGGCAAGGGCTGAAAGAATTGGACGGAGCATCGAACTTTTCATAGCCGTATTTGTAAAGTTTATGAACGTTATTGGAACGCCTATTGATGGTTAGGTATTTCCCTAAGCGTATAGCCGCAAAAAAGCTGCTAAATGTTTCTATTAAATCTGCTTAGGGGAAGAATGGTTCCCTATGGGAATATACAAGCAAGTGTTGTGCCGAAAGCAACTATCCTAAACTTTAGGATGGCTTTTCGCGGAATATTGTTTAGTGGCTATTCTAAAGACGCTAAGACGGCAAGCATAAACAACGCCAATGCGCCGCCTGTAATTCTTCCCATCACTTTCCAAGATCGAACATTCATTTCTTGCTCGACCGGACGTTTTAGCTCGTACGCAGCGGTTAAAGAAGCATTGTTTGCAAAAGGGACGTTTTGTTCCTGTACCTCATCCTGATACAAGCCAATCATTTCCACGGACATAGACGTCCGGTAGTTCGACGAAATAATCTCCCTTGTCCCATCTTCGTATTCAAAAACCCTATTTTGTTGCCCATCGTTTATGAGTGAAGCCGCACTCCTGACCGGATAACGTTCTCCTTTTATGACCTCGATGGTTTGTGTATCGTCGCTACCCAATATTACAAAATGTGAAAACCCGTTTTTTAAGGCCGTTTCTCCACAATTTCGCAACAGATATGTTTGAACCAACGAGGGCGGGAACGTCGCATTTGCGTATGAAACCAAAAACTTCCGTTCGGAAAGGCGAATCGCATTTTTGCCTGCCTCGTATTGTCTTTGGGGGCTAATGCTTGTACAGCCCATCTGAGCCAGCAAGACGAGCAATAACATCAGTTTTTTCATGACACTTCTCCTTTTTTATCCCTTGCAAATCAGGGTTTATGGTGTTTTTATTCTAAATCTCACGCCTTCCCCCTTGGTGAACCAGCCCCTTGAACACGTATATTATCTTGTTTTAATGAAAACAGTTAGTGATTGCACGCTAAAGACGATCCTAAGAAATAAGGGTGCAATACTTGTGCCGTAACAATTTTGTGACACTTACGCCGCAATTTTGTGACCTTTGGAGAGGTCTCATGATGCGGAATTGTCCATCATATTAGTCAATACTGTATAGAATGACAGACGTAATAACAAAGCGCGAGACCGATTATTCGCAATGGTATCTGGATGTGGTGAAGAACGCCAAACTTGCCGAGCACTCGCCAGTACGGGGATGTATGGTGATTCGGCCAAATGGTTTTGCCCTATGGGAGAACATGAAGGACGAATTAGACCGGATGTTTAAAGAAACGGGGCATGTAAACGCCTATTTTCCCATTTTTATTCCGGAATCCTTTTTATCTAAAGAGGCCGATCACGTAGAAGGCTTTGCAAAAGAATGTGCGATTGTTACGCATTCGCGACTACGGGTGAAGGACGACAAATCGGGCGTAGAACCAGACCCGGACTCCAAACTGGAGGAAAACCTCATCGTCCGTCCTACCTCCGAGACCATTATTTGGGATACCTACCGCACATGGATTCAGTCTTGGCGCGACCTGCCCATCCTAATTAACCAATGGGCGAATGTGGTTCGGTGGGAAATGCGTACAAGGCTCTTTTTGCGAACGATGGAATTTTTGTGGCAAGAAGGGCACACGGCACATGCCTCGGCAGAAGAGGCCATCGCGGAAACGGAAAAGATTTTGGATATTTACGCCCATTTTGCAGAGCATTTTATGGCCATGCCCGTAGTCAAAGGCGTAAAAACCGAGAGCGAGAAGTTTGCCGGCGCAGAGAAAACCTATTGCATCGAGGCTTTGATGCAGGACGGAAAAGCCTTGCAAGCCGGAACAAGCCACTTCCTCGGACAAAACTTCGCAAAAGCCTTTAATGTTCAATTCCAAAACAAATCCAATGCGTTGGAATATGTCTGGGCGACTTCTTGGGGAGTATCTACGCGACTGATTGGCGGCCTGATCATGACCCACTCCGATGATCAAGGCTTGGTTTTACCCCCCAGAATCGCACCGACGCAAGTGGTGATTGTTCCTATCACAGGCAAAGATAATGCCGCTGAGGTCATCGAGCGGGCAGAAGCCATTACACGCGACCTAAAGTTGGCCGGCATTTCGGTGAAGTTAGACGCCTCGGATCAGCGTCCGGGATGGAAGTTCAACGAGTACGAGGTACAGGGCGTGCCCATCCGGTTGGCGCTCGGCGGACGAGATTTACAAAATGGCACTATCGAATTGGCACGAAGAGACTTGCGTTCCAAAACATCCGTCCCCCAAGAAAACCTAACCCAAACCATTCTCGACACGCTGGAGGACATTCAACAAAACCTCTTCGACCGTGCCAAAAACTTCCGAGATAGCATGATTACCGCTGTAGATACTTGGGACGAGTTTTTACACGTCTTGGACACAAAAGGCGGCTTCATTTCGGCACATTGGGACGGAACCGCCGAGACAGAAGCGCTGATCAAAGAAGAAACAAAGGCTACCATTCGGTGTATTCCTTTGGATCAACAACCCGAATCCGGAACTGATCCGCGCTCCGGAAAACCCTCCTCAGGTCGCGTTTTGTTTGCACGGGCCTATTGATTTTTAGGTTGGGAATGCGTTTAATAAAAAAGGAAGCCTGCTTTTGCAAGACTTCCTTTTTATTACCCTTCATCAAACAGTCATTTACAACTCACCTCTCCGACGCACCAACTCCGCCTTAATTTCATGTGCACGTTCCTCACTCAGGTCATAATTCCACATTACCCAAATGGCCAGCGCGGCTGTTATCGCGGGTAGGGCAATGTCGCAAATCCGCAAGAGGGTCATGGTTTCAGCTGCCTGCACTGCGGCATTTTGGTCAAATCCAACCACTTTTAGCACAATACCACCCAAAAACAACGCCAACGCTTGTCCCAATTTTACCATCCACCAATAGATAGCCCCAAAAGTACCTTCTTTGCGTGGCATCCCGTTTTCCAATTCATCCAGATCGCAAACATCTGCCGTCATACTCATCATCAACGTGAAAAGTCCTCCCAAGCCAAAAGAAATAAATGGCACGGGCATAAAAATCATCCAAGGATTTGCTGGATTAAATCCCCACCACTTAAGCAAATAGCCCACAATAGAAATGGCCGTAGAAATCACAAAAGCATTACGTTTCCCATATTTATTGGCCAAAAATGTAACGATTGGAATAACCAAAAAAGCAGTTGCTAATGCACTGACAGTAGAAAACCAAGCAGGTAGCGTCCCAGCGGCCTCATAGCTGCCATTATACATATAAAAAACAATAATAAAAATACTAAAAGAAGCCACCATTTGAAAACCATTAAATACCAAGAAAGTGGCACCACATAATCGCATAAAAGGGATATTCTTGGTCATATTCTTAACATCCTTAAACAATTTTGTAAGGTTATTAAATGTGTTTTTCCAAGTAAGTTCGGCTTGATTTTCAATATGTGCAGCGGCTACTTCCTTACAAATTATGGCAGGTAAAATACCAAGAACAGCACATGAAATCCCTACAATAACAGATAAAACCCGAACACCTTCTGCCTGCGTGGAAAACAAGTTTGGATCAGCAACCAATACCCAAAACCAAGGTACAATCATCCATGCCAACTGACTAACCGTTTGGGAAAAACCCATTAGCCTTGTTCTTTCTTTATAATCACTGGTCATTTCATAACCTAAACCAATGAGTGGTGTAGAAAACATGGTATTAAACAAAATAAAGATAATGGACATAATCAAGAAGTACCAGAAATTAAAAACGGTTCCATTTGCTTCGTCCATTTGCCATTGGATAAAAAAGAAAATACCAGCTAAAATAGCTCCCGCAAAAATATAAGGTCTTCTTCTGCCCCATTTAGACTTCGTGTTATCAGAAATAAATCCCATGATTGGATCTGATAAGGCATCAAAAAAACGTGGAATGGCAGACAGCATCCCCGCATAAATAGGATCAATACCGAATCCTGTCAACAAGAAAAATGAAAAAACACCCAATGCGCCTGGGAATAAGTTATTCACCAAGTGACCTGCACCAAATGCTAACTTTTCGATGGTTGGTACACCCTGATTTATCTGGTTACTCATAATTAGTTAGAAGGTTTAAGGGTTATGGTTTGCAAGCTTTCTTGATTTATTGTTACGACCTGAGAAAAACCATTTAAGTGTAACGTTACGGTTTTAGCATTTTTTTCCTTATTCAGGAGTATAACAATGACCGATTTATCTGGGTTTTCGACAGCCGTAACAACGAGTGTGCTGTTTATATTTGAAAAGCCAATTCGATGCGCACCAGGCCGAATAAATCGGCTAAAGTGTGTCATAACGTGGTACAAAGGCGTGAAATAGACCTCATCTTTTTCAGGATCAACAATAATGGGAGCAATACACCAATTTTTAAACCAATTAGGCCCACCTTGTTTGTCCAAAACCATATTCCAATCTATCCATCCTTCAACCCAATGGTTTAGTCCACCGATAATATCTTCCGCATAACGATAAACGGGTACATATTTAGGATGTAAATATCTTTCATGTTCTGGCGCCCAATCATACCCCCAATCAGTTGCATTTGGTTGCCAGTACCATTGGTCATCTTGCCAAACAGGAACTTCGGCATCAATACATGCTTCTGTTTGAATCAAATGTTTATTGGGTGCTTTATGGTGTGCATAATCTAACGCATCTGGAAAATAATCATAAGTACTTTCATACCAATGAATGGCAGTTCCGTGAAAGTATTGGCTGCTTTGTGGCGTGAGGAACATCTCATCCACCCAGTTTTTTAAATCGGCCCTATTTTGATCGTACCCCAAAATTTTTATGTCTTTATATCCATTTATTTTAAGATGAGGACCTAAGTAATATTGTACAAATTGGGTCATTTCTTGAGGAGAAAAAAGCATGCTTTCCCAATTATTACCATTACCATTTGGTTCATTCTCGACCGTAACTCCCCAGAAATAAATCTGATGTTTCTTGTAGGCATCCAAATATTTAGAAAAATACAAAGCCCACGTGGGATAATACTCCGGCTTTAGTTTTCCACCCACCCAATGATTGTTGTCCTTCATCCAAGGTGGCGCCGTCCAAGGGGATGCAATTAATTTAAATCCGTCAGTAGAAATTTTTTGAGCCTCTTTTATCGCCGGGATTAGATGTTCTTCATCTTTCCTAATATCAAAATGTTTTAGGTTTTTATCACCCGGAACCATTGCATACGCATAGTGATCCAACGAAAAATCAGTTGAATTTATTGGCGTTCTACAAAGAGAATACTTTGCTCCAGTATCTCCAAAATAAGCTTGTAAAATTTTGTCACGATTTGCTTTGCTAAGTTTGTGTAACAAATAGGTTGTTGCCTCTGTGAATGCACCTCCAAAACCTAATATTTTTTGAAACTTCAGCTCAGGCTGAATCCGTATTACACCATCTGTGGATTGTGATTTATTTCCCACATTTAATTCTACCATTGCGTTTCCAGCCGCAGAGGTTTCCCAGTAGTTTACCTGCCACTTTTTACTTTGAGAATAAGCCATTTGTGAATTAATTAATAATATAATAATAAAAATATTTTTTTTCATGACGTGAACTCAAATAAGTTGTTTAGGTTTGATAAAAACCCGAATGAATTTTATGGTTTTATCTCGAAGAAAAATGGACTTGCTTAACGAAAAGGGTAATTCACTCCCTTCAAAAGTAATATTTTCTCCTGTGGCCATAGAAACGATAATGCTATTTTGATCTCCAATTTGATAAACAATGGGAATTTGGCAATAGGTAAACACCAAACTATTTGGATTTATTTCCAAATTATTTTCCTTATTGTCTAAATCATAATAAGAAAAAATAAAAGATTCAGCTTTAAACTCTTTGTGTTTTAAAAACGTGGGACTAAAAGATAGCTTTCCGTTGTTTATACAAATCCCAAGCTCGCCCCACCGACAAATAATGTCTTCTTTAACCTGTCCCGTCATACCCGGCTGCTGCGCCCCACGGCTCATGGGTGTATGCGAATAAGCATCTGTAGGAAATGCGCCATAATTATGAGGTTTTTTATGTGTTCCAATCCCTTCATAAATGTCGTAATAATGTTCGACCAATGCACGTATTAAGGCTTCATCTTCACCATCTTGATGCGCTATAACAATATTTTCTTCTACGGCAAGCAATAATTTCGAAACCATGTGCCAATAGATGGAGCCTAAGCCTTCAAAAGCATAGAAAGTGCCAGAGCGTCCCATAAATGATTTATGGTTAAATATTTTCTCATATAGTGCATATACTTTTTCTAATTCGGAATTAGAGTAATGTACATAGTTCACAAACTTAGGATTGGATAAAGCATTTTTTAAATCATAAACATTTTTGAAGTTTTTATTGAAATGATATTCTCCTTTAATGTCTTTCTCTATAATTTCAGCGTTGTTATCTTTTAACAACTCTTGCAAGAAGTCTTGCGCTTTTAATTCATCTTCTCCAAATGTGTTTTTTTCTATAAATCTCGGAAGTCTTTTATTGGGATATAAAATATAACTATTCCGATCTGCCACATAAAGCGGGCTGTTTTTTAACGCAACCAAAAGTTGAACAGCTTGTTTTCCAGACAAAATACCTGCGCTTAATACCGCTACCTGCCCTTCTAACATGATCGGTAATCGCGAAATGGATACATTCTCGCGCTCGACCGACATAATGTTATAAGCGTGATAAAGGCCATCTGGTCTTTCATTCGCATGAATGGAATGATCTATATACTGCAAACTGAGGTTGATAAACTTCTTGATCCCGTCAATGGAAATACTACGTTTTTTGCCCCAAAAACCATGTTGATAAATGTGCCACCGATAGGAACTGGCCACCTCGCCTAATTGATCTACGATTTTTTTCCGGTCGTTGTCTTCTATTTTTGATGCAAGAAGTGAAATATTTTCCTCCAAAATATTTCTGGTGTTTTTATAATAGTCCACCAATTCTTGCGAAATTTTTATTTCTACTAATTCGGTTTTTTGGATTATTTTTTGGAAAAAAGCCAAAAATCTTCGCAAATAGCACAATGTAACCGTCGAGACACCATTCCCAACCAAAGCATTATTGGCATCATTCCATTCTGGGCGTTGTGTGTTCATCCAAATTCCAGCTTCTGGAACAAAATTCGAGGTTTTGGATAAAACAATGGCCAACACTTTCTCCAAAAAATTCACATGATGTATTTGGTTATTTTCGTTGTACAAAAGGCAAGCATCGGCGCCTGTTCTCGATTTTTCTTCTTTGATACGTGCATCTAATTGATGATCGAACGTGATGGTGTCTTTTGGATTTTGAAGAACATCAGTATATTTTTTTATTTTATAAGGTACATTTGCATAAACAAATTCTTCTTTATCCAATAAATTGTTTAAAATTTCAGGTTCATATAGCTCAAGAAATTCTAAAAACTTAAGCAAGTAAATAACCTGATGATCGCCCCAATAGCCAATATAGGCCCAAGGGTCATCGGGTTCGATCACCTCCCAATCGAAACCATCCTTACTAACACGATATGGGTTATAGCCCTCAAAAGTAGATGCGTTTAGAAATTTATACACCATACCTTGAACAAAATCTGGAAAAGACCTACCAAGTGCTTCCCAATTCTGAAATATATCACGCCAATTACCTTGATAATCTAATGTTTTTGTACCATCAATTTCATTTTTGGTGTTTACAAAGAACTTATTCCAAGGCCGTGATGGGTCTCCATGTCGGCGACTAAAATATAATGGTAGATATTCTCTACACAACCGCTTAAAATCTATTTTTTGTTTGGTTGCAGAAAGTTTTTCCAATAATTGATATGGGAATTTATCTGGTAAAGAACTTAGTTCCTGTAAACATTCATTATATACTTTTACATTTGCTTTTTTTAAATACGAAATAAAATCTGATTTTAATACTTGATAATGATCTTCAAAAACCCCTCCACGCATAATATTAAACATGACATTGGAGAAATGTCGTGTATCTTTTAGGGTATCTGAGGTCATCTGAATGCCATCAGCCGCTGAAGCCAATCGAATCAAATTGATGGTTCCTTGGTCAATATTTTTCTGCACTTCTGTCATAAGTTGTGTGGGATCTTTGAGCTTTTCACACAACGAAATAACCTCCGAATGACTTTTATTTACATCTGCCACAATGTGCCAAGTCGCCGCTTCATTTTTTCTCACCTCTACGACATCAACCAAGAAGAAAGCACCTTTTTCTCCTTTATTTTCGGCTTCTGGTTGTACCTCAAGGCCATTTCTGAAAGGCTGAAGCTGAAAATTTGACAACAAGACTTTGGCTTTTTCCAAACCAAAAGCCCAAATGGTATTGGCTTTGAGTGCTTCGCTTGGCTCTGCACGATCTACAATAATGGCGGATAAAGCATAAACTCCAAGCCTTACCTTTTCGATCATTTCAGTTTGTTTATACGCATCCACCAGATTACTGTAATGATTTTGCAAATCACTACCTACGCCTGCTGGAAGCACATTTTGCAGACCATCCAAGACCTCAATTGCATGATCTATTTCACCAATATTATGGATTGTAGATGTTCTTATAAATCCATATTCTTCCGAATTAGACCATTGATATTTAAAAACTAGTCCGAGCGTTTGGTTTATCTCTTCAAAAACAATTTGATTGCCATAAATACTTTTGTAAAGGTTACGCTGTATTTCAAAACGAGACTGTTTTTTTTCTGAGAAGGGTTCCCAAATCCATTCTTCTAATCCACTACTTTTTAAGATGGTTTTAGGGCCAGTATGCTCATAAGCATCTGCTATTTTATCTTCGGTATAATACGGGAACAGCGAAAAGTCGGAACTTGTTCTTCCAGCAGTAAGCCCCCCATTGCTCGAAATAAACATCCAATGGTTAGAGGAACTTAGAATGGTCATGAAGAATGGCCTCATTTTATCAACACTTTCAATTTGATAAAATGGAGTATTGCCCATTAAAATTTGTTTCATACTCTTGCTCTGGTATTATACCGAAGATATTTATTTTTTTAATTTTCCTGATATACTTTAACGTAATCAATAACCATTTTTTGCGGAAATGGGGTCTGTTCCGTCGGGAATCCTACATAATTTCCCCCCACAGCAACGTTCAAGATAATAAAAAATGGATGATCATATACCCATGTACCTTTGACCTCTGATTTTTTAATTCTTTGGTATAAATAGTCATCTACATAATAGTCTATACTGTCTTCGTTCCATTCAATGGCAAAGACATGAAAGTTTGCATCATAACGGTTGTTCATCAGGCCATGCGGAGCAGTAATGGCACTTCCGCCGGAATATCCGGGGCCATGTAAGGATCCATGTATGATATTGGGTTGTTGTCCTCTAAGCTCCATGATGTCAATTTCGCCACATTGAGGCCAACCTACTTCGTTGATGTTGTCTCCCAACAACCAAAATGCCGGCCAAATTCCCGGCCCATATGGTGTTTTTAGACGTGCCTCGAAGCGTCCATATTTTTGCGCAAAAAGACCCTGTGTTTTAATTCTCGCTGAGGTAAATGCCGCCCCACCAAAAGACTCTTTTCGAGCGGTAATGACCAAATTCCCACTGCCATCCAGCGCAACATTTTCCGATTTATTGGTATAGTATTGTAATTCACTATTACCCCAACCACTGTTGCCAATATCAAATGTCCATTTTTTAGCATCTGGGGAGGCACCTAGGACCCCTTCAAAATCATCTGACCAAACCAACTGCCAATTCTTTTTCTCAATTTTTTGTGTTGTATCAACATCACAAGAAGTGAAGGAAAGGAGAAAAAAACTGAGAACAAAAAAACGTACTGTATGCATGTTCTTTTTCATTTCTTTGGATTTTACAGATTAATAAAAATAGATATTATCCACATAAACATCCCCATTCCCATCAAATTTTATTTGAAAGATATTGGACATATTTACAGGCGCAAAAGTAGAGAGTGGAATGTCAATACTTCTCCATCCACCGGTTGACGGAACGGTCAGTTTATAGGCTTTCTCCACAGGGCCTGGACTGATGAGATACACATTCAGCAAGGTTGAATTTGCCGTATAATAATCAAGGTGTAAATTGGTTTTTCCAGCCACATTTTGATTGCTACCGAACTGAATCCCTTGGTAGTTAAGCCCAGACATTTTATACGTATCATTGCCAGCGATTTTGACAACCGAAGTTTGGGTGCTTTGTCCCCAACCGGGGTTCAGGTCTGTACCAGCCACGTTTGTGTAAGCATTGCTAAAGATGGAAATCACATTGGCGGCGGGTGCAGTAGGTGTTGGTGCGGCGGTTGATGGTTCTAAAGAAATCACACTCCCATCATTATAGAAATACACATTATCCACGTAAAAACTTGAAATATTTGTACCTTCAAAAATGATTTGACCAAGGTTTTTGCGCGACGTTAGGGTTGGGAGGTTCCGGAATGGAATGTCTATACTCACCCACTTTTGGCTTTGCAAGACAGGCGTTGTGAAGGTAGTTGTCGCGCTAACATCGTTATTCCCACCAAAGGCATTGTCTGCGCCAAAGTCCACCAACTGCACTTTCAGGGCCGTTCCGGCTACAATATTATTTGGCAAATAAATATCCAAATGTAGGTGCGACATAGCCGAAGCATTAATGGTAGGTGAACTAAATTGGATACCCACAAAATTAAAATTGGTATAGTTTAAAACCCGATCTCCATTTACAATAAAATCGGAAGATTGTGTGGTTTGATAAGGCGCCCAGTACCCATTGTAATAATCAACGGGAGCATTAGAATATGCTTCACTAAACAGTGAAATCACATCTTTTGGAGCTTTTGTCGGAGTTGGTGCTGCGACATAATTTCCACGTGAAGTAATGACCATTGAACCCGTCGCCGGCGTATTACCAAGAGTGGCTGTAATGGTGCTTGAGCCAGTCCCAACAATATTAATCGCACCTTGTTGGTTTACGGTTGCAACGGTATTATCGGAAGAAGCGAACGTAAAATAATGCGGAGAAGCATTAACGGCTTGGTTGACCCCACTCGGCAAATTAAAAACAGAAACCAAGCCACTAATTAAATTGCTTACCCCAATAAATGACGTAATATTCTGGGTTTGTCCGTCTAATATTTTGGCTTGCGCATGTGCAATCGTTCCTATTTTTTCAAATTTTACTTCATCTATCCAGAAGGAGTATCCTTTTTCATTTTCGGGGCCTTCCGAGAAGAAAAACATGCCTTTTTCAGCCGTTAATTTAGAAGGGTCGGGGATCGGAATAATATATTTTTTCCAAGTTGTGTTTACTTTCAGGCCTGATATGGAAGCCTGATACTTGTTTTCCCCTAAGTCATTTCCAATGCCGACAACGTCTATTGAAGCAGCTTGGGAGGACTTTGCCCAGAACGTAAGGGCATCAAACGACGACAAATTCCGAGGCATGGAGGTGAAATAAGACCCACCTGCATATGCGCCATTTGGATCATTGGTGTTCGGAACGTCCACCCGCATGGACGCGAGCGAGTTGTTATAGCTAACTTTTTTATCTACTTGGAAAGCCGTAGGCACGGAGCCACCAAAGGCAGCGTAATTTAACCCACTGCTGAAGGTATCCAAAAACACATCTCCATTTGTGGGATAAGCGGCTTCATCTAATCCGGTAATATCCGTTTCGCAAGCTATAAAAAACAGCAGGAAAAGCATTACCGACCATAGGTTTATGCGAGCCGTTAAAGAATTTTTTTTCATGGCATTAGAGATTAAATTGGATATAGGTTCTGATTTCCCATTCTTTACCGTTGCTAAAACCAATGGCATTTGGATTCGGAATAAAATTGCCATCGGGATCAATTACAAGCACGGGGCTATATCGCGGGGAGTATTGGTCTAAGGTTCTGTACGTGCCTCTTATTCCGACTTTGGTGGCGGGCAGCATAATGAAATTCAGCCTTCCTAATTCGGTGGAGACGTCTAACATTTGTTGCATCGGATAGGTCAGGTTAAAGTCCCGATGATAGTCGAAAGGTCCCCAGTCATTGAGTTTGAAGAAGTAGTTGAGTTTCATTTTTTTATAGATCATGCGGAGGTCAATTCCAGCACGGTTTACGGTTCTGGGGTCGCTCCCATTGGCTTGTGCCGTTCCACCATAGAGGTTGGCAATCAAGCCAAAATGTGGAACAGGTCTGGAGACAATTCTGGCACGGGCTTCCCAGAGGTCTTTTGCCGGCGCTGCGCCATCAAAGGCATAGACCGAGCGTCCATCTTGTTGAATACCGATGGCCGCATCTTGCGAGGTGGGCAAATGTCGGTACACAAATCCGGCACTTAGGGCAAGTGCGGCATCTTCTGCATTATCGTTGTCCCACTCATACATCCAGGTGGCTGGTGTTGGGTCGTAGGTGATTAAGATTTCGCCGGCCATTTGCTCACGGTTTGCCCGGACAACAAAGGGGTCGTCCAAGATATTTCGCGGTCTTCCCGGTGCAGGCACACCTTTGGTGATTGGCCCTTCGATGGGTTTTTGCCAAAGGAAATTGGGGGCAATCTGAACATGGCCGATGTTATAAATCAAACCACTTAAGACATTGTATTGGTTGCCGCTCCCGCTGTCCTTTAGCGTCCATCCGGTAAATGTTTTGGTATAATCTGCACCTCCATTGGCGACCAATCCCATAACGGCTCCTTGACCGTACCAGCCGATTTTACCCGATTGGTACATCAATTTGAGTTTACCGCCCCACATGTCATCGGGTTTGATTTTGTCCTGAAACACTTTGGTTTGTCCGTTTACGTCCCGCACCAGTTGGAACGTGCGGCCTTCGAGGGGTTTACCTGCCCAAATACCCCCCAAGTCCACTTTCAATTTATCGAAAGCGCGGTTCATGTGCAGGGTGAGCCGTCTTGTCTTAGGTTGTGGGATAGCAAAGGAACTGTTGATATTTCCGGATTCGCCCAAGTCCTCGTGGAAAATCCCCGTCCAAGTGGCCTTCTTTAGGGTTTTGCTGTATTTGAGCAAAACGGCTGGGTTTGCGCCCCACCACAATTCGGGGCCATATGCCATTTTCAGTCCTTTTAAGAATTTGTGACCTTCAACCTCAAAACCGGCAGGCGCTTCGCCATTGTATAGGTCTATATTGGGGCCATAGTTGGCTTCGGGATATAGGCCGAAGAAGTCCCCTTCGTAGCCCCAATGGTAGTGACCCGTGCGATAAAATCCGGTGAGGTCAAAATACTTTTGTTTCCAATTAAATTTGGAGCGATAAAGCTGAATTCGGTCGTTTGAGCGCAGCGTCAAAGGCCCATCGGTGGTTTCTACCACCACATCGCGCCCACGATTTTCATAAAACACTTCGTCTATTGGATTGGTGGGAACATGGCCTAAAACGTTAAACTCCACATTTGCAGACACCGTACTGGTCGGATTAACCTCTACGCCCACATAAAAGGATTGCAAATGGTCAAAGCCCAAGCGATTTGGGTACGAGGTGCTATTGGCCACCGGTGTAGCCGGCGTGGTAATCAGTTTCCCGCCCGTATGAAAGGTTGAGAAGTCTGCGGTTAGACGACTCAGCCGGATGGTGTTTGCATTTTCGCTCTGTGCAATGGCACGTTCCGCTTTTGCTTTTTGTGTGGCTTCTATAAGCGATATATTGCCAAAAAAGTGGTCAATTTCATTTTTACTGCCCGATTTGTAAGGGTCAAATTGATGAATTTGCTGAAGGATGAAATATCCGGTTCTGGGGTATAATTGATAAAAACCTTGTTCATCTGTTTTGCCTTTTGCACACACCCCAAACCATTCTTCATTCATGTTATTCTCCCCTTTCACATAGTCAAAACTATACCCTCCGTTTGCCCATGAAGCATTCGTATCATGCACATCTAAATTTAGGGTTTGGCCATACTTCCACCATCCATCACTAAATTGGAAGGTCATCCCCCCCAATGAAAGACCTGTTTTTCCCATGCCGTAGGCATGTTCATAAATTTCTTTCCAGTTGCTCAGCAAAAAGCCAGCTTGGGCTTCTTGGTCTTCTTTGTGGGTAATGGCATTAAAGGCATCGGAGCCAAATTCTGCGAAGAATACGGGCTTGTTTAATTTACGTTTAACCTCATCATAAGCTCCTGTAAAAGAGTAGCCACGGTAGATATTAATACCTAAAATATCCACATCTTTTGCCTCTTCTACGATCAGGTCTAAAAACAACAAGTCCCCATTACACAAAGATACCAAAAGGTCTTTATTCTTGCTCTTCATAGCAAGCGCACCCTGATTAAATGCCTTATATAAATGGATTGCTTTTTTGGTGCTTTTCCGGTCTTCCATTGGGATGTCTTCGGTTTCTGCACCTTCCCAAAAAAGCCCATAGTTGTTCTCGTTTCCTAATAAATAAAGCAGTACGCCGGGCGTATTTTGGGTTTCCTCCACCATCTTAACGACTTCCGAAATCAAGATTTCTTGAACTCTTGGGTTGGAATAATCCGTATTGGCCATCCAAGTACCATCCACATTTAGGCCATATCGCCCATAAGAATGGTTGAGTACCGTATAAATGCCATGCTTCTCGTAGATGTACTGAATCCATTTCGCCGGAACCCCATAGTATTGCCTAATGGTGTTTACCCCCATATTTTTGAGTAGCGTCATTTCATAGTCTAAGGCCCTACGAATAAAATCATCTGACTGCTTCCACAAGCTGTAGTTGTAGTTTGTCCCGGCGGGGAAATAGTCCCAATTCATGCCATTCATCATAAATGGCTTTCCATCTACAAGCAGCCTATACCCTGCCGCATCGTGCTGCAAAGTGGTTTTAGCGGGCTGTGCAGATGCAATAATCGGTAGTGCGAGGAGGGATAAAACCCTTAGAAACTGCTTCATACCTATAATTTTTTAAAGTGCGTTGGCCGTTGCGTTTAATATGGATTTGTGGGCGATACCAAAATTTGCCTAAGCCTCACTTGACTCGTGCGGTTGGTATTATCGGCTCGTGTTTTATGTCTGAGCAGATACCCAATCTCCATCTAAAAGCGCTTTCGTTGCTTGGTTGCGAATGTAGCACATTCCAAGCGAGCAGGCCACTTCTTCTTGTCAGGCAAGCTCAACAATTCACCAGACATATTCCAGACAGGCGGCGGGTAAAGCATTCTTAGGGCTTTTCAGAAGACAGAAAGTGCTTTTTTACGGCTTCTAACGGCATTTTATAAGACCATCACATTTTTTTGAAGCCAGACACCAAACCAATGGGGCTTATGTTTGGCTTGGCAGATCTTGCACCGAAAGCCGGAAATGAAACCAAGTGCGAAGCATAAAACGGGCCACAAAGTGTAAATATAAGGTGGCTCCAGCTACATCCGAACGTACCAAATGCACGAGTTTTATATAGGTTCAAGCTCCGTCTTTTTCTTAAGATGTGTTTTTCGATAGTGACACCGCCTCTATCTTATAGTATGATGTGTTGTTCTATAATGGCAGGGAAAAATCCGCCGGAGCAAGGATGACTTCGGCTACGCTCAGCCATCTTGCTTCTTTTGGCCGTACAAAAGCCGCCCGCAGGTACTTGTATGCGCTCAGTTAGCAAGCTTCGATTTGATTAATCCAAAACACCTGTTAAATGGTTACAAGTTAAAGGCTGGCTCAATAAGCCCAAGTACCGTTCAATAATTTGGCATTTACATAAGGTCTTTAAAGCCTCATTTGACGCGAAGACGACAAGACACACAAAGTGGTATGTCAAATTAAACCTGTACTTTTGAACAGCTTGTGGATTATGAAGAAAAAATCTAACATTACTTAGCTATTAAATTTATAATAACCTTAAAAATATACGCGAATATATATGAAAATTAGTATTAATCATTTACAACTCAAACTATATATATTACACAACTTTAACAATCTGGCAAAAATTTAAAGAAAGCGAGTCAAGTGATTAAACCATTGGCTTCTTGGTTACATCAACCAAATCTACTTTTAGAAGGTATTGCTATTTAGAATGTTTTTTGTTAGTTTAAACATAATCTATTTTAAGCTATGTGAGAATAGGTCTTTTCACCGATTTACACTTCACAAAGTCATATACGCTTAGGCACTTACCTCTTAATTGTGGATTTAGCAAGCAGTAGCTATCCTGCCTTAATTATTCACAAACCAATCAAAATAACACACTTTCAATCTTCTTAAACACACTAAAAAATGAAAACAAAACTTACACACTCCGTTTGTGCACTTTTGATTGCATTCATGATGGGCGTACTTCCCGTTTATGCACAATTTACGGTAAGCCCAACCACTATTACTACAACAGGTATAGCTGGTTCGACAGCTTCAGGTACGCAGTCTATCTCCGTGAATTGGACGTTCACAGGTAGTAGCGTAGGTACTGCACCCACAGCAACATATACAGTAAATGGGGTGTCGTCAAGCGCGGTAACTTGTGTAAAAACAGGTACAGGCCAAACACGTACTTATACCTGCCCAGTTGCAAATATTAACCTTTCTTGGAGTGCTATTTGCGGTGGTGCTAATGGTACATATTCTGCCAGTGCAAACACAACCCACCCCAGCCCTATCCCCGTAGGTGGCCCAACCACCATAACGGCATCTTGTACGGTTCCTTTGCCAATCAACAAGACAGATGCAACAGCAATGGTACAAGGAAAAGATGTGAACTTGTCTTGGAAGGTAACTTCTTCTACAGATATTGAGCGATATGAAATTCAAAAATGGTTGAAGGATGATTTCCAGACCATTGCAACAATCCAAGACGCAGCGATATTTTCCACAACACTAAACAACCTTCCTGCCGGAAAACACACCTTCCGGATTGTCAGTCTCGGCAAGGATGGCAGCAAAAGCATGAGTCCTGCCATGGATGTAATGGTTGAGCTCCCGGGTAATTTTGAGCTTACAAACGCCTATCCGAACCCATTTAACCCCATGACAAAGTTTTCACTAACGGTAGGCCAAACGCAAAACGTTCAAGTGGAAGTGTTTAACACAATGGGGCAAAAAGTTGCTACACTTTTTGAAGGGCAAGTGGTTGCCAATGAAGTTAATATGATGACCTTCGATGCTGGTAATTTACCAAGTGGGATTTATGTTTATCGCGTCATTGGCTCTTCTTTTGTCGCTTCTAAACAAGTTATCTTAATGAAATAAGGTTTTTACTTTATTTAAATAACTTAAGTTAAGAAACCCAGCCCGTCTGTTTTGATAGCTAACAGTTGGGCTTTTGGTTTAGTTCAGGAGACTCGCACACCTTACGGGCGGTGCTAAAACGGTATAAGCCAATTTTTTCCTGCTGAAAAACTTATCTTTTGGCATACAAGTAGTGCTTCCCAAGGGCGTATTAGCCCCTCTGCGCCAACCACCCAACCACATATTTCCCCAGCAAATCAAACTCTACATTAACGACCGAACCCCTCTGCCAATCGGAGACGACCGTATTTTGATAGGTATAAGGGATAATCCCGACGGTCAGCACATCGTCTTGGAGGCGTGCTACGGTAAGGCTTATACCGTCAATAGCAATGGAGCCGCGTGGAATGACCAAGGCTTTGTTCTCTTGACCAAACCGAATGGTATAGAGCCAACCTGTTTCTTCCGAAACCACGGCCTCGATGGTTCCCGTTGCGTCCACATGCCCCTGTACAATGTGGCCATCCAGCCGGGCGGAAAGCAACATTGCGCGCTCTAAATTGATCCGTTGGCCTGTTATCCATGTACCCAGAGACGTCTTGCGGAGCGTTTCCTCGATGGCTTCCACAAAAAAGAGTCCTTCTTCTAAGGCGACTACCGTAAGGCAAACCCCGTTACAAGCAATGCTTTGGTCTATCTTGAGGGACGAGGCCAACTCGGATTGGATACCAAAGCGGCGGCCTCCGCCCAAATGGGTTATTTTTTCGATCTTTCCAACCGATTCTATGATGCCAGTAAACATGTGGTACGTTATGGTTTAAACAAAAGTGATTTTCCAAACGGTTGGGAAGTATTGGGTTCAAAAACATGGATCACCACTTCCTTATTGGGCTTTAACACCTCGGCAAGTGGGCTTAGGTCGAACGTTAAGGTTTCGTGGATCATCGCTTCGCAGGAGTCGCCATTGGCGTTATGTGTTAAATAGATATTGTTTTGTGGTGGGAGCGATTTTGCGATGGCCGGACTCCCAACCAGCCCCCAAACATGGGTTTTGCATCCGCCACTACTGGATACTTTCAGTTTCAGAAGATGGTTGGCCAATGATGCTTCTTGGATATTGGCTTGGTCTTTCGGCAAGTCTTGCGGATTTAGATTGTTGTAGATCTGTATTTTACGAGACTCCTGCATACTTCGGTCTGAAATTGGGAATGGCTCTTTTTCTACTGGCGAACATTCTTTTGCTCCCATGCAAATCGGGACAAAGTGATCGCAGGCCATAAAAGAGTATGCTGATAACAACAGCAACAGAAACCGCTTCATGTTGATCCTCCGTAAAGATAAATGGCAACAGACCATATAAACTACCCCGCAGGAAGGAATGTTGCCCAATATGCGTGATTAAAGGCCCTCTGGTACGGTATCGCGGCCTTTAGACTTCATCTGGTTCCACGAGACACACCAGTTATATGCCTCTAAAACGCCTTCAACATAGCTTCCGGTAGATATAGGGATACCTAAAGCTTTTACGGAAGAATGGGCATTGGCCGGCGCAAAGGGAAAACCAACCAACTTAAGTGCCCCGATGTCCATACCTGCATCTCCGATATAGGCCATTTTGTGCAAAGGGATGCCTGTTTCTTTTGCAAGCCACCTTAAGCCATCGGCCTTGGTGGTTGTCTTGGGCACAACATCAATGGAGTAGGGCGTAAAAAAAGCCACCAATTCCGGATAATGCTGGTCTATATACCGCTCAACCACCGGAAAAAAGGCGGCAAGTTCGTCTCGATCTGGGCAGACCACACCGGCTTGTGTACGCTTGCCATAATCATACACCAAGTTGGTTCCACGTATGGCTTGTTGTAACCACTTTTGCACCTCTTGGACGGCTTGTTCTACGCGCTCGTCATAGGCGGGGTGCCATTTTACGACACCGGTATTAAGGTTGAACATGCCCGCACCAGCCTCGAACAAAACCGACTGGGTTATCCCCAAAACTTGTGTCATAGCCTCGACGTATGACCCCGACCTGCCGGAACAGAGCGACCATTTCGGAAAGGAGGGTTCTTTTGTTGCGACAAAATCCGAAAGATGTTGGAATGCGGGCAGGTTATGTGGTTCATAAACTTCCGACAAGCAGCCGTCTATGTCCGAGACAAACAACTCGATCATGCACCTATTAGCCTTGATTGGCCTCATCTTTGGTTAGCGCCTCGGCCAACATCAGGATAAGTTCATCCGACATGCCGGTAGAACTAAATCCACCGTCGTGGAAGAGGTTTTGCATCGTCACCATGCGCGAAAAATCGGAAAGCAGGGTAACGGTATAATCTGCACACGAGGCAGCATCAGCATTGCCCAAGGGCGAAACGCGGTCTGCAAACTCGAACATGGCATCAAAGCCTTTAAGACCTTGTCCGGCAACCGTTTTGGTAGGGCTTTGGGAAATGGTATTTACACGGATTTTACGTTTGCCCAAATTATAGCCATACGTGCGTGCGATAGACTCCAACAAGGCTTTTGCGTCGTTCATCTCGGAATATTTAGAGAACGTGCGTTGCGCACCGATGTAGCTAAGTGCCACCACCGAGGCACCATCGGCCAAAGTCTCGGTATCTAAAGAAGCACGAATAACCCGATGAAGGCTGATCGCAGAGATGTCTAAGGTTCTGTGTAGGTTTTCATAATCCAACTCGGTATAAGTTAGCCCTTTCCGAATGTTAATGCTTTGCCCAATGGCATGGACAATAAAGTCAATTTGGCCACCAAAGTGGCGTTTTGTTTCCTCGAAGAGTGCTTTCAGGTCTTCATCATTCGTTGCGTCGGCATAAATAATGGGGCTATTGCCCGTTAATTCGGATAGTTTGGGCAGATTTCCAAAGCGTTTGGTAACAGGTGCGTTGGAAAGAATGAATTGCGCGCCTTCGCGGTGCGCAGCTTCGGCGATGGCCCACGCAATGGATGTTTCGATCATAGCGCCAAAGATGACGCCTTTTTTCCCTTTTAAGAGTCCGTAACTCATAATCTAATTTACTTGAAGGAGTTGGGTGTACACCGAGATTTTATCAGAAAAGGTTATCTCGGACAATGGACCGCATACCCATAAGACAAAAACAACCCAAAACGGGATTGATTATGTGCGGGCAGCGCCATAAGATAACCACTTTTCGAGCGATGAGATGATTTGTTCCTGTGAAAAAGGTTTGGGTATAAAATCCGTATAGCCAGCATTGCTACACATTTCCCGATGTTGTTTAAAAACATAGCCCGATAGTGCAATGATGGGGAGGTTTGGATGACTACGGCGGAGTTCCGAGACCGCTTCGTCGCCATCCATTTCGCCCTCCAAACTTACGTCCATGATTACGGCATCTAACGGGTTAGACCGGATGTACCGAATGGCTTCTTCGGCAGTGGCTAAGGTTACGACTTCGTACTGATCTTTTAAAAAGAAATACAACAAACGACGAAGGGCGGCATCGTCATCTACGGCCAAGATTTTCATATGTATAGGGCAAGTATATAAGCGGGTCAGGAATAATGCTTTCAAAAATCATACCAAGTTATCTGGTATAAAAACAAAAAAACGGCCTACTCATGGGTAAGAATAGACCGTTTAGCCATCCTCTTTGCCTTATTTAATGAGGATCATCCGTTTAGAGACCCGCTGTTGACCCGATTCTAAGGTGTAGAAATACAGGCCACTGGGCCAGTTTTGGGCTTGGATTTGAACGGAATACGTCCCGGAAACCTGTTGTTGATCCACCACTTTTTCCACCAATCGTCCCAACGTGTCGTACACCGACAGGCGAACATGTCCCGCTTTGGGCAGGTTGTATTTTATCGTTGTTTCTGGATTAAACGGATTGGGATAGTTTTGGGAAAGTTCCACTTGATCGGGCAGCGTAGTTTCTTCCTCAACTGCTACAATTTTCCGGGTTAAGAAAGTGGCCCGAATGGGCAAGGTTGCGTCATTGACCGTTACCGTACCCGAAAGTGGTGTGTTGTTGAGTTTTCGCCACGCTTTAGAACTACCCATAAAGTAACTCGTGTTTTCTCCAGAAAAATATGATGCAGCCACCAGCATGTAGTTTTGGTCTGTTCCGGCCTCACGATAGCCTACAAAAACCGTATCTGGGAGTGCGTTTAGTTTGGACTCATGCGCCGCGAGGTCTATTTCAAAAAAGTTAAAGCCCACTCTTGGCACATCATAGGCGCGGGGGTCGGTCACGTCCAATTCAAACAAGACATCGCCCGGAAGTCCCTTACCATTGCTTTTCCAAACTGTTAGTTTCACATCTCGTGGTGCATCCGTAGCAAGGCCAAAGCTACTATCTTGGCTTCTATAATATGGCGAAATGGCCACTTTTTGAAGCCGAACGGTATTGGCAGGCTTGATAAAGCGGGTTGATACAGCATTCCCCTCGTTCCCGCCCAAAGCAAAGAAATAATAGGAACCGGATGCAGGGTCTTGATGAACCAAGGTATTCTCGCCGTATTTAAGTTCATTAGAACTCGTTGCCAAGTCTGCCGACCATGACGTTACAAACCGGACGGAGGGCGTATAGCCCGATCCACGGCTTGGGTTTACATTGCTGATGACCATTCCGACAGAGGCAAACTCTCCGGTGATGGTTTCGGGCGTGGTACCGAGCGTCAGGTCTTTCACTTGGATGGTTCCACCAACGGGTTTCAGGATTAGGCGGGCACGGGTAACGCCCCGATAATTGGCAAGTGACCCTCCGGCGTCTGCAATGGGGTCTATTTGGATTGAAAAATCCTTTACCGTATCCCAGCGATAATAAATAGCACCTCCGGGTTGTATTTTGGCTGTTGTTAAGGTTTTTTCGGTTGCAGCAGCGCCATCAAATGCTCCGTCATAGGTAAGGCTTCTGAAAAAACTCCTGCGATACCGATTTTGATACCCAAAGCGAGGATCGAGGGTATAGCTATTGATGGCATTTGCGGTGTGCCAGTTTTGCACCAGGTCTTCCAAACTAAAGGCTGATTTTGATTGTGTGATGGCATTTCGGTAGCCATTTAGTCCTACTGCGGTGTCTTTGGTAATGCTCCCAACGGAGGTGTGGCCAATTTGTTCGGCGAGATATGTCGTAAACAGCCCCGCCCGTTGGTAGTCGTTTTCCGTGAGGTTGTCGTTTCCAGAAGAAAGGGTTCGCCAGTCCATTAAATAAACATTGTTCTCGGCGGTATGCGAAAAGCCTAAAGTAGGAATAGTAAATGTACTGAGATAGTAAATAGGTCTTCCCGAAAATCCATTGTATAATTCGGCCCATTCGGAGAGTCCTTCATCCACAAACGTCAACTCGGAATTGTCGTAGTTAATCCGAATCAGGTGTTGGTACTCGTGTGCTGCGGTTCCCATAAGCTCGGTGACGCCCTGATTCATATTTGGATAGGTGTCTATATGGATCATATCGCGGTTATTCCCATTTCCACCCGCACCGGGTAAATCTTGTGGGGTGATGTAGCCCGCAATAGAGCTCGTATTGCCTTCCCCATCATAATTATCAACAATGTTATACAGCAGAACATCTAATTTCCCATCCCCGTCGCTATTGGGTGGTTGGCCAAACAATTCTTGATCTACTTGCAAGATGCCCTTGTCTGGGAAAGCCGGTGTTTTGGCGGTCATATAGACCACGACCGAGTCTAAGGCGGTATTTCGGATACGCTTCAGGGAAATTTCTCCCAACTCTACCCAGAAATTGGCCAGATCGTGGATGCGTTCGAGCCGGAATTTCAGGGTGACGTTCTTTGAATTTTTAAAGTCCCTCACACGAAAGGCGAGGGTATCTCCCAGTTTTGAGGTGGCCTCTTTTTTGAGCAACAAACCGGCCCCACTCCGTTTCCAGTCCTGAAAGCCTGCAAGCGCTCTTTGCCCTTCGCTACTTTGCATTAACTGATCCGTAACATGGAGGGTATGTGTTTTAGGGGCTGAGACTGAACTTGCTTCGGCTTTTTTTAGTAATCCGGCGGATGAATTGCTTAAAGGAAGTTGCCGTTCTTGGGCCAATAAAGTGCTTCCTAAGCCCAAAAACAAAAAGGAAATACGTATTACATTTTTTATCATCTCATTTTGCTTTTATGTGTTGTGAGGTAGAAGCAAGATACTAAGAAACATGCCCTCTTCCTATCCATAGACCTCAGACAAGAAGCCGCAAATGTGGAACAAAATGCCACAGGAAACCAAAAAGAGGTTTTAGCGTGTGAATACCACTTTCCAAATGGAGGCGCATAAAAATGGAACTAACCAATAAGGTGGCGCAGAGTGCCATCGAGGTCTATAATTTAGAAGCGTTGTGGGACGGAAAACCCCTTGTAACGTTTGATGTAGCGGCCTTTCTGCATAAAGGACTCATGCTACGCGAGATCCCCTTTCGTCAGGCGATGGCGGAAATAGATTGGACGGCCTATGACCACAAGCATGTCGCCATTGGGTGTACCACCAAAGCCATCGTGCCCCGTTGGGCCTATATGCTGATCGCTTCTTTACTACACGGTCACGCAGCATCGGTGGCCTTTGGGGACGAAAAAGATTTGGTACGGGATCATTATGTACGGGCATTGGCTTTAGAGGATTGGTCTCGTTTTGCGGGTCTTCCGGTAGTCCTAAAAGGCTGTAATAGCCCCATTGTGCCGTTAGATGCGTATCTGCTTGCCACCCAATATTTACAACCTTTTGCAAAAAAGATCATGTACGGCGAACCATGCTCCGCCGTACCAATCTGGCGGAAACCCAAAGCCGTTCCTGCCGTCTTGGTATAAACATACCGCGCTCGCCTTGTTTCCGATAACGCCTGTGTTACACCTTCATCACAATCCCAATTAACCTAAAAACGCAAAAATTCATGCGTAAACTTATTATTTTCATGGGCGCTTTCTTCGTCCTGCCTTTGGTGTCCAATGCTCAACAAGCCCTGTCGTGGGATACCCTCGCAAAAGTGGAATCCAAGTGGCAAAACAACAAATATGTCACGGTTTTTAAACCAGAGGTGAAAGCACTCAATGGCAAGCGGATTAAAATTCAAGGCTTTATGATCCCCTTAGAAATGGGAGAAAAACACAAGCACTTCATTATTGCGGCGCGTCCTGCACACTGCTATTTTGAAGCGCCGGGCGGCAAAGAGATGATCGAAATATTTACGTCCGCCGCCGCCGACTATGAGTTTACGCCGATTACCATCACCGGAACCATCGAGGTTTTGGAGAACGATAAATTCGGGATGTATTACCGGATTAAAAACGCCAAGGTGGGTGGGTAAAACCACGTTGGTATTACGCCTATCCTTTTCAAATACCGATTACGGTTTGTTCATTAAGCTATTTGGGCATTTGAAACATCCTAAAGATTCAAAACATGCCCAAAAAGCACCTTGCCAGCCCTCGACGTTTCCATATACTTCGGGGGTTTTTTGTTTTCCAGAAACAATCCTGCATGTCCTCGTTTTGTTTTGGTACAGTTTATGCAAGGGATTTAGAGATTGGGATCATCCTTGAATGAACGTTAAAGGTATTTATTTGTGAAGGTTTACGTACTTGACTTTTTAAACGCAGCAAAACCAAAGGCTTCCGGAGACCAAATGCCGGAAGAGGGGCACGTAAACATTCCTTCCTTTCCGTTAGAAAACCACGACGAACAACTCCAGAACACCTCCGTTCATGATGATGCTGCGCTACCTACGCCGGATACCGTTTGGGAAGAGGTTTTTGAGTCTTTTGCCACGCCTGATTACGAGCCGGCCAACCCGCCAAGAAAAGATTTATCGGATCCGACGCCCCCCAGCTTTCCGGAGCCAGAGCCAGAGCCTCAGACCGAAGAGCACGTCATCGAAGAGGAATCTAAGTGGAAGCCTCGTACCAAAAAAGGCAAATTTCCCTTTTATCGTCAATTAGACGAGATGGACTGTGGGCCGACCTGTCTTAAGATGATCTTTCGGTTCTATGGTAAGACATATCCTTTGCCTTTTCTAAGAGAGCGGTGTTATATCGAAAAATCCGGGGTATCGCTATTGGGAATGGCACATTGTGCCGAAAGTGTGGGGATGCGCACCTTGGCCGTTCGGTTGCCTGTCTCGCGCCTGCTCGAAGTACCCGTACCCTGTATCGCACACTGGCGCGACAACCACTTTGTAGTGATCTATAAAGTGACCCGCAAGCATGTCTATGTAGCTGATCCCGCACACGGCCTCATTTCTTATACCATCAGTGAGTTTGAAAAAGCATGGGCAAGTGGCCATCATGGTGATGAATTGGCGGGGATTTTGCTCCTCATGGAGCCTACGCCGCACTTTGGAGAACATGAAGTCCCGAAAGAACGAAACCGGAAGTGGAGTTTTCTATTTGGTTATCTCCGGTCTTATAAAAGCTACTTGCTACAGTTGTTCTTTGGGATGTTGGCGGGAAGTTTCCTCAGCCTATTAGCACCGTTTGTGGCCCAAGCTGTTGTAGATCAAGGGATTCAGCGGCAAAACCTAAGTTTTGTGGTGCTTATGATCATTGCTCAAGTCGCCCTCTTTTTGGGGCAAACGGCACTGGGATTTATTGAGCGATGGATTTTATTGCATCTGGGAGTCCGCTTAAATTTGGCCTTATTGACGGATTTCTTGATCAAATTGACCAAGTTACCACTTACGTTTTTTGACCAGAGAACGATTGGTGATGTACTACAACGCATGGGCGATCACCAACGCATCGAAGCCTTTCTTACCACCAATACGTTATCGGTAGTCTTCTCGTTGGTGAATGTATTTGTTTTTGGAACGGTATTGGCGTTTTATAATGTGCAAATTTTTTTGGTCTTTATCGCCACCTCTTTGGTTTCGGTTGCTTGGTTGGCGCTTTTCCTTAAAAAACGCAGGGAATTGGATTATCGGGCGTTCTCCGAACAAGCCGGAACCCAAAACCAATTAGTACAGATTGTTTCCGGTTATTCAGAACTTAAGCTCAACAATGCCGAGCATCAAAAACGATGGGCTTGGGAGCGTATTCAGGCGCGTTTGTTTAGGCTAAGTACCAACGGGCTTGCATTGGAACAATACCAAACCATCGGGTTAATGGCCATGAGCCAACTCAGCAACATCGTCGTGACGTATCTAACGGCGAGCGCGGTCATCAAAGGAGACCTCACCTTGGGGGCATTGGTTGCTATCCAATACATCATAGGGCAAGTTTCGGGACCTTTGGGGCAATTGGTTGGGTTTATGCACACCGCACAAGATGCCAAAATGGCGGTCGAGCGTATCGCCGAAATCTATGACATGCCAGACGAACAACCGGCAGAAGAACCACTCCTAACACAATTACCCGCTTTCGGAGACATTCGCCTTGACCACGTCACCTTTCGGTATGGCGGCCCATTTACCGAACCAACGCTGGATGACATTAATTTAGTGATCCCAAGTGGGAAAGTAACTGCTGTTGTCGGAACGAGTGGGAGCGGAAAAACGACCTTGCTCAAACTCCTGCTTAAGCTCTATGAACCTTCGGATGGCAAGCTTTATGTAGGTTCGGTAGGATTAAACACCTTGGATAACCGCGTTTGGCGGCGCTATTGTGGAACCGTCATGCAAGATGGCTTTATTTTCTCGGATACCATTGCACGCAATATTGCCTTGGGCGAAGAAAATGTTGACCCAGAACGGTTGTTGTATGCGGCCATGATGGCCAATATTCTCCCTTTAATCGAGACGCTACCCAGCGGATTTAACACCAAGATCGGGGACGACGGGCGCGGCCTCTCCAAAGGACAACAACAGCGCTTGCTCATTGCCCGTGTATTGTATAAAAATCCCGCATACTTGTTTTTCGACGAAGCAACCAGTGCGCTGGATGCCGAGAACGAAGCGATTATCATGCAGAACCTGAATCGCTTCTTCAAAGGGAGGACGGTGGTGGTGATTGCACACCGTTTGAGTACCGTCCGGAATGCGGATCAGATTGTGGTTTTGGAACAAGGTAGGGTTGTAGAATTGGGAAACCACGAAGAATTGGTGGCACGCGGCGGCATCTATTTTAACCTTGTTCGCAACCAATTGGAATTGGGAGACTAAGACCAAAATGCCCCTCTTAGAGACCGATCGTAGTAGCGAAGCCGTACAGGAAATCATCGGCAAACCGCCCCACTGGATTATCCGCTGGGGGATGACGGTCTTGTTTCTGATCATTTTGAGCATCGTGGTGGCACTTTGGTACATCCGGTATCCCGACGTCCTTCCCGCCCAAGTGGTGATTACCACTGCCGATCCACCGTTTTCCGTGATTTCGCGTAGTAGTGGGCGGGTACAATTTTGGGTAGAAGCCGGGAAGTCGGTTGCAAAAGACGCGCCTTTGGGGGTTATCCAAAATCCAGCAAAAACAAATGATGTATTAGACTTGAAGGGCATTTTACCGACCATAGAAGATGCCGTTAATGCCTTAAACTTGGCTGAAATGCCCTTTTTGAACCCCAATCCACAACTTGGGCCGATACAACCTTATTACTCTACGTTCCTCCAGCGCCTGAACGAATTACGGTTTTTCCACTCGTCTCGGTCTTATGAGCCACGGATTGCAGCGTTTGAGCAACAAATGAACCAACAAGCCCTTGTTCGGAATGATTATACCCGTCAGTTAAATTTGGCCGAGCGCGAACTTAATCTTGCACAAAGCCGCTACAATACCCACAAGCAATTGTATAATGTAGGGGCGATCCCACGCCTCTCCCTCCAAGACCAAGAATTGGCCCTTTTGCAAGCAAGGCGAAGTGTAGAAAATCAAAAAGCCCAAATCTCGGCACTTGCCACACAAACCCAACAGTATAGACAAGGTATTTTGGAGCTTAACCAGCAAAAAACACGGGAAGAACAACAATATGTGAATGGCCTCCGCGATGCGTTTCGGTTACTGAAAGGGAGTATAGAAGAATGGGCGTTGAATTATCTGCTTAAAGCACCCGCAACAGGAGATGTGGCTTTTTTCAAGTTTACAAACAGCGAGCAATTTGCCCAAGCAGGCGAAGAAGTGATGACCATTGTGCCGCAACGAACCCAGCATAGCGTTCTGATAGGCAGAGCCTTTATTCCGGCAGGAAACACCGGAAAAATCAAAGCGGGGCAATCGGTACGTATTCAAATGGATGCCTATCCGGCCTATGAATTTGGCTACCTCATGGGGACGGTTCAGCAGGTATCGCCCTTGGCCCGTGTTGGCTCGGCACAAGAAACCACCGGCAGGTACATTGTCCACATAGGATTGCCTCAAGAATTGATCACAACAACACGCAAGACCTTACAATACAAACCAGAAATGACCGGAACTGCCGAGATCATCACCGAGGACCTCCGGCTTTTAGAACGTTTATTTGTACAACTCCGCAAACTCTGGATTGAACAGCGTTAAGTCCTGAAGACCTCCCCAAGTTCAATCTCCAAATCCGGAAAGACGGAAGATACCAAGCGGTCTTCCTCCGAATAGACTTCCCGCGCCACAAAAACCCCTTTTCGGTTGCGGTCATACACCAACACATTGCGGTATTCGGGTTGTACCACCCAATATTCCTGCACGCCCGCTTCTTCATAAATCGAAAATTTTTCCTTCATCTCGGAGCGTGTATTCCCCGGCGATAAAATCTCAATCACCAAATCCGGTGCGCCCAAACATCCGCGGTCATCTAATTTTTCAAGATCGCAAATCACACACAAATCTGGTTGCAAGACCGTCATGATTTCGTGATCGCTGACGGTTTGGCGGCGCATCCGTTTAGAAAGGCGGAAATCTGCTGGTAGCAAAAGCCGGACGTCGAAGGGGGCGGTATATGCTCGGCAGGCTTTGTCATCAATATAAAATGCGATTTTTTTCTGGAGTTGCCACGAAATATCTTGGTGCATTCGGCTCGGCGCAGGCGACATCCGAGAAACATACCCTCGCAGCAATTCCACCCGCTCTTGGAAAGCCCACTTCAGGTAATCGGCATAGGTGTATTGCCGCGAAAGGTCTAATTGGTTGATGTCCGTCAGCATAACATGGGTTGTAAGTTCTAAATTATTGTTATTAAACGAATTAAAATCTTTCAAAGCTTATTCAATTTCCATCAGACACACTTCAAGTCATCGGCCTTGGAGAGACCCAAGGGTGCTACAAAATACGCCTGAAGATCCGAAAGTTACCCGTACAAGGCTTGGATGTCCATCATGATGACAACTTCATGAACCCACAACACTCATTCAAAAGCGATTCTTGGCCTGTATCATGAATCTTCGTTTATCGAAAGACCTCCTCAAGTTCAATCTCCAAATCCGGAAAGACGGAAGATACCAAGCCGTCTTCCTCCGAATAGACTTCCCGCGCCACAAAAACCCCTTTTCGGTTGCGGTCATACACCAACACATTGCGGTATTCGGGTTGTACCACCCAATATTCCCGCACGCCCGCTTCTTCATAAATCGAAAATTTTTCCTTCATCTCGGAGCGTGTATTCCCCGGCGATAAAATCTCAATCACCAAATCCGGTGCGCCCAAACATCCGCGGTCATCTAATTTTTCAAGATCGCAAATCACACACAAATCTGGTTGCAAGACCGTCATGATTTCGTGATCGCTGACGGTTTGGCGGCGCATCCGTTTAGAAAGGCGGAAATCTGCTGGTAGCAAAAGCCGGACGTCGAAGGGGGCGGTATATGCTCGGCAGGCTTTGTCATCAATATAAAATGCGATTTTTTTCTGGAGTTGCCACGAAATATCTTGGTGCATTCGGCTCGGCGCAGGCGACATCCGAGAAACATACCCTCGCAGCAATTCCACCCGCTCTTGGAAAGCCCACTTCAGGTAATCGGCATAGGTGTATTGCCGCGAAAGGTCTAATTGGTTGATGTCCGTCAGCATAACATGGGTTGCAAGTTCTAAATTATTGTTATTAAACGAATTAAAATCTTTCAAAGCTTATTTAATTTCTGACCATTCGAGATTTTCTGCACCATCTTACCGCTTGTTGTCCTTTCACCGGAGGCGTAGGGCTTTGTTCCGCAACAAAAAAACGAAAAGTACTTGACTTCAAACATGATCGCTCCTTACAGTTGTATCTTGAAGGATTAAACCAAAATAATACACAAAATGCTTGCTTCAACCGATCTTGCCCCGTCCGAAAAAGGATTGGCATATAAGTGGAAAGTACTCTGGTCGGTCATTTTTGGCCTGTTCTTGGTCATTTTAGACCAAACAGTGGTTAATGTGGCCTTCCCTACACTCCGTAATGAATTTAATGCACCGCTGGATGACACCCAATGGGTGCTGAGTATTTATGTGATGGCGATGGGGATTAGTACGCCTTTGGCCGGCTTTCTTGGCGACCGATTTGGCATGAAGCGGATTTACATTTTAGGGATTTCGCTGTTTGTCGTTAGTTCGCTCCTCTGCGGCCTCGCAGATTCTTTACCGCTGTTGATTCTTGCACGAGCGTTACAAGGCATTGGAGGCGGTCTGGCGCTCCCGCTTGGTTCGGCACAGTTGTTTAGGGCTTTTCCGCCTCATGAACAAGGTTTGGCCTTGGGGCTTTTTGGGATTGCGCTTACCATGGCACCTGCATTAGGGCCTATTGTTGGCGGTTGGTTGGTTACGCACGATATGTGGCGATGGATCTTTTACCTTAATGTCCCGATTGGGGTTCTGGGCGTTCTGATTGCTTCTCGATGGCTCAAGGAGACTATTCAAGAAAATGCTCCGAGGTTGAGCATCCCGAGTTTGATTGCCTCCACCATTGGCTTTGGGGCTATTCTTTATGCCGCATCTATTGCCGCCGATAAAGGCTGGACTTCTACGCCGGTACTGTCTTGGCTGGTTCTGGGGATTCTGGGCTTAGCAGCCTTGTCTTATATCGAATTGAAGGTGGCGAAGGAGCCTTTATTGGATTTGCGGTTGTTCAAAAACCCCGTTTTCCTCAAAGCCACCATCATTGGCTATGTAGCGACGGTTGCCCTCTTTGGCGCAGAATTTTTGATGCCGATTTATTTACAGGCGCTTCGTGGCTATTCGGCGCTCGATACAGGCATTTACCTTTTGCCCCTTGCTTTAACGGCTGGGTTGGTAACAGCAGCTTCGGGACGGATTTACGACTACATTGGGCCTCGCCCATTGATTGTCGTGGGATACGGTATCATCATGCTCAATACATGGCATTTGTCGCATATTCAGGCAGATACCAGTATCGAGCACATCATGTGGTTACTCGCCGAACGGGGAATTGGGATTGGCCTAACCGTTCAAGCAACCTTTACGGCAGCACTTGGGGTTGCACCTTTAGAAAAGGTTTCACGGGCTTCATCACTGATCAATGCCACCCGCAATGCCGTCCAAGCCATTGCGGTTGCTATTCTCGCCACCATTTTGGTGAGTGCCCTATCGCCCAAAATAAAAACCCTGCAAGACCAACTCATGCACGGTGCGCCCACCGAACACAAGGACGAAACGTTTAAAGGTGGGGTTTGCAGCGAAATGCCCGCCGCTGGTAGTTTTGATGACCCCTTCGCCAGTCCATTCGCCTCTGGACTCGGTAAAAAAATGCGTGACATCCGCAAACAAGCCTGTACTGAGAATTTAAAGGGCTTGAGTGATGCCTACCTACTGACTTTCTACTTCTCCATATTGGCCTTTATCTTGGGGCTATTCTTACCCGGTTGGCCGGGGAAATGGAGCGGACGCGAAGGGCTTAGGCCACCAACACCAGCTACACATTAATTCTTTTCTGTGAGAAATACCCATGTTTCTTTGCCTCTTTGAAGATGCTTTTTGCGATCACCTTCGCCCTGTTGTAGAAGCACGGGCGGTGTTTGACATTCGGCTGGGGAGCAGTACCATTGCCCAATACCTCCGCCGCCAGTTTCCCGACTTGCATCCCGCTTTTCAGGTGAGGCCCTACCTTGCCGGTACACTCGCCGAGACACACGCAGGCGTATTGGTGAATGAAACACCCTCGGCAGGCACCCTTTTCCTCAACGGGCGAATCTCGTTCTTACCCGCAGAGGTGATCCTTCGCTTTAGAAAAGCTGCACAAACGGATGAGCCTAAACGCCTTTTTATGCAGGACGGGTTTGTGGTGGCGGCTTGGATCCCCGATCCTGCCCATATCTCGTTGCAAAAACAGGCTTTATCCCCCTCTGATTTTAATGACGCACCGCTCGAAGCCGTAGAAGGCGTACATTTTCTAAACCGTCTGTGGCATATGCTGGTAGAATTGCCAAATTATATCTCGCGCGGTTTTGGGCAGTCGGGCAACTTTGGAAAAATCCATTCATCTGCCATTTTGGTAGAACCCAACCGCATTTTTGTGGCGGAAGGCGCTACTGTTCATGCTGGAGCAATTCTTGCGGCGGACACTGGCCCCATTATTCTGGATCGCGGAGCAGAAATTTGCGAAGGTGCGGTGGTTAAAGGCCCATGTTATATCGGACAAAACTCCCGCATTAACATGACCGCACGGATTGATACCACCGCCATAGGGCCGGGCTGTAAAATTGGCGGCGAAGTCCATGCCTCCACATTTCAGGCAAACTCCAACAAAGCACACGATGGCTACGTGGGCAATAGCTACATTGGGGAGTGGTGTAATCTGGGCGCAGACTCGAACACGTCTAACCTTAAAAATGACTACGGAAACATCCGATTATACAATGTTGCTTTGCAGCGCTACGAACTCTCCGGCCAGCAATTTCTCGGAACCGTCATGGGGGATCATACCAAGTGCGGGATCAATACCATGTTTAATACAGGAACCGTTATTGGCACATTCTGTAACCTCTACGGGGGCGGGTATCAGCGCAATTACGTGTCTTCTTTTTCTTGGGGAAGCCCCGCAGAAATGTATATGCCCTATAAATTGGAAAAGGCGTTACGTGTGGCTGAAGCCGTTTTTGCACGCCGCAATAAACGCATGTCGGAAAGTGATTTGCGGATGTTAGAAACCATTTATCGGATGTACCATGACCTCGCAACGGATATGGATGGATAGGCTGTTTTATTTGGTTTATACCACTTATACTAATACCCCAATTCGTCGAGCGTATGTTTTTGTTTAAACGTCTTTTCCTACCTACATTATAGGGACTAATGATGAACTAAACATCTTGCCCGGATACCAAGATGTTTAGACGGCATTGCCCCCCTTCCATGTGGAGCCTCCTCTACATTGGTGCATTGCCAAGGTTGCGATCATGTGTTTCACTTTCCTTGACGAACCTTGAAAAACATACGCCCAAAGTAGTGAGGTTTTGAATAAACCTTGGTATTTTGGCCGCAAATACGGTTACGATCTGCATCTTATTTTCTGTATCTTACGTAGAGCGTTCCGACGTTCACCCCTCACGATAAAACACAACGCAATTATGGAAGTAAAAAAAGATCCTACATTGGCGGCATTGCTCTCTTTCATTTTTCCCGGAGCTGGGCACATTTATGTAGGGCGTGTTGGATTTGGCATTATGTGGTTTTTCCTGACCTGTCTGGGGGGAGTGCTTATTTTACCCGGACTTATGATGTGGATTGCGGGGATTTTTATGGCACGCACCGATGCCAAGCGACTGAATAACCGCATCGCCAAACGCGAGCAAGCGGCCTTGCAGGCACAAATTGCACGGGCACTTCCACAAAAAAATACCAAGAAAATGTCGCCAGATGCCTTTGCAGATCGCTTTAGGAAGTTATACGAACTCTGGATAAACGAAATGATCAGTGAGACCGAATACCAAGCTGAAAAACAAAAAGTGATCAGCGATCTGAACGATGCCATTATTGACGATCCTCACGATCTCTTGGCTTCTTTCATCCGGCTAAAACAAGAGAATATCGTTACACCGCAAGACATAGAAGCCATTAAGTTGGCACTTTCTGCTCCACGTTAAGCCAGAAAACACGATGCCAGATGCTGCCTTCTCCTTAGATACGCAAATTGCCATCTGTACAGAGGTGACCTCCGAAACGAAGCGCCTTTTTGGACACCTCACGCCAAGCCAGCTCAATTGGAAGCCCTCACCCGAAAAGTGGAGCATCGCACAGTGTTTGGAACACTTGATCCAAGGAAACCGCATGTATTTCCCGCTATTTGCTGCACTAAAAACCGGAAGCTACAAGCCGTCACTTTGGGCTAAAATCAGCCCCTTGAGCAACTGGATGGGAAGTTTTATGGTGGATTCTCTGGGGCCGGATATGAAGCGGAAAATGAAAACCCCAATTCAGGAAACAACGCCACCCAGCCAAGTCTCCGGTGATGTAGTCGCCCGATTCGAGGAACACCAAAGTCAGTTTATACAAGCACTTGCAGGGTTGCAAAATGCCAATCCAAATACCATCGTCACGTCCCCTTTGCTCTCGGTCATCACCTATCCATTGGCTTCTTGTGTGACCTTATTGGCACGTCATGAGCAACGCCATTTGCTCCAAGCCACCCGTGTATCTGAGGCCGCAAACTTCCCAACCGTTTATTGAGATCGCCTCTATCTTATAGCATAATGTGTTGTTCTATAATGGCAAGCCAACACTTAGAAAAATCCGCCGAATAAGTTCAGCCGCCGGGCTTCGGCTACGCTCAGCCAGCGCTATTCTTGTCATATATAGATGCCACCCCTACGGGGCTTTGTTGTACACATGGAAACGGATTTCTATTAAGATGCCGCCCCCTACGGGGCTTTGCCATTCATTCAAAAGTAGAACAAACCCTTGAAAAACCAGCATTTACGCAATCCTGTGGGTTCCTCCATGATGCTCGCGTGGCAGGGCGGCCCTTAGAAAAATCCGCCGGAGCAAGGATGACTTCGGCTACGCTCAGCCACCTTGCTTCTTTTGGCCGTACAAAAGAAGGCCGCCGGCAGGCCCGTCTGCGACCGGCAGGCACTTATATGCGCGCAGTTAATAGGCTTCGACTATAACGTACTTTAAAGCATTAAAATCCTTTTAAGTTAAAGGCTGGCTCAATAAAAAAAGCCCCAATGCTAAAAAAAATCGGGGCTAAGCCTAAAACGAGCATCGCTTAAAACGCTATCGGTTCCGGATTAATTTGCGGGTTTCTCGCTGCGCTTCGGTTTCTACCACCAATAAATAAACCCCATTGGCCAATTTTTCGGCATCCCAGCGTAGTTCTTGGGTTCCGGCATCCAATACACCATTTTCGATCACCGCAATTTGCTGGCCTAAGGTATTCATCAAAGTAATTTTTACACGGCTCGGACGGTCTAAGGTCAAAGAAACGTTTACATTATTTTGGAATGGATTTGGATAAACACTTTCTATGCGGAACACTTTAGGCACTTCATTTTCGTTGGCAAGGGCTTTCCCTTCGATCGCGGCAATCATGGCTTTTTGTGTACTTTCCACCGAGTTTCCGCCAACGGACGTTACGTAGTACCAATATGGCGTAGTGGATTTGGTGGGCTTATCTCGGAAGGTGAGCGAAGGCGTAATGGTGAGCAGGTTTTTGGGGTCTGCTATAACGGTTTGCATGTCCGGCTCTCCGGCAGATTGTACGCGATAGACGGCATATCGGAATACGTCTTGTTGGCCGGCTACCGAAGCAGGCTTCGCCCAGAAAAGCTGGATGGTCTCACTGTCCCAGAAATACGTCAGATTTACAGGGGCAGGTGGTGCAACTTTGGGCTTAAAGTCCATCACGGGCGTAAGCGCCGGTGCCTTATTGATTTTTAGCCGGAGCGAATCCGCCAAGCCTTGTGTTGAACGTGCACCATCTATGTTGTTTGCCCGAAATAAAAGGCTACCCGGAATGCCATTGGTGCGGTTAAAACGCAATTGTTTGGGGACTTCGTTGGCATTGTATAATGCTCCTGAACCAGCCGTTCCAGCATCTGCGCGATATGCCGCAAGCCCCGGATAAAGATGGGTTCCATTCATCACACTTTTCCACCAAGGAGCTAATTTTGCATAATCCTGCCCGCCGCCAAATGCCCAATATAACTGCGGAGACAAGTAGTCTATCCACTTCAATTCCATCCACGTTACGGCATCGGCAAAAATGGTGCTGTAGGCAGAAAGCCCCGTAATGCCGGCAGGTGTGCCACTTTTCCAGATTCCGAATGGGCTAACACCGTGCTTCACCCAAGGTTTGGCCAAACGAATTTGCTCGCCCAATTTTTTAACAAACTCGTTGATGTTGTACCGCCGCCACTCGTCTATCGAACGAAAACCGACGCCATAGGTGGTGAACGTATTAAGGTCTTCGTTGCTCATCCCACTGTAAGGGTAGAAATAATCATCATAGTGTAGTGCGTCCACATCGTAGCGATTTACAATATCCATGGCCACCTGAATAATGTAGTTACGGGCATCGGGAATACCGGGGTCTATGATCGTGACATTTCCCACTTTTAGCATCCATTCTGGTTTTTTAACCGAGATGTGGTTGGCCGCCTTTGGATAAGTTCCGGCATTGTCGCGGATAACCCGATAAGGATTAATCCACGCATGGAGTTCCATACCCCGTTTGTGTGCCTCGGCGATCGCAAATTCGAGCGGATCCCACTCCGGTGATGGGGCCTTTCCTTGCTGATTGGTTAGGTAAATAGACCAAGGTTCTAATTCCGATTTATACATGGCATCGGATTCCGAGCGCACCTGAAAAATGACCGCATTGATTCCGGCGGCCTTTAGGTTATCGAACATCGTACGCAATGCCGCTTGTTGGCTGGCCGGAGATGCGCCGGCAATAGGCCAGTCTAAGCCAAGAACCGTAGCCACCCAAGCGCCCCGCATTTCATATTTGGGAGAGGTTTGGGCGAACGCCAAAATGGGCAAAAAGAAGAGCAGTAACGAGCATTTTTTCATGATGGTATTGTTTTTATTGGAGTCGGGTATTCACCTGTTCTACATGAGCAAGAAAGTTTTTCCGATGGGTTTCATTGATCAAGCGCTTAGGCTCTACTTGGTCGAAGGATGCTTTTGCAGCGGAAAGCGCATTAACACGGGCTTCCATCAACCCTTTTAGCCAAAAATAATAGCTTTGGTTGGTGTTGTCCAATGTTTCGGGCGAGAGGGTTTTGAGCATGCCCTCGGTACGTTCAAAATTTCCGCGTTGGAAGTGCCAAAAAGCCAGCCAAACACTCCCATGCCGCAAATATGCCCAGAGCAACAGGAGTATTGTCAGGACAAAAAGACCCACCTTGTCCCATTCTCCTTTAAAAGCAAAATAGGCGGCAAGGGCAAGGGCCAAGCTAAACATCAAATAGCGGGTTATGGCGGATTGTGGCGTTCTGGCCATGTTTCACGTATTGTTTAAGTCGTAGCAGTTTGGGGATTTGGCGCTGCAAATCGGTAAGGAAAATGCTTCTTAAGCCGTTGAAGCGGCCATTCCAATAAGTGCCAACTTAGGAGGGCAAGGGCAATGGTAACGGATGAGGCAATACCAATATACACAACCACGCCCAACCATCCTTCGCCAAATGTTGGAACCAAAATGCCATTGTACAACTTGACCCAGAAAATCGGCTTCAGTAAATGATGGTAAATATAGAGCGCATAACTGTATTTTCCCAAAAAAACCAAAGGGCGAGATTGCAAAAAATGTTTCCAAGGCTGTGCCCCTTTTTCTTGTATGGCCAAAACCAAAAGCGCGGAGAAGAAAAACATGGCAAAGACGTCTTCGTAATGCCGGCCATCTACCCAGTAGGTCCTTACCGAGAAATAAAACGCCCCACTTATCCAGAAAACCCACCATCGGAAGGCACGAACCTGCTCCCATAACACGGAATCGCGGAAGGCAATGGCCAACCAAGCCCCAATGGCCAACGTATTGAGCCGCGCAAAGGTGAATAAATAGGCCATCAAAGAGTAATCACCTTCTGTTTTTAAATAATAGAGCCGGAGCGAAACCGCGAGTGCTATCAATACCCAACAAACGGTTTTGAGGTGCTTTTGGGGGATAAAAAAGACCACCAAAGGCCATATGAGGTAAAACTGTTCTTCGATGGAAAGCGACCATAAATGGCCTAAATTGAGCCAATAGGGAGACAGCAACCAGTCCCCTTTTACAATCGTTCCAAAGTTAGAAACATAGAGCCAATACCAAAGTGGCGAATTTGGCCCCGTAAAACTTAAGTTGTTTTGGGGCGATAAAAATGGCGCGGAACCATATGCAACGGCCAATACAAAATAATAAAGCGGGAAAATTCTGAGGGTTCGGCGGGCATAAAATGCCGAAAAATAATTTTGACTGCCTTTGGTGTCTAATAAAATACCTGTAATTAAAAATCCAGATAAAATAAAGAACATATCTACACCGATGTACCCCCCATTCAGGAGGCGATGTATCGCTGTCCCGCCTTTCAGCATTCCACCCATATCGGTGAAGTGGTCGAACATCACCAAAAAAACAGCAAGCCCTCGGAAACCATCCAAAGCAAGAATGTGGCGATGTGGTTGTGCTCCTTCTGGATTCATTCAGGCAAGGTTAAGGTGGGAGTAAGAATGAGGGCAAGACCCACTACTTGGCCTTTTTGAGTGGTTGCCATAGGAGAGGTACGCACCATCAAACCATTCGCTACTCCCTTGCAAAGGACTTTAAGAAAATCCAGTCTGCCCGATCTATACCCTAATAGATTTTTAGCCGCCCAGAAGCGGAGGTCTATCGGAAAATCAGTCAAAACTTTTTTAAGGATCATGACACAGACAAATACCGTAGATGTTGCTCGGCGTAAATCTCATAGGTTTCGAGGTTTAAAGCATGCCCTCTGCACCATAAAATGGGAACAACCCACCGTTGAAAAAGGGATACGAACAAGCCGTTTCGCAAATTACAACAAAGCGAGGCGTCTTTTGGCGAAATATCTGCACTTAACGTTTGCGGGTAAATTTGTTTCCGCTCGGAATCGGGGGGAAGTCTCGAACAGGCGGCGTAACGGGAGACGTATCGTTTAGAGATTCAATAAACAGCCGGAGCGCTGCAAGCTCGTCTTTTGTGAGGTTAAGCGGGTCTGGGGGCAAGGTCTGGTTGGGCAGAGAGATGCCAATGCCTGCTCCTCCGCCTCGGTTGTAGAAGTCCAGAACATCATCCAGCGTGGCATAAACGCCGTTGTGCATATAAGGAGCCGTGAGGGCTGCATTCCGAACAGTGGTGGTTTTGAAGGCGTGCCGATGTATGTCCATCTTGAGGAGTGCAAATTTACCAAGATCGGGGCTGACGGTGGCACCAGTGGTTAGCGGCTTTTCTGGAACACCTAAAACCTCGGACTCTGCCTCCATATAAGCCGGCGGAACCGTCCCATTGTACAAGGGTGCAAAGTGACACGTCCCGCATTTTGCTTTACCCATAAAAAGGTTAAAACCACGTATGGCTTCTGGAGAGACTTGCACGTTTTCCCCTCTTAAAAAACGATCCATGGGGCTGTTTAGACTGGTTAAGGTGCGCATATACGAGGAAATAGCCCGTACCGCCATACGTCCCATTTGGGCATCGGTTGGGTTTTGTGTGGAAAAGGATTTCTTAAAAAGGGTTACGTATTCTGGAACCGTCTTAAGTTTTTGCCCTACTGCTTCGGGTGTAGTATGGAGTTCTTTTGGGTTAAGGAGTACTTTTTCCACACGGTCTTCGAGGGTGTAGGCGGTCAGGTCATAAGCGGTAGAGCGGGAAAGACCCGCGTTGAGGATGGTGGGCGTATTTCGCATCCCATCTTGGTTGCCATCTGTCGAGGTAGCCAAGGGCAGGCCATCCGTAAAAGCTCGGTCATTCAAATGGCACGAGGCGCAACTCCGCTCGCCGTCTCCAGCCAAGAATGGGTCATAAAACAGGATTTTCCCCAAATGCGCTTCGAGTGGATCCGCTTTTTGGGCATCATTTGGGGCAAAAGCGGCCAGATCAAACGCTTTATCGCTAAAAACCGTCGTGAAGTCCGGACGCAATGGTGCGCGATAGGTGGAGAGCGGAATGTCAAGGGCTTGTTGTACCACCAAAAGTGATTTGCTGAGTGGGGTGAGGTGGTCTCGGATAAAGGTGGCGCGGTCGAATCCGTCGAAATCCGAAGGGTTCTTATTTAGAAATGTAATGGCTTCCGTTAGGTCATTGCTGAGTATTTTGAGGTCTGCATCTGCCATGTAAGAGGTCAGGATTTTCTTGATTCGGGATAAACTGGCCACAGACTCCGGCAAGGAATAGAATGCCACCGGCGAATCGAATCCGGAAATTCCCAGCGATAAAATACGCACCACTTGGAGCCGCATGGCCTCGAAGAGCTGCCGGTCTGTAAGCGTACTCACCGCGAGGTTGGTTTCTAATTGCTCGGTGAGTTGTACCAAATAAGCCACTTCGTTGAGCAACGCTTGTTTGTTTTTGGGTGCATATTCGGGAAAAAGCTGCGCTTCTACCACCTGAAAGCCGTTAGGGTCTGTGGTTGTGATTTCGTCCGCATCAATTTCCACTTTTTGGAGGGCTGGCCCGTTCATGCGCTTGGCTACACGCGGAACCAAGTACTCGGCGAGATACTCAACGGCTTTGTAATGCCGCCGAGCAGCCCGGAAAGTCTCCTGAATTTGTTGCGGATGAGGAGTCGGCGCAGCAATTTGCTGCTGGAGGTTCCGAAGTTCGGTTTTTAACAACGTGATATCCGCCATCGCGTGCTGCTTGGCGTCTTGTGTGCGAAGGGTTTCGTCTTTGGATGAATGACAACTTGTGGCAAGCATCACCACAACCAACCAACTGAAATATCTCATCGTAATTTGGATTGAGTCTAAACTAAGAAACCAATATACGTCGGTGTTTGTGCCCTTGCTGTAAGGAAAATGTGTACGAAAGGGTTTAGACGCGCCGGCCTTTCCACATTACCCGCCCTGTCCAATGCGAAAACGCCGAGTCTAACAACAATGCGGAAAGACAAGCAAAAGAAATGGGTGTACAAAGCGATAACCAAAGCGGGAAACCCGAAATTTTATCCACAAGGGCTTTTATCGCCAAACCTGCCAGTAAAAACCACGGCGAAACCCACCACGAAGCCACCAGAAGCCCCGTTAGAAAAACCCAAAGTAGCCCAAATAACAAAGGATTTCCGCCACCAACCACCAAGTAGAAGTTTTTCCGGAAGCCGCGCCACGCTTCCTTAAAGTCCTCGTACATCCGAACCGAGATCAGGTTTTTTATATCCGCGAGATGAGGAATCACACGATTTCCTTTTAAATAGCGGCCAATTTCTACATCTTCAAGGATGCGGTTTTTCGCAAATTCATGCGGCTGAAGTGCTTCGTATAACCTGCGTCGGATCATCCAGAACTGCCCATTCATCATGCTCAGGCTTTTGAAACGTGCCAAACGCATCAGGTTCATGGGCAAAAGGGATGTGACCAAGAAAGGAACTAAACTGACCAATATTAAACCTCCACCCGTCAGCAATGGCAGTCCGCTTAAGTAGGCTTTTTCAGGTAAAGCGGCAAATTGGCGCACAAGGAGCGAAAGGGTATCGGGGTGCAGCAAATAGGCATCGGCATCTAAAAACAGTAAAACCTCGCCCGTTGCTTGTTTTGATGCCTGAAACAACGCATGGGGCTTGCCCAACCATCCTTTTGCAGGGCCATTTCCCCGAATGCCGCGTAAGTTCTTGGTCGCATATCGCTGAATAACCGCCCACGTTTCGTCCTCCGAGGCATCGTCATAAACCAAGACCTCGAAGCGGGGATAGTTTTGTGCTTGCAAGGACGGCAATAATCGCGAAAGGTTGGCGGCTTCGTTACGTGCAGGAATAACCACCGAGATTTGAGGTAAGTCTTCTGGCCCTGTCTTTGCGCGTCGGGCGATATTGCGGGTGTAAAAATGATTGGCAAGCACGTTTGCAAAAAGGACGCAATAGGCGGCAACCAAAGCCCAAAGCAAAAACATCATGGTGGGCTAAGTAAAAATTCGCGATAGATTTGTGGCAAGCCTCTTCCTAATAATTCCTGTTTATACGCCTGTGCATTGGCCGCTTTTTGTTTATGCAGGGCGTACCAAATCCACGTTTCGGCATCCAAGCGGCTGAGTCCGGCTGGTTTTTCGCGAACAATCACATCGCGAGCCGCCCTAAACCGCACCAAAGCTTTGTTGTAGCTCCCCCCGAACACGCCCGGCATGTAAAACAGCCCTTGCCCATCCACCAATAAATACACAGGTTCGTTCGGGTTTAGTCTTTTTGCTTTGTCTAAAAGGCCATTGATTCTCATGCCCGCAGAAATGAGCATACTTTTGTCTTCGTTTATGCGGTAACTCCAAAGCGCTGCCAAAAGGGCATATTCTCTTGCGGAACCCTGCTTGAGTTCGGTTGGGATGTTGCGAATCAGGCTTTTGTCCAAGGTCAATGGATAAAGCCGATAGATGGCCAAAAACTTTTCGGACGGTGTACTGGCGGCTTGAAGGGCTTTGCGTAAACGCGCGGTGTCTTTGCGCTCGTAGGCATCCTGAATCTCTTCAGAAAGTCCAGAAGGTGGCAAAGAAGAACCATTCGTTATAATCACTAAAACAAATAAAAACAGATACTTGGTCAAGGCTATCATAAGGCGCTATTTTGGAACAGGGTATTTCTGGTGGCTGCATCCAAACAAAAACAAAACGTTGCGCGGGCGTGTCGTGTTCCGCCACTAAACGATTTTGGAAAAGGCTAACGGCATCCAGATGGTTATGGCTGACATTCCCCACCCCCTCAAATACGGAAATAGTATTTTTTTGTCGGCTCGCCCAACAGGTCAATGATCTTGTTTTTTGTGTCATTAAGATTTAATATGATAGGCTTTGCGTCTCCTTGGTACAGC
>Ga0209573_1000329_pt1 | contig 108201 bp, 88 predicted proteins | sample TNRBio252014_DNA_FD_185870 | JGI IMG/M metagenome (GOLD analysis project Ga0209573, IMG submission 185870) | Wastewater treatment Type I Accumulibacter community from EBPR Bioreactor in Madison, WI, USA - TNR Reactor_6/25/2014_ DNA (SPAdes)... | ecosystem: Engineered > Bioreactor > EBPR >...
ACGCGGTCGTTCCAGGTCAGGGCCAGGCGCGTCGGCCGCTTGCCCTGGCGCAGGTGTTCCCCGACCTCGTCGATGTCCAGCGTGTGGCGGGCGTAGCGCACCGTGGCGCGTTCGCCGTCGGGCTGCCTGAGCTCGCACTCGCGGTCGAGCGTGAAGCCGGCCGGCGCCTCGCGTTCGGCCAGCCAGTCGGTCATCGCGCGGGCCGGCGACAGCGCCGTCTGCAGCGGCTCGACCGCCAGCGCCTTGCCGGTGGCGTCGAGCAGCCGGGTCACCACCAGGTCGGCGCGCTTGGCGTTGGCGGCCCCGACCACCAGCAGCTCGAGTCCGGGGGCCAGCCACAGGCGCACCGACGAGCGCGTGGTGAAGGCGCGCGGCAGCAACTCCAGCAGCAGCTCGTCCTTGATCTCGCGCGCCGCCTTGCCCTTGGGCCGGTGGCCCGATGAGGCTTCGATCCTGTCCAGCCTTTCGTCCAGCTGCTGGCGCAGCACCGCGGCCGGCAGCACGCGCGTTTCGTGCTGCAGCTCGATCAGCAGCTGGCCGGCGATTCGCTCGACCAGCGGTGCATGGGCCTCACCTCGCGGCTCGACCCAGCCGGCCGATTCGGCCTGTGTCGCACCACAAGGCAGGAAGCGCCCCTGCTCGAGCTGCTCCTCGAGCCTGGCCGCCGCCGGGGGTTTCCAGCGCGCGACGTGGTAGAGAAAGGCGTTCTTGAACATGGTGCAGTGGCGAGGCGGGGGCGCGGATTGTAGGCATGGCGCCACCGGGGCGAGGCTGGTCGGCGGCAAGTCGCAGCCGCCCTGCAGGCCCTGCCCCGGCCAGGGCGGCAGGACCCTGCGATGATCACGACCACGACGCCTTCGCCCATGCCCAGCCCGACCCTGTCCCCGAAAGCCGCGTCGCCCGTCGCTGCGCCGCCGCTGTCGCTGGCCGTCGACGGCATGACCTGCGCCAGCTGTGCCGGCCGGGTCGAGAAGGCGCTGGCGCGGCTGCCGGGGGTCGAGTCGGCGCAGGTCAACCTGGCGTCGGAGACAGCCCAGGTGCGCTGGCAGCCCGGTGCCCGGCCCGATGCCCAGGCGGCGGCCGACGCGGTGCGCCGAGCCGGCTACGGCGTGCGCGAGCAGGCACTTCGCCTGCAGGTGCAGGGCATGAGCTGCGCGGCCTGCGTGGCGCGTGTCGAGAAGGCCCTGCTGCGCGTGCCGGGCGTCGCCGGCGCGCAGGTCAACCTGGCCAGCGAAACGGCCGCCGTGCGCCTGGTCGGCGGCCAGGCGGTGCAGGACGCAGCGCTGGCCGCGCTGGCCAAGGCCGGTTACCCGGCACGGCCGGTCGACGACGGCGCCGCCGGCCAACCGCCCCCGGCGGCAGCGCGCTGGCCGCTGGCGGTGGCCGCCGCGCTGTCGGCGCCGCTGTTGCTGCCCATGCTGCTGCTGCCCCTGGGCGTGCACCTGATGATCCCGGGCGCGCTGCAGTGCCTGCTGGCGACGCCGGTGCAGTTCGGCTTCGGCGCGCGCTTCTATCGCGCCGGCTGGCATGCGCTGCGCGCCGGCACCGGCAACATGGACCTGCTGGTCGCACTGGGCACCAGCGCCGCCTATGGCTACAGCCTGTGGCTGTGGCTGGCCGCGCCGGACGGCGCGACGCCGCACCTGTACTTCGAGGCCTCGGCGGTGGTCATCACCCTGGTCATGCTGGGCAAGTGGCTGGAGGCGCGTGCCAAGCGCCAGACGGGCGAGGCACTAAGGGCGCTGCAGGCGCTGCGCCCGCAGACCGCGAGGGTGCGGCGGGAGGGCACGGACAGCGAACTGCCGCTGGCCCAGGTGCGCGTCGGCGATCTCGTCGTCGTGCGACCCGGCGAGCGCGTGCCGGTGGACGGCGAAGTCACCGAGGGCCAGAGCCATGTCGACGAGTCCCTGATCACCGGCGAGAGCCTGCCCGTGCCCCGGCACGCAGGCGAGCGCGTCACCGGCGGCGCCGTCAATGGCGAAGGCCTGCTGGTCGTGCGCACCACCGCCATCGGCGCCGAGAGCACGCTGGCCCGCATCGTGCGACTGGTCGAGACGGCGCAGGCCACCAAGGCGCCCATCCAGCGCCTGGTCGACCGCGTGGCGGCCGTCTTCGTGCCGGTCATCGTCGCCATCGCCGCGATCACGCTGCTGGGCTGGGGGCTGGCGCTTGGCCAGTGGGGCCACGGGCTGGTCAATGCCGTCGCGGTGCTGGTCATCGCCTGCCCCTGCGCGCTCGGCCTGGCGACGCCGACCGCCCTCATGGCCGGCACCGGCGTCGCGGCGCGGCGCGGCATCCTGATCCAGGACGCGCAGGCGCTGGAAGTCGCGCACCGGCTGCAGGTGGTCGCCTTCGACAAGACAGGCACGCTGACCGTCGGCCGGCCGCGGCTCGTGGCCTTCGAGGCCGCGCCGGGCGTGGACCCCGCGCCTGCGCTGGCGGCCGCCGCAGCGCTGCAGCGGGGCAGCGAACACCCGCTGGCACGCGCGGTGCTGGAGCATGTGGCCGCCCAGGGGCTGGCCGTGCCGGCGGCGACTGCGGCGACCGCGGTGCCGGGTCGCGGCGTCGAGGCACAACTCGATGGCGCTGCGCTGCGCCTGGGCAGCCGCCGCTGGATGGCCGAGAGCGGCGTCGACTGCGACGCGCTGCAGGTCGCGGCGCAGGCCTGGCAGGCGCAGGGGCTCACGGTGTCGTGGCTGGCCCGGATGGACCCGCAGCCGCCGCGCCTGCTGGCGGCGCTGGCCTTCGGCGACGAGGTCAAGCCCGCGGCGCGCGAGGCCATCGCGCGCCTGCATGCACTGGGGCTGCGCACGGTGATGCTCAGCGGCGACCAGCAGGCCAGCGCGCAAGCGGTTGCGGCGCCGCTGGGCATCGCCGAAGTGCACGCCGAAGTCCTGCCCGCCGACAAGGCCGCCCATGTGGCGCGGCTGAAGCAGGGGGGCGCCGTCGTCGCGATGGTGGGCGACGGCCTCAACGACGCGCCTGCGCTGGCCGCTGCCGACATCGGCATCGCCATGGCCACCGGCACCGACGTCGCGATGCACGCCGCCGGCATCACGCTGATGCGCGGCGACGTGGGCCTGGTCGCCGACGCGATCGACATCTCGCGCCGAACCACGGCCAAGATCCGCCAGAACCTGTTCTGGGCCTTCGTCTACAACCTGGTGGGCGTGCCGCTGGCCGCCCTGGGCCAGCTCGACCCCATGGTGGCCGGCGCGGCGATGGCGATGTCCAGCGTGAGCGTGGTGGCGAATGCGCTGTTGCTGAGGGGCTGGCGGGGCGCGGCGCCTGGACACGCCGCGGCGTAGGCGGGCCGGCCGGGCGCGCTTCAGCGCCCCTGCGGCTTGCGCAGGTGGCGGGTGACTTCATCGAGCTGGGCGATCGCCTTGCGGTACTGCTGGTCGAAGTGGTCTCCATATCTGGTGATCTTCTTCAGCAGGACCGCCTTGCCGGCGGCGGACAGCTTCGTGTTCTTGAGCAGGGCGTCGAGCTCCTTGCGCAGCAGGACCCTGTCCTTCTGCAGCTTGCCGAAGTCATCCGCAAGGCCGTCGAGGATCCGGATGTCGCCTTCCGCGTTGGCGGCAAAGAGCTCGGAAAGCCGATCCCAGCACTCGCGCTCCAGCCCCTTGGCGTTCGGCAGCAGTGCGGCGAGCGCGCGCATCGAGGAGAAGAACTCGTAGGCGTTGGGGAAGTGCTGCACCTGCCTGTCCTTGTCCACGACTTGCGGGCAGTCGCGGATGGACTTCAGCACCTGCTCCAGCGTCTCGTAGTCGAACGGAAGGTCACGGTCCTTGTGCGCCTTGCGGTGCTTCTCGATGCTCATCCAGACCGGCGTGCCCTTGAACAGTTCCCTGTCTTCCTTCGACAGGTCGGGCAGCACGTCGAGGTCGTAGATGCGCCCGGAGTAGAGCACGGTCTTTCCCGGCCTGGCCTTGATGCGGGACTTGTGGTCTTCGATCCACTGGCGAACTGCGCGATGGTTGAGCTTGTACAGCTCGCCCTCGGACAACGGCGGCTTGTAGGCCATGCGAGCGTCCCCTCCTGCTGTGCAGGGCTTTCCGAACGACCCACGGCGGGCCCACGGCGCCCGCAGATTCTGGGGTGCCTCGGGTCGCTGCGCATCCATGGGCGGGGGGATGACGTGGTCGATGACGGGCGGTCGAACCCCCGGCTACAGTTGCACCGCACCATGAGCGACAAGTCGAGACTGCTGGCTGCCATCGAAGCGCTGCAGGCGCAGCGCGCCCTGCTGGGCGACGCCGTGGTCGACACGGCGCTGGCCCCGCTGCAGGCCGAGCTGGCGCGGCTGCAGGCGCCGGTGCAGCACCTGCGCCAGGTGTCGGTGCTGTTCCTCGACGTGGTGGGGTCGACGGCGCTGAGCCAGCGCCTGGACCCGGAAGAGGTCAGCGCCGTGATGGACGGTGTGCTGGCCCGTGGCAGCGAAGTCGTCGTTGCCCACCGCGGCCGCGTGCTGCAGTACGCGGGGGACAACCTGCTGGCCGCCTTCGGCACCGAGCGGGCGGAGGAGGATGACGCCGAGCGCGCCGTGCACTGTGGCCTGGCCCTGCTGGACGAAGGGCGACGCCTGGGCGAGCGCGTGCTGCGCGACTTCGGCCAGGCCGGCTGCAACGTGCGCGTGGGCATCCACACCGGAGCGGTGCTGCTGGGCGGCGGAGTCGACCAGGAAGGCACCATCCGAGGCATGACGGTCAACATCGCGGCGCGCATGGAGCAGACGGCGCCGCATGGTGCGCTGCGCATCAGCCACGACACCTGGCTGCAGGTGCGCGGTGCCTTCGTCTGCGAAGCGCAGCCGCCGCTGCAGGTCAAGGGCCGTGACGAGGCACTGCTGACCTACTTGGTCGACCGCGCGCGACCGCCGGCCGAACGTGTGCTGGCGCGGGGCCTCGAGGGCGTGGCGGCGCCCCTGACCGGGCGCGACGCCGAACTGGCCACGCTGCTCGAGGGGCGCGATGCGGCCCTGCGGGACCGCTGCGCACAGCCGTTCACGCTGATCGGCGAGGCCGGCCTGGGCAAGAGCCGGCTGCTGGCGGAGCTGCGCGCCCGGCTCGCGGGGCCGACGCACGCCTGGTGGCTGCTGCAGGCACGCAGCCACCCACAGACCCGGCTGCAGCCCTACGGCCTGCTGCGCGACCTGGTGGCGCGCCAGCTGCAGCTGGCCGACAGCGACGCGCTCGAGGTCGTGCGGCAGCGCCTGCAGGACGGGCTGCGGGCCTGGCTCGGGGACAAGGACGGTGAACCGGCACTCGCCCGCGTGCACCGCCTGGGGCAGCTGCTGGGCATCGACTTCTCCGACAGCACGCATGTGCAGTCGCACAGCCCCATGCAGCTGCGGCGCAGCGGGCTGGGCGCGCTGGCGGATTGGCTGCGTGCCCTGGCGGCACCGCCGCGGGCGCTGGCCCTGCTGCTGGAGGACCTGCACTGGGCCGACGACGCGTCGCTGGATGCGCTCGAGGATGTGCTCGGCGGACTGGACGCGGTACCGATGCTGGTGGTGGCCACCGCGAGACCCGAACTGCTGGAGGCCCGGCCGGCCTGGGGCGACAGCGTGCCTGGGCATCGGCGGGTGGTGCTGGGGGCGCTCGATGCCGAGGCCGGCAAGCGGCTGGCCGGTGAACTGCTGCAGCGCTTGCGTGACGGCGCCGGGCGCGAGCGCGTGCTCGAGCTGCTGCTCCAGCGCTCGGGCGGCAACCCGTACTACATGGAGGAGCTGCTGCGCATGCTGCGCGACGACGGCGTGATCGTCGATGCGGCGGGCGGCGACGGGGCCGGCGCCGGGGCCGGTGCCGATTGGTCGCTGCAGGCGGACCGCCTGGACCCGGGGCGACTGCCCAGCACCCTGGTCGGCGTGCTGCAGGCGCGGCTGGACCACCTTTCGGCCGACGAGCGCGCGGCGCTGCAGCAGGCGAGCATCGTCGGCCCGGTGTTCTGGGACGAGGCCCTGGCCGCGCTCGATGCGCGCTCGCCTGTGCAGCTGCCCATGCTGCGCCAGCGCTCGCTGGTGCACAGGCGCTCGCAGAGCACCTTCGAGGGTGCGGCCGAGGAGGCCTTTTCACACCACCTGCTGCAGCAGGTGACCTACGACACCGTGCTCAAGTCGGCGCGGCTGGCCGGCCATGCGGCGGCCGCGGCCTGGCTGGCCCAGCGTGTCGGGCAGCGGGCCTCGGAGTACCTGGCCATCACGGCCGACCACTACGAGCGCGCCGGCGACCATGTGCGTGCCTACGAGTTCCTGACTCGGGCTGCGCGTGCCGCCGCGGAACGCTTTGCCAATGCGACCGCGATCGAGTACACCGACCGCGCGCTGGCCAACCCGGTGGTGGCGGCCGACCCGCGCAAGCGCATGGCCATGTTCGAGCAACGCACCTGGGTGTTTGACGTCATGGGACGTCGGGCCGAGCAGCAACAGGCCCAGGACGCCTGGGAGGCCATCGCCAGGGAACTGGGCGACGACGCCCTGCTGGCCGACGTGCTGATGGCCCAGGCCCTGCTGGCGTCGCGGCGCAGCGACGAAGCGCGCTCGCTGGTCCTGGCCGAACAGGCCATGGAGGCGGCCGAACGCGGCGGCAACCTGGCGGCCGCCGCCCATGCGATGGGGCAGGTGGCCTGGGTGCGCCACACCCAGGGCCGCGCAGCCGAGGCGCTGGCTCTGGCGCGCACCGCGCTGGCCCGCATCCAGGCCAGTCCGGACGACGGCAGCGTCAAGAACCGGGCGCTGTTCGAGCTGCAGCTGACGGCACTTCTGGGCATCGCCGAGCTGGCCGCCGGCCGGCCGGCGGCTGCGCTGCGCACGCTGCAGCAGGGCCTGTCACTGGCGCGTCGCCAGGGCAACCCGCGCAGCCAGACCCACCTGATCGAGCAGATGAGCACCATCGCCCGCCACTGTGGCCGGCACGCCGAGTCGCTGGCGCTGGACCGCGAGAACATCCGGCTGTGCGAAGGCATGGGGCTGGTCACCTCGCTGGCCTGGGCGCACTACCAGGCCGGCTGCAACGAGAAGGATCTGGGTCAGCGGGCCGAGGCTCGAGTCGACTTCCAGCGCGCCGAGGCCCTGGCGCTGCAGAGCGAGGACCGCCGGCTCCAGGGGCTGGCCATCGCCCGGCAGGCCCTCATCGAGCCCTCGAGGGCGCAGGCCCTTGCGCTGTTCGACAAGGCCCGCGGCCTGCTCGACGGGGAGGCGACGCGCAGGGAGGCCCTGCGCCTGCTGACCTGGCGCACAAGTGCCGCGCTCGACGCCGGTGAACTGCAGGACGCAGTGCACGGCGCCGGCGAGATCGACCAGTACCTGCAGCAGGGCCATGCGCCCGACGAGGACGACAGCCAGGTGCTGCCGCTCTGGACCTGTCACCGCGTATGGTCGGCCTGCGGACGGGCAGCCGAGGCGGCCGATGCGCTGCAGCAGTCGTACCGCAGGCTCCTGGCCTGGGTCGAGGGCATGGACGACGAGGACATGCGCCGCGATGCGCTGCACAGGGTGCCGCTGCACCGCGAGATCGTCGCCGCCTGGGAGGCGGCGAACGCGGGGCTGGGCGGGGCCGGTCGCTGAGCGGCTGCACCGGCGAGCCGGCGCTGCGGCTTTCGCCGCGGTCTTCGCCCCCGGGCGCATGCAGGACCCGCCCTCGCCAGGCCGTCACTCGACCCCGCGAGCCACGGGGCGCAAGGGCGGATGCCGCTCAGGCCGGGACCGGCTGGCTGCTGCGTGCCTTGCGCAATGCGAAGCCGAGCAGGGTGCCGACCTGGCGCAGGTACTCGACGTGCCCGGGTGTCCAGTCGAGGATGTCCGTGGTGTTCTCGCAGCAGAACAGGCCGTACGGCTCGCCGGAAACGACGATGCCCACGTCCAGCAACGAACAGATGCCCAGCGGCCCGAAGTACACCTCGTTGAAGCAGGCGGTGACCGGATGCGCGCGGGCGTCGCTGGCCACGATCAGGTTGTCCTGCCGCATGGCCTCGAAGTAGGGACCGAAGTCCTCTTCGCTGAGCATGGCGCCGGCGCTCCAGGCCGCGTCGGTCCGGTCGTACAGGCTCAGGCACTCGATGCGGTCGCGGAACAACGGGTCGGGGTAGATCCAGATGCTGGCACGCGTGGCGCCGGTCTCTTCGACCAGCGTCTGGGTCAGTTCCTTGAAGAAGCCTTCGGTGTCGGTCTGGCCGTCGATGTAGCGCTTGGCCAGGGCCAGGACACGGGTCTTGTCGAACATGCTTGCTCCAGCAGATCAAGGGTGGCGTACGGGCGGCTCATCCGCCCGCTGTGCTATCGGCATGCCGGCGCCGGACTTGAGCGCGGCACGGGAGCGCCTCCGCCGGCGGGCGCCGGCAGCGGCGCAGGGCCGCGTCGCGCGGGCGCGGGCTCACCCGGCAGACAGCGGCGCACGGCGATGCAGGCCCTGCCCGGGGCGCGCGCCCGTCGCGGCATGGCAGACTTGCCCTCATGCGCAGATTCGTGCGGGCCTGGCTGCCCGGCCTGACGGTGGCGGTCACGCTGGCGGCGCTGGCCGCGGGCTTGGGGCTCGCCTGGGTCTGGCAGGGCCTGCCGCCGCTGGACAGGGTGGTGGACTACCAGCCGCGCCAGCCGCTGACGGTGCTGACGGCCGACGGCGTGGAGATCGCGCAGTTCGGCAGCGAGCGACGCCTGTTCGTGCCGATCTCCGAGATGCCGCGCCTGATGCAGGACGCGGTGCTGGCCATCGAGGACACCGGCTTCCACGACCACCCGGGCATCAGCCTGCGCGGGCTGGTGCGCGCCACGCTGGCCAACCTGAGCGGCGGCATGCCGCAGGGCGCGTCGACCATCACGCAGCAGGTCGCACGCACCTTCTTCCTCAGCACCCGGCGCACGGTCGAGCGCAAGCTCAAGGAGGCCCTGCTCGCGCTGCAGATCGAGCAGCGGCTGGGCAAGGCGCGCATCCTCGAGCTGTACATGAACCAGATCTACCTCGGCCAGCGCGCCTACGGCTTCGGTGCCGCGGCCCAGGTGTACTTCGGCAAGCCGCTGGCCGCCTTGTCGGTGGCCGAGACGGCGATGCTGGCCGGCCTGCCGCAGAACCCGATCTGGGCCAACCCGGTGGCCAGCCCGGAGCGCGCGAGGCGCCGCCAGCGCCTGGTGCTGGCACGCATGCGCGATCTTGGCGTCATCGACGCCGCGACCCATGACCGGGCGCTGGCCGAGCCGCTGCGGCTGCGGCCGCCGGGGCAGGTGCAGGTGCAGGCGCCGCACGTGGCCGAGATGGCGCGCCAGGCGGTCGTCGAGCGCTTCGGCGAGCACGCCTACACGCAGGGCATACGCGTCCACACCTCGCTGCGCATGAGCGAGCAGAACGCCGCCCACCAGGCGCTGCGCCGGGCCTTGCTGGCGCACGAGCGTCGCCAGCCCTGGCGCGGCCCCGAGGCGCACGAGGACCTGCCGGCCGACGAGGGCCTGACCGAGCGTGCGGCGGCGCAGGCCCTGAAGGACCACCGCGACGACGACGACCTGCGGCTGGCCATCGTCACCCGCGTCGAGCCCGGCGCCGTGCAGGTGCAGCTGGCCGGCGGCGAGGCCTTGCGACTCTCCGGCGCAGGCCTGCGCGCCGCCTTGCCCGGGCTGGCGCCACGGGCCTCGCCGGAGCTGGCGCTGCGCCGCGGTTCGGTGGTCCGCGTCATGGCCGACGACGCGTCCGGCGCGCGCGCCTGGAGCATCGTGCAGTGGCCGCGTGCCGAAGGTGCCCTGGTCGCGCTGGACCCGCTGAGCGGGCGGGTGCGCGCGCTGGTCGGCGGCTTCGACTTCGACCGCCGGCAGTTCAACCGGGCCACACGCGCCTGGCGCCAGCCGGGCTCGGCCTTCAAGCCCTTCCTCTACTCGGCCGCGCTGGAGGCCGCCGTCACGCCCGACACACTGGTCGACGACCTGCCGCTGCTGCCGGAAGAAGGGGCCAGCGCCGACTGGAACCCGAAGAACTCCGACGGTGGCTTCGACGGGCCCATCACCGTGCGCGACGCGATGGCGCGCTCCAAGAACATGGTCAGCCTGCGCCTCCTGCGCCACCTCGGCCTTGCGCAGGCCAGGGCCTGGCTGACGCGCTTCGGCTTCGATCCGGCGCGGCACCCGGACAACCTGACGCTGGCGCTCGGGGCCGGCAGCGTGACGCCTGTGCAGATGGCCGCCGCCTACGCGGTGTTCGCCAACGACGGCCACCGCGTGGCGCCGGTGGTCATCGAGAAAATCGTCGACGCCCGCGGCCAGCTGCTGTTCGAGGCACCGCCGGCCGCGCCGCTGGACGAGGCCACGCGCGTGCTGCCGGCGCGAAACGCCTTCCTCGTCAGGAGCCTGCTCGCCGGCGTCACCGCGCATGGCACGGCGGCGCGTGCCCAGGCCGTGCTGCGCCGTCCCGACCTGTATGGCAAGACAGGCACCACCAACGACGCCGTCGACGCCTGGTTCGCCGGCTTTCAGCCCTCGGTGGTTGCCGTGGCCTGGATAGGACACGACGACCCGCAGAGCCTGGGTGACCACGAAAGCGGCGGCGGGCTTGCGCTGCCGGCCTGGATCGCCTACATGCAGCACGCGCTGCGGGGCCTGCCGGTGGCCCCGCTCACGCCGCCGGACGGCGTGAGCCTGGTCGACGGCGACTGGCGCTACGACGAGTGGGCGACCGCGGGTGCGGTGGCGCACATCGGGGTGGCGGTCGAGACCGGCTCGGCCGCCGCGGCACCGGGCACCGCGCCGCGCTGAACCGGCCGCTGCGGCGGGTGTTCGTCCTGCGGGCCTTGCGCCTGCTGCCCTCGGTGGGCGGCTGAAGGCGCTGCCAGCGGCCTGCCGCCCGCAGCGACCGACAGCGTCATGCCGACGTACGAGAAGGAACGCCCGTCCAGGCGGAACATGTCCCGCGTCTCGCCCACGGTCTCGAAGCCGGCCGCGCGGTACAGGCCCATGGCTGCGGCATTGACCGCCAGCACCTGCAGGTCCATCCAGTCCAGGAAGCCCGTCGAACAGGCCCACTGCCGGGCATGCCCGATCAGGCGCAGACCGATGCCGCGTCGCCGCAGCCCGGCGTGCACACCCATGCCCAGCACGCAGCGGTGACGTGCATGGTCCTCGGCGTGGGCGCGCAGGTCGACATGCGCGCGGATCCGCTGCTGCGCGTCCCGCAGCACCCAGGCGCGGCGCCAGCCCGGTTCACCAGGCTGCACGTCAAGACCGGCGCGAAACGCCGCGGCCCGTGGTGCCGGGAAGGTCGAGGCGGCCTGCGGGAGCGGCTGGAAGTAGCCGGACCGCGCATCGCCGTTGTCGCGCAGCTGCTCGTTCAGGTAGACCAGGAACTCGTCGAAGGCCGCTGCCGGCAGCGGCTCGATGTCCCGCAGCGCGCGCTCATCCATGTCTGGGCGCCAGTTCACCGAAGAAGCCGATCACACGCTCGATGCGCTGTCCGTCGTGCGACAGCAACACCAGGTCGATGCCCTGCCGCAGGACAGAGCCGTCGGCGCCGATGACCTGGAAGCCGAAGCGGGCGACCTGGTGGTGGGCGTCGATGGCCGTGCAGCGCAGGACCCGGGCGCCCGGGCGGGAGGCCTGCACCCGCTCGATGTGCCGCAGCAAGTCCGCGCCGTCGTGGGCAAGGACCGTGGGGTCGGCGTAAGTCGCGCCAGGGGCCCACAGGGCCGACAGCCGGCTCTCTCGCCGCGCGGGGTCGGCGTCGGACCAGACCTGGCAGTAGTCGTCGATCAGGGTTTCGATGGACATGGGGGCATGGCGCTTGCGGTGGGTGGGGGATTCAGGCCGGGACCGGCGGGTAGGCCGCACTTGTCATGGCATCGGCCAGCGCGCCGTAAGCCGCTGCCCAGGCCTCGCGCACGGCGGGCGTGAATCCGAGCCCCAGGCCCTGCTCCAGCGTCCACAGCAGCGCCGTGCCGACCACCGCGTAGTGCCCGGCGCGCACGCCGTAGCCTGCATGGCGGCGGGCCAGCGCCTCGGCCGTCGGCAGCAGGACCTGCAGGCGGTCCAGGTGCTCGACCACCATGGCCAGCATGGCCATCAGCATCGCGCCCTGGGCGTGGATGTCGCGTTTGAACATCGGCCGTACCTCGGGCGCCAGCTCGAACAGCCGGCTGTAGAAGAGGTCGGCTGCTGCGCCCTGGATCGGCAGCACCTGCTGCCAGCTCTGCTTGACGAGTTCGATCTGTGCCGGGGTCATGGTGGGCTCCTTGCGTCGGCGGGGGTGGACAAGTGACATGCGCCGCAGTCTGTCGCCGCACCCCAGGCCTTGGCCTTCAGAAGTTCTTCAAGCTTGTGAAATGCGGTGCGGGTCCAGGTCGGCCGCCCTGGCCATGCGCCCACGCCGCCACGTTGACGGGGATCAACGCCGGCCCAACCCCTGGGACCCGTGGGGACATGGTCGGCCGAGAATCGAGCTGCAAAGAGCCCGGTGCGCCGAGATGCCTGCCACTGTCAACCCTTCGACCGAACCCTGGCACGCCACGAGCGCCGCGGCGTCGCTGCAGCGCATCGGCACCGACGCGTCGCTCGGCCTGCCGGCCGCGGAGGTGTCCAGGCGGCAGGCCCGGCATGGCCGCAACGTGCTGCCGGAGCCGCCGCCGCGGCCGCTGTGGCGCATCCTGCTGCACCAGTTCAAGAGCCCGCTGATCGCCATCCTCTTCGTTGCCGCCTTGCTGGCGGTGGTGCTGGGTCACCTGGGCGATGCGGCGGTGATCCTGGCCGTGGTGGGCGTCAACGCGGCCATCGGCAGTTTCCAGGAAGGCCGCGCCGAGCGCTCGATGGCAGCGCTGCGCCAGCTCTCGGCCTTGCGTGTCCGCGTGCGGCGTGACGGTGCCGACGTGGTGCTGGAAGCGGCCGAGCTGGTGCCGGGCGACCTGCTGCTGCTGGCCGCCGGCGACGCCGTGGCAGCCGACGCCCGCCTGCTCGAGGCGGTGCAGCTGCAGGTGGCCGAGGCCGCGCTGACCGGCGAGTCGGTGCCGGTTGCCAAGACCGTGGCCGAGGTCCCAGAGGCCACCGGGCTGGCCGACCGCCACTGCATGGTCTATTCGGGAACGCATGTCACCGGCGGCCGCGGGTGGGCGCTGGTGGTGGCCACCGGCGTGCACACCGAGGTCGGTCGCATCGCCGGCCTGACCGAACGCGCCGAAGAGCCCCGCACGCCGCTGGAGCGGCGGCTCGAAGGCTTCGGCCGTGCGTTGGTGGCGGCGGCGCTGGTGCTGTTCGTCGTCGTCGTCGCGCTCGGCTTCCTGCGCGGGCTGCCGCTGGCCGAGGTGCTGATGGTGGCCATCAGCCAGATGGTGTCGATGGTGCCTGAGGGCCTGCCGGTGGCGATGACGATCGCGCTGGCGGTGGGCATGCAGCGAATGGCCGCGCGCGGCGCCATCATCCGCCGGCTGGCGGCGGTGGAGACGCTGGGCTCGACCACCGTGATCTGCAGCGACAAGACCGGCACGCTGACCAGGAACGAGATGACCGCGGTCGCCTTGTGGCTGCCGCCGGCCGCTGACCAGGCAGCGCGCCGCATCGAGGTGAGCGGCAGCGGCTATGCGCCCGAAGGCGGCTTCAGCGAACAGGGCCGGCCGCTGCAGGCCACGCAGGACGGAGCGCTGCTGGCCCTGATGCAGGCCGCCGCGCTGTGCAACGACGCCGAGCTGGCCCGGCCCGATGGGCGCTGGTCGGTGATCGGCGACCCCACCGAAGGCGCGCTGCGGGTGCTGGCCGCCAAGGCCGGGCTGGACCTGGTGGCGCTGTCGCAGTCCTATCCGCGGCTGGCCGAGCTGCCCTTCGACTCCGACCTCAAGCTGATGGCCACGCGCCACCAACCGGCCGCGGCGGCCGGCGGCGTGCTGGTCAAGGGCGCGCCCGAGGCCGTGCTGCGGCTGTGCCACGGTGGCGCCACGGCGGTCGCCGGTCTGGGTGCCGCCCGCGAAGCCGCCGAGCAGCTGGCCAGGCAGGCGCTTCGTGTGCTGGCCTTTGCCGCCGTCGACGACGATGCGCTGGCCCCCGAGGCCGGATTCGACGCGCTGGCCGGCCGCGCGCGGCTGCTCGGCCTGGTGGGCCAGATCGACCCGCCGCGCGACGAGGCCCGTCTGGCCGTCGCCGCCTGCCGGCAGGCCGGCATCCGCGTCGTCATGGTCACCGGCGACCACAAGCTCACCGGGCTGACGATCGCCAGCGGGCTGGGCATCGCAGGCCCGGAGGACCGCGCCGTCGACGGCCCCGAGCTCGAGCGCATGGGTGAAGCCGAGCTGCGCGACGAGCTGCCGGCGATCGCCGTCTTCGCGCGCGTGCAGCCGGCGCAGAAGCTGCGCATCGTCGAGGCGCTGCAGGCGCGCGGCGAGGTGGTGGCGATGACCGGCGACGGTGTCAACGACGCCCCGGCACTGGCGCGCGCCGATGTCGGCGTGGCCATGGGCATCACCGGCACCGAGGTGGCCAAGGGGGCGGCCCGCATCGTCGTCACCGATGACAACTTTGCCACCATCGTCGGTGCCATCGAGCAGGGCCGGGTGGTCTACGCCAACCTCAAGAAGGTGATCCTGTTCCTGTTCGCCACCTCGATCGACGAGGTGCTGGTGCTGCTGGCGGCCTTGCTGGCAGGGCTGCCGCTGCCGCTGGTCGCGGTGCAGATCCTGTGGATCAACATCGTCACCGAGGGCACGGTGACGGTGAACCTGGTGATGGACCCGCCCGACGGCCACGAGATGCGCCAGCCCCCGGTGCCGCGCGACGACAGGCTGCTCGACCGGTTGCTGCTGGCGCGCGTGGCGTTGATGGCGCCGATGACGGCGGCGGCCACCTTCGGCTGGTTTGCCTGGCGGCTGTCGCAGGGCCTGCCCGTGGACCTGGTGCGCACCGAGACCTTCACGCTGCTGGCCATGTGCCAGTGGTTCAACGTGGTCAACTGCCAGTCGGCCACGGCGACCGCACTGGGCGCGCGGCTGCTGCGCAACCGCTGGCTGGCGGCGGGCCTGTCGCTGAGCGTCGCGCTGCAGACCGCGGTGCTCTACGTGCCGGCCATGAACACGCTGTTCCACACGGTGCCGCTGCCCCTGCTGTCGCTGCTGCCGCTGCTGGCCCTGGCCAGCACCGTGCTGTGGGCCGAGGAGTTGCGCAAGCTCGTCGTACGCCGCGTCCGGGCGCGGTTGCCGGTCACCGGCGGCACCTGATGACGCTGGTTCTGCCTTCGTTGTGGTTCATGCTGTGTGCGGCGGCGATCGCGGTCGCCGGCACCTTGCTCAGCCGCAGTGCAGATGCATTGGCCGAGGCCTATGGATGGGGCCGCGGTTGGGTCGGGCTGGCCCTGCTGGCCACCGTGACCTCGCTGCCCGAACTGTCATCGGGCCTGAGTGCGGTGGCCTGGATCGACGCACCGAACCTGGCGGTGGGCAACGTGCTGGGCGCCTGCGTGGTCAACCTCGCCTTCCTGGTCGTTGTGGAACTGCTGCAGGTCCGGCAGCCGCTGTATCGGCACGCCAGCCCCACGCACCTGTTGTCGGCCGGCTTCGGCGTCGTCATGCTCGGCCTGGTGAGCCTGGGCCTGGCCAGCGGAAGCGCCGTGCCCGCGTTGCGTCATCTGGGCCTGTACAGCCCGTTGCTCCTGGCGCTGTACCTGGTGGCGCTGCGCAGCGTGTTCGCGCATGAGCAAGGACAGCATGCCAGCGCCGCCGCGGTGCCGCAGGTCGCCCGTCCCGTCGGCCGCAGCTGGCGGCGCTTCACCGCCGCGGCTTTGGTGGTTCTGCTGGCCGGCAGCACCCTGCCGGCGGCGGCCGACGCGCTGGCGCAGGCGCTGGGCCTGTCGCGCAGCTTCGTGGGCACGGTGTTCATGGCGCTGGTGACCGCGCTGCCCGAGATGGCAGTGACCATGTCGGCACTGCGCCTGGGGGCGCTGGACATGGCCGTCGGCAACCTGCTGGGCAGCAACCTGTTCAACCTGGCCATCCTGGCCGTGGAAGACCTGGCCTATACCCGCGGCCCCTTGCTGGCGGCCGTGGAGGCCGTGCACATCGGCACCGCGGCCACAGCGCTGGTCATGACGGGGCTGGTGATCGTCGGGCTGGTGTTGCGCCCGCAGGGCGGGCTGCTGCAAAGGCTGAGCTGGGTGGGCGCCGGGCTGCTGGCGGCTGGCCTGATCAACGCCGCCTGGCTGGCCCTGGCCAGCAGTCCCTGAGCTGCGGTCGGGACGACCGCAGCCGGCGGCCACCCGGCAGGCCGGACGCCGCCGGCAACGGCCCGTCCGAGGTGAGGTCGAGCGCCGGCCGAACGCGGACCGTGCCGGCTCCTGACCGCCCCGGGCGCCGCCTATCCGGGTGCTTCACCGGCGCCGCCCCAGCTCGAGTGGAAGAACTCGCCGCGCGGCCGGTCGACCCGTTCGTAGGCATGGGCGCCGAAGCAGTCGCGCTGGGCCTGCAGCAGGTTGGCCGGCAGCCGGGCGCTGCGCAGGCCGTCGAAGAACGCCAGCGCGCTGGCCAAGGCCGGCACCGGCAGGCCGTGGCTGACGGCGGCGGCGACCACGCGCCGCCAGCTGCGCGTGCAGCGGGCCAGGGCCTGCGCGAAGAACGGGTCCAGCAGCAGGTTCTCGAGCGCCGGCTCACGCTCGAAGGCGCGCTTGATGTCGCCCAGGAAGGCGCTGCGGATGATGCAGCCGCCGCGCCACATCAGCGCGATGCCGCCGTAGTCCAGCGCCCAGCCCTGGTGGCGCGCCGCCGCGCGCAGCAGAAGGTAGCCCTGCGCGTAGCTGACGATCTTGGCGGCGTAGAGGGCGCGCCGTATGTCGTCGATCCAGCGCTGGCGCTGGCCGCGCAGCCGTGCCGCCGGCGCCGCGAACACGCCGGCGGCGCGCAGGCGCTCGGCCTTCATCGCCGACACGAATCGTGCGTACACGGCCTCGGCGATCAGCGTGACCGGCGTGCCCAGGTCCTGCGACGAGATCACCGTCCACTTGCCGGTGCCCTTCTGGCCGGCGGCGTCGAGCACCTTGTCGAGCAGCGGCTGGCCGTCGGCGTCACGCGTGGCCAGGATGTCGCGCGTGATCTCGATCAGGTAGCTCTCGAGCTCGCCGCCGTTCCAGTCGCGGAAGACCTCGTGCATCTGCGCCGCGTCCAGGCCCAGGCCGTCCTTCAGGAGCTGGTAGGCCTCGCAGATGAGCTGCATGTCGCCGTACTCGATGCCGTTGTGGACCATCTTCACGTAGTGGCCGGCGCCACCGCTGCCGACCCAGTCGCAGCAGGGCGTGCCGCCGTCGACCTTGGCGGCGATCGCCTGCAGCAGCGGCTTGACATGTGGCCAGGCCGCCGCGCTGCCGCCGGGCATCAGGCTGGGCCCGTGCCGTGCGCCCAGCTCGCCGCCGCTGACGCCGGTGCCGACGTAGAGCAGGCCGTGGTGCTCGACCTGCCGCGTGCGCCGCGCAGTGTCCTCGAACAGCGAGTTGCCGCCGTCGATGATGATGTCCCCGGGCTCCAGCACGTCCAGCAGCTGGGCGATGAACTCGTCCACCGCGGCGCCGGCCTTGACCATCAGCATCACGCGCCGCGGGCGCCCGAGCAGGGCCGCCATCGCGGGCAGCGTGGAGGCACCGACGATGGACCTGCCGCGGGCTTCGCCGGCCAGGAACTCGTCGACCCTGGCCTGCGTGCGGTTGAAGGCGACCACCCGGTAGCCATGGTCGCTCATGTTGAGCACCAGGTTGCGGCCCATCACGGCCAGCCCGACGACGGCGATGTCGGCCTTGGGCGTCATGCGGGCTCCGCGTCCAGACGGAAGCGCAGTCCCGCATGGGCCTGCAGGCGATCGACCAGCGGCAAGCCCATCGCCGCGCCGGCCGTCCAGACGCCGCCGGGCGTGCGCTGGCGGTCGGTTTCGAGCAGGCACAGCGCGGCCTGCACGATCATCTTCGAGGTCGACCCGTAGCCGGGGTCGCGGTCGCCGGTGACGGTGGCCGACAACCAGCGGCCGTCGGCCGTGCGGCCGGCAAAGCCCAGCTCGTAGCGCCCGCGCTCGCGCTGCCCGGCGCTCGGCCCCTCGCCCGGCCTGGGCAGCACGAAGCGGCGCGCCAGTGCGCGCGCCGGGCCGAAGCTCATCGCCAGCATCTGCAGCTGCGCGATGCGCGCCAGCCGCTTCGCGCGCACCTCGCCGGCCTTGCCGTCGCCGGTCAGGAAGCGCTCGTCGTAGATGAACTCCTTGCCCCAGGGATGGCCGCGCAGCGCATGCGTGCGGTGCACGCTCTTGGTGTTGATGGCCGCCATCACGAAGGGCGCGCTCCAGGCGCGCGCCTGATCGTCGTAGGCGGCGCCACCCAGGTCGGGCTGGCGCGGGCCGCGGAAGCCGGGCGTGAGCGCAAACGGGTCGGCCATCGCGCGGCGCACGCCGGGGTCGGTGGCGGCCGCTTCCATGGTCGCCAGCGCACTGGCCACCGTGCCGCCCGAGGCGCTGCCGCGCAGCTTTCGCACGCGGCCGCGCACCTCCACCAGGGGCTGGCCAAGACGCTGCTGCGCCATGTGCTGCAGGAAGACCACGCCGAGGTCGAAGGGGATGGAGTCGAAGCCGCAGCTGAAGACCAGCCGCGCGCCGCTCTGCGCCGCGGCGCCCTGCAGCAGCGGGATCATGCGCGCCATCCAGGCCGGCTCGCCGCACAGGTCGGCATAGTCGGTGCCGGCGGCCGCACAGGCGTGCAGCAGCGGCTCGCCATGGCGCTGGTAGGGCCCGACGGTGGTGATGACGCCGCGCGCCTGCGCCACCAGGGCCTGCAGGGCCCGGGGGTCGGCGGCATCGGCCTGCAGGCGCGGCACATGGTCGGGCACGCCGATCTCGCGCGCCACGCGCTCGAGCTTGTCGAGGTCGCGGCCGGCCATCGCCCAGCGGGTGCGCTCGCCAGCGGCCGCAAGTGCCGTCAGCACTTCGGCCACCAGGCGCCCGGTGAAGCCGGTGGCACCGAACACCACCAGGTCCAGCGGCTTGTTGTCTTTCGTCATGGAGGGGTCTGCCCGCGGGCTGCAACATGCACGTGGCACGATGACGGCATTGTCGTCGTCCATGCCGCCCCGAGCCCGAGCTGCCTTGAACCCGCCGCCGCCGACCCCTGCAAGCCTGGACAGCGCCCAGCGCCATGCGATCGACACCGTGGTGTCGCGCCGTGGTGCCCGCCGTGACCAGCTGGTGCAGGTGCTGCGCGAGGTGCAGGCCTCGACCGGCTGGCTGCCGCGGCCGGTGCTGGCCGCGGTGGCGGGCGCGCTCGGCCTGACGCCGGCCATCGTCGAGGGCGTGGCCGGGTTCTACCGTTTCTTCCACCTGAAGCCGGTCGGGCGCACGCACCTGCTGTTCAGCGACAACGTCACCGACCGCCAGCAGGGCAGCCGCGCGCTGGCAGCGCGCCTGTGCCGGCAGCTGGGCCTGCCGCCACCGCCATCGCCTGGCGAGGGCACACCGGCGATGGCCGCCGACGGCAGCGTCAGCGTCGCATTCGCATCCTGCACCGGGCTCGGCGACCAGGGCCCGGCGCTGCTGGTCAACCAGCACCAGGTGCTGACCCGGCTCGACGAGTCGCGCGTCGACGCACTGGCCGCACGGCTGCGCGCCGGCCAGCCGCCCGCCGACTGGCCGGCCGACTGGCAACGCGTCGAGCCGCAGCTGCGCCGCGCCGGGCCGCTGCTGGGTTCGGCGCCGCTGGCCGGCAAGGCCTTGCGCGCCGTGCTTGCGCGCGGAGCCGAGGCGACGCTGGCCGAGCTCGAGGCGTCCGGCCTGCGCGGTCGCGGCGGCGCCGGCTACCCGACGGCGGCCAAGTGGGCGGCGGCGCGGCGTGCGCCGCTGCAGGCGGCCAGCGCGGCCAGCCTGGCGGCGCTGGGTGGCCAGCCCGGACGGGTCGTTGTCTGCAATGCCGACGAGGGCGAACCCGGCACCTTCAAGGACCGCGTGCTGCTGGCCACGCAGGCCGACACGCTGTTCGAGGGCATGACCGTGGCCGCGCGGCTGCTGCAGGCGCGCACCGGCCTGGTCTACCTGCGCGGCGAGTACCGCTTCCTGCTCGACGAACTGCAGCAGGTGCTGGCGCGCCGGCGCGCCGCCGGGCTGCTCGGCCGCGCCATCCTGGGCGAGCAGGGCTTCGACTTCGACATCGACATCCACCTCGGCGCCGGTGCGTATGTCTGCGGCGAGGAGAGCGCGCTGATCGAGAGCCTGGAAGGCAAGCGCGGCAACCCGCGCATCCGGCCGCCGTTCCCGGTCGAGCGTGGCTACCTGGGCCAGCCGACGGTGGTCAACAACGTCGAGACCCTGTGCGCCGCAGCGCAGGTGGCCTGGCGCGGCGGCGCCTGGTGGGCCGGCATCGGCGTGCCGGGCAGCAGCGGCAGCAAGCTGCATGCGCTCAGCGGCGATGTCGACCGGCCTGGCGTCTACGAGTTCCCGTTCGGCACCCCGATCGCCGACATCGTGCAGGCCGCCGGCGCGCGCGACGTGCAGGCGGTGCAGGTCGGCGGGCCGTCGGGCCTGTGCCTGGACGCCGGCGAGCTCGACCGCCGCATCGCCTTCGACGACGTGCCCAGCGCCGGCGCGCTGATGGTGTTCGACCACTCGCGCGACATGTTCGAGGTGGCGCGCGGCTTCACGCAGTTCTTCGCCCACGAGAGCTGCGGTTTCTGCACACCCTGCCGCGTCGGCACCGAGCTGGTGCGCCGGCGCATGGACAAGCTGGCGGCCGGCCTGGGCTCGCTGTTCGACGAGGCCGAACTGCGCGAGCTGGAATCGCTGCTGCACGGCAGCACGCACTGCGGCCTGGGCGCCACCGCCACCAACCCGCTGCGTGACACCTTGCTGCGCTTCCGGCCGGCCTATGTGCGGCGACTGCAGGGGCGGGGCTTCCGCGCCGCCTTCGACCTCGACGCCGAGCTGGCCCCGGCGCGTCGCGCGACCGGCCGCGACGACCCGAAGGCCCACCTGGAGGGCTGAACGCTTGAACCGCTTGCAGATCGACGGCTGCACCGTGCCCTTCGAGCCCGGCGACACGCTGATCGCCGCCGCCACGCGCGCCGGCCACCAGATCCCGCACCTTTGCTGGCGCGCCGACCTGGGCCCGAGCGGCGCCTGCCGGCTGTGCATGGTGCGTGTCGACGGCCGGCTGGCGGCGGCCTGCACGACGCGCGCCGCTGCCGGCCAGGTGGTCGAGAACCGCAGCGCCGAGCTCGACGGCCGGCGCCGGCTGCTGGCGCAGATGCTGTTCGTCGAGGGCAACCACTTCTGCCCCGGCTGCGAGAAGAGCGGCGACTGCCGGTTGCAGACCACGGCCATCACGCTGGGCATGCATGGCCCGGGCTGGGAGGAGTTCGCGCCCCGGCGCGAGGTCGACGCCAGCCACCCCGCGCTGTGGCTGGACTTCAACCGCTGCATCCTGTGCAAGCTGTGCGTGCGCGCCAGCCATGAGGTCGACCGCAAGGACGTGTTCGCGATCAGCGGCCATGGCCTGGCGACGCGCATCGTGGTCAACTCGCCGAGCGGGCGGCTGGCCGACAGCGAGATCGCCGCCGACGACCTGGCGGCGCGCGTGTGCCCGGTGGGCGCCATCCTGCCCAAGCGGCGTGGCTTCGTGCTGCCGATAGGCCGCAGGCCGCTGGACCAGCTGCACCCTGCACCCGGACCTGACACCCCGAGGGAGGGCGGCGAATGAACGACCCCGCCGCCGTGCCGCCGCGCAAGCTGCGCCTGGCCACGGTGTCGCTGGCCGGCTGCTTCGGCTGCCACATGTCCTTGCTGGACATCGACGAGCGGCTGTTCACGCTGGTCGAGCGCGTCGAGTTCGACCGCAGCCCGCTGACCGACCTGAAGACCGTCGGCGACTGCGACATCGGCCTGGTCGAGGGCGGCCTGTGCAACGCCGAGAACGTGGAAGTGCTGCGCGAGTTCCGCGCCCGCTGCCGCGTGCTGGTGGCCGTCGGCGCCTGCGCCGTCAACGGCGGCCTGCCGGCGCAGCGCAACGCGCTGGACGTCGGCGAGCTGCTGGCCCGGGTCTACGTGCAGCGCCCCGGGCTGGCGGGCGGCAGCCGCGTGCCCCACGACCCCGAGCTGCCGCTGCCGCTGGCGCGTGTGCGGCCCCTGCACGAAGTGGTGCGCATAGACCACTTCCTGCCCGGCTGCCCGCCGGGCGCCGACGCGATCTGGGCCTTCCTGGGCACGCTGCTCGACGGCGGCCGGCCCGACCTGCCCCCCCATCTGCTGCGCTATGACTGAGCTCGAGACCGCCGCCCACCCGCAGGGCCTGCGCCGTGTCGCCATCGACCCGCTGTCGCGCGTCGAGGGCCATGGCAAGGTCACGCTGCTGCTCGACGAGCACAACCGCGTGCAGCAGGCGCGGCTGCACATCGTCGAGTTCCGTGGCTTCGAGGCCTTCATCTGCGGCCGGCCCTACTGGGAAGTGCCGGTGATGGTGCAGCGGCTGTGCGGCATCTGCCCGGTGTCGCACCACCTGGCGGCCAGCAAGGCGATCGACCATGCGCTGGGCGTGCAGGCGCCGCCGGCAGCGTTGGCACTGCGGCGGCTGATGCACCACGGCCAGATCCTGCAGTCGCATGCGCTGCACTTTTTCCACCTCAGCTCGCCCGACCTGCTGTTCGGCTTTGCCAGCGAGGTCGGGCGCCGCAACATCGTCGGCGTGGCCGCGGCGCACCCGGAAGTCGCGCGCCAGGGCGTGTTGCTGCGCAAGTTCGGCCAGCAGGTCATCGAGGCGACGGCCGGCAAGCGTGTGCACGGCACCGGCTCGGTGCCGGGTGGCGTCAACCGCCGGCCCACGCGCGAGGAGCGCGCGGCGCTGGCGGCGCAGCTGCCCCAGGTGCTGGACTGGTGCGAAGCGGCGGTGGATCTGGCGCAGCGGCTGCACGACAGCGACCCGGTGCGGCACCGGGGGTTCGCGCTGCTGCAGTCGTCGTGGATGTCGCTGGTCGACGCCGACGGCGCGATGGACCTCTACGACGGCCGCCTGCGCGTGTGCGGCGCCGACGGCGCGCCGCAGGTCCAAGGCCATGACGTCCAGGACTACGCGACGCTGATCGAGGAGGAAGTCAAGTCCTGGAGCTGGATGAAGTTCCCCTACCTGCGCGCGCTCGGGCCGGACCAGGGCTGGTACCGCGTCGGGCCGCTGGCCCGGCTGCAGGCCGTGCGGCGCATCGGCACCCCGCGCGCCGAGGCACGCCGCCAGGCCTTCGTCGCCGGCGGGCCGGTGCAGGGCTCGCTGGCCTACCACCGCGCCCGCATGATCGAGATGCTGCACGCGGCCGAGGTGATCGCGGCCCTGCTGGCCGACCCGCGGCTCGACGGCGAGGCGCTGCGCGCCGAACCCATGGCCGCCGCCCATCCCGGGCCGCGGCGCGGCGTCGGCGCGATCGAGGCCCCGCGCGGCACGCTGATCCACGACTACACGATAGGCGACGACGACCTGGTCACGCAGTGCAACCTGATCGTCAGCACCACGCACAACAACCAGGCCATGAACGAGGCGGTGCGCGCGGTGGCGCGCGAGTACTTCGACGGCCGCGAGGTCAGCGAAGGCCTGCTCAACCACATCGAGGTCGCGATCCGCGCCTACGACCCCTGCCTGAGCTGCGCCACCCATGCGCTGGGTTGCATGCCGCTCGAGGTGGGCCTGCAGGACGCGCGCGGCCACGCGCTGGGCAGCGCGTGGCGGCACGGCGACGGGCGCTTCGAAGCCATGGCGCCCATCGCGGCCATCCAGGGCATCGAGGCCGGCGTGCCCCCCGCCGCGCCGGCCGGTTGATGCCCGCCCCCTGCCTGCTCATCGGCATCGGCAACCCGGGCCGCGGGGACGATGGGCTGGGCCCTGCGTTGCTCGAACGCGTCCAGGGCATGGCCGCGCGATGCGACGGCTTGCTGGAGTGCCTGACGGTGCTGCAGCTGCAGCCCGAGCATGCGCTGGACCTCGAGGGCCGGCGTGCCGTGCTGTTCGCCGACGCCAGCACCGTGCTGCCCGCTGGCGAGGTGCAGCTGGCGGCGCTGGTGCCCGACGGACGCCCGGCCCACTGGACCAGCCATGCGCTGCGCCCCGAGGCCCTGCTGGGCCTGTGCGCGCGCGTCGGCGTGACGGCAGCGCCGGCCTGGGTGCTGGCGCTGGGTGGGGCGCGGTTCGAGCTGGGCGCCGGCATCAGCGAGCCAGCGCGACCGGCGCTGGAGCGGGCGCTGCCGCTGGTGCAGCGCTGGCTCGTCGAGCAAAGCTGGCCCGCGGACCGGCGCGCCGGGTCGACCACTGAAGCGCAATGAGCGCACGCGCAGCCATCGCGCCGGGCCTGCATCCTGCGCCCTGCAAAGGCGGCCGGGCGACGAAAGCAGCCCCTTCGAGGCGGTGCGCGACCCGCTACGCCGCTGAGGCAACCGGCGCGGCTCCCAAGCAAGTGGGGCTGCGCCCCTTTGCTTGACCCCCTCGGGGGGCTGGGCAGGGCGCAGCCCGGCCCTGGGGGCGTTCAGTACCCGACCCTGAACCCCAGCCGCAGGCTGCGCGGCAGCGCGGGATGCAGGTGGCGGTCGAGCACGCCGGCCGCCGGCTCGCCGGGCAGACGGCTCGGGTAGGCGTACTGGATGTCGTCCTGCCGGCGGTCGGCGAGGTTGAGCACCTCGAGGCTGAGTTCGGTACCGCGCGCGAGCGAGCGGGCGATGCGCAGGTTCAGCGTCGTCGACGGGCGCGAGCGCAGCAGGCCGTCGTCGCTCAGCGGCGCAGGGCCGAGATGGCGCAGGCTGAGACCGGCCGACCAGCCCTGCAGGTCTCGCAGCGCGGCGCCCAGCGAGGCCACGCGCGGCACCGCGTTGGCGATGCGTCGGCCAGCCGGGCATGCGACCAGGCCAGGTCGGCGTCCAGCAGCAGCCAGGGCCGCGGCAGCCAGCGCGCCGACAGCTCCAGGCCGTGGCGACGGCTGGCCGGGCCGGCCTCGGTGTTGCCGGCGTCGCCGACGTAGACCAGTTCGCTGGCAAAGCGCAGCGACCACAGCGCGGCCGACAGCTGCACGCCCGGGGCCGGCTCGCTGCGCGCGCCGAGCTCCCAGCCGGTCGACGGCACCAGCACGGGCACCGGCGCCAGCGCCTGGCCGCTGCGCGGGTCGGTGCGCGCCGTGGTGCCGCGTGCGTCGTTGCTGTGCAGGCCGCGGCCGGCGTTGAGGAAGAACTCGGTCGGCGCCCTGGCGCCACCCAGCAGGCCCTCGAAAGGCCCGAGCACGAGCGAGCCGCGTGGCGACCACTGGCGGCCGCGCGAACGCCCGCCGTTGTCGGGCAGGCTGATCGCCTCGACGCGTGCGTCCAGCCGGTCCAGGCGCAGGCCGCCGACGGTGCGCAGCCAGGGCGACCACTCGACCTCGGTCTGCAGCCAGGCCGCCGAGGCCGTCTGCCGCACGCGGTCCTCGCGCACGGTGGCCGTGCGCTGCCGCGCCACCGTGTCGTGCAGGCCGACGTCGATGCGGTCCTGGCGCCACTGCAGGCCGGCACTGCTGCGCGCCGGCCAGCGGCCCAGCTCGTGGCTGGCGATGCGCGACAGCTCGACGCCGGCGGCGTGGCGGCGGTCGGACTGCTCGAACTGGTCGCCGTCGTCGGGGCGCTCGAGGGCGTAGGTGAAGTTCGAGAAAAGGTCCAGCCGATAGGCCAGCCACCAGGCCGCCAGGCGGGTGCGCGAAGTGCCGTCCTGGCGCAGCGCCTCCAGCGCCAGGCTGCTGCGCGCGGTGCGGCCGCCGGCGGTCGGGTCCAGCGAGTCGAAGCGGCCCAGCCGGCCGTCGCGCAGCGCGCGCTCGGGCAGCTGGTCGGTCGAGGTCCAGCGCGCGCGGTAGTGCATCAGCGTCAGCGCGAGCTGGTCCTGCCCGCGCCCGCCGGACAGTCCGAGCACGGCGTTGTCGCGCCGCAGTCCTTCGGGCACCACCCAGGGGCCGTCGTGGTGCGCGGTCTCGGCGGCGGCCAGCCACTTCATCCCCGCTTCGCCGCCCGACGCCGCCAGCAGCCCCCGGCGATGGCCATGCGAGCCGAGCGAGACATCGGCGAACGGCGCGTCCAGTTGCCGGCGGTAGCGGATGTCGGCGCTGCCGGCCGAGGAGAAGTCGCCGCTGGCGGCGTCGTAGGGGCCCTTGCGGTAGTCGATCCGCTGCACCAGCTCCGGGATCAGGAAGTTGATGTCGGCATAACCCTGGCCGTGGCCATGTGTCGGCAGGTTGACCGGCACGCCGTCGATGCGGGTCGCGAAGTCGGTGCCATGGTCGATGTTGAAGCCGCGCAGGAAGTACTGGTTGGCCTTGCCATTGCCGGCATGCTGCGTGACCACCAGGCCGGGCACGAATTCGAGCACGTCGCCGGCACGCGACAGGGCGCGGCTGGACAGCAGGCCCGGGCCGATCACGCCGGCCGACGCGGCGTCGCTGCTGCCGACCGTGTTGTCGTAGTGGCCGGTGACTTCGACACTGCCCAGGTGGCCCGGATGGCCCAGCGCCTGCAGGGGCAGCAGGGCTAGGGCGGCGGCGATGGGGCGCCAGCGGGCGCGGGCTTGGCGTGCCGCCGTGGCGGGGGTGCAGGGTTTCATGGGGTCTCGACGTCGAACGACAGGGTGACGAAGCCGCCGATCCAGCCGCCTTCGCGCGCGGGGTCGGGGCGCAGCTCGGTTGCGCGCAGCAGCCAGGCACCGGCCAGCGGCACCGCGGACTCGACCCAGCCCTGCGCGTCGCTGCGCAGCCACAGGCCCGAGGGCGCCTGGGCCCCGACCAGCTCGACGGCGACGCCGGCCAGCGGCTGGCCCTCGCGCCGCAGCTGCGCGCGCAGCCGCTCGCCCGGGCGCTGCGGCAGCTGCGCGGGCAGCAGGTCCATGTCCATCGGCGCCGCTGACGCCGGCGGCGCGCCGCCGGCGACCTGCTCGCGACGCGCATGCTTGGTGAAGCGCTCGCGCCAGGGCAGGCCCTGCGCCTGCTGCGCCCGCCAGGCGCCGCGCACTGCGGCGCCGGCCCGCACCTCGTCGAGGTAGTGCTGCACCTGCACCTCGCTGAGCTCGACCTCCTGCGCCGCCAGCTGCGCCCAGCACGACCAGGCGCCGCGCGCATCGCCCTCGGCGGCCAGCGGCAAGGCCTCGGGCAGGTCGCGCCCGGCGCGCAAGGGCACGGGCTCGCCGGCCCCGAATCGGCAGCCGGCCTGGACCCGCGGCACGCGGCCGACCGAGGTCTGCATGAGCGGGAAGCGCTCGCCGGTGCCCAGCAGCAGCCGCACGCCGTCGGCACGCGGCGCGCCGCGCGGGGCCAGCCAGGTGTCGTGCGCGGTTGCCGGCTGCACGCAGGCCAGGCAGGCCAGGCCCAGGCAGGCCAGGGCCCCTGAGGGCCAGCGGGCGGGCTTCACGCGGTGCGCCAGCGACCGCTTCATGCCCCGAGAGGCAGCGGCACCTCGGTCTCGCTGGTCGGTGGCGTGACGCCGTCGAGCCTGAGCGGCGCTGCGCTCTCGGAAGCCGTCAGCGAGCCCACGAAGTTCGTGTAGCTGCGGCTGTCGACGGTGGCCGAAGCGGGCACCGTGTCGCTGGCCACCGGTGGCGCCGGCGGGTCGGGTTCGGGGTCGCTGCCGCAGGCGGCCAGCATCAGGGTGGCCGTCAAGGTGGTGGCCAGGGTGGAGGCCAGGGTGGAGGCCAGGGTGGAGGCCAGGGTGGCCGGTGCCGCCCCGGGCTTGCACGCGCGCGGCCTTTCGCGCAGGTCGGAGGCTGTGGTCTTCATCGCCATGCCCCACGCTCAACGGCTGCCCGGCAGCGGGTGGGCCAGGTAGGGGAAGCCGGGCAGCAGGGGCACCACGGCCTGGTCGACGGCGTCGTGCAGCTTGAAGCTGGTTGCCCCCAGCGGCACCGCCGAGGGGTTGCAGGCGGTGCCGAAGCCGAGCGCGTTGGTCGTGCCGTTGGCCATGCACAGGCCGCCCATCACGGCGACCAGCGAGATGTCGACGACGTCGTCCTTGGGCCGGCGGCCGTTGGGGAAGCCGGCGTTGTCGCTGCCGCCGGCCAGGATGTTGCCGACGATGCCCAGCCGGTTCTGCTGCGCGAAGGCCACCGGCTCGATCGCGGTGTTCAGGCGCAGCATCTCCGAAGGCGTCACCGCCTTGGGCTGGTTGACGCCCGCGATGCCGGTCAGGAAGGTCGTCACCAGGTCGTTGCGCGGGTAGTTGGTGGGCGCGGTGTTGGGCAGCGCGAGCGCGATCTCCAGCAGCTTGGGCAGGCTGGGGTGCGTCACGTAGTCGGCGAACTGGCCGTCGCCGCGTGGTGCCGAGGCGTTGAAGCGGTCCTTGTCCTTCAGGCCGATGACGACTTCGTTGACCAGCGGCATGCCCAGGCGCGAGACCTGCGTCCAGGCGCCGCCGGGCTTCTCCGCCGTCTGGTGGCCGGCGGCCGGGCTGGGGTCGAGCAGGCGTGCCTGGCGCAGGCTGGCCGTGGTCCAGCCGCCGATCACGTCGTCGCCCTGCGGCCCCGAGCGCAGGCAGTCCTTGTGCAGCTCGAGCGCCAGCGTGGTGACGTTCTTGTCGCCGATGATGTTGGGCGCGGCGTTGATCAGCGACGGATCGGTGATCACCGACACCGGTGCATTGACGAGGTCGAAGATGGTGCCCAGGTTGACCGCGAACGGGTCCTGGCGCTGGCCCACGAACACGCGGCCAGGCTGGCTGCAGCCGGGCACGTTGACGGTGTAGACATGGCGGCCGGCGTACCCGGCGTAGTCGGGCAGCGTCTTGTTGCCGATGTTGTCGACCGGCTTGGCGAAGCGCGTGCCGCCGCCCTGGCTGTGGGTCAGCGCCTGCGCCTGGCCGCTGCGGCGATCGCCGCGCACCAGGGTCACGGTGTAGGTCTCGGCGACATTGAGCGCGGCCGAGCCCGGCGACGTCACCTGGCCGGCCTGCACCAGCGGGATCGCGATGTTCTTGTCGCCCACCGGCAGCGTGATGCCGCTGCCGTTGGCGAGCTGGTTGTCGAAGCGGAACTGGAAGCTCAGGTCCTCGCGCGCATCTCCGTCGTGGTCGATGTGGATCTCGTAGAGCGCGTGGCGGTCCATCGCGAAGTAGTTCGGGCCGCCGTAGGCGTCCTGCAGCGGCTGGTAGTTGGCGATCAACGTCACGTAGCCGGCGCGGCCCGGCTCGTAGCTGCGGAACATGTAGAAGTCGGTGGCGTCGACCTTGGGCACCGTGGTGATGAAGGGGGCCTCGCGGTGGCTGCTGGCCTGCACGCCGGCGGCGGCCAGCGCCAGGGTGACGGCCAGCGGCACGTGGCGCAGGCGGGGACGGAAGCGGACGGTCATGGGGGAACTCCTTGGGGGGGTAGGCGCCGCACGGTCGGTGGCGCATGGTTCCCCTTACGGCGGCCCGGCGCTGCCTGGATGCAGTCCTGCCGTGCCTGGCCGAAGCCGGCTACAGTGCGCCGCCATGGACGTGATCGGCGCCCTGTGGCGCGTGCTGCCGGCCATCGACTGGGTGGCGCTGGGCTTCTTCTTCCTCGCCTGGGTGGGCTACCACGCGTTCGCGCGCCGGCGTTCGGTGGTGCGGCCCTCGGTGCTGGCGCTGACCAACCGCGAGCGTGTGCGCTGGATGTGGCAGGCCACGGCGCGCGACAACCGTGTGCTGGACGCGGTGGTGGTGCAGAACCTGTCGGCCAGCCCCTCGTTCTTCGCCTCGACCAGCATCCTGGTCATCGGCGGCCTGCTGGCGGTGCTGTCGACCACCGAGACGGCGACCGAGTTCGTGCGCGAGGTGCCCTTCGCGGCGCGCACCTCGGTGCTGGTGTTCGACCTCAAGGTGGTGCTGCTGCTGGCGATCTTCGTCTACGCCTTCTTCCGCTTCAGCTGGAGCATCCGCCAGTACAGCTTCGGGGCGCTGCTGGTCGGTGCCGCGCCACCGCCGGAGAGCTATGCCGACGACGCCCGGCGGCAGGCCTTTGCCGAGCGTGCCGGCCGTGTCATGGGGCTGGCGGCCGAGTGCTTCAACGACGGCCTGCGCGCCTACTACCTGGCCTTCGCCGCCACCGGCTGGTTCTTCTCGCCCTGGGCCATGCTGGCCGGCACGGTGGCGGTGATCGTGATCCTGTACCGCCGCGAGTTCCACTCCGAGCTGCTGGGTGTGCTGGCCAGTGCCGGCGACCCAGGCCCTGCGGAGCCTGAGCGCTGATGGGCCCGCAGCGCTTGCGCCGGACCCTGGGGGCCGCCAGGCTGGCCGCCAGGTCGGCCACGGTGGCGGCCACGGTGGCGGCCGCGCTGGCCTGGCTGGCCGGCTGCGCGGCGCCGCCACCGCCTGCCGACGCGCTGCCGCCGCAGCCCGAGGGTGCGACCGGCCTGCAGGCCAAGCCGGGCTGGGCGTTCCGGCGCATGGCGGTGGCGGCCGCCCACCCGCTGGCCGCCGAGGCCGGCTGGCAGGTCCTTGTGGCCGGTGGCAGTGCGCTGGATGCGGCGGTGGCGGTGCAGATGGTGCTGACCCTGGTCGAGCCGCAGTCCAGCGGCATCGGCGGCGGCGCCTTCCTGCTGCACTGGGACGGCCGGCACGTGCAGGCCTGGGACGGCCGCGAGACGGCGCCAGGCGAGGCCGACGAAGGCCTGTTCCTGCGCCCCGACGGCAAGCCCATGGCGCTGCGGGAGGCTGCGGTCGGCGGTCGCGCGGTCGGTGTGCCCGGCGTGGTGCGCATGCTCGAGCAGGCACACCGCCGGCACGGCCGGCTGCCCTGGGCGCGCCTGTTCGAGCCCGCCATCACGCTGGCCGAGCGCGGCTTTCCGGTCAGCCCTCGGCTGCATGGCCTGCTGGCCACGGACACCGCCTTGAAGGCCGACGCGCAGGCGGCGGCCTACTTCTACCGCGCCGACGGCCAGCCGCAGGCCGTCGGCCACGTGCTGCGCAACCCGGCGCTGGCGCAGGTGCTGCGGGCGATCGCGCAGCAGGGGTCGGTGGCGCTGCACCAGGGCGCGGTGGCCGCCGACATCGTGCGTCGCGTGCGCGGCCATGCCGGCAACCCGGGGCGGCTGAGTGGCGGCGACCTGGCGGCCTACCGTGCCGTCGAGCGCGAGCCGCTGTGCGCCGACTGGCTGCAGCACTGGCGCGTCTGCGGCATGCCGCCGCCGAGTTCGGGGCAGCTGGCGGTGATGCAGATCCTCGGCCTGCTCGATCGGCTGCCGGCCCGGCTGGGCCCGCTGCCGGCCCCCGCGCTGCGGGAAGGGCAGCCGACGGCCGACTGGCTGCACCGCTACGGCGAAGCGGCGCGCCTGGCCTATGCCGACCGTGCGGCCCATGTCGCCGACCCCGACTACGTGCCCGCGCCCGCGGGCCGCTGGTCTAGCCTGCTCGATGCGCACTACCTCGACGAGCGCGCGGCGCGGGTCGGCGAGCGCAGCATGGGCACGGCGCCGGCCGGGCAGCCGGGCGGCGCGGCGCGGGCCTGGGCGCCGCAGCCGCAGCAGCCCGAGCACGGCACCAGCCACATCAGCGTGATCGACGCCGAGGGCCGCGCGCTGGCGATGACGACGTCGATCGAAGCCGTGTTCGGCGCCCGCCTGATGAGCGACGGCGGCAGCGGCCTGGCCGGCGGTTTCCTGCTCAACAGCCAGCTGACCGACTTCTCGCTGACGCCGGGCGACGCGCGCGGGCGGCCGGTGGCCAACCGCGTGCAGCCCGGCAAGCGCCCGCGCTCGAGCATGAGCCCGACGCTGGTCTTCGACCGCCGCGACGGCAGCCTGGCGATGAGCCTGGGCTCGCCGGGCGGCGCCGGCATCGTCCACTACACCGCCAAGACCCTGATCGCGACGCTGGACTGGGGCCTGGACGTGCAGCGCGCGATCGACCTGCCCAACGCCGCCAACTACAACGGGCCGATGGTGCTCGAGAAGGGCCGCTTTCCGCAGGCCACCGTGCAGGCCCTGCAGGCGCGCGGGCATGCGGTCGTCGAGACCGAGCTCACCAGCGGACTGCAGGCGCTGCAGCGCACGCCGCAAGGCGGCTTCGGCGGTGCCGACCCGCGGCGCGAGGGGGCGGTGCGGGGCGAGTGAGGACGAGGCGCGGCCACCCCCTCGGCGGCGACCTGTGACGGTGCGGCGCTGTGCCGGGCCGCGCGACGCGGCCAGCCCGGGCTGCGCGGCCAGCGCACGCATCGGCCGCCCACGGACCGAGGCCCGCGGCCGGGTGATGCCGAGAGGTCGAGACGCCAAATGGCCGAGACGCCTAGAGGCCGAGACGCCAAGACAGCGAGACGCCGGCGATGCGGGCGGTTGGGCAAGGGCAGCCCTTGGACCTGATCGTCGCATGGCCAGGGGGTCGGGGAAGGCACCGGGTACATGGGTCTTCCCGGGGGGCCATACTGGCCCCATGACGTCGCCCCGCGGACCGGTGGGCCGCCTTGGGGCGCAGGCGGGGCCCGCGACAGGCGCTGTGGCGACCCTGCCGGCCCCGACGCCAGGGCCGATCGAAGACCGAAGGAAACCTGACATGGCCATCAAGCCGCTCGAAGGGGTGCGCGTGCTCGACCTGACCAACGTGCTGGCAGGCCCGTTCGCCTGTCACCAGCTGGCGCACATGGGCGCCGACGTCATCAAGGTCGAGTCCCGCGGCAGCGGTGACCTGGCGCGCCAGCTCGGTGCCGACAGCGCGCTCAACAAGGCCGGCATGGGTGTGTCCTTCCTGGCCCAGAACGCAGGCAAGCGATCGATCACGCTGGACCTCAAGTCCGCCAGGGGCAAGGAGGTCTTCCGCCGGCTGGTGCGCGGCGCCCAGGTGGTGGTGGAGAACTTCCGCCCCGGCGTGATGGACCGGCTGGGCCTCGGCCACGCGGCGCTGTTCGAGGAGAACCCGCGCCTGGTCTACTGCGCGATCTCCGGCTTCGGCCAGGACGGGCCGCTGCGCGACCTGCCGGCCTACGACCAGATCATCCAGGGCATGTCGGGGATGATGAGCATCACCGGCGCGCCGCAGACCGCGCCCTGCCGCGTGGGCTACCCGGTGGCCGACACGATAGGGGGCATGACCGCGGCCTTCGCGGTGGCGGCGGCGCTGGCCGACCACCGGCGGGCCGCCGGCGTGTTCATCGATGTCTCCATGCTCGAGGCGGCGCTGGCGACCATGGGCTGGGCGGTCTCCAACCACCTGATCGCCGGCCAGGAGCCCCGGCCGCTGGGCAACGACAACGTCACCGCCAGCCCCTCGGGCACCTTTCGCACGGGCGACGGGCTGCTCAACATCGCGGCCAACAAGCAGGAGCAGTTCGAGGCCCTGTGCCAGGTGCTGGGCCACCCCGAGTGGGTGCAGGACCCGCGTTTCGCCGACCGCCACGCGCGGCTGCAGCATCGCCAGGCGCTGCGCGAGTCGATCGAGCAGGCGATGGGCGGCGCCGCTGCCGACCACTGGTGGCAGGCGCTGAACGCCGCGGGGGTGCCCGCCGGACCGGTGTACACGGTGCCGCAGGCGCTGTCGCATCCGCAGGTCGCCGGTCGCGGCATGCTGGCCCGCTTCGAGGACGTGCCCGGCGTCGGCCGCCCCATCCGCGTCGTGCGCACCGGCTTCAAGCTCGACGGCCAGGCGCCCTCGGTCGCCACGCCGCCGCCGCGGCTGGGGGAACACACGGCCGCGATCCTCGCCGAACTGGGCTACGGCCCGCACGAGGTCGACGCCCTGGCCCGGGAGAACGTGACATGAGCGCGCCGGGCCGCTCCCAAGCGCTCATACCGGAGCCCCATGGGGGCGAAGGTACTCCAGTGAGCGCGCCGGGCCGCCCCCAAGCGCTCATACCGGAGCCCCTCGGGGGCGAAGGTACTCCAGAGAGCGGCCCCATGAACGACGCGCAGCTCGGCGACTGGTGGCGCACGGCCATCGTCGACATGCAGCCCGGAAGCATCCGCTACCGCGGTTATGCGGTCCAGGAGCTGATCGGCCGTGTCGGCTTCGTGCAGATGATCTGGCTGATGACGCGCGGCGAGCTGCCCACCCCGGGCCAGAGCCGCTTGCTCGACGCGGCGCTGATGTCGGCGGTGGACCATGGCCCGCAGGCTCCGAGCATCGCGATCGCACGCATGGCCGCCACCTGCGGCGTCGGCCTGAACAACGCCATCGCGTCGGCGGTCAACGTGCTCGGGGACGTGCACGGCGGCGCCGGCGAGCAGGCGGTCGAGATGCTGCAGTCCGTCGCCGCCCGCGTCGACGCCGGCCAGGTGATGCTCGATGCGGTGCGTGCCGGGCTGGACGAGGCGATCGCCCGCCACGGCAGGTTCGTGGCCGGCTTCGGTCACCGCTTCCACCCGGTCGACCCGCGTGCGCCGCGTCTGCTCGAGCTGGCCGACGAAGCGGCCCAGGCCGGCGAGGTCAGTGGCCGTTTCGCCGCCATCGCCCGCGCGGTCGAGGACGAGCTGGCGGCGCGCAAGGCAGGGCGGCGAATTCCGATGAACATCGACGGCGCGACCGCGGTGATCTACGCCGAGCTCGGCTTTCCGGCGCCGCTGGCGCGCGGCCTGTTCTGCCTGTCGCGCTCGGTGGGCATCCTGGCCCATGCGTGGGAACAGTCGAGGCAGGGCGGGCGCAACAAGGGGCCCATGCCGCGTGAAGTCCTGTGGACCTACGACGGCCCGCCGCAGCGCCCGCTTCCGCCGGCCCGCTCATGAGCCCGCCCGGCCGCCCGAAGGGCTCATACCGGAGTGCGCAGCACGAAGGTACTCCAATGAGCCCGCCCGGCCGCCCGAAGGGCTCATACCGGAGTGCGCAGCACGAAGGTATTCCAATGAGCCCGCCCGCCCGGCCGCCCGAACGGCAGCGTGTGCACCATGCCACCATGGGGCATGGTGTGGCATGACCCGGCATGACCCGGCATGAGGGGGCAGCGATGCGGCGACGGCATGTGTGCGGCGGCCTGGCCAGCGGCTGGGCCCTGGGGTCGGTTGCGCGTGCGGCGGCGCCGGTGAGCTCGCTGTCGGTGCCAGACGCCGTCTACGCCGAGTCGGATCGCCGGCACGCGCGCGAGCTGATCGCCCGCGCTGCGTCTGGCAGCGCCGCCTGGCGGCTCATGCGCGAGCTGTGCACCGGGGTCGGTGCGCGGCCCGCCGGGTCGCCGGCCGATGCCCGCGCGCGCGCCTGGGCGCTGCAACAGCTGTCGTCGCTGGGGCTCGAGCAGGTGCATGCACAGATGCTGCCGCTGCGCATCTGGCAGCGGGTGTCCGAGTCGGCCGTGCTGCTCGGGCCCGAGCCGCGGCCCCTGGTCGTCTCGGCGCTGGGCAACAGCGTCGGCACGCCCGCCGCCGGCCTCGAGGCCGAGCTGGTCGGCTACCCCGACCTGGCGAGCCTGGTGGCCGACCACAGCGAGCGCGCGCGCGGGCGCATCGTCTTCATCGACCAGAAGACCGAGCGGACGCGTGACGGCCGCGGCTACGGCGCGGCGGTCGGGGCGCGCGTCAACGGCGCGGTCGAGGCGGCCCGGCGTGGCGCGCTGGGGCTGGCGATCCGGTCCATCGGCACCAGCCAGGTGCCGGTCGCGCACACCGGCGCCATGCGCGTCGACCTGTCGGTGCCACGCATTCCGGCGCTCGCCGTCTCGGTGTCCGACGCCGAGCACATCGCGGCGCTCCTGGGCTCGCCGCAGGCGCCGCCGCTGCGTTTGCAGATGAAGCTCCAGACGCGCAGCGGCGTCGACGCCGAGACCGCCAACGTGGTCGCCGAATGGCGCGGCACCGACCTGGCGCACGAGGTGGTGCTGATCGGCGCCCACCTGGACAGCTGGGATGTCGGCGAAGGGGCGCAGGACGACGGCGCCGGCGTGGCCATCGTTGCCGCCGCGGCAGGGCTGATCGCCGCCGCCGGCGAGCGTGCGCGGCGCACCATCCGTGTCGTGCTGTTCGGCAACGAGGAGAACGGCTTCGACGGCGCACAGGCCTATGCCTCACGCTACGGCCACGTGACGCACCAGCTGGTCGCCGAGAGCGATTTCGGCGCCGGCCGCATCGGCGCCCTGGCGGTGCGGGTGCAGGCCGCCGCGCTGCCGGCGGCGCGCGAGATCGGCGCGCTGCTCGCACCCCTGGGGGTGGACATTCCGGCCGAAGGCTTCGACAAGGCGCAGCCAGGGCCCGACGCAGCCCTGTTGATGCGCCGGCGGCGCTGGCCGGCGGCGGCCTTGTACCAGGACGGCAGCCGCTACTTCGATGTGCACCACACGGCCCACGACACCTGGGCCGAGTGGGCGCGGCAGGGCACGGCGGCCGACCTGGACACGCAGGTCGCGGCCTGGGCCGTGCTTGCCTGGCTGGCGGCACAGGCGCCCGTGGCCTTCGGGCCGCTGGAGCCCTGAGCGCCCCGCTCAGTGCCGGCGGCCTGGCCGACCGCCCAGCGCCAGCGCGGTGCCGATCAGCACCAGCGCGCCGGCGCCCACCATCGGCCAGGTCAGGGTCTCGCCGAGGACCAGCGCCCCGGTGGTCAGCGCGACCACCGGGTTCAGGTAGGTGACCGACATCGCCTTGACCGGGCCGACGCGCGCGATCAGCCTGAAGAAGACGACGAAGCCGAAGGCCGAGCTGGCCACACCCAGGAAAACGGTCTCCAGCCAGGGCCGCAGGCCGGGCGGCTCGGCGGGCCACTGGGCGACGGCCAGCGGCGCCACGCACAGCGACGCCAGGCCCAGGCTGCCGGCGCTCAGCACCATCGGGTCCAGCTCGTGCAGCCTGTGCCGCGTGTAGTGCGAACCCAGAGCCCAGATGGCCGACACCAGGACCATGGCCGCGATGGCCAGCAGGCCGTCCTCGCCGCGCGTCTGTGCCGTGCCGCCGGTCAGCAGTGCGACGCCGACGAAGCCGACGAGCAACCCGGCCGCGCGCCAGCGGTCGAGCGGCTGCCGCAGCACGAAGTGCGCCAGGAGCGCGGAAAACAGGGGCGCGGTCGCATTGAGAACCGCCAGCAGGCCGGCGCTCAGGTGCAGGGCCGACCAGCCCAGCAGCAGGAAGGGCAGGGCGGTGAAGGCGGTGGCCTGCAGCAGCAGGCGCCGCGGCTGCACCCACAGCCCACCCAGCTGGCCGCGCCAGGCCAGCAGCGGCAGCAGGACCGCGGCCGCGATGCCCATCCGCAGGGCGATGAGCGGCGCCGGTCCGAAGGCCGGCACGGCGGCGCGCGTGAACAGGTAGGCAGCACCCCAGAGCAGGCTCAGCAGCAGGAGGTCGCACAGGTCGCGGGCGCGCATGACGGCAGCATAGGGCCTGGACCCGGCAGCGCCGGAGGCTGCCGTCCGGCGTGCGGACCGACCCGCGGGGCCCGGCAAGGGCCAGGTCGGTCCGGCGGCCGGCCTGGCGCTACGGGCCCAGGTCCTGCACGGTCACCGTGCGCGGCTTGCCCTTCTCGACGACCAGCGTGTTGATCAGGCGCACGGGTGTGCTGCCCACGTTGGTGAGCTGGTGGGGCACGCCGGGCGCCGTGTTGGCATAGGCTTCGCCGGCGGCGACCCGGCGCGGCTCGTGGCCCCTGACGCGCAACTCGATCGTGCCGTCGATGACGCTGCCGTAACAATCGCCCGGGTGCGTGTGGGGAGGCGACGAGGCCCCGGGCTCGAGGGTGACGCTGATCAGCACCAGCTCCTTCTGGTCGATGCCGCTGATGGGGCTTGCCAGGATGGGCCTGGACGCGAAGCCGGGTGTCGGCGGCAAGGCCGATGCCGGGGCTTGGGCGTGGACGGGCAGGGCCAGGCAGCCGGCGATCGTGACGGCGGCAGGGTAGAGGCGCATCGGTGACTCCGTGGTTGACATGCCCCTGCAGTCTGGCCTCCCGTCGAGCGATCCACATGCGAAAGATCAGTTTCGATCCCAGGCAGGTGCGTACAGGTCGTGCGCAAGGCCTCCACCCCCGCCCCAGGTCTGGACGCCGCCGCCGGCCGAACCCTGGCGATCGGGTGGCGCGGGGTCGATCCGCGGGTCGGCGCCCGCCCGGATGTGACCTCGCTCGGCTAGACGCAGCCTGCAGGGTCCCGGCAACCCGTCGCTGTCGCCTGCGCACAACGGCGAAATTTCTGCTGCGTCGGCGCGCTGTCACACGCTTAGGGTCGCGCACTGCCAACGTGCGACCGGCCTGGCCGGCGCGTCGACCCTGCGCCTTGCTCCGATGATCGTCGCCACCCGCTTCCGCGATCTTCCTGCGCGTTCCCAGACGGCCGCCAGCCAGGCCTTCAGGCGCGGCTTCGCGGCGCGCTGGCGCAGGCGTTCATCCGCGGCCACTGCGCCGAGCCGATCACGCGGGCGAGCATCGCCGTGGCGGCCGGCGCCCCTTCGCGCCGGACCCTGCAACGGGTCCTGCGCCGGCACTGCGGGGCGATGGGCCGCGGCTTGTGCCGCGCTGGCCGATCGGTCCCGGTGTGTTCGTCATTCATGTTCGTCATTGCTGGAGACCCCGCGCATGAGAAGGAATCGATGGCAGCGGCCTGTGCTGTTCATGCTGGCGGTGCTGGCGCAGCGGTCGGCGGCGGGCGCCGAAGGCCGCTGGGAGGGTCTGGCCCAGCTGCCTGGCCAGGGGGTGCCGGTGGTGATCGACCTGGCCCGCAGCGGCCCCGGCTGGACGGGCAGCGCGACGCTGCCCGGGCGCGGCGTCGCCCTGGCGCCACTGCGCACACTCGAGGTCGGTGCCGACGGCCGCGTGCGCGCCTCCCTGGCCCCCGGCGGGGGCAGCGCGCCGGGTGCCGACGTGGTGGTGACCCTGCAGCGCAGCGCCGACGGCCGCGCGCTCGACGGCCAGTGGCAGCAGGGCGGCCATTCGGCGCCGCTTCGCCTGTCGCGCAGCGGCCCGGCGCAGCAGGGGCAGCCGCAGCCCGAGGTGCCGCTGGCGGCGGCCCTGACGGGCACCTGGCGTGGCCGCTACGACATCGGCCTGGGCCCGCGGGAGGTCACGCTGCGCATCACGCCGGGCTCGGCCGCGATGACCATCGTCGGGCGACGCACCTACGAGCTGGTCTTCGACGAACGTCGCCAGGTCGGTGGCCTGGCGACGCTGCATGCACGCGAGCCCGACATCACGGTCGAGTTGCCCTGGGCGTCGGCCGCCAGCGGCCAGATCGACGCCAGCTGGTTGCAGGGGCCGTTCGGGTCGCCCCTGAAGCTCGAGAAGGAGGGCCGGCCATGAGACGCCGACCGACCGCCGCCGCGGACAACCCTGCGCTGTGCCATGCCAACGTCCTTGGACAGCCGGAAGGTGCTCCAGTGAGCGCCGACCCGGGTGGACGGGCGCGCGCCGCCCGGCTCGCCGAGGTGGCGCGACGCCTGCGTGCGCTCGGCGGGTGGTGCCTGTGGGCCGGCCTCGCCGCCTGGGCAGCGTCGGCGCAGGCGGTCTCGATGTTTCGCGGCGACGCCACGCACCGGGGGCAGATGGCGGCCGACGCGCAGTTGCCGAGCATGGTCAAGGGCGTCAAGTGGAGCTTTGCCACCGGCGACCGGATCATGTCGTCGCCGGTCTGGCATGCGGGGGCCGTCTTCTTCGGCAGCGACGACGGCCATGTCTATTCGCTCGACGCCGACAGCGGCCGCCTGCGCTGGTCCTGGCGCACGGGCGGTCCGGTGCCGTCGACGCCTGCGGTGCACGAAGGCCGGCTCTACGTGACCAGCTACGACGGCCGCCTGCACGCGCTGGACGCGGCCAGCGGGGCGCCGCTGTGGACTTTTGCGACCGAGGGTGAGCGGCGCTTCGAGGCGCGCGGCCTGCATGGCGCGCAGCCCCGCCGGCAGACCCTGGCCGACCCTTTCGACGTCTTCCTGTCCAGCCCCGTGGTGGCGCAGGGGCTGGTGGTGTTCGGCAGCGGTGACGGCCATGTCTATGCGCTGGACGCGGCCAGCGGCGCGCTGCGCTGGAAGCACCGCACCGGCGATGTGGTGCATGCCTCGCCGGCGGTGGCCGAGGGCCGGGTCTATGTCGGCTCCTGGGACGGGCGCTTCTACGCGCTGGACCTGGCCAGCGGCGAGCAGCGCTGGGTGGTGCAGACCGGGCTGGACCCGCTGATGCACAACCAGCAGGGCTTCCAGTCCTCGCCCGCAGTGGCCGACGGCGTGGTCTATGTCGGCTGCCGTGATTCGCACCTCTATGCCTTCGACGCGCGCACCGGCGCCGAACGCTGGCGCTTCCCGACCGGCGCCAGCTGGGTCGTCAGCTCGCCAGCGGTGGTGCAGGGCCGCGTCATCTTCGGCACCTCGGACTCGAGCCTGCTGCACATCGTCGATGCCGCCACCGGCAAGCCGCTGGCGCAGGTCGACGCGCGCAGCTACCTGTTCTCGTCGCCCAGCGTGGTCGGCGAGCAGTTCGTGATCGGCGTGCTCAACGGCAGCCTGCAGGCGCATGACCTGGCCACCGGCGCCGAGCGCTGGCGCTGGCAGACCGGGGCGGCACAGCGCAACGCCGGCTGGGCCCTGACCGCCGAAGGCCGGCTGAACTCGCCGTGGATCTACAGCTCCAGCTGGCGCGAGTCCATGGCCCTGGGCTTTGCCCGCCAGACCGCCATCGGCGCCATCTTCTCGACGCCACTGGTGGTCGGCCGCGTGGTCTACGTCGGCAGCAGCGACGGTCGCCTGTACGCGATCGAGTGAGCGGGCGGGCGGGCCGGCGCGCCGCGGGCCGGGCCGTTCAGGGCCGCGCGGTGGCCGTGCCCGGCTCGCCCTGCGGCGGCGTACGACCGTAGGTCAGGCGCGACCACAGCGCTTCCAGCGGGCCGCGCTCGTGCCGCGACAGCCACCAAAGGCTGGCAGGCACCTGCAGCAGGAAGAACAGCGCCAGCGACAGCGCCAGGCCCGCCGCCGGCCCCACCTGGGCCCACAGCCCGAAGCCCCAGTGGTAGAACAGCGTGGTGCACAGGGCGGTCTGCATCAGGTAGTTGGTCAGCGGCATGCGGCCCGCCAGTGCGAAGGGCCTGAACCAGGGGCGCCAGGCCGGCCGCTGCGCCAGCTGCACGATGGCCAGCACGTAGAACACCATCACCATCGGCCGCGACAGGTGGTAGCACAGCCCGCCAAGTGTCTTGATCAGCGACGGCCCGGGCAGGCGGTTGGCTTCGAAGATCAGCTGTGCGGTGGCCGACAGGCCGAGGCCCAGCACCAGCGTGAGCCAGGTCAGGCGGCGGATCTGCGGCATCAGCTCCGGGATGCGCCGCGCCCACTGCCGGCGCCCGGCCAGCACGCCCAGCAGCATGGTCAGCGTCAGGGACACATACCAGCCGAAGCTGCCCCACAGCGCGTACAGGTCGGTGTAATCGAAGGCCGTGAGGCGGAAGTTCTCGTAGGCGGTGTCCACGAAGCTGCCGCCCCCGAAGGCGGCGTCGCCGCTGCGGGCGAAGGCCTTGGCGATGGCCACGCGGCTGGCGACGAGCTCCTTGCTCACGAAGGCCAGGCGCAGCAGGCTGGCCAGCAACGGGTAGACCAGGCAGGCCGCCATCAGCGCCAGCAGGCCACGGTCGCTGACGCGGCGCAGCCCGAACAGCAGCACGATGCCCAGCAGCGCGTAGATGTGCAGCACGTCGCCGGACCAGAAGACGCAGGCGTGAACGAGTCCGATCGCGAACAGCACCAGCAGCCGGCGCAGGTACAGGCGGTCTGCGTTCAGCGGGTCACGGGCCTGCATGCGGGCGAACTGGATGGTGAAGCCCAGGCCGAACAGCACGCTGAACAGGCTGTTGAACTTGCCGGAGAACAGCGCGTCGCGCACCAGCTCGGCCTGCTGGTCGAGCGGCGACGGCCAGTAGTGCGAGCCGTCGGCCTCGTGCCCGCCGCTGTAGCTGAAGCCTGGCATGTTCATGATCAGGATGCCCAGCAGCGCAAAACCGCGCAGGATGTCCAGGACCGCAATGCGGTCCGATACCGGCAGCGAGGCCGACTCAGCGGTCTTGGTCATCGGTCGTCCCTCCGGGAAGGGGCCGATCATGCGTGCAAAAGGGTCCGACGCAAAGGACCACGGGTCCCGCGCGGGTGGCGGGCGCACTCAGCGGCCGGCGCTGCCGGGCCCTGTCGTCCACAAGGCCTGTTCACGCTCCGCGTCCAGCCCTATGCCTTCGACCACCGGCGCCGCGTGCAAGGCCCAGGCCGCGGTGTCGCGCACGGTGTCCGCCAGCGGTCGAAAGCGCAGGCCGCTGGCCAGCGCGCGGCCGATGTCGACCTGGTGCAGGGCACGCTGGCGGCCCGGCAGCCACAGCGGCAGCTCGGTCCAGGGGCGGATGCCGGCGGCCAGCAAGGTGGCGTCGTCGACCCAGCGCAGGCGGGCGGCCGGGTTCAGCGCCTGCCGGGCGGTGTGCAGCAGCTGGCCCATGGTCGTCGCGGGCATGGGGCCGGTGGCGTTGAAGGTGCCGACGGCGCGCCGCCCGGCCATCTGCAGCATCCAGCCGGCGAGGTCGCGCGCGTCGATGAACTGCACGGCGTCGTCGGGCCGCCCGGGTGCCAGCAGCTCGCCGCCGCGCTGCACACGCTGCAGCCACCAGGTGAAGCGGCCGCTGGGGTCGTGCGGGCCGACGATCAGCCCCGGCCGCACGACCAGCGTGCGGCCGGCAAAACCCGCCTGCGCCGCCTGCTCGCACGCCGCCTTCAGCGGGCCGTAGGTGTCGCCGGTCACCTCCTCGACCGTGGGCGCCGCCGGCGCGGGCGTGGGTGCCGTCTCGTCGATGCCGGGCGTGTCGATCTCGCCATAGACGCTGATCGTCGACACCAGCGTGTAGTGGCCGACGCGGCCGGCCAGCACGCGTGCGGCGCTGCTCACCTGACGCGGGAAGTAGGCACTGGTGTCGATGACGGCGTCCCAGGTCGGGCCGCCGGGCCCGCCGAGCAGGCGCTCGAGCTCGCTCGTGCGGTCGCCGATCCGATGATCGGCCTGCGGGAACAGGTTCTCGCGCTGGCGGCCGCGGTGCACCAGCGTCACCGCGTCACCACGCGCCAGGGCCATCCCGGCGAGGTGGCGGCCGAGAAACCGCGTGCCGCCCAGGATCAGCCAGCGCATGGCCGCGGCCCCCGCCCGCCCGGGTCCAGGTCCGTTCTGTCTCGTCTGCCTGCCATCGACCCCCCCGAGGAACACCGCAGCCCGGCGCTGGTGCGGCAAGGCATCATGTCATCGAATCACCCCGCAGACCGCAGGCGAGTCGATGCCACGGTGCCGGGGCCGCCGGCCGACGGCAGGCGGCCGCGGTCCCCGGCCGTCGGCGCACGCCGCCCCCGCCATGTTCCAACCGGACGAACCACCATGAACCCGAGCCCGCTGACCCGTCGCCGCCACCTCCAATGCTGGACTGCGGCCGCGCTTGCCGCCGGGCTGGGCGCAGCCTCGCGCGATGCCTCGGCCTTGTCCGAAGCCGACGCTGCGGCGGGCATCCGTGCCGCGCTGGAACGCGGCGCGCTGGCGGCGGTGGGCCTGCTCGGCCGCGACAACGGGTTTCTCGGCAACGAAAAGGTGCGCATCCCGCTGCCCGAGCAGCTGCAGGAGCTGGCCAAGGTGATGAAGGCCTTCGGGCAGCAAAGGCGCGTCGACGAACTCGTCACCGCGATGAACCGCGCCGCCGAGCAGGCGGTGCCTGCCGGCCGGGCGCTGCTGGTCGATGCGGTGCGCCACATCGGCGTCAGCGACGCGTTGCGCATCGTGCGTGGCGGCAGCACCTCGGTGACCGACTTCTTCGTCACCCGCACGCGCGAGCCGCTCGCCGGCAAGTTCCTGCCCATCGTCAGCGCGGCGACGAAGAAGGTGAAGCTCGCCGAGCGCTACCACGCGTTGGCGGCCAAGGCGGCCGGCTTCGGCCTGCTCCGCCAGGAGGACGTGCGGCTCGAGCCCTACGTGACCGGCAAGGCCCTGGACGGGCTGTACTTCATGATCGCCGAAGAGGAAAGGAAGATCCGCGCCGACCCCTTGCGCACCGGCAGCAGGATCCTGCAAGCGGTGTTCGGGCGCTGAGCGCCGCCGGGTCCGGCCCCCATCGGATTCCGGGTTTCGAAACCCTGGGTTCCGGATTGTTGCCAAGAATGCGCGGGCGCCGCTAGCATGCGGGCAGGGTCCGGGCCCACTGCCCCCGTGCCCCCCCTGCCCCCCCCTGCCCCCCAGCCCCCCCATTCCCTGTTGAACGGAGCACGACCATGACCTCTGCGATGCACGCCCTCCGGCGCGGCCTGCTGGCCCTGGCGGCCGGTTTGCCCTTGCTGGTGCTGGCGCAGGCCGGGGGCTACCCCGACCGGCCGGTGAAGTTCGTCGTGCCCTACCCGCCGGGCGGTGGCACCGACGTCATCGCACGCATCGTGCAGCCGCGGCTGTCGCAGGTGCTCGCACAGCAGATCGTGATCGAGAACCGCGGCGGTGCAGGCGGGTCGGTGGGCACCGAGGTGGTGGCCAAGTCTGCGCCCGACGGCTACACGGTGCTGTTCACGCTCAGCTCGCACACCATCAACCCGGCCATCTTCGCGAAGCTCAACTACGACACCGCGCGCGACTTCGAGCCGGTCGGCCTGGTGGCCTCGCTGCCGCAGATCCTGGTCGCACACCCCGGCTTTGCAGCCAGTACGCTGGCCGAGATGACGGCGATGGCCAAGGCCAGCCCGGGCCTGGCCTACGCGTCGGTGGGCAATGGGTCGCCCGGCCACCTGGCCGGCGAGATGCAGGCCTTGCGCACCGGGGTGAAGCTGACGCACATCCCCTACAAGGGCGGTGGCCCCGCGGTCACCGACGTGATGGGTGGGCAGGTGCCGACCCTGTGGGTGTCGATCCCGGCGGCGGCGTCGCATGTCAAGGCCGGCAAGCTGAAGGCGCTGGCGGTCTCGACGCTCAAGCGCAGTGCGGCCTTCCCCCAGGTGCCGACCATGCAGGAGTCGGGCGTCGCCGACTTCGAGGTCGACAGCTGGTACGCGATGTTCGTGCCCGCGCGCACGCCGCGGCCGGTGGTCGAGCGCCTGAACAAGGCGCTCAACGAGGTCCTGGCCGAGCCCGAGATCAAGGAAAAGCTGCTCGCCCAGGGCGCCGAGGCGGTCGGCGGCACGCCGGAAAGGCTCGGCCAGGCGGTGGCGGCGGAACTGCCCAAGTGGGCCCGGCTGGCCAGGGACGCCAACATCAAGGCGGACTGAACCCATCCCCCACACGGCCGGCGGTCGCCGCAGGAGTCTCCCGATGGACGAGGTGAACGCGCTGGTCGAGCAGGCGCGGGCCGCGCAGGCGGTGGCCAACGGCTATGACCAGGCGCGCGCCGACGAGCTGGTCGCCGCCGCCGGCTGGGCGATCATGGAGCCCTCGCGCAACCAGGCGCTGGCAGAGCTGGCGGTGGCCGACTCCGGCATCGGCAACGTGGCCGACAAGGTGCGCAAGAACCACCGCAAGACGCTCGGGCTGCTGCGCGACCTGCAAGGCGCGCGCTCGGTCGGCGTGATCGCCGAGGACCCGGCGCGCGGCCTGGTCGAGATCGCGCGGCCGGTGGGCGTGGTGTGCGCGGTGACACCGTCGACCAACCCGGCGGCGACGCCGGCCAACAAGATCATCAACGCGCTCAAGGGCCGCAACGCGGTGGTCGTGGCGCCTTCGCCCAAGGGCTGGCGCACGGCGATGCAGCTGGTCGCCCATGTGCACGAGCAGTTCGACCGCATCGGCGCGCCGCGCGAGCTGGTGCAGGTGCTGCCGGCGCCGGTGAGCAAGGCCGCCACGCTGGCCCTGATGCAGGCCTGCGACCTGGTCGTGGCCACCGGCTCGCAGGCCAACGTGAAGGCGGCCTACAGCTGCGGCACGCCGGCCTTCGGCGTCGGCGCCGGCAACGTCGCCAGCGTCGTCGACGACAGCGCCGACATCGGCCCGGCGGCCGACCGCATCGTGCTGTCCAAGACCTTCGACCACGCCACCAGCTGTTCGTCGGAGAACAGCCTGGTGGCTGTCGGTGCGGCCTACGACGCCATGGTGGCGGCCCTGCAGCAGCGCGGCGCCGTGCTGCTGGATGCGTCGCAGAAGGCCAGGCTGCAGGCGGCGATGTTCCCCGACGGCAAGCTCTCGGGGCTGGCCACCGGGCAGGCGGCCGCGGTGGTGGCCGAGCGCGCCGGGCTGGCCGAGCTGGCCGCGCGGGCGCCGAACATGCTGCTGGTCGAGGAAACCGGCTTCGGCGCCGGGCACCCTTTCAGCGGCGAGAAACTGTGCCCGGTGCTTGCGCTGTACCGCGCGCGCGACTTCGCCGATGCCAAGCGCATCGTCTGCAGCCTGTACCGCTGGCAGGGTGCCGGGCACTCGGTGGGCCTGCATACACGGCGGCCCGGGCAGGCCCTCGAGCTGGGCCTGGAGCTGCCGGTGTCGCGCGTGATCGTCGACCAGGCGCACTGCATCGCCACCGGCGGCAGCTTCGACAACGGCCTGCCCTTTTCGCTGAGCATGGGCTGCGGCACCTGGGGCGGCAACAGCTTCAGCGACAACCTGAACTACCGCCACTACCTGAACATCACGCGCATCTCGCGCCCCATCCCCGAGCGCGTGCCGACCGAGGAACAGATCTTCGGCGCCTACTTCGCCAGGTTCGGGCGCGCATGAGCCCGACCGCGAGCGCCGTGCGGGCGCTGGTGCAGCGCGCTGCCGCCGCCACGCCGCAAGCGGTCTACGCCCTGGCCACCGAGAGCGGCGAGCAGATCGACTTTGCCGGGCTGCAGCGGGGCTGCCGGCGCGTCGCTGCGGCGCTGGCATCGCACGGCGTCCGGCCCGGCGACACGGTTGCGCTGGTGCTGCCCAACGGCCTGGGCACGCTGCAGTGGCTGCTGGGCGCGATGCACGCCGGCATCTGCGTGATCCCCGTCAACCTGCTGTCCACGCCCGAGGCCATGCGCCATGTCGTCGAGCATGGTGATGCCCGGCTGGTGCTGGCCGCGCCCGAGTGGGTGGCCCCGCTGCGCGGTCTGCTGCCTGCAGTGCCGGTGGTCGAGGTGGACCCCGGCGCCCGGGCCCTGCCCGACACGGAGCTCGACACGCCGGCTCCCGACCCGCAGTCCATGGCGCTGCTGATGTACACCTCGGGCACCACCGGCCGGCCCAAGGGCGTGATGCTGACGCAGGCCAACCTGGCCGCCAACGCGGCGGCGATCGCCGCCGAACATGCCCTCACACCGGCCGACCGCGTGCTGGGCGTGCTGCCGCTGTACCACATCAACGCCTTCGCGGTGACCATGCTGGCACCGCTGGCCAGCGGTGGCAGCGTCGCGATGGCGCCCCGGTTCAGCGTGCAGCGCTTCTGGGCGCAGGCACGCGACTGCGGCTGCACCTGGATCAACGTCGTGCCGACCATCATCGCCTTCCTGCTCGAGGCGCCGGCGCCACCAGGCGACGCCCTCGCCGCGCTGCGCCTGTGCCGCAGCGCCAGCGCGGCCTTGCCGCCCGAGCATCACCGCGCCTTCGAAGCCCGCTTCGGGCTCGGCATCATCGAGACCATGGGCCTGACCGAGACCGCGGCACCGAGTTTCTCGAACCCGCTCGAGCCGTCGCGGCGCAAGCTCGGCTCGGTCGGCCGCGCCAGCGGCGGCGAGGCGCGTGTGGTCGACGCCGCGCTGGCCCCGCTGCCCGACGGTTGCACGGGCGAGATCACGATCCGCGGTCCGCATGTGATGAAGGGCTACTACAAGAACGCCGACGCGACGGCGGCCGCCTTCACGCCCGACGGCTGGCTGCGCACCGGTGACCTCGGGCACCGCGACGCCGACGGCTTCTTCTTCGTCACCGGCCGCATCAAGGAGCTGATCATCAAGGGCGGCGAGAACATCGCGCCGCGCGAGATCGACGAAGCCCTGCTGCAGCACCCGGCGGTGCTCGACGCCGCGGCGGTGGGCGTCCCCGACCCGCACTACGGCCAGGAGATCCTGGCCTGCGTGGTCCTGCGCGAAGGCGCGACGGCCGACGAAGCGGCCCTGCGCGCCCACTGCGAAGGCCTGCTGGGCCGCTACAAGACGCCGCGCCGCTTCCGCTTCGTGGCCGAACTGCCGCGCGGCCCTTCGGGCAAGGTGCAGCGCCTGAAGCTGGCCGGGCAGACCTGAGCCGGTGTTCCGGGTCCCGCGCAGCGCCCGCTTCCTGCCCTAGAGTCCGTGGGGCATCGATCGAATCCTGGAGGCGGCCATGCGTCGTGTGCTCGGTGGGGTCCTGGGTGGGGTGCTGCTGCTGGGCGTGCTCGCCGTCGCGGTCATCGTCTGGCGGTTTTCCCGCTATGCGCCCGCCGACCCGCCGGTGGCTGCGGACGCCGGCGCGCTGGCCTGGTTCATCGACGACTACGCGGCCGCGCGCCGGGACTTCCTGGCCCGCGGCGACGCGCTGGCGGCGCGTTTCGCGGGCGTCGAGCGCTTCGAGATCCCGGTGGCCAGCGCGTCGGGCCTGCAGGGGCTGGCGGTCGACGGCCTGTACGTGCCGGCGCAGCGCGAGCGCAAGCGGCTGCTGGTGCTGTCGGCGGGCGTGCACGGCGTCGAGGGGCCGGCCGGCAGCGCGGTGATGCGCATGTTCATGAGCGAGCTGATGGGCCCCGAAGCGTTGGCCGACACCGGCATGCTGCTGCTGCACGCGCTCAACCCCTACGGCTTCGCGGCCGGGCGGCGCTTCACCGAGAACAACGTCGACCTGAACCGCAATGCGTCCAGCAGCCCGGCGCTGTACCGCACCGTCAACGCCGGCTACCCGATGGTCGACGACGTGATCAACCCGCAAGGCCCGGCCGATGCGGGCTCCTGGGCCAACCGCCTGTTCCCCGTGCGCGCCGTCGCGCTGATCGCCCGGCATGGCATGCGTACCCTGCGCCAGGCGGTTCTGCAGGGCCAGTACCAGGTGCCCAAGGGCATCTACTACGGCGGCAGCGCGCTCGAGCCGCAGCTGGCGGCGCTGGCGCCGCGGCTGCAGGCCTTCCTGCAGGCCTACCCCTTGTCGATGTCTGTCGACCTGCACACCGGCTACGGCGCACGCGGCACGCTGCACCTGTTCTTCGACCCGCCCCGCGACCCGCGCGTGCGCGAGCGCCTGGAGTCGGTGTTTGCCGGCTCGCACATCGACTGGGGATCGGGCGCGGACTTCTACACCGTCACCGGCGACTTCGTGGGCTGGGTGGGCTCGCTGCGCACCAGCGGCCTGCACCTGCCGGCGGTGTTCGAGTACGGCACCATGGACAGCCAGACGACGCTGGGCTCGATCAAGTCGCTGCACGTGACCCTGCTCGAGAACCAGGGCGCCCACCACGGCCATGCGATCCCGGCCGACCGCGAGAAGATCCGCCGCGACTACCAGGAGATGTTCAACCCGTCGTCCGCGGCCTGGCGCACCAAGGTGATCCAGGACAGCCGCGCCATGCTGCGCACGGTGATGAGCCGGCTGCCGGGCGTGGCGGCGCCCTGAGGCTCAGCGCCGCGGCCCGCCGGAGCCGGTGGCCCACCGCATGCCCACCGCATGCCCACCGCTCGCCCGCCACTCGCCCGCGCCCGCCGTCAGTAGAAGCCGTCGCGGCGCCGGTAGCGCTCGGCGCGCTCGCTGTCGTAGCGCTCGGCGTCGAAGGACTCGCCCTGGATGGCACGGTGCACCTGGCCGCCGGTGGGCATGTCGGCGGGGTCGACGAAGCGCCCCGCGTCCCACAGCTGCGAACGCAGGAACGCCTTCGAGCACTGTGTGTAGGCCTCCTCCACGTGCACCAGGATGCCCAGCCTGGGCGGCTTTCCTTCGACGGCGCAGGGCGCCAGCAAGGCGGCATCGACGCTGATCGTTGCACGACCGTTGACCCGCAGGGTGTCGGTGACGCCGGGCACCATGAACAGCAGGCCGATGTGCGGGTTGGCGAGGAGGTTGCGCAGCGAGTCCGCGATGCGGTTGCCGGGCCGCTCCGGCAGCAGCAAGGTGCGCTCGTCGAGGATGCGCACGAAGCCCGCTGGGTCGCCGCGCGGGCTGAGGTCGCAGCGGCCGGCGGCGTCGCTGGTGGCCACGCAGACGAAGGGCGAGCGCTCGATGAACAGGCGCGTCGCGGCGTTCAGCCGCGGGCTGATCTTGGCGGTCGTCAGCTCGCTGGGGTGGCCGATGAGGGCACGCAGCTCGTCCTCGCGGGTGAGGGTGTGCGCAACGGGGCTGTGGGCGGGCTCGGCGGCCATGGTCGTTCCGGGAGGGGCGTGGTCGAAGGGGCCGATTGTGCGGGCCGGGCCGGAGGCCTCAGGCCGCAGGGCCGGCCCGCATGATCGACCGCTTCACGGCCGCCGCCCGCACGCAGGCGCTCGCGCCGGTCAGGGCAGGGCAGGGCAGGGTGCAGGCTTGCTTCGCTGACCCCGACGACCCGGCGGCCGGGCAACTCCTGCGCGTCAGGCCGCACGCCGCCCCGGGGCCAGTGCGCTGGTGCCGGGCAGGGGTGTCGCCAGCAGGTCGGCTGCCGCGGTGGGGCAGCACCCAGGCGCGGCCTTAATGTCCGGTTAAGCGCCCCTGGCCAGCATGGCGCCCTTCTCAGGAGCCCCGATGCTGGCCATGTCCTCCCCGCCGCCCGCGGCGACCGCCCCGCTGCAGTCCTACGCCCCCGGCACCCCCGGCCGGGCCGAGGTGGAGCGATTCGTCGCCGGCATCTTCCGCGAGCGTTTCGGCGCCGACCTGCACGCCTTCGCGCCCCTGCTGGTGGCCCGGCGCGACGCCGCCGGCACGCTCGTGGCCGCGGCCGGCACCCGTGCGGCCAGCGGCGGCGCGCTGTTTCTCGAGCGCTACCTCGAGCGCCCGGTGCACGACCTGCTGGCGGTACCCCGCGGGCGCATCGTCGAGGTCGGCCACCTGGCGGCGGCGCGCGCGGGCGAGGGCCGCAAGCTGATCCTGCAGCTCGCGCCGCAGCTGGCCGGGCGCGGCTTCCAGTGGGTGGTGGGCACGCTGACCGAGGAACTGCGCAGCCTGTTCCTGCGGCTGGGCATCGCGCCCTTGGTGCTCGGCGTTGCCGATCCGGCACTGCTGGGCGGCGAGGCTGCGCGCTGGGGCCGCTACTACGACCACCGTCCGCTGGTGCTGGCCGGCGCCCTCGAGCCCGCACTGCAGGTGCTGGCGCGACGCGGGGTGCCGGCATGAGGCTGCCGGCCGGCGCGCGTGTCATGGCCACGCTGCTGGACAACGGGCCGGCCTTCGTCGCGCTCGACGAGGCGGCCGCGGCCCAGGGCGTCGTGCACGTGCCACTGCCGCTGTTCTTCACGCCGTCGCAGCGCCTGCACGCGCTGCAGGCCGCCGGCGTGGACACGCTGGTCACGCCGCAGGGCGTGCAGCGACCTGCCTGCGCGCCGGTGCCGCTGCCGCCGGGCACGTCCAGGATCACCTTCACCTCCGGCACCACCGGCCAGCCCAAGGGCGTGTGCCTGGGCGCAGCGGCGATCGACGCGGTGGCCGCCGGCCTGGGCGAGGCCCTGGCGCCGCTGGGCCTGTCGCGCCACCTGAACGCCCTGCCGTTCGCGGTGCTGCTCGAGAACATCGCCGGGCTGCTGGCGCCGCGCCGGCAAGGCATGGACGTGATCTCGCTGCCGCTGGCGGAGGTCGGCCTGGCCGGGTCGTCGAGCTTCGACCCGGCGCGGCTGGACGCCGCGGTGCGCGCGCATGGCGCCGACAGCCTGATCCTGCTGCCGCAGATGCTGCGCGCCTGGGTCGGCTGGCTGGCGCAGACCGGCCAGCGTGCGCCGGCCTCGCTGAAGCTGGTGGCCGTGGGCGGCGCCGCCGTCGGCGCGCCGCTGCTGCAGGCGGCGCAGGCGCTGGGCCTGCCGGCGATGGAAGGCTACGGCCTGTCGGAGGGTGCGTCGGTGCAGACGCTGAACCTGCCGGGCGCCTGCCGCCCCGGCAGCGTGGGCCGGGTGCTGCCGCACGCCCGGCTGCGCCGGGCCGATGACGGCGAGCTGCTGGTCGCCGGCAGCCTGTTCAGCGGTTATCTCGGCGACCCGAGCCCGGTGCCCGAGTGGTGGCCCAGCGGCGACCTGGGCGACATCGATGGCGACGGTTACGTGCACCTGTCGGGCCGCAAGAAGCACCTGCTGATCACCGCCTACGGCCGCAACGTGAGCCCGGAGTGGGTAGAGACCACGCTGCGCTCGCACCCGGCCGTGCTGCAGGCCGTGGTCTTCGGCGACGGCCAGCCGGCGCTCAGCGCGGTGCTGTGGCCGACGCGCCCCGGCGCCGACCTGCAGGCCGCGGTGGACGCGGCCAACGCCGCGCTGCCCGACTACGCCCGCATCGCGCGCTGGACCGCCGGCCGCGCCGCCTTCGACCCCCGCACCGGCCTGGCCACCGCCAATGGCCGCCCGCAACGCGGCGCCATCCAGGCGCTGCATGCCGATCGACTCCAGACCGCCTGACCCGATGACTGCATTCCACGCCAGCCTGCTCGAACAGACCGCCGAGGCCCGCCGCACACTGCTCGCCACGCCCATCATCCAGGGCGCGCTGCAGCACGGCGAGGTCTCGCTGCCGAGCTACGTCGCCTTCCTCGGCGAAGCCTTCCACCACGTGCGGCACACGGTGCCGCTGCTGCAGTCCATGAAGGCCGCGCTGCCGCCGCACCATGCCTGGCTGGCGCCGGCGCTGGACGAGTACATCGAGGAGGAGGCCGGCCACGACGAGTGGATCCTGGACGACATCGCGGCTTGCGGCGGCGACGCCGGGGCCGTGCGCCGCGGCCGGCCCGGCCATGCCACCGAGGTCATGGTGGCCTATGCCTACGACATCATCGCCCGCGGCAACCCGCTGGGCTTCTTCGGCATGGTCCACGTCCTGGAGGGCACCAGCGTCGCGCTGGCCCTGCGGGCGGCCGACGCCATCCAGAAGCCGCTGGCATTGCCCGACTCGGCCTTCAGCTACCTGCGCAGCCACGGCACGCTGGACCAGGCGCACACCGCGACGTTCGCGCAGCTGATGGACCGCATCGCCGACCCGGCCGACCAGGCCGCGATCGTGCACGCGGCGCGCGCCTTCTTCCGGCTGTACGGCGACGTGTTCCGCGGCCTGCCGCGGCCGCGGCGCGAGGACCATGCCGCGGAGGCCGCATGAAGGCCGCCGATGCCCGTGTCCTGCTGACCGGCGCCAGCGGCGGCATCGGCCGCGCGATGGCGGTCGAGCTGCAGCGCGCCGGCGCCGCCGTGATGGGCGTGGGCCGCGGCGCGGGCAGGACGGGCATGCCCTGGGTGCGCGCCGACCTGACCACGCCCGAAGGCATCGCCGCGGTGCGCCAGGCCGCTGCCGACTGGCAGCCCAATGTCGTCGTGCAGGCCGCCGGCCTGCCGGGCTTCGGGGCGCTGGGCACTGTGGCGCCGGCGCACATCGCTGCCGTGCTGCAGGCCAACCTGCTGGCCCCCATCCTGCTGACCCAGGCCCTGCTGCCCTCGCTGATGACGCTGCCGCGGGCCCAGCTCGTCTTCGTGGGATCGGCGCTGGGTCGCATCGGCCTGCCGGGCTTCAGCCTCTACGGCGCCAGCAAGGCCGGCCTGCACGGCTTTGCCGAGGCACTGCGGCGCGAGCTCGCCGGCGGGCCGGTGCGGGTGCAGATCCTGGGCCCGCGCAGCACGCACACCGCCTTCAACGGCGACGCCGTCGAGGCCTACAACCGCGCCACGGGCACCGCGATGGACAGGCCCGAGACCGTGGCCGCCGCGCTGCGCGCCCTGATCGAGAGCGAAGCCGCCGAGCGCTTCGTCGGCTTTCCCGAGCGCCTCGCCGTGCGCCTGAACGGCGTGCTGGGCGCGGGGCTGGACGGCAGCTTCGCCCGCCACCGCCGCCACCTGAGCGTCCACCAAGGAGTGACCCCGTGAAGCCACTGTTCAGCCTGTTCGCCCTGCTGCCCGCGCTGGCGGCCGCCGCGCCGTTCGACGACGCCGTCGCCGAGCTGCAGCGCGACTGGGAGGTCATCCGCTACCAGACGCCGGCCGCCGAGCGCGAGAAGCGCTTCGAGGCGCTGGCCGGCAAGGCCCGCCAGGTCAGCGCCACCTTCGCCGGCCGCAGCGAGCCGCTGGTCTGGGAGGGCATCATCGTCAGCTCCTGGGCGGGCGAGAAGGGCGGCCTGGGCGCACTGGGCCTGGTCAAGCAGGCCAAGGGTCTGTACGAGCAGGCGATACAGATCGACGCCATGGCGCTCGACGGCTCGGCCTACAACAGCCTGGGCGTGCTGTACTACAAGGTGCCGGGCTGGCCGATCGGCTTCGGCGACAAGGACAAGGCGCGCGAGCTGCTGCTGAAGGCGCTGGCGATCAACCCGCAGGGCGTGGACTCCAACTTCTTCTACGGCGAGTACCTGGTCGAGACCCGGCAGCCCGAGCAGGCCGTGGCCTACCTGGAGCGTGCCCTGCAGGCGCCAGCGCGGCCAGGGCGCCATGTGGCCGACACCGGCCGGCGCGAGGAGGTGCGCGCGCTGCTGGCGAAGATCAAGCCGAACTGATGGTCGCGACCACGCCCCGGCCGTCGGCGCCGGCGCCGTGGTGCAGCAGCAGACCGTGCAGCGCGGCGATGCGCCGCGCGATCGAGATGCCGAGCCCGCTGCCGCTTTCGGCCTGGCCGTCGGTGCGATGGAAGCGCTCGCCCAGGTGGGCCAGCGTCTCGGCCGTCAGCGGCGGGCCGTCGTTGTGCACCGACAGCCCGGCAGGCGAAAAGCGCAGCACCACCGTGCTGCCCTCGGGCGCATAGCGGGCGGCGTTGTCCAGCAGGTTTCGCAGCAGCACGGCCAGCAGGCCGGCATCGCCCCGCAGCGCGAAGGCCGCGGGCTCGCCCTCCACCGCCAGTTCGATGCGGCGCCGGTCGGCCAGCGCCAGCAGGTCGCCCAGCACCTGCGCCACCAGCGGCGGCCAGGCCACGGGCTGCGGGTGGGGCAGGCGGTCGGTGGCCTCCAGGCGCGACAGCGCGAGCATCTGCGTGACCAGCCGGTCCATGCGGTCAAGGCCGCGGCCCAGGCGCGCCTCGGCCTCGAGCCTGGCGCTGTCGTCGGGCGCAGCGCGCAGCAAGTCCCACTGCGCGCGCAGCACCGCCAGCGGCGTTCGCAGCTCGTGCGCCGCATCGGCGGTGAAGCGGCGCTCGCGCGCCAGCGTGGACTCGATGCGCGCGAACAGCCCGTTCATCGCCGCCAGCATGGGCTGCAGCTCGGTCGGTGCATGGCCCGCCGGCACCGGCTGCAGGTCGTCGGCGCTGCGCGCCTGCAGCTCGGCGGTCAGCGCGCGCACCGGCGCCATCGCGCGCCGCACCGCCCAGGCCATGGCCGCCAGCAGCAGGGGCAGCACCGCCAGCCACGGCAGCATCTGGCTGCCCAGCAGGTTCCACACCAGCTCCTCGCGCTCGTGCACGCTCTGGCCGGCCGCCACCAGCCATTCGCCGCGCGGCGACTGCAGGTAGTACACGCGCCACGGGTCGCCGGCGACGGCCAGCTCGACGAAGCCGGCGGCATCGGCGCGGCGCGGCAGCTGCGCGCCCTCGCGGTCCACCAGCAGCAGCCGGCCCTGGGCGTCCCAGACGGCGATCGCCAGGTCGCGCAGGTCGGCCTCGCCGCTGGTTCCCCTGGTCGTGTCCAGCGGCGGCAGCAGCTCGCCCGGCGCCTGCAGCCCGGTCAGTGTGGACTGCACCTGGCGCGCCAGGCGGATGATCTCGGTGTCGAACAGCTCGTCGATCTCGTGCCGCGCGCGGTCCACCGATGCCAGCGCGGCAAGGCCCCAGACCACCGGGGCGCTGATCAGCAGGAACAGCAGCAGGCGGCGTTGCAGGCTCAAGGCCGTGGCTCCTCGCCTTCGGCCGCACCCAGCGCGTAGCCCACGCCGCGCACCGTGCGCACCACGCCGTGGTGGATCTTGCGGCGCAAATTGTGCACATGCACCTCCAGCGCGTTGCTCTCCGGCTCGCCGCCGCTCCAGTCGTAGAGCTTTTCCTGCAGCTGCGCCTTGGACAGCACGCGCTGCGGCTGCAGCATCAGCACCTCCAGCAGCGCGAGCTCGCGACCGGTGAGCTCCACGCGCCGGCCGCGCCAGTGCACGGCCTTGGCCGAAGGGTCGTAGGCCAGCGCGCCGTGGCGCCATACCGGCTGCGCGCGCCCGCCGGCGCGGCGCAGCAGCGCGCGCAGGCGGGCCGCGATCTCGTCGGTGGCGATGGGTTTGACCAGGTAGTCGTCGGCGCCATCGTCCAGCCCGGCGATGCGGTGTTCGGTGCCGTCGCGCGCGGTCAGCACCAGCACCGGCAAGCCGATGCCACGGCCGCGCCAGCGGCGCAGCCACTCCCGCCCGTCGACCCCGGGCAGGCCCAGGTCCAGCAGCATCGCGTCGAAGGGCGCGCCGCCCAGTGCCGCATCGGCGGTGGCGCCGTCGCGGAACCAGTCCACCGCGTGGCCCTGGGCGCGCAGCGCGGCCGCCAGGGCCTCGCCAAGCTGCGGGTCGTCTTCGACGATGAGCAGGCGCATGGGGCCTTCAGCCGAACGGGGTCATGCCCGCGCGCACCGGCAGGCGCGGCCAGGCACTCGACCGGGAGCCGGGAAAGACGCGGTCGGCCAATGCCGCCGCCGGACAGCTCGCACTCGACTTCCTCACGGCCCCCATCGTACTCACGCCTGCCCCTGGCCAGGACCCGACTTCCACAAGGCCCGATCGCGCACCCGCTCCACCTGCAGTCCCGCCGCGCCCGCCTCATGCCGGTGCTGCTGGCGCGCGACGAACGAAACGCCCTTGCAGGTGTCGCTCTCGCCAAGGGTCTTCTTGTCCACGGCGCGTCCTGTTGCCCGGTACGTCGGACCCGTCCGGCCCCGGGACCGGATCCTGCCGGCACCCGCCCGCGAGGACGTCCGCTCGACAAGGCCTGGGCGAGGCGGTCCCCCGGCTTGCGGGCCGCCGCTGCCGCGCGCCTATGATGCCCGGCCATGACGCGTCGACGCCTGGTGCTGCAGTCCCTGCCGGGTCTGGCCTGCGGCCTGGCCCGGGCCGGGCAAGGCGGCGGGCCGGCGCCCAAGGTGCTGCGCCTGGCCAGCGAGAGCGAGACCGGCTTCGACCCGGCGCGTGTGGGCGACGTGCGCTCGCTGCGCATCACCTCGCACATCTTCGAGACCCTGCTCGAGTTCGACCCGCTGGCGCGGCCGGTCAAGCTGCGGCCTCGCACAACGCTGGCGATGCCGGAAGCGAGCGATGACTTCCGCACCTGGACCGTGCGCCTGCAGCCGGGCATCCTGTTCACCGACGACCCCGCCTTCGGTGGCCGGCCGCGCGAGCTGACGGCGGCCGACTACGCCTACAGCCTGCGGCGCCTGGCCGACCCGGCGATCCGCAGCCCGGGCTGGAGCACGGCCGAGCAGATCGGCATCCGCGGCCTGGCGGCACGGCGTCGGGAGTCGCTGGAGCGGCGGCAGGCCTTCGACCATGAGCGCCCGCTCGAAGGCCTGCAGGTGCTGGACCGCTACACGCTGCAGTTCCGGCTCGACGCCGGCCGGCCGCGCTTTGCGCAGTGGCTGGCCAGCGCCGCCACCGCCGCCGTGGCGCGAGAGGTCATCGAGGCACATGGCGAGCTCAGCATGCAGCACCCGGTGGGCACCGGGCCGTTCCGGCTGGCCGAATGGCGCCGCGCCTCGCGCATCGTGCTCGAGCGCAACCCGATGTACCGCGAGCGCCGCTACCACGCCGAGCCGGCGGCCGACGACGCCGAGGGCCAGGCCATCCTGGCGCGGCTGCAGGGGCGCCGCCTGCCGATGATCGACCGCGTGGAGGTCTCCATCATCGAGGAGAAGCAGCCGACCTGGCTGGCCTTTCTGAACGGCGAGTCCGACTGGGTCGAGCTGCCCGATGGCTTCGTCGCCGTCGCCATGCCCGGCGGCCGGCTGGCGCCGCACCTGGCACGCCGCGGCATCCGCGCCGAGCGCGTGGTCATGCCGAGCACCTACTACACGATGTTCGGCATGACGCACCCGGTGGTCGGTGGCTACACGCCCGAGCGCGTGGCGCTGCGGCGCGCGATCGGCCTGGCGATCGACGTCGAGCGCGAGATCACGCAGCTGCGGCAGGGCGCGGCGGTGGCCGCGCAATCACCGGTGGCGCTGCACCTGAGTGGCTACGACGCCCGCTGGCGCAGCGAGATGAGCGAGTACAACCCGCCCAAGGCCCGTGCCCTGCTGGACCTGTACGGCTGGCGCGACCGCGACGGCGACGGCTGGCGCGAGGCGCCCGACGGCCAGCCGCTGGTGCTGGAGGTGGCCACGCAGCCCAGCCAGGAGATGCGCCACTTCGACGACCTGATGCGGCGCGACATGAATGCCGTCGGCCTGCGCACGCGCTTCCACCCGGCGGCCTGGCCCGAGCAGTACAAGGCGGCGCGCTCGGGCAAGCTGATGATGTGGTCGGTCAGCGGCCGGGCCAGCGCGCCCGACGGCATCGAGGGCCTGTTGCGCTACGAAGGCTCGGCCGCCGGCGGCGTCAACCTCTCGCGCTTCGACCTGCCGGCGATGAACGAGGCCATCGCCCGACTGCAGGCATTGCCCGACGGTGCCGAGCGCGACGCGGTGTTCGAGCTCGCCAAGCGGCTGTCCGTGGCCTGGATGCCCTACAAGCTGCGCACGCACCTGGCGATGACCGCACTGGTGCAGCCCTGGCTGGTCGGCTACCGCCGGCCGCTGTTCTGGAACCACTGGTTCGACGTCGTCGACCTCGAGCCTCACCCCGACCACCCCCTGCGCCGCGGCTGAACGCCGCGCACCCGCTGCACCACCGAGCCCATGACCCGACCTGCACCCCTGCTGGCGCCCGCACTGCGCGAAGGCGACCTCATCGGCCTGTTCAACCCTTCGGGCGCGATCTACGAGCGCTCGCCGTTCGAGCAGGCCCGGCGTGCGCTCGAGGCCCTGGGCTTGCGGGTGCGCGAGGCGCCCAATGCCCGTGCCCGCTACGGCCACATGGCCGGCACGCCACGGCAGCGCGCGGACGACATCCACGCGCTGCTGGCCGACGACGAGGTCGCCGGGCTGCTGGCCATCACCGGCGGCTCGGGCGCCAACCGCGTGCTGCCGCTGCTGGACTACGGGCTGTTCGGGCGCCATCCCAAGCTGCTCGGTGGCTACTCGGACCTGACGGCGCTGGTCAACGCGGTGCACGCGAAGACCGGTCTCGTGACCTTTCATTCGCCGCTCGGGCGCAGCGACTGGACGCCGTTCACGGCCACGCATTTCAGGGCCGTGGCGATGCAGGCCCAGCCTTGCACGCTGCCGCTGCCGGTGGCCGGGGAACCCCCGCCCGAGGCCCCGGTCGTGATGCGCGGCGGCCGCGCCAGCGGGCCGCTCATCGGTGGCAACCTGGCGGTGCTGACCTCGCTGGCCGGCACGCCCTATTGGCCGCCCCTGGACGGCGCGATCCTCTTCCTGGAGGACGTCAACGAGTACATCTACCGCGTGGACCGCATGCTGTCGACGCTGGCACTGGGCGGCCACCTCCAGCGCGTCGCCGGCATCGTGCTGGGCGGCTTCACGAACTGCAGCCCGAGCGAGGGCAGCTTCGGCACGCTGACACTGGACGAGGTGTTCGACGACTACTTCGGCGACCTCGGCGTGCCGGTGCTGCGCGGCGCGCCCTTCGGCCACATCGCGCGCAAGATGACGCTGCCGCTGGGCGTGCGCGCCGAGCTGGACGCCGATGCCGGCACGCTGAGGCTGCTGGAGGCGGCGGTGCGCTGAGGGTTTGGCCCTCGCTGCCCGCCTGCGCAGGCTAGGCGAACTGCGCCGGGTCGTAGAAGAACTGCTCCTGCACGATCAGCTCGCCTTCCCAGTGCTGGTAGGCCAGTTCCTCGAAGCGCACGGCCTTGCCGGCACCGGTGGTGTACTCGAAGACCCAGCGGATCACGACGATGTCGCCGGCGACCAGCAGCGGCCTGATGCAGGTGCAGCGCAGGCTGCGGACCGAGGCCTGCGCCGCGCGCTCGAAGTCGAGCAGCGCCGCCTTGCCCCGGCGAGGCGGGGCGCCGTTCTCCTGCATGCAGGCGTGGTCGGCGTAGTAGCGGTCGACAGCCTCGACGCCCCGGCCGGCTTCCACCAGGGCGACGAACTGTTCGAGGGTGTGCGCCGTGGGCAAGGGGCTCGCAGGGTCTAGCGCCGGATCCGGGTCGTCGCCGACGCCGTGTTGTCGGCGGGCGCCGGGTCGGGCGTGGCCGACGTGACGCTGGCGCTGTTGCTGATGGTGCCGACGCTGTCGGCGCGGGCGGTGAGCTGGATGGTCACCACTTCTCCCACGGCCAGGGCGCCGAGCGCGCAGCTCACGACGGGCGCGCCCGTGCAGTTGCCTTTGGTCGAGGTGGCGCTTTGCAGCGTGACGGCCGAAGGCAGCGTGTCGGTCACCGTGACGGCGCTGCCCTGCGCCGGGCCTGCATTGCGCACGACCAGGGTGTAGACCAGCGACTGACCTCGCCGCACGGGGTCGGGCGCGTCGGTCATGGTGATCGACAGGTCGGCCCCGCTGGCCCCCTGCACGGTCCAGGTGACGGCATGCCAGCCGTAGGGCGAACCGGTGGTCGAGGTGCCGACGATCACGCCCGCATTGTTGATGTCATAGGCGTAGGACTCGGTGCCCGTGGGCAGCACACCGAGGTCGATGTACTCGCCATTGCGCCACAGCACGGCGACGGTGGACACCGGCCAGGTGCCCGTGGTGGTGCCGACGATGTCGCCGCTGTCGTTGATGCGTGCCACCGTGCGCGGGTAGCGACCCTGCGGCACCGGCAGCACCGTCGGCACCGTCGAGCCTGCCCTCCAGACCACAGGAGTGCCACCGTTGCTGGTGCCGACGATGTCGCCATGGTTGTTGATGTCCCAGGCATAGCTGGCGTACTGGCCGGGCAGGGACTGCAGGCGTGTGAACTGGCCGTCGCGGTGGACGAAGGCCTCGATGCGGCCGCTGGTCGAGTCGGTCAGGTTGCCGACCACGTCACCGCGGTCGTTGATGCCCGCGCCCTGGGCCTCGCGTGCGCCGGGCGGCAGGCCCAGGTCGCGGAACACGAGGCCGTTCTTCCACGTCACCGCTCGCCGGTGCACCGTGGGGACAGTGAAGCGGGCCGAGCCGGCGCTCTCCCCGGAGGCATTGATGTCGTAGGCGCCGCCGGTGCAGTCGTCGAGCTGGCCCGACGCGGTGGGTGTCCACCAAACGTTGCAGGCGATCTTGCTGTTGACCACATGGCGGCCGACCGCATGCCTGTCCATGTTCCAGCTGTACGGGTTCCCGGCAATGCCTTCGAGCGTGCCCACCACGGTGCCGTCCAGCCAGATCGGGCGGATGGTCGTGCCACTTGGCGACAGGCCTTCGCCAACGACTTCGCCCGCGGCGTTGATGGCATGCGCCTTCGACCCGCCCGGCAGGGCAACGATCTGCACCGCCCAGCTGCCCTGCGGCGATACGGAGCCCCCCTGGGCCTGCAGCGACGGGCTGGCTGCGGCCGCCGCCAGACCCAGGGCCAGGAAGGCGGCGGGCGCCATGGCCCTGCCCTGCTGCCCCCAGGTTCCCTTTCCGAAACGCGATGACCGTGACCTCGCTCCGGATACCCCCATGGTGTTCATGACACGTCCTCAAGGCGCTTCGTCCTGAAGCCAGAGGCGACCATTCGCCTGCAACCCGGGCCCCTTTCAGCGCCCTCGGGGCCCAGGCCATTGTTCTGCAGCCGGCCCGACAGGGCATTGACGCCGATCATCGGCGCGGCCGTCCGGCGCCACGGTCGACGCCTGCTCGACGATCAGCCCGCGGCGGCATCGGCCTGGTCGACGATGGCATAGGTCTTGGCCATCGCCTCGAGGACCTCGAACTCGCCGCGAAAGCCCGGGGCGATGAGCAGGGCCTCGCCCGGGCCGGCCTCCTGGAAGCCGCCCTCTTCGTCGTGCACGCGGCAGCGCCCGGCGAGCACGGTGAACAGTTCGCTCTCTTGCGGACCGAACTCGATGCGCCAGCGGCCGGGCTGGCTGTGCCAGACGCCGCAGTACAGGCGCGCGCCGGGCGGCAGCGCGCGGTCGACCAGGTTCCAGGTGTCGCGCCGCGGGGCACCGACCCGGCGGCGCTCGGGACGCGGCTGGTCGCTTTCCGGCGCGCCGGGCATGCTGGCTTGCAGCTTCAGCAGCAGGGGGTTCATGGTCGGCAGCTTCGTGGTGGAGGTGATCGGGGCCCGGGCCTTCGGGTCTTCGGGTGCGCAGGTCTTCAGGCGTTCAGGTCTTCAGGCGTTCAGGTCTTGAGGACCAGCCGCGCGCCGGCCTGGGCCATGCGCGAGCAGCACAGCACGACCCGCTCGCGGCGCGCGGCGGCGCCCAGCACATGGTCGCGGTGGTCGACCTCGCCCGATGCGTCGGCGTCGTAGGGCAGGGCGCAGACGCCGCACAGGCCGTCGCTGCACTTGGTGGGCACGGCGACGCCGGCAGCCGCCAGGGCGTCGGTCGCACGCTGGCCGGCCGCCACCGCGATGCGCCGCCCGCTGCCGGCGAGCACGATCTCGAACGGCAGGTCTTCGCGCGCCGGCGCCTCCGGCACCTGGAAGTATTCGCGGTGCAGGGCCTCGTCGGGCCAGCCGGCGGCCCGCGCGGCGGCGAAGACCGCGTCCATGTAGCGCGCCGAACCGCAGCAGTACAGCTGCAGGCCCGCGGACCAGCGCGGCAGCAGCGCCGTCAGCTCGGCGCGCCGGCCCTCGCCCGACAGGTGCCAGTGCACCCGCGGCGCCCAGGGCGCGGCGCCGAGGTCGCCGGCCAGCGCCACCTGGCCGCGCTGCCGGGCGCTGACATGCAGCGCGAAAGGCGTGCCGATGGCATGCAGCCGGTGCGCCATGGCCACCAGCGGCGTCAGGCCGATGCCGCCGGCCAGCAGCAGCACTTCGCGAGCCGACTCGTCGAGCGCGAAGTGGTTTCGCGGCGGCGAGACGAAGACGCGCCGCCCGGGCCGGAAGCTGCGGTGCATCAGTGCCGAGCCGCCGCGCCCGCCGGCCGCGGGCGCCTCGCGTTGCACCGCCAGCACCCAGCGCCGGCGGTCGGCCGGGTCGCCGGCCAGGCTGTAGGGCCGCAGGTACTCGGGGGCGATCACCACGTCGACATGGGCGCCGGCCTCGAAAGGCGGCAACTCGCCACCCTCCACGGCTTCGAAGCAGTAGCGCGCGACATCGGCGTCGCTGTCCTCGCGCGCGGCCAGGCGCACCGGGAACACCGGCGGCTCGCCGGCCGGCATCGTGAAGGCCGGCACCAGGCCTTCGGTGTCGCCGCGGGCCAGCCGGGCGCGGTACTGGGCCGGGCTGGGCAGCGCCCGGTAGCGCGCCAGGCCGGCTTCGCGGTCCACCGGGTGCGCCACCGGCCATGGCGGCGGCATCACGTCGGCGGGGTAGACGGCCAGCGACTGCGACGCCGGGTCGACCTTCAGGCCGGGCTGCAGCTCGCGCCTGTGGGTGGCGCGGGCACGCACGTAGCGGCCGCTGCCGCGGTCGAGCTCGATGTCCCACCACCAGGTCTTGACCGGGTTGATGCGACCACGGCCGCGCCAGTCGTCCAGCCGCGCCAGCAGCGGCGCGGCGGCGGGCAGCGCGCTGGCGATGTGGCGCCAGGCCTGGTCGGCGAGCAAGCCTTCGGTGTTCCAGGGGCAGGTCTTCATGCAGCGCCCGCACATGCCGCCAGCGGCGTTGGTGATGCGGTAGCGCGCACATTTCTCGGCGTCGCTCTTCCAGATCTCGTAGCCGTGGTAGACCACCTTGGGTCCGGCGCTGATGGCGCCCGAGGGGCACTCGCGCGCGCACTTGCGGCAGTGTTCGCAGAAGCGCTGCAGGCCGAAGTCCACCGGCCGGTCGTGGGCCAGCGGCAGGTCGGTGCTGACGGTGCCGCTCTTCAGCCGCGGGCCCAGGAAGGGGTTGAGGATGACCTCGCCGATGCGGCTGACCTCGCCCAGGCCCGACAGCAGCAGCAGCGGCGGCTGCAGCAGGTCGCCGTCGAGCACGCTGTGCACACGCGCCGACCAACCCAGGCGGCGAATCTGCTCGCCCAGCACGCCGCCCAGCAGCGAGAAGCGCAGGTAGGCGCGCATGCTCTGCGCGACGCTGATCCAGTCGTCGCCGCTGGCGCCTTCCATGGTCTCGTGGCCCTGGTCCAGCAGCAGGTTGATGCCCTGCGTGTGATACGGCTCGATCGCCTGGCCGCCGGCGTCGTGCGAGTACCAGGCCCAGGGCGGCACCGCGCACAGGCCGACGGCGTCGACGCCCAGCCAGTACGAGCTGGCCTTGACACGGTCGGCATTGGCCTGCGGGTCGGCCGTCGACGCGGCCACCGGGCCGCGCGCCTGGCCGAACTGCAGCAGCAGCAGGGCTCCCAGCGCGCGCCTTGCGCAGGCGCCGATCGGGCTCTTCATCACGTAGTGCGCGTTCTTCGCGTCCTCCTGCACGTCGCGTCCGAGGTCACCGAACAGCGCGCGCGCAAAGAAGTCGGCGCGCTTGGGAAAACGCGGCACCCGCGCGGGGTCGATCAGCGTCGTCGGCTGCTCGCGGCGCGGCAGGGTCTCGAAGGGCCAGGCACCGTCGCGGAAGTCGCGCCGCGCGAAGGGCGGCCCTTCGCCGCGGCGTCGCGTGCCACCGATGCCCAGGCGCCATGGCCAGCCGGCATCGTCGGCTGTGGCGCCAGGCGCCAGGGGCGGGTCGGCCGCCAGCGCCAGCGTGGTGGTCACCGCCGCCAGGCCGTAGCGGCGGCCGACGAAGGGGTGGGTCAGGTCGTGGGCGACCAGGCCGGCGGCCACCGCCAGGCGTTGCAGGACCACCTCGCTGCAGCTCGCGGTGTGCGCGCGTGCCTCGAAGCCGAGCAGCCGCAGGTAGCTCGCCAGCACCACCGCCGGCAGCGCGGCCAGCAGCGCCGAGCGCTCGGCCTGCGCGCCAGTGATCCACTCCACCCCCGGCTCGCCGGGCCGCGGGTCGCGCGGGTGCTCGACCAGCAGCACCAGGGCATGGCTGTGGTGGTGCACCGGGCCATGCACGGTGCGCGCCGCCTCGGCGACGTCGGCCAGGATCATGTCCAGCCCGGCGGCGAAGCTTCGCGGCTGGCTGGCCGCCAGCTCGACGCCCAGCGCCGCTGCGGCCGGGTTGACGAGCGGCACTTCGCGCTGCGCGGCTGGCGGCAGTGCGCAGCAGGCGGCCATCGTGGCGTCGAAGTACAGCGCCGCAGCCTTCAGGTGTCGCGCGCGCTCGGCGGGGTCGTTCGGGATCTCGGCAGCCAGCGGCTGCACCGGGCCGTCGCGCACCAGGTCCAGCATGGCCGCGTAGCGCGCCATGGCGTGCACGATGGACTCGGGGTCGGGGCTCGAATAGGGCAGGCCGGGCGGGCTGGCCACGGCCTCGAGCGCCGGCGGCGCAGCCTGGCGTGGCAGCGCCTCGGCCGGGAACGGCCCCAGGTGAGGCGGACGGTGTCGGTACGAGAACAGGCGCATCGCAGGCGCGTGGCGCCGTCCTGGAAGCGGGCTGCGCCATGCCGGTGGGCAGACAGGCCGCATGATGGCACGCGGGCCGCACCAGGCCGGCCGGCGTACGGCGGGGGCCGCGACCGTGCCGCAGTCATCGGGTATGCTGGGCCGCAGTGCGCACAGGACCCACAGGAACACCACCCACGCCACGGACGGGACCCTGCCGCCGGCAGCGCGCGGGCCTGGGCATGCCCCTGGCGCAACGGGTCGCCCGGTGAGCGCTGCCGCAGGACCCGCCCTGCACGGGCATGCCGCCGATTCGCGCTACGCTTGGCTGCGGCTGGCGGCCACGCTGGCGCTGATGACCATCGGTTCGGGCGCGATGTATGTCGTCTCGGTGGTGCTGCCCACGGTGCAGGCCGAGTTCGGCGTCGCGCGTGCCGACGCCTCGCTGCCGTACACGCTGCTGATGGTCGGTTTCGGACTCGGCGGCGTGCTGATGGGCCGGCTGGCCGATCGCCATGGCGTCACCGTCGTGCTGTGGGTCGGCGCGCTGGGCCTGGGCACCGGCTTCGTGCTGGCGTCCATGAGCACGGGCATCGTCGGCTTCGCGCTTGCGCATGGCGTGCTGCTCGGGCTGCTGGGCTCGTCGGCCAGCTTCGCGCCGCTGGTGGCCGACACCTCGCTGTGGTTCGTGCGCCGGCGCGGCATCGCGGTGGCCATCTGCGCCAGTGGCAACTACCTGGCCGGGGCGCTGTGGCCGCCGATCGCCCAGGCCCTGATCGACGCCGTGGGCTGGCGCCAGACCTACTTCGGCATCGGCCTGTTCAGCGTGCTGGCCATGCCCGTGCTGGCCCTGGCGCTGCGCCCGCGGCCACCTGCCGCCGTGGCGTCGCCTGCGGCCGCGGCGCGCGGCGCGGTCCCTTCGCAACGGCCGTTCGGGCTCGGCATGAACGCCGCCCAGGCCTTGCTTTGCGTGGCCGGCGTGGCCTGCTGCGTGGCGATGTCCATGCCGCAGGTGCACATCGTCGCCTACTGCACCGACCTGGGATTCGGCGCCGCACGCGGGGCCGAGATGCTGTCGCTGATGCTGGCCTGCGGCATCGTCAGCCGGCTGCTCAGCGGGCTGATCTGCGACCGCATCGGCGGCCTGCGCACGCTGCTGCTGGGTTCGGTGCTGCAGGGGCTGGCGCTGCTGCTGTTCATCCCCTTCGACGGCCTCGTGTCGCTGTACCTGATCTCGGCGCTGTTCGGGCTGTTCCAGGGCGGCATCGTGCCCAGCTACGCGATCATCGTGCGCGAGCATTTCCCGCCCGCCGAGGCCGGCGCGCGCGTCGGCACCGTGCTGATGGCCACGCTGCTGGGCATGGCGCTGGGCGGCTGGATGTCGGGCAAGGTGTTCGACCTCACCGGCAGCTACGAAGCCGCGTTCGTCAACGGCGTGGCCTGGAACCTGGTCAACCTGGCCGTGGTGATGACGCTGCTGTGGCGCCAGCGTGGCCTGCATGCGCGCGTGGCCGTGGGCTGAAGCCGGCCGCGGCGGGCGCCTTCCGGCGGCAACAAGGAGTCGCGATGGAAGAACAACACGATGCCCTGCCGGCCTGGCAGGTCGAGCGCTGGCTCAACGGCCCCGGCCCCGCCACGCTGGACGAGCTGCGCGGCCGCTTGGTGGTGCTGCACACCTTCCAGATGCTGTGCCCGGCCTGCGTGCAGCATGCGTTGCCGCAGGCGCAGCGCCTGCACCGCATGCTGCCGCGCGAGCAGGTCGCGGTGCTGGGCCTGCACACGGTGTTCGAGCACCATGCCGTGATGGGCGCGGCGGCGCTGGAGGCCTTCGTGCACGAGTACCGGCTGACGTTTCCGATCGGCATCGACCGCGCGGCGCCGGTAGGCGAGCTGCCGCTGACCATGGCGGCCTGGGGCCTGCAGGGCACGCCCAGCCTGCTGCTGTTCGACCGCCTGGGGCGGCTGCGGCTGCAGCACTTCGGGCACCTGGAGGACCTGCCGCTCGGCCTGGCGCTGGGGCAGCTGCTGGTCGAGCCCCAGCCGCTGGCGGGCGCCACGGCGGCGCCTGCGGGTGCGCCGGTCGCCCCGCCGGCAGCCTGCGACGACCACGGCTGCGCGCGCTGAGGGCAGTGCGGCAGGGCCGCCGGCGCAGTGCCCGCCGGCAGGTCAGGGTGCGGGGCTGAAGCGCGCCGTCAGCCGCTGCAGGTGGATCTCGCTGTAGGACTCGAATCCGGAGTCCATGCCGAGATGCAGCCACAGCCGGCCGGCGCTGTCGGCTTGCGCCTGGTGCGGCGCATGCGGCCCGGGCAGGCGCTTGCTGGTGAACACGCCGGTCCGGCCGCAGTCGCTGCGGCCGTTGGCGATGTCACCCAGCACCACCCCCTGCGTGCCACCCGTGGCCTGGTTGCCGCGGTCGATGTCGACCCGCCAGCGCCCGCCGTCGAGCACGGTCTGCGGCTGGGACGGGGTGGCGCCGGCATGCACCCAGACGCTTTCGCCCGGCGCCCCGCCGACACCCACACAACCGCTGGCCGCGCGGCTGGCGAACTGCACCTCGAACTGCACCTGATAGCGCACACCCGGCACGAAACCATCGAAGCGGCGCACGATGTAGACGAACAGGTCGTCGCTGCGGTTGGTGCCCGACAGGCGAAAGCCCTGGCCGCTCAGCGGCGCAGGCAGTGCGGACGCCTCGTGCAGGGCGTCCACCGGCGCCGTCGTCGGGCCATAGTCGGCGGTGGCGCCTGTCCAGCCCGCGCTGTCGGCGCCGAAGTCGACCTCGATCAGCCGCGGCGGGGGCAGGTCGATGGAGCGGCCGTCGCCGCCACAGGCGCACAGCGTGGCCACGGCGGCAGCCCACAGCGCCCGGCAGCAATCCTTCATCGCGGCACCGAGCCCGAGAACAGCTGCAGCACGACCACGCCGCCGACGATCAGGGCGATGCCCAGCCGGGCCGGCCCGTCCATGTGCTGCTTGAACAGGAAGTGGGCGACGACGGTGATCAGCGCCACGCCCGACCCCGACCAGATGGCATAGACGATGCCCACCGGCAGCTTGTCCAGCGTCAGCGACAGCAGGTACAGCGCAGCACAGAAGCACAGGGCCATCAGGACCGCCCAGGGCCAGATCTTCCTGAAACCGTCGCTGAGCTTCATGCAGACCGTGGCGGCGACCTCCAGGACAATGGCCAGGGCAAGGATCAACCAGTCTTGCGTCATCGCCGCTCCTAGGCCGCAGTGGTGCGCGAGAAGCCGTTGAGCACGACCACCCCGGCGACGATCAGCCCGACGCCGAGCAGCCCGGCGGCGTCCAGCGGCTGGCCCAGCCACAACCAGGCGACGGCGGTGACCAGGGCCACGCCGACCCCCGACCACAGCGCGTACACGACCCCGACCGCGATGCGCTTGACGCACACCGCCAGCAGGATGAAGGCGGTCTCGTAGCAGACGATCACGACGACCGAGGGCCACAGCCTCGTGAAGCCTTCGGTGGACTTCAGCATCGTCGTCGCGATCACCTCGGCGACGATGGCCAGGACCAGCAGCGCCCAGTACAGCGGCGGCACGGAGGCAGGGGGAGGACTTGGCTCGGACATGGCGGGATTGTGGCCTCGGCCAGGCGCCGGCGACGGCGCCGTGGGGCACGGTTCGAGATGCCCTGACAGGAGAGCTGGAGTCGCACCACGCTTGCGCCCGCTTCGTCCCGCAGATCGAGGCACAGCCTCGGTCGCGATTGGACAGACTGCCCTGGTCGACGGCCTTACACATCCACTCAGGGACTTTCATGCGCAGGAACCTACCCGTCAGCGGGCGAGAACACGCCCTGGACCCCAGGCAGACGCTGGTCAGTGTGACCGACCTGCAGGGGCGCATCGTCTATTGCAACGCCGCGTTCGTTGCGGCCAGCGGCTATGCCAAGGCCGAGTTGCTGGGACAGCCGCACAACCTGGTTCGACACCCCGACATGCCCGAGGAGGCGTTTCGCGACCTGTGGGCCACCATCCAGGCCGGTCTGCCGTGGACCGGGTTGGTGAAGAACCGGCGCAAGGACGGGGACCACTATTGGGTGCGCGCCAACGCCACGCCGATGCGGCAGGGCGGCCGGGTCACCGGCTATCTGTCCGTGCGCTCGGTGCCCGGGCGGGACGACGTTGCGGCCGCTGAAGCACTGTATGCCGCACTCGGTGAGGCCCGGGCCGGCGGGGCCCGTTGGGTCCTGCGGTACGGCGCGGCCAGGCGCATCGATCCACTGGGTCGGGCGCTGGCGTTCGTCCGCCCCGGCTCCCGTGCGCGCGTGTTCGCCGTGCAGGCGTTGGCCACTTCGGCTGTGGCACTGGCGGTGCCCCTGCTCCCGCTGTGGGCCGCGCTGGCGACTGCGACTTCCGCGGCAGCGCTGGCCACGGTCGCCAGCCGGCGCTTGTTGCTGGGGTCGCTCACCGGCACGCTCGAGGATGCCAGACGGCTGGGCGCCGGCGACCTGGTGGCCGAGGTGCACACGGGCGACGAGGGTGTGGTCGGCGAGCTGCAGCAGGCGCTGATGCAGCTGGCGGTCAACCTGCGCACGGTGGTGGGCGACGTGCGTGGCGAGATCCACCGGGTCAGCGGGGCCGTGGCCGAGATCGCGGCCGGCAACGAGGACATGTCCAGCCGCACCGAGAGCCAGGCCGCCAGCCTCGAGCAGACGGCGGCTTCGATGGAGCAGATCAACACCACCGTCCGCCACAGCGCCGCCTCAGCGGCGGACGGTGCACGCATGGCCGACGACATGGCCGCGCAGGCCGGGCGCAGCCACGAGGCAGTGCGGGCCGTGGCGACGACGCTGCAGGGCATCTCGGAGTCGTCACAGCGCATGGCCGAGATCATCCACGTGATCGAGGGCGTGGCCTTCCAGACCAACATCCTGGCGCTCAACGCGGCGGTCGAGTCGGCACGGGCAGGCGAGGCCGGTCGCGGCTTTGCCGTCGTGGCCGGCGAGGTGAGGGCGCTGGCCCACCGTACGCAGGACGCGGCACGCGAGATCAAGCGCTTGATCCAGGAGTCCAACGAGCGCGTGATGGTCGGCAATGACCAAGGACGCCAGGCCAGCGAGCGCATGGGCGAGGCGGTGGTGGCCGTGCAGCGCGTGAGCACGCTGCTGTCCGGCATCGCCACCGCAACGGCCGAACAGCAAGCCGGTGTCGGCCAGGTCAACAGCGCCGTCAGCCACCTCGACGCGATGACCCAGCGCAACGCTGCCATGGTCGAGCAGATCGCCGCCGCAGCGAAGTCCCTGGACAGCCAGGTCGTCGAGGTGCTGGGGTCGATGTCGCTGTTCCGGCTGGCGTCGACCGACACCGGCTTCGCGGCTGCCGATGCGGTGGCGCTGCGCCGCGCCGCCAAGGCGGGCCATGCCGCCGCCTCGCTGCCAGGCGATGCCGCAGCGCGACCGGCGCCGGGCAGTTCGCGACCGACCACGGGCGGCGGGAGGCCGGCCGCGGCGGCACTGCGGCCGCTGGACGCAGGCCGGGAGGTCCGCCCCGTGCCGGCCGGGCAGGACGCCGAGGCCGCCTGGGAGCGCTTCTGACCGACGCCGGGCTCGGGGACCGCCGCCGTCACCAGGAGTGAGCCGGCCGGCCTTGCCGATAATCCCGGGCACTGCGGTCTTCCCGCGTCGCGCGGCGCCTCTTCATGTCCGACCTCCTCGTCCACGGCGGCACGCCCCTGCGCGGCCGCCTCGTGCCTTCGGCGAACAAGAACGCCGTGCTGCCCATCCTGTGCGCCACGCTGCTGACCCGCGAGCCGGTGCGGCTGACGGGCATTCCCGAGATCACCGACGTGAAGAAGATCCTCGAGATCTTCCGCATGCTGGGCAGCCGGGTCGAGGTCGACTTCGAGACCCGCGTGCTCGAGGTGCACCATGCCGACACGCAGTTCGACGAGCGGCTGCACCGCCTGCCCGAGGAGATGCGCAGCTCCATCATGCTGGTGCCGGGGCTGCTGGCGCGTTTCGGCGTGGCGCGAATCGAGGACGACGTCAAGGGCTGCAGCCTGGGCATGCGCGAGATCGACCCGCATGTGGAGGTCATGCAGCGTTTCGGTGCCAGCGTGGAACGCACCGAGGATGCGCTGGTGATGCGCTCGCCGCGGCCGCTCCAGGCCTCGCAGCACTGGCTGGACTACGCCTCGGTCACCACCACCGAGAACTTCGTGCTGTGCGCGGCGCTGGCGCGCGGCCGCTCGGTGATGATGAACGCGGCCAGCGAGCCCCATGTGCAGGAGTTCTGCAGCTTCATGCAGAGGCTGGGCGCCCGCATCGAAGGCGTCGGCACCTCGCGGCTGGTGGTCGACGGTGTCGAGGCGCTGGGTGGCTGCAGCTTCGGCTTTGCCGAGGACTTCCACGAGATCGTCACCTTCCTGGCGCTGGGCGCCATCACCGGCGGCGACATCGCGGTGAAGAACTCGACACCCGAGCAGTTTCCGCTGATCGACCGCACCTTCGCCAAGTTCGGCGTGCAGGTGGTGCACGAGGCCGGCTGGTCGCACGCCCGGGTCGACGGCCCGCTGAAGGTGCGTGAGCCCTTCACGCGCAACATCCTGCAGAAGGTGGAAGCCGCGCCCTGGCCCTACCTGCCGGTGGACCTGCTGCCCATCTTCGTCGCGCTGGGCGTGCGCGCCGAGGGCTCGATGATGTTCTGGAACAAGGTCTACGACGGCGCCATGGGCTGGACCGCGGAGCTGTCCAAGTTCGGCGCCCACGCGGTGATGTGCGACCCGCATCGCGTCATCACCTTCGGCGGCAAGCCGCTCGCGCCGGCCGCCGTCGACAGCCCCTACATCATCCGCGTCGCGATCGCGCTGCTGATGCTGGCGGCCAGCATTCCGGGCTGTTCGACGATACGCAATGCGGCGCCGATCCGGCGCGCCCACCCTCGCTTCGCGGAAAACATCAGCGGCCTGGGCGCGCGGGTGCAGTGGCGCGAGGAGCAGTAGCCGCCTGCTGCCGGGCGTGGCATGCTCGCGCCTGGCTCCTGCGGGAGCGGGAGAGCCGTCGATGAAGCCCAACCTGTTCGACTACAACCAGCCCGGCGTGGCGCTGCCCGAGGCCGACAGCGCGGTCATCCTGCGCGGCCTGAGCAGCGCGGAGTGGGACGTGCTGGTCGGCTTCGCCGAGCCGCTGCGCTTCGCCGCGCGTGAATGCATCCTGAAGGCCGGCGACACCGGCCGCGCGATCTACATCGTGCGCAGCGGCAAGGTGCGCGGCGAGATCACCGACGCCAGGGGCAAGCGCGCCACCGACGCCATGGGGCCGGGCACGGTGTTCGGCGAACTGGCCTTCTTCGACGGCGGTCCGCGCTCGGTGACGCTGTTCGCCGACGACGAGGTCGAGCTCTGGCGGCTGCCCTTCGCCGCCTTCGAGCGCATGGCCGCCTGGCACCCGCGCATCGCGCGCGAACTGCTGCTGGACCTCGGCCGCGTGCTGAGCCAGCGCCTGCGGCGCGCCGAGGCCCGACGCTGATGGCGCTGGCCACGGTCAGCCCGGCCGAGCTGTTCGCCAACTACACGCAGCGGCGGCAGCCCGTACCGCCGGCGCTGTGGATGCTGCTGCGCGGGCTGGTGCTGGCGCTGGCGCTGGGCGAGATCGTGCTCCTGTTCGTCGCACCCAGGCTGGGCCTGACGATCTTCTGGTCGGTCGCCGTGCCCTGCCTGCCAGCGCTGTGGGCGATCGCCCCGGGCATCTGGCGGCAGGTCTGCCCGATGGCCTTCCTGAACCAGCTGCCGCGGCTGGCCGGTCGCGAGGTCGAGCGCGCCCTGCCGCAGGGGCTGCGCTACTGGTCGTACCTGATCGGCGTCGCGCTGCTGGTCGCCATGGTGGCGCTGCGCCGGCCGCTGCTCAACGTCGAGGGCTGGGCCACCGGAGCCATGTGCGCGGCGGCGCTGGTGGCCGCATGGCTAGGCGGCCTGCTCTACAAGGGCCGCAGTGGCTGGTGCGGCACCTTCTGCCCGCTGGCGCCGGTGCAGCGCTCGCATGGCCAGGCGCCGGTGTTCGTGGTGCCCAACGGCTACTGCCCGACCTGCGTGGGGTGCCAGAAGAACTGCCTGGACTTCAACCCGCGGGCGGCGATCCACGGCGACATCGCCGACACCGACCCGCGGCACTCGGCGCAGCGACTGTGGTTCATGGCCATGCTGCCGGGGCTGATCGTCGGCTACTTCACGCTGGGCGACGTGCTCGCGCAGCAGGGCCCCTGGGTGTATTTCGCGGCGCTGGCCGCCGGCATGAGCGCCACGGCCGGCCTGTACTTCCTGCTGCGGGCGCTGTTGCCGTACAGCGCCTACCGTGTCGTCTCGCTGTTCGGTGCGGCGGCGCTGCTGCTGTACTACGCCTGGGCCGGGCCGGTGCTGGTGGGCGGCGTCACGTCGCTGCTCGGGCTGGAGGCCCCCGAGGCGCTGGTCATGGCCAGCCGCTGGATCGGCCTGCCCGTGGTCTGGGGCGTGTGGCGGGCGTCGCTGGCCGGCGAGCGGGCCTATCAGGCGCTCGAGCGTGCCGAGGCGGTGCGCATCGACGACAGCCGCCTGAAGGCGCCGGGCCGCACCACCGGTGGCCCGGCGGTGATCGAAGTGCTCGAGCGCCAGTCCGGCAAGCGTGTCGCCTCGAGCGCCGACAAGACCTTGCTCGAGGCCCTGGAGGCGGCCGGCGTGCCGATCGACTTCGGTTGCCGGTCAGGCCTGTGCGGGGCTGACGCGGTGGGCATCGTCGAAGGGCACGAACACCTCGACGAACCCGGCGCCGACGAGGCGGCGACGCTGCGCCGCCTGGGCCTGAGCGGGCGCGCCCGCCTGGCCTGCTGTGCGCGCACCTGCGGTTCAGTGGTCGTCGACCGCGACCCGCGCAGCGTGCCGCCTGTCGCCACCGCGGCCACCGCCGCGCCGCGTGTCGACCACGCGCTGGCCGCCGGGGTGCAGCGTGTGCTGGTCGTCGGCAACGGGGTGGCCGGCATGACCGCGGCGGAGGCCTTGCGTTCGCTCAGCGCCAGTGCCGAGATCACCGTGGTCGCCGAGGAGTCGCACCACTTCTACAACCGCATGGCGCTGGGACGCGTGGTCTACAACCGCAACGCCATGCAGGGCATGTTCCTGGTGCCCGATGCCTGGTATGCCGAGCAACGGGTCAACGTCTGGCTCAACACCGTGGCCATCGGCATCGACAGGCAGCGGCGGCAACTGCGGCTGGGCACCGGCGAGTCCCTGCCCTACGACCGCCTGGTGCTGGCCACCGGCGCACGCGCCGCCTCGCCCGGCGCCGGCTACGACGGCGCCGACAACGCCTTCGTGCTGCGCAGCGCGGCCGACGCGCAGGCGATCCGGGCCGCGGCGCAGCGCATCTCGGCGCGCCGCGCGGTGGTCATCGGCGGCGGCGTGCTGGGCGTCGAGGCCGCAGAGGCCCTGCACCAGCTGGGCCTGCAGGTCGGGCTGCTGCACCGCGGCGCGCGCCTGATGGACCGCCAGCTCGACGCCGAAGGCGCGCAGCGATTGCAGGGCTACCTGGAGAACAGCGGCGTCGCCGTCGTCACCGAAGCGCGCATCGCGGGCTTCGAGGGCCAGGGCCATGTCGATGCCGTGCTGCTGGAGGATGGGCGTCGCCTCGAGGCCGACCTGTTCGTCGCCTGCACCGGCGTCGTGCCCAATGCCGAGCTGGCGCGCGCCGCCGGGCTGGCGGTCGGCCGCGGCATCCGCGTCGATGCCGACGGCCGCACCGACGACGAGGCGATCTACGCCGTCGGCGATGTCGCCGAGCCGGCGACTGCGGGGCCGCTGGGCTTGTGGCCGGTGGCCGTGGAGCAGGCGCGGCGGGCCGCGACGGCAATGCTGCAGGCCAGCCCGGAGGTCATGGCCGGCGCGGCCTCGCGCATCGTGCTGCAGCTCAAGTCCGACGGCATAGACCTGCGCAGCTATGGCAACGTCGAGGCCGTTCCGGAAGGCGCCGAAGTGCTGTGCGCCGACGCCGCGGCGGTGGAGTGGTGGCGTCTGGTCGTGCTCCAGGGCCAGGTGCTGGCGGCCGTCTACGTGGGCCCGCCGGGCACCGCCAAGGCGCTGACGCGGGTGCTGCAGTCGGGCGCCTCGGTCGAGCGGGCCTTGCCGGCCCTCAGGCAGCACCAGCTCGGGTTGGCCGCCGCCTGAGGGACCGGGCTGTCCGGCGGCCGGCAGGCCGCTGCGGCCTTCCCGGCGCGCTGTCCACAGGTCTGGGGACGAGGCGGCTCAGGGGCCCTAGTTTGCAGGGTGCGGCAGCGCAGGTGCCGGCCTAGCATGAGTCGATGACTGCCGCGCTGCCTGCCCTGCCCGCGATGCTGCCCATGCCCGTCGGGCCGCGTCTGCGCGAGGCCTTGCAGTGGGCGCGCCAGCGATGGGCAGGGGTGGCGGTCGCGGCCTTCCTGCGCCTGCCGGCCGAGGACCCCGAATGCCCCGACCTTCATGACCTCGACCTCATGCTGTTCGGCCCGGTGCGCGGGTTCATCCCACAGCGCGCCTGGTCGCCTTCGGGGGTGGCGGTGGATCTGGCCTGGTACCCCGAGGGCTGGCTCGCGCAGCCCGAGCGCATCGCCGCTGCCGGCCTGGCGGCCCACCGGCTGGCCAGTTCCGCCAGGCTGTGGGGCGGCAGCACCGCCGCGCGCGCCTGCCGGCCCGCCGTGGAAGCCTGCATGGGGCGGCCCGACCTGCAGGCGGCGCGGCTGTCGGTTTTCCTGGACATGGCCCGGCTGGCCGTGCGCGAGACGGGCATCACGCAGGACCTGCCGTCGCTGGCCCGCCTGTGGCTGCAGATGGCGGCGTCGGCGGCGGTCGGTGCACTGGCCGACAGCCACGGCCTGATCTGCCCGAACGTCTACACGCGCCCCTTCGTGACGCTCGACGCAATCGAGCAGGCCGTCGGCCTGGACCTGCGCGGCGCGCTGCAGCCGGCCTTTGCGCTGCACGACGACCTGCCCGCCGTGGCTGCGGGGCTGCAGCGAATGCTCGGCGAAGTCGAGCGCGGCTTTGCCGACCCGGCCTGGCCCCCGGCGATGCGCGAAGCCACGCGCGCCGAGTTCGCCTACTCGGCGTCGCGGCTGGAGCTCGACTGGCGGCTGGCGGTGGCGCGCGAAATGGCCTCGCGGGGGGGCACGGCCGCAGCGCTGTGGATGCTGCGCTTCTGGGCCTGGACGCTGGCCCGGCTGCCCATGGTGTGGCAGGCCGCCGCCGAGGGCCGCGACATCGCCTTCCTGCGCCCCGAGCGGGCGGTGCGCCCGGCCCTGCAGGCCCTGTGCCCCGCGCTGCTGTGCGACTTCGACCTTGCGCTTGGCGGCCCGGTCGACGGCGCCGCCCTGGCGCGCGCGCACGACGCCGTGCAGGCCCTGCGCGAGCTGCTGGTGCAGCGGCTGCAAGCATCGGCAGGCCCTGGGCTTGCCGTTGCGCCCTGGCAAGCCCATCGTCCCGCCGGCACGCCGGCACCCCCCCACGGCGCATTGGTCGCCTGAACCCCGAGAGGACCCCGCGATGCCCCAGATCACCACCGTCTGCACAAGCTGCAGCGCGCCTGCCGACGCGCAGTTCGACCCGGCGACCGGTGCGCGCGCCGTCGTCACGCTGAACCACCCGGTGTTCGTCGAGGACCCGTGCTTCGTGGCCGACACGATAGAGCTGCTCGACGGCGGGCAGATCATCTTCTCGCCACGCAAGCGGGAAGGCTACTACGACCAGTACAGCGTCATCTGCCGCAAGCTGTACGTGAGCGGCGGCCGCCCGCCCAAGGAAGGCAACCCCTGCCGCCCTGAGGACCCGGGCACCAACTACGAAGGTCGCAACCTCATCACCTGGGCCGGCAGGCTCAGGCCGGCGGCCACCGGCACCGATCACGTGACGGCGGCCCCCGACGGCGGCCAGGGCCCCGGCGAGACGCCGTTCGACCCCAACACCTGGCAGGACCTCGGCCAGGGCGACCATGGCGCCAAAGGCCATCGTGGCCATGATGGCCAGCAAGGCGGTGCCGGCGGCGTGGGCAGCCATGCGCTCGGCATCCAGGACTTGCGCGAGCGCCGGCCGGTGCTCAACCTGGTCGTGCTCGAGGTGGAGATCACCGCGGGTTCCCACCTGATCGTCGACTGGGACGGCCAGGCCGGCGGCAACGGGGGCCGGGGCCAGAACGGCGGCCGCGGCGGGCCGGGCATGGGTGGACACGACGGCAGCACCGACGAGAGTGTCTGGGGCGACAGCTGCGAGCGCGCGCCCGGCAACGGCGGCAATGCAGGTGATGGCGGCAACGGCGGCAGCGGTGGCGACGGCGGGCGCGGGGGTGATGCCGGCGACATCTTCGTGATCAGCACGCTGGCCAACGTCGCCACCGGTGGCCCGCTCAAGGCGTCCAGCGTCCACTACGTCAATGGCGGGGCCAAGGGCGGCACGGGCGGGCAAGGCGGCCGCGGCGGCCAGGCCAGCCCGATCGCCGGACGCAAGGGCAAGAAGACCAGCGAGTGCGAGGAGGCGCAGAACGGCCAGCCGGGCTCGGCCGGCCTGCCCGAGCCGCTGGGGCAGGGCGGGTTGGTGGATGGCGCCACCGGCGCCAACGGCAACCCCGGCAAGCTGAGCTTCGAGGTCATCGAGCCGCCCAAGACCGGCACCTGCGCCGACGACATCCCCCTGCCGCTCAGGATCAGCAGCGTGTCGCCGTCCAGCGGCACGCGCGGCAGCACCGTGGCCGTGACCATCACGGGCGTGGGTTTCGGCGGCGGCGCCACGCCGCAGGTCCTGGTCAGCGGTGCCGGCGTCACCGTGGGCGCGGTGACCTCGACGGCGACCACGCTGAACTGCGACTTCACGATCGGCAACCTGGCGCCGCAGAACGCCCGTGACGTCACCGTGCGGGTCTCGCCCGCGATGGCGGTGACTGCGGTCGGGGCCTTCACGGTTGCGTGAGCCGGCGGTCTCGAGGGCCCGCGCCTGGCTGCTCGAGGCCGGGGCGGGCGGCTTCGCCGAGGCCACCCACGAGATGACCTTCCCGCATGCGCTGGGCTTCACCGGCGAGGCCGAGCGACAACGTGGCGACCTGTTCTCGCGCGCGGTGCTGGGCCAGTGGCTGCTCGACATGGCCGAGGCCCTGGGGGGCGACGCCGAGCTCGAGCAGCTTGCCGTCGCGCAGGCCGACCACCTGGCCGCGAACCGGCTGACTGGCTGCACCGGCGGCTGGAGCTACTTCCCCGGGCTGCCCGAACTGCCGCCGGACCTGGACTCGCTGGCGGCGGTGATCGAGCTGTTCGTCCGCGTGGCGCCCTCGCGTCTGGCGCTGTGCGAGCCCGGCATCGCGCTCGCCCTGTCGCAGCGCACCGCCGACGGCGCCATCCCGACCTTCCTGATCGCGCCCGCGGACCCGCCCGAGCGGCGCAAGGCGATGGAGCGCGGTGTCGCACTCTACTGGGGGCAGTCGTGCGACGCCGACGCGATGGCGCGCTTCCATCACGCCTTGCTGTGGCTCGACCGCGCGCGCTACGCGCCCCTGGCCCCGCTGGAGTGGCTGGCCGGACAGCAACAGGCCGACGGCAGCTGGCGCGTGCCCTGGTACGCCGGCGCCTACACCGGCACGCGGCTGGTGCTGCGGCTGTTCGGCGCGCTGGAGCCGGCGCACCCGGCCGCGGTGCGCGCACGGGCCTTCCTGGCGCAGACGCCGCTCGATGATTCGGCCCAGGCCCTGGCGCAGTCGATGGCACCCGTCGAGGGCTTGCTGCCGTTGCAGCAGGCCGACGGCGCCTGGCCACCGTCAGCCTGGATCCGCATGCCCATGGGCCGGCCGGGCGGCCACATCCAGCGCGTGCTGACCTGGAAGAGCCGGACCCTCACCACGGCCTTGTGCCTGCGGGCCCTGCTCGGACGACGTGACTGACGCCGGCCACGGGCGTATACGTCGGTGTAGTGGCAGCAGCCGCCTTGCGCGATCACAGTCCGGCCCATGCCTCCGGATCCCGTCGTCGCGGGTCCGCCGGATCCCGGGACCGGGGGCGCTGACAGGAGTCATGCATGAAGATCGAACTCGGGGCCTGGAGGCCGGACGTGCTGGAGGCCACCTTGACGGCCCTGTATGGCGCGAGGACGGTGGCGTCGAGCACGGCCACCAAGATCGTCGAGCAGTACCCCATCCTGAATTCGCCGCTGCTGGCGTACGAAGAGCAGGTGACGGAGGGCAGCACCAGCGCGCCCTTCACCCAGACCAACACCGCTTTCAGCATCACCGAGGTGCTGAAGTCCGGCCAGCGGGTTCCGCTGGTCACCATCACCGAAGGCAACTGGACGCAAAGCAGCCTGACGCCGGACCCGCTGTTCGGGACCGGTGTGGTGTCGACCGTCTTCGGCGTGGACGACAAGGGCGCCTTCGCCGCCAAGTACCTGGGCGGCAATGACACGTTGACCGGCAACGCCGGCCCCAACGTCTTCTACGCCGGCGCAGGCAACGACCGCATCCAGGGCGGTGCCGGCGCCGACCGCATCGACGGCGGCAGTGGCATCGACACCTCGGTGCACAGCGACCCTGCGCACAGCGAGCTGCTGGTGTCCAGGCGTGCCGACGGTGCGGTGCTGATCGCCACCAAGGACGGCACCACCGACCGCATCGTCAACGTCGAGAACTTCGAGTTTTCCGACGGCACAGTGGCGGCGAGCGCGCTGACCTACCTGCCCGGCCATACCGAAGTTCCGGCGCTGGCCGTGCAGCCGGTGTTCCGCTTCTACAACGCGCGCGACAAGGCGTTCTTCTACACCACCAGTGCGGCCGAGCGCGACGCCATCATCAAGGAGTCCACCGACGCCAGCTACAACCCCGGCAACGGCGTCTGGCCCTACTTCTACCAGGGCGCGACCTACGAGCAGGCCCACTCCAGCGCGGGCTCGGTGCCGGTCTTCCGCTTCTACAACAGCAAGACCGGGCACCACTTCTTCACCACCTCGGTGGCCGAGCGCGACGTGGTGCTCAATGAATCCACCGACCCCAACTACGGCCAGCCCGGCCTGTGGCCCTACCAGTACGAAGGCGAAGCCTTCCGCGCCTTCGCCGACCCCAACCACAAGGACGCGGTGCCCGTGTACCGCTTCTACAGCGCCACGCTGGACCGCCACTTCTTCACCGCCAGCACCGACGAGGCGGCACAGATCCGCCTGACCGGCCAATGGACCGAGGAAGGCGTCGGCTACTGGGGCGAAGTCGCCGGCTGAGCCGTGACGTGCGGGCGCCCCTGCGGGCGGCCGCGCGCCGGCGAAGGCCCGAGCCCATCTCGTGGGGGAGGGCTGAGCCGTGACGTGCGGGCGCCCCTGCGTGCGAGACCTGCGCATCCAATCGTTCGCCACGGCCGTAGGCAAGCAGCAAACCTCACAAGGAGACCCGCATGACCTCGGCTCTGGAAACAGTTCAGCAGATCTACTCTGCGTTCGGTCGCGGTGACATCCCTGCCATCCTCGGCGCCATTGACGAGGATGTGAAGTGGGAAGCGTGGCAGAACAACACGGCACAGGCGGCAGGCGTCCCGTGGCTGAAGGGCGGCAGCGGAAAGGCAGCCGTCGCCGAGTTCTTCGGCGTCGTGGGCCAGATGAAGTTCAACGACTTCAGGGTCCTCGGCATGATGGCTTCGGACAGCCAGGTTGCCGTGGAGGTGGTTCTCGACGCGACGCTGCCAAGCGGAAAGCGCGTCCAGGACGAGGAAGTGCATCTCTGGACCGTGAACGCCGCCGGCCGCGTGACGCGCATGCGGCACTACCTTGACACGGCCAAGCACATTGCCGCCGCGCAAGCCTGACGGCGGTGCACGGCGGTGGCTGCGCGTGGCGGCCTTGCCGTGCGGTCTAGTCCACGAAGAAGTCCGGGATCAGATCCCGGCACCCGGGCGTCACCGAATAGCGGTCGAAGTCGGTCACGCCGTGTTCGGCGAGCACCTCGTCGTCGATGAAGAAGCGGCCGCTCACCTGGCGGGCGTCGCGGGTCAGGATGAACCAGGCGGCGTCGGCCAGGATCTCGGGCTTGCGGCACTTGCCGAGGTCGACGCCGGGGATCATCTGCAAGGCTGCGGTGGCGATCGCGGTGCGCGGCCACAGGCTGTTGACGGCAATGCCAAGAGGGCGGAACTCGCCGGCATGGCCCAGCGTGCACTCGCTCATGCCGTACTTGGCCATGGTGTAGGCGACATGGCCGCGGAACCAGTGCTCCTTCATGGACAGCGGCGGGCTCATGTTGAGCACATGCGGGTTGCGTCCGGCCTCGGCCGACTTGATCAGCTCGGGCAGGCAGGCCTGGGTGCAGCAGTAGGTGCCGCGCACGTTGACGCCGAACATCAGGTCGAAGCGCTTCATCGGCGTCGCCGGCGTCGGCGTCAGGCTGATCGCGCTGGCGTTGTTGACCAGGATGTCGATGCCACCGAAGCGCTCGACGGCGGCCTGCACCGCGGCGGCGACGGCGGCCTCGTCGCGGATGTCGGTCGGCACCGGCAGCGCCTGGCCGCCGGCGGCGACGATCTGCTCGGCGGCGCTGTAAAGCGTGCCGGGCAGCCTGGGGTTGGGTTCGGTGGTCTTGGCCAGCAGCACCACGTTGGCGCCGTCGCGCGCGGCACGCTTGCCGATCTCCAGGCCGATGCCGCGGCTGCCGCCGGTGATGACGAGGGTGCGGCCCTTCAGGCTGGCTTGCGGACGGGGCATCGGGGTGGGGCCAGGGCTCGGCTTCGGGTTCATGGAGTCTCCAGAATTCGCGCGGCGGGATGCGGCCGCACATGCGCGACGATGTGCCCGGCGATCGCCTGCCCGTAGCGCCGGCAGGCCGGGGCGCCAGGGTGGAAGCCGTCGTCAGCCATTGCCGCCGGGTCGGGCTGCAGGCGCATGGGCACGCGCGAGACGTCGGCGCGAGAAGCCGCCCAGCGAGCCAGGGCCTGGTCATGGCGTTCGGCATCGCGCCCGGCGACCCAGCGCAGGGGCTGTGGCAACGCCGGGAAGCCCCGCATGGGTGGCAATGGTGCAAACACCACATGCATGACGCCGCATCGGTTGCGCAGCCACGCGACCAGCCGTTCACGCGCCGCGACCGCATGCTGCGAAGGCACCTGCTCGACCACATCGTTGACGCCGCTGACGACCACCGCGACGTCGGCAGGTGCCGCGCCCGACTGCTCGAGCAGAGCAAGCACCTGCTGCGTGGTGAGCCCGCTGCGGGCCAGCAGCCGCCAGTCGACCCGGTAGTGCGCAGCCAGGGCCGCGACCAGCTGACCGGACAGCGCATCGGACTGCTCGGCGACACCGACACCGGCGGCAGATGAGTCGCCGGCGATCAGCAGCGACAACGCCGGGCCTTGGCCGGCGCGACCCTGGCGGGCGCCGGCGGCTTCGGGCAGGCGCGGTGTGCGGCGGCGCGTCCGGACGGCCTGGGCGACCAGCAAGGGGCTGAGGGCGAGCTTGATGGCGAGCGACATGACGGCGATCGATCAGAACCTGGTGAAGTCGGGGGCACGCTTCTGGAAGAAGGCCTGGAAGGCCTCCATGGCCTCGGGGCTGCGCAGCCGGGCGGCGAACAGCTCGCCTTCGGTGTGGATGGTCTGCAGCACCGCCTCGCGCTGCGGCGTGCGCAGCAGGCGCTTGGCATCCTGGACCGCCCCGGGCGGCAGGCGGTTGAAGCGCTCGGCGACCCGCCGCGCATGGTGGACCACCTCGGCCGCCGGCAGCACGGCGCTGGCGATGCCGCATTCGACGGCCTGCTCGGCTGTGAAGGGGTCGCCCAGCAGCAGCTTCTCGGCGGCACGGCGGTGGCCCATCAGTTGCGGCACCAGCAGGCTGGACGCGAACTCGGGCACCAGCCCGAGCGCGACGAAGGGCATGGACAGGCGGGCCTCGTCGGACACGTAGACGAAGTCGCAGTGCAGAAGCATCGTGGTGCCGATGCCGACCGCGGCGCCGGTGACGGCGGCCACCACCGGCTTGTCGCACCCGAGCAGCGCGCGCATGAACTGGAACACCGGCGAATCCGGCGATGCACTGCCACCCTGGGCAGGCGCGCGGCGCATGAAGTCCTCGAGGTCGTTGCCCGCCGTGAAGATGCCCGGCTGGCCGCAGATCAGCAGCGCGCGCACGGCGGTGTCGGCCGCCGCTGCGCGCAAGGCGTCGGCCATCGCCTGGTACATCTCGACCGTGAGCGCGTTCTTCTTCTCCGGCCGCGCGATCTCTATCGTGGCGACCCCGTTCAACGTAGCCGTGCGGATCGTCATGGACTGTCCCCTAGACCCTTTCCAGGATGCCGGCCGCGCCCTGGCCCATGCCCACGCACATCGTCACCATCCCGTACCTGAGCTGGCGGCGGTGCAGCGCATGCACCACGGTGGCCGAGCGGATGGCACCGGTGGCGCCCAGCGGGTGGCCGAGCGCGATCGCGCCACCCATCGGGTTGACCCGCGCCGGGTCCAGGCCGCAGGTGTTCATGACCGCCAGCGACTGCGCCGCGAACGCCTCGTTGAGCTCTATCCAGCCGATGTCGTCGAGCTGCAGGCCGGCCGACTTCAGCGCCGCCGGGATGGCTTCGATCGGGCCGATGCCCATGACGTCGGGCGCCACGCCACGCACCGCGAAGCTGACGAAGCGCGCCAGCGGCGTCAGGCCGAAGGTCTTCAGCGCCTTGTCGCTGCAGACGATCAGCGCGCCGGCACCGTCGCTGGTCTGCGAGCTGTTGCCGGCGGTCACCGAGCCCTTGGCCGCGAACACCGGCTTGAGCTTGCCCAGGCCCTCGAGCGAGGTGTCGGGCCGCGGCCCTTCGTCGATGTCGACCGTGCGGGTCCTGAGCGTGACGCCGCCGGCCGCCAGGTCGGGCGCGCGTTCGGTGACCGTGACGGGCGTCATCTCGGCCTTGAACTCGCCGGCCGCGATCGCCGCCAGCGCCCGCTGGTGCGACTGCAGCGCGAACGCGTCCTGCGCCTCCCGGCCGACCTTCCATAGCGTGGCCACCTTCTCGGCCGTCAGGCCCATGCCGTAGGCGATGCCGACGTTCTCGTCGCGTGCGAACACCTCGGGGTTGAAGCTGGGCTTGTTGCCGGTCATGGGCACCAGGCTCATGCTTTCGGCGCCGCCGGCGATCATCACCTCGGCTTCGCCGACGCGGATGCGGTCGGCGGCCATCTGCAGCGCGGTCAGGCCGCTGGCGCAGAAGCGGTTGATCGTCACGCCGCCCACCGAGTGGGGCAGCCCGGCGAGCACCATCGCGACTCGCGCCATGTTCATGCCCTGCTCGCCTTCGGGGAAGCTGCAGCCGACGATGGCGTCCTCGATCGCCTTCGGGTCGAGCGAAGGCACCTGCGCGAGCGCGTTGCGCACTGCCGCGACCAGCAGGTCGTCGGGGCGGGTCTGTCGGAAGCAGCCGCGGCCCGAGCGCCCGATGGGCGTGCGGGTCGCCGCGACGATGTAGGCGTCCTGGATCTGTCTCATCACGATCTCCTGGTCATGTGCACCGGCCTTGCAGTGGCCGCCGCGGAGCCGGCCTGGCCGGTCCGCCTTCGGCGCCGCCTCGAGGAGGAGGGGCGCCGAAGGCGCTTCGGGGTGGGCGTTCTAGTTCCTCACGGGCTTGCCGGTCTGCAGCATGCCCATGATGCGTTCCTGGGTCTTGGGGTGGTCGAGCAGGGCGCAGAAGCGCTCGCGCTCCATCTGCATCAGGTACTCCTCGGTCACCATCGATCCGGCATCGAGGTCGCCGCCACACAGCACCTCGGCGATCTGCATCGAGATGTGCAGGTCGTGCGCGCTGATGAAACCGCCGTCGCGCATGTTGGTGAGCTGTCCACGGATGGTGGCCAGCGCGTTGCGCCCGGCGACCGGGAACGGCGTGCGCGCCGGCGCCCGCCAGCCGGCTTCGGCCATCGCGTGCACCTGCGCTGTGGCCACGTGCAGCAACTCGTCCTTGTGCGGCACGACGATGTCGCTCCACAGCAGGTAGCCGAGCTTGCGGGATTCGAGCGCGCTGGTGCCCACCTTGGCCATCGCGGCGTTGGTGAAGCCGTCGGTCAGGAACTTCAGCAGGTCGGCGCCGGCATTGGCGGCGCCCGCCATCTCGGCGGCGCGGCGCGCCAGGTAGGCCAGGCCGCCGCCGGCGGGCAGCAGCCCGACGCCGACTTCGACCAGGCCGACGTAGCTTTCCATCGCCGCCACGCGCCGGTGGCTGTAGACCGCCAGCTCGCACCCGCCGCCGAGCGCCAGGCCGCGCATCGCGGCCACCACCGGCACCTGCGAATAACGCAGCCTGAGCATCAGGTCCTGCAGCTTCTTGACCTCGGGCAGGATGCCTTTGGAGCCCTGCTTCATGAACACCGGCATCAGGCTCTCGAGGTTGGCGCCGGCGGAGAACACGTCGTCGGGCGACCAGATCACCAGGCCCTGGTAGCCGGCCTCGGCCAGATCCAGCGCCTTGGCCAGCGCCTCCATCACGGCCGGGCTGATCAGGTGCAGCTTGGCGGTGATGCTCAGGATCAGCACCTGGCCGTCGAGCGTCCAGACGCGGGCCTCGTCGTTCTTCCAGACCTCGGTGCCGGCCGCCAGGGCGGCTGTGGCATGGCTGCCCAGCACGCTGTCACGGAAGGCCTGGCGGGCATAGACCGGCAGCGTGCTCGGCGGCACGTAGGCGCGTCGCGACGGGCTCCAGCTGCCTTCGGGGGTGTGCACGCCGTTGCGGCCGTCGAACACCCAGTCGGGCAGCGGTGCAGCGCACAGGGCCTTGCCGGCGGCGATGTCCTCCTGGACCCATTGCGCCACCGGCTGCCAGCCGGCTTCCTGCCACAGCTCGAACGGGCCCTGCCGGGTGCCGAAGCCCCAGCGCATCGCCAGGTCGACGTCGCGCGCGCTGTCGGCGATGGACTCCAGGTGCACCGCCGCGTAGTGGAAGGCGTCGCGCTGTATCGCCCACAGGAACTGCGCCTGCGGGTTGCCCGACTCGCGCAGCAGTTTCAGCCGCTCGGCCGCCGGCTTCTTGAGCATGCGGTCGACGATGGGATCGGCCTTTCCGCCGGCCGGCACGTAGTCACCCTTGGCCGGGTCCAGCCGCAGGATGTCCTTGCCGACCTTCTTGTAGAAGCCGGCGCCGCTCTTCTGGCCCAGTGCGCCCTTGTCGATCAGCGCCTGCAGCACCGGCGGCGTCGCGTAGGCGGGGAAGAAGGGATCGTCGGCGAGGTTGTCCTGCAGTGTCCTGATGACATGCGCCATGGTGTCCAGGCCCACCACGTCGGCCGTCCGGAAGGTGCCGCTGGAGGCACGACCGAGCTTCTTGCCCGTCAGGTCGTCGACCACGTCGAAGCCGAGCCCGAACTGCGCGGCTTCCTTGATCGTCGCCAGCATGCCGGCGATGCCGACGCGGTTGGCGACGAAGTTGGGCGTGTCCTTGGCGCGCACCACGCTCTTGCCCAGCCCGCGGGTGACGAAGGTCTCGAGCATGTCGAGCACCTCGGGGCGGGTGGCGGGCGTGGTGATCAGTTCGACCAGCGCCATGTAGCGCGGCGGGTTGAAGAAGTGGATGCCGCAGAAGCGCGGGCGGATGGTCTCGGGCAGCGCTTGCGACAGCTTCGTGATCGACAGGCCCGAGGTGTTGCTGGCGACGATGGCCCCGGCCGACAGCGCCGGCGCGATGCGCTCGTACAGCGCGAGCTTCCAGTCCATGCGCTCGGCGATCGCCTCGATCACCAGGTCGCAGCTGGCCAGCAGATCCAGGTGCTCGTCGTAGTTGGCAGCGGTGATCAGTGCCGCGTCGTCGGCCACGCCCAGGGGCGAGGGCTTGAGCTTCTTCAGGTTGTCGATGGCCCGCGTGACGATGCCGTTCTTCGGCCCTTCCTTGGCCGGCAGGTCGAACAGCACCACCGGCACGCGGCAGTTGACGAAGTGGGCGGCGATCTGCGCCCCCATCACGCCGGCACCCAGCACGGCGGCGCGGCGGACATGGAATCGGGTCATGAGCGGTCCTTCTTACTCGACCCGTTGCCAGGTCTGGTTGCGGTAGAACGGGCCGATGAAGCCGCGCACCTCGAGCGTCTTGCCGCCGTCCTTGGGCGTCATGCGCACACGGTAGAGCTTGCCGTTGTTGGGGTCGAGGATCTGGCCGCCGTCCCAGTAGGGTTCGTCGGGGTTCTTCTTCACGCCCTCGACGATCTGCATGCCGATCACCTTCTGGCCCTTGCGCGCGTCGGTGCACTGCTCGCACACCGAATCCTGCTTGGCGGGGTCGGCGATCTTCTCGACGCGGCCGCTGAACACGCCGTCCTTCTCGACGATGCGCACGGTCGACTTCTCCTGCTTGGTCTCGTCGTCGATGGTCTTCCACAGCCCGGCGGGCGTGGCCTGTGCGCCGGCAAGGGTGGCGGCCATCGACAGGGCCGCCAGGGTGATCCAGGTCTTCATGCGTGTCTCCAGGGGGGGGTCAAGGGGGTCAGAAGTGGTCTTCGGGCATGGCCATCAGCGGCGCCAGGCCGCTGCGGCAACTGCGGATCAGCCCGGCCGTCTCGGGCAGGAGTCTGGCAAAGAAGAAGCGGGCAGTGTGCAGCTTGGCGGCGTAGAACGGGTCGCCCGAGTCCTTCCTGTCCAGCGCCACGCGGGCCATGCGGGCCCACAGCCAGGCGGTCACGAAGTGGCCGCAGATGCGCAGGTAGTCGGTGGCCGCGGCGCCCACTTCGTCGGCATTGCCGAAGGCCTTCATGCCGAGCTCGGTGGTCAGCTTGGTGAGCTTCTCGCCCAGGTCGGCCAACGGGTTGACGAACTCCTGCATCGCCTCGTCGGTACCGTGCTGCTCGATGAAGTCACGCACCTGGCGGCCGAAGGCCTTGAGCCTGGCGCCGTTGTCGCCCAGCACCTTGCGCCCCAGCAGGTCCAGCGCCTGGACCGTGTTGGTGCCCTCGTAGATCATGTTGATGCGGGCATCGCGCACGAACTGCTCCATGCCCCATTCCTGGATGTAGCCGTGGCCGCCGAACACCTGCATGCAGTGCGAGGTGGCGATCCAGCCGTTGTCGGTGAGGTAGGCCTTGACGATGGGCGTCAGCAGCGCGACCTGGTCGGCGCAGGCGCGCCGTTCGTCCTCGTCGTCGGTGGAACGTTCGCGGTCGATCAGCAAGGCGGTGTAGACCGCCAGCGCACGCCCGCCCTCGGCATAGGCGCGCGCGGTCAGCAGCATCCTGCGCACGTCGGGGTGCACGATGATCGGGTCGGCTGGCTTGTCGGGGGCCTTGGGGCCGGACAGGCTGCGCATCTGGATGCGTTCCCTGGCGTAGGCGACGGCGTTCTGGTAGGCGACCTCCATCAGCCCCAGCGACTGGTTGCCGACCCCCAGCCTTGCCGCGTTCATCATCACGAACATCGCGGCCAGGCCCTTGTGCGGCTCGCCGACGAGCTCGCCGACCGCGCCGTCCAGCGTCATCTGGCAGGTCGAGTTGCCATGGATGCCCATCTTGTTCTCGAGCCCGGTGCAGGCGATGCCGTTGCGGTCGCCGACGCCGCCCTCGGCGGTGGGCAGGAACTTGGGCACCACGAACAGCGAGATGCCCTTGCTGCCCGGCGGCGCGTCGGGCAGGCGGGCCAGCACCAGGTGGACGATGTTGGCCGCCAGGTCATGTTCGCCGGCGGAGATGAAGATCTTCTGCCCGGTCAGCCGGAAGCGGCCATCCGGCAGGGGCTCGGCCTTGGTGCGCAGCAGGCCGAGGTCGGTGCCGCAGTGCGGCTCGGTCAGGCACATGGTGCCGGTCCACTCGCCGCTGGTCAGCTTGGGCAGGTACAGGTGCTTCTGCGACCCGGTGCCGTGCCGGTGCAGCGCGGCATGCGCGCCGTGCGACAGGCCCGGGTACATGGTCCAGGCCTGGTTGGCCGAGTTCAGCATCTCGTAGAAGCACTGGTTGACCACGATGGGCAGACCCTGGCCGCCATGCTCGGGGTCGGCGCTCAGTGACGGCCAGCCGCCGTCGACGTACTGCCGGTAGGCGGCCTTGAAGCCCTTGGGCGTGCGGACCTCGTGCGTGCTGCGCTCCAGCGTGCAGCCTTCCGCGTCGCCGCTGATGTTGAGCGGAAAGGTCACCTCGCGGGCGAACTTCGCGCCTTCCTCCAGCACGGCATCGATGGTGTCGCGGTCGATCTCGGCGTGCCGCGGCAACAGCTTCAGTTCGTCGGTGACCGCGAGCAGTTCGTGCAGCACGAACTGCATGTCGCGCAGGGGAGGTTGGTACTGGGCCATGGGTGCTCCTGGTCGGCGAGAGGGAAGTGGCGTGTCAAGGCGAGGCGAGGCGGGGTGCTCAGGCTGCGCGCGCGGCGGCGCGCCCGGCTTCCTGGGTCAGGACGTCGGCGAGGATGCGGTCGAATCCCTTGCGCGCGCGGTCGAGCACTCCCGGGTTGCGCAGGAAGCGGGCGTCGTGATGCAGCGCGAGGATCAGGCCGTGCAGTTCGAACAGCACCTGGGCGGCGTCGGTGTCGGCCCGCAGGTGGCCGGCTTCGATGGCCATGTCGATGGCCCTCTCGAGCGCGGCATGCCAGGTGCGGACCATCTCGACCAGCGCATCCCGCACCGGCCCGGGCCGGTCGTCGAACTCGACGGCGCCGCTGATGTAGATGCAGCCCGAGTCGAGCTCCAGCGAGACGCGGCGCACCCAGCGCTCGAACAGGGCGCGCAGGCGTGGCAGCCCGCGGACTTCGCGCACCGCGGGCGCGAACACCTCTTCCTCGAAGCGCGCGTGGTACTCGCGGATGACCGAGATCTGCAGTTCCTCGCGCGATCCGAAGTGCGCGAAGACGCCCGACTTGCTCATCTGCGTGACCTCGGCCAGCGCGCCGATGGACAGGCCTTCGAGCCCCATGTGCGACGCCAGGTTGAGCGCCGCGTCCAGGATGGCGGCGCGCGTCTGCTGCCCCTTGAGCAGGGTGCGCGACGAGGCCGCAGGGGTGGAAGGGGACGACATGCAGCAGAACGCATCGAACGAACGATCGTTCTATTTTGCAGAACCCCCCTCCAGTTCGGGAGACTCGCTGCGGGAAAATCTAGGGCTGTCGCCCTAACTTTCACGACTCGGGGCGTCAGACCGGATTGCGGAATTGCCGTAGCGCCCCGGCCCCGGGGTGCTCACTCCTCGTCGGCCTCCGTGCCGCCCTGGGCGGCGCTGGCAGCGTCGCGCACGGCCGCCGAGACCCGCTTCTCGAGTCCTGCGATCTCCTCGACGAAACGATCCACGGGCACCACCGGGGCCCACAACAGGGCCGGCAGCGGCAGGGTCGACACGTACAGTTCCTCGAACCAGCGGTCGGCGCGCTGCTGGTTCAGGGCCAGCAGCGTGGCGCTGCCGAAGACCCAGGCTGCGCCAGCGGCGATGACGACCGGCCTGCGTTGAGCCGGCAGCACCAGCAGCGTCTGCCGGGTCAGCAGCACGAGCGCCAGCACCACCTGCACGCTGTCGGCGATGCGGGACAGCCAGGCCCAGCCGGTGCTGGCGGCCAGCAGGGGCAGCAGCGAAGACACCAGCACGATCAAGAGCAGCATGCGCACCACCAGCGCCAGGTGCGGCATGAAGTCGAAGCGGTGCAGGAACAGCTTGGACACCAGTGCCCAGGCCAGGCACCAGCCTGCCACCATCGCGGGCGCGCTCAGCAGCGGCGACAGCCATTCGCTGAAGCTGGCCCCGGGGTCGAGTTCCAGCGCATGACGCGCGAGCAGCCACAGCCAGAGCAGCGCAGCGTAAAGCCCGGTGTGCAGCGCCGCCGGGGCACTCGAGAGCGCCCGCTCGGCGTCCACGGGGTCGGCCGCCAGGCGCAGCCGCAGCCGCGTCGTGCCCAGGGTCCAGGCCTGCGATCCCGGCGCCTGCCGGTCGCCGGCCGCCAGCCGCCGCCGGCCCAGTTGCACGCCATTGAGGCTGGGCAGCGCGCACAGCAGCACGACGCCGTCGGGTCCGGGCGCCAGCTCGGCGTGATGCGCCGCCACATGCAGGTCGTCGAGTATCAGGTCGTTGTCGACGGCACGCCCGATGCGGACCGGCCAGCGCTCCACGGGGTGCACCCAGCGCGCATGACCGTCCCGGTCCAGCAACTCGACGACGCCCAGGCGTGCGGCCGGCGAATCGTGCAGGGCCGGGCCGTCGTCGGCACGCTGCAATGACCCGCCAGGCGGCTGGGCAGCGGGCGGGGTGGGGTCCGCGGATGTTGTCATGGGCGGCTGGCCGGTGCATTGACGCCGAAGGCGCCCAGGTAGTGCGCGGCCAGCCTCTGCGCGTTGGCCAGGCTGACGCCGAACGCGTTGAACCGACCCTGCACGCCGGTGTCCAGGCCTTCGATCACCGTCACCAGCAGCGACATCTCGTACAGCCCGGGCAGCTTCTTGTAGCCACGCAGGCACAGCACGGCGCGCACCGGGGCCCCGGCGCCCCGCACGTAGCGTTCGTGGCACTGGGGCGCCGTCTGCTGGCGCGTATCGGAGCCGAAGCTCTCGTTGCCGAAGCTGCGCGAGTAGCGCTCCTGGAAGCGCAGCACACCGAGCCTGCGGCCGTCGTAGACCTCGTGCTGGACCTGAAGGTGCCCCAGTTGCAGGGCACCGCTCACGTAGACGCGGCTGTCCATCGCGCAGTCGGAGCGCTCGAACTGCAGGCCGCGACCTTCCGCCGCCGTGTTGCGCCCCCAGCAGCGCATGAAGTCCTCGCGCGGGACCGGCACCTGCCAGTGCACATGGCCCGAGGGTCGCCAGGGCAGGGCCAGGAAGCGCTCCACCAGCGCTGCCTGGTGGGCCTGCAGCTGTTCCTGCAGCTGGGGGTAGATCGGCTGCAGCAGGGGCGTCGCCTGGCGGCTGCGTTCCAGCAGCGCTGCGGCGAAGCTGGCCGGCACCAGGAAGCTGACCTGCTCGCCGTCGCGGCGCGTGGCGACGTTGACCCCGATCACGCGGCCGCGCTCGTCCAGCGTCGGGCCACCGCTCATCCCGGCGCTCAGCGACCCTCCGAAGAAGATGGTCGGCAGGAAGCTGCGCTCGACCAGCCCGTTGTAGGAGCCGCCGACCACCGCGAAGCCGACGTCCAGCGGGTGGCCCAGCGCATGCAGCCGTTCGCCGCGCTGCAGCGGCTCGTCACCGGGCCTGAACACCAGGGGCCCGCGGCCCGCCAGCGCCCCTGGGTCGGCCACACGCAGCAAGGCCAGGTCGTGCACGACGTCGACACCCAGCAGTTGCAGCGCGCCCTGGCGGCCATCGGCGGTGACGTAGACCAGCCGGTGCTGCGCAGGCCGCAGTGCGAACTGGCTCACGACATGGAAGTTGGTGATCAGGTGGCCCTGGTCGCTGACCAGGAAGCCCGAGCCCACCGAGGCCTGGCTGTCCTGGCCGCGCAACAGGGTGCGCACCTGCAGCAGCTTGTCGCGCGCACGGCCGAAGGCGCGCTGGCTGGCATCGACGGCCTCGCCGGCCGCTGGCGCGGAAGCCGGCGCGGCAGGCACCGCCGGCGAGGCCTGTGCCGAGGCGGGCGCGACCGGTCGGGTGGCGGTGGACGTACCGGCCAGGGCGGGCAGGGTGCACGCCAGGGCGAGCAGCCACCCGCACCGCAGGCTGCGGAAGAAGGGCATGGCCCATTGTGGCCGATCGATCGTCGTCGACCTGTCGCCGGAGTGTCCTGCGGCCCCTGCGGGGCCACCTGCGCGAGGCAGGCACGCGCAGTCGCAGGCGTTCTTGCTATGCTGTCCCGCATGGATGTGCTTCAGCTCGATGTGTCCGGGCGGCCGCAAGCCTGGATCTCGCCCAAGGAAGCCGCGGTCCTCTATGCGAGCGACGCGGTGGCCTGGACGCTGGGCGAGACCTTCCATGTGCTGCGCGGAGGCCTGCAGCGCAGCACCGGGCGGCAGTCGCGCATCGAGCTGCATCCCATCGTGGCGGTGCGGGGCAGCGTGCCCTCTCGGGCCTGGCGGCAGTCACCGGCGCTCAGCAATCCCAAGCTGTTCGCGCGCGACCGCCATGTCTGCGCCTATTGCGGCGGGTACTTCCCGTTCGAGGACCTGACCCGCGAGCACATCGTGCCGGTGTCGCGGGGCGGGCAGGACGGCTGGATGAACTGCATCACGGCCTGCCGTGCCTGCAATGGGCGCAAGGGCAACCGGCTGCCTGAAGAAGCCCGCATGAGCCTGCTGTACCTGCCCTACGTGCCCAGCCTGCACGAGGACATGATCCTGCGCGGTCGGCGCATCCTGGTCGACCAGATGGAGTTCCTGCTCGCCTCGGTGCCACGGTCGAGCCGGCTGCACGGCTGATGGCCTGTGAACCGTTCGTGACCACCCGTTCGTGCGGCCCCGATGGCCGCCTCTTCGTTGCAGGGCGCGCCATCGGGACCCCTGTGGCTGCACCTGGCGCGTCGATCGCGACCGCCGGGGCCAGCCGCTCGGGCGCGCCCGAGTGATCCACAGGCCCGGAGCCGCAGGGGCACCGCCGTCACGCTTGCGACCGTGGCCGGGCCATGCGCCGGCAGCCGCTGTCTTCGCGCTTCTTTGCGATTTGCCATGTGCGGCAACAGCGGGCGCGCGATGATCGGGTCGGCCGGAAGTCGCGATCCGGCGTTGAACCTGGATTTCGCCAGAGAAGGAAGACCGATGCGCACCCTGCTCGCCCTGACCGCCGCCGCCGTGCTGGCGGCCTGCACCACCACCAGCCCCGACGTCGTCCAGCGCCATGACGCGCAGCGCATGTCGACCGTCACCGACGCCACCGTGCTGTCGCTGCGGCCGGTGGTCGTCGACGGCACCCAGAGCGGCATCGGCGCCACCGCCGGCGCGATCGCCGGCGGCGTGGCCGGCGCCTCGGTCGGCGGCTACCGCGAATCCGTCGTCGTCGGTGTCATCGGTGCGGTGGTCGGCGGCGTGCTCGGCAACGCGGTGGAGCGCAGCACGACCACCGAGCAGGCCTTCGAGATCATCGTGCAGCTGCGCAACGGCGAGCGGCGGGCGGTCGTGCAGGCCCAGGGCCAGGAAAGCTTCAAGCCCGGTGACCCCGTGCTGCTGGTGACCACGGGCGGCAAGGTGCGGGTGACCAAGGTGCCCGCGGGCGGCGCGCCACAGTAGGTCGGGCAGGGTCGGGCAAGGCCGGGCCGGGCGCGGCGGGCGGCGCGCCCGCTTCCTGCCCGTTTGCCGCCCGTTTGCCTCCGGACAGCGTCGTGCTCAGTGCAGCACGAGCAAGGGCAGCTTGCTGCCGGCCAGCACGGCCTTGGTGTGCGAGCCGAAGAGGAACTCGCCGAAGGCCCCGCGGCCATGGGTGACCATCACGATGAGGTCGCAGCCGCGTGACTCGGCGGCGGCCACGATGGCCCGGTCGATGTCGGGCACCTGGTCGTGGTAGCCGCTGAACTCGACGCCGGCCTCCCTGGCACGCGACTCGAAGCGCCGCAGCACCTCACCCGCATGGGCCGAGGTCATCGCGTCATGCTCGCGGCTGTCGTCGTCCCAGCTGCCGATCTCGTGCGGGCTGGCGGCCAGTGCCCGGATGGGCTCGGCGATGAAACCGGTGATCGCGGCACCGAGCTGCTGGGCCAGCTCGATGCTGGCCCGCATCGCCCGCTCGGAGAGCTCGCTGCCGTCCACCGGAACGAGGATTCGTCGGTACATGGCTGCCTCCTTCGACTCCTGCAGGCCCGGGACCCCCCCGAGCCTGACGCAGGCGGCGCCACTCTAGGCAGCGACCGATGCGCTGGGATTGAGGTGGCTCAATGCCGGCGCACGCTGCCATGACGGCGGCGGCCGTGCCGCGCGGCAGTTCACAGCTTGCCGGTGCTCGCAGCGGCACGTCGACCGAGCGGCCCAGTGCGCAGGCCCTGTGGCGCCTGTGGTGCGGCCAACCTCGCGGCCGACAGCAGCGCAAGATCAGGTCGAAGGCGGGTGGGCCACCTTGCCGAGCAGTTCGATCAGCATCGCGTGTTCGGCCCTGCTCAGCGGGGACTGCAGTTCACGTTCCATCGGCAGCGCTGCGGCGGCGCTGGCGCCGGCCAGCTTGCGCCCGGCGGGGGTCAGCACGATGTGCATGGAGCGGCCATCGAGCGGGTTGGGCTGCCTGCGGATCAGGTCCCGCTGCTGCAGTCGGTCCAGCAGCAGGCTCAGGTTGGGCGCCGTGAGGGTCAGCGTGCTGCCCAGCTGCTTGGGCGACACCGGCCCGTTGGCGGTCAGCAGCATGAGCAGCGAGAACTCCACCTTGCGCAGTCCGAACGGCTTGCCGATGTGGCGCTCGAACGCGTCGAAGGTGGTCACCGCCGCCTGCGCGATGTGGTAGCCGACGATGGTGCCCAGCGGCCCGAGGGCCAGCGGCTGCAGGGCCGAAGCCTTCGATGCGGCGCCAACCGGCTGCGCCGCGGCGCTGTCGCGGGCCCGCGGCCCGGGCGCGATGGGGGGTTTCGGTCGGGCCTTTGGGGTGGGCATCGCGTCGTGAACGGACGGGTTCGAGGCGCCGCTCGAGGCGTCACCCCTGGGGGTCGAGGAAGGGCAGCGCGGCGTCGACGGCCGCGGCACGCGTCCAGTGGACCTCGGCCTGCGGCAGCAGCCACTCGACGCCGAAACGGGCGGCCGCCCGCCACTGCCCGGCGTCCCTGCCGCCCTGGGCACCGGCGCTGTCGCAGGTGCGCGCGATGCGCGCCCAGGCCCAGGCCAGCAGGGCGTGTCCGATGCCTTGCAGCAGGTCGTCCGCCGCGCGATAGGGCCATTCGGGGTCGGCCGCGGCGCCACGCAGCAGGGCGCTCTCGACCTCCTGCCAGCGGGTGAGCTGACGCTGCAGCGCAGCGGTGAAGATCGACAGGCCCGGGTCCCGGGCGCCGGCCTCCACCTCCCCGGCCAGCTGGCAGCGCAGCGCCTGGGCGCGACGGCCGCCGTCGTCGAGCACCTTGCGCAGCGTCAGGTCTATCGCCTGCACCTCGTTCGTGCCTTCGTAGATCATGGCGATGCGGCTGTCCCGTACCACCTGCTCGATGCCGAAGTCGCGCGTGTAGCCGTAGCCTCCCCAGGCCTGCAGCGCCTCGTCGGCGCTGCGGTGTCCCAGCTCGGTGATCAAGGCCTTGGCCACCGGTGTCAGGATCGCCACCGCGTCGGCGGCCGCCTGTCGCCGTGCGGGGTCGGGCTCATGCTCGCTCTGGTCCAGCCACAGGGCGGTCTGATAGGCCAGCAGCCGGCAGCCGTCGGTGCGCGCCTGCAGCGTCAGCAGCAGTCGGCGCATCGCCGGGTGCCAGGCGATGGGGTCGGCAGCCTCCGCGCCCGCCCCCGGTGGGCGGCAGGGCGCGCGCATCTGCCGGCGCTCCTGCGCATAGGCCAGCGCGTTCTGCGTCGCGGCCTGCAGGTGGCCCAGGCCCTGCACTGCCACGTGCAGCCGGGCGGCGTTCATCATCAGGAACATGGCGGCCAGGCCGCGGCCGGGCTCGCCGACCAGCCAGCCTTCGGCCGCCTCGAAGCGCATGCGGCAGGTGGCGCTGCCGGCCAACCCCATCTTGTGCTCGAGGCCGTCGCAGAACACGGTGTTCCGCCGCCCGTCGGGCAGCCACTTGGGCACCAGGGCCAGCGACAGCCCCCTGGAGCCCGGCGGCGCGCCGGCGAGCCGGCACAGGACCAGGTGCACGATGTTGGGCGTGAGGTCGTGGTCGCCGCCGGAGATGAAGATCTTGCTGCCCGACACCCGCACCGGGTCACCGTTGCAGGGGGCAGCCGCATCGGCGCTGCGGCCCTCGCCGCCCGCCGGCTCGGCCCTTGTGCGCACGCGCCCGAGGTCGCTGCCCGCCTCCGGCTCCGTCAGGTTCATGGTGGCCAGCCACTCGCCGCGCACGAGCCTTTCCAGGTACATCGCCTGCAGCGGCCCGCTGCCATGCCGGGCCAGCACCTCGCAGGCCCCGTGGAGCAGGCCCGGATACATGGTCCAGGCATGGTTGGCCGCGGTCAGCATCTCGAACAGGGCGGCTTCCAGCAGGCGCGGCAGGCCCTGGCCGCCGTGCGCCGGGTCGCAGGCCAGTGACGGCCAGCCGCCGGCCACGAACTCGGCGTAGACCTCGCGGAAGCCCTCGGGCGTGCGCACCTCGCCGCCCACCAGGCGGCAGCCCTCGAGGTCGCCACCGGCGTTGGTCGGGGCCAGGCGCTCGCCGACGAAGCGGCCTGCTTCCTCGAGCACCTGGCGCGCGGTGTCGGCATCGACCTCCGCGAACGCGGGCATGCGCGCCCAGGCCTGCGGGGCATGCAGCGCCTGCACCATCAGGTGCGCCATGTCGGCCACGGGAGGGCGGCAGAGCCACATCGCCGGTTCCCGCTTCAGCGCTGCGCCGACGCGCCCAGGTAGGTGTCGATCACGCGCGGGTCGTCGGCCAGGATCGAGGCCGGTCCGGACAAGGCGATGGCGCCGGTCTCCAGCACGTAGCCATGGTCAGCCACCTCGAGCGCCGCGCGCGCGTTCTGCTCGACCAGCAGGATGCTGGTGCCCTGCTCCCGCAAGGCGGCGATGATGCGGAAGACCTCGCGCACGATCAACGGCGCCAGGCCCAGGCTGGGCTCGTCGAGCATCAGCAGCCTGGGGCGCGACATCAGCGCCCGCCCGACAGCGAGCATCTGCCGCTCGCCGCCCGACAGCGTGCCGGCGAACTGCGTGCGCCGCTCCTTCAGCCTCGGAAAGAGCTCGTAGACCCGGGAGAGCTCGCTGCGCCATTCGGGCACACGCTGCTTCATCGCCCGATAACCACCCAGCACGAGGTTGTCCTCCACCGTCATCGTGCCGAACAGCTCGCGCTTCTCCGGCACCAGCGCCAGGCCTCCCATGACGCGCTCCTCCAGCGTGGTGCCGACCAGGTCCCGGCCATCGAAGTGGATCCGCCCGCGCGCCGGCAGGATGCCCATCAGCGCGTTCAGCGTGGTGGACTTGCCGGCGCCGTTGGGGCCGATCAGCGTCACCACCTGGCCGGCTTCGAGCCGGAAATCCAGGCCGGAGAGCACCTCGGCGCGCCCGTATCCGGCCTTCAGGCCCACGACCTCCAGCAAAGCCTGCCCCATCGTCAATGCTCCGTGCCCAGGTAGGCGGCGCGCACCGCGGGCGAGGCCTGGACCTCCAGCGGTGTGCCCTCCATCAACTTGGTGCCGAACTCCATCACCACGATGCGGTCGGTCAGTCCCATCACGAACTCCATGTCGTGCTCGACCAGCAGGATGCTCAGGCCCTCGGCCCTGAGCTGGCGAAGCACCTCGGCCAGCGCCTGCTTCTCCTTGTGGCGCAGGCCGGCTGCGGGCTCGTCGAGCAGCAGCAGGGCCGGGTCGGTGGCGAGCGCGCGCGCGATCTCCATCAGGCGCTGCGTGCCCAGCGCCAGGTTGCCGGCCGTCTCGAACATGCGGTCGGCCATGCCGACCCGCGCCAGCTGGCGCTCGGCCTCGGCGAACAGCTGCCGCTCCTCGGCGCGGTCCAGGCGCAGCAGCGCGCGCACCACACCCGAGCGGCTGCGCAGGTAGGTGCCCAGCGCCACGTTCTCGAGCACCGTCATCTCCGGGATCATCTTCACGTGCTGGAAGGTGCGCGACATGCCCCGGCGGGCGATCTCGCGCGAGCTCAGCCCGCCGACGGGCTGACCGCGGAAGCGGACCTGCCCCGCGGTCAGCGGCAGCACGCCGGTGACCAGGTTGAAGGTGGTCGACTTGCCGGCGCCATTGGGGCCGATCAGCCCGACGATGTCGCCCGAGCGCACCTCGAAGCTCACGTCGTTGACGGCCACCAGGCCGCCGAAGGCCTTGCGCGCCGCCACCACCTCGAGCATGGGCTCGCCGCGTGCCGGCTTGTCGCGGGCAGGCAGCGCAGCGGCGTCGGCCCAGTCGCGCACGCGCCGGCGTGCCGGCAGGCGGCGCTGCGCAAAGGTCCACAGGCCATCGGGGGCGTACTTGAGCACCGCCACCAGCACCAGGCCGAAGACGATGATCTCGAAGTTGCCGCTGGTGCCGATCAGCTTGGGCAGCAGCACCTGCAGTTCGTCCTCGACCAGCCGCACCACGGCCGACCCGAGGAAGGCGCCCCAGACATGGCCGACGCCGCCGAGCACCGCCATGAACAGGTATTCGATGCCCTTGTTGATGCCGAACGGCGACGGGCTGACGCTGCGCTGGAAGTGGGCGAACAACCAGCCGGAGACGGCGGCCAGGGCGGCGGCCAGCACGAAGGCCGTCAGCTTGTAGCGGAAGGTGGACATGCCCATGGCTTCGGCCATGGTGGCACCGTCCTTGACCGCCCGGATGGCGCGCCCGGGCCGGGAGTCGAGCAGGTGCGTGCAGCCCACGGCCGCCAGCAGCGCCAGCGCCCAGACCAGCGGGTGCAGTGCGCGCCCCGTGCCCAGGTCGGCACCGAACAGCTTGATCGTCGGGATGCCCAGGATGCCGTCGTACTTGCCCAGCCAGTCCATGTTGGCCATCGTGTAGTTCAGCGCCAGGCCCCAGGCGATGGTGGCCAGCGGCAGGTAGTGTCCCGACATGCGCAGCGTCAGGCTGCCGAGCACCAGCGCGGTGACCACCGAGAGTGCCACCCCCAGCGGCAGCGTCAGCCAGGGCGACAGGCCCGTCTGGGTGGCCAGGTAGGCCGCCGTGTAGGCCCCGAGCCCGACGAAGGCGGCCTGGCCGAAGGAGGTCAGGCCGGCGATGCCGGTCAACAGCACCAGGCCCAGCGCGACCAGCGCGTACAGGCCGATGTAGATGCTCTGGGTGATCCAGAAGTCGGGCACCGGCAGCAGCGGCAGCGCCAGCATGAGCGCTGCAAAGAGGGGAAAGGCCCAGCGATTCACGGCGTGGTCCCGGTGCTCAGTGTTCTTCACCGTGAGGGTCGCGCAGCGACCGCCACAGCAGGACCGGCAGGATGGTCGAGAACACGATGACCTCCTTGAAGGCGCTCGCCCAGAACGAGCCGAAGCTCTCCAGCAGGCCCACGCCCAGGGCCCCGACCAGGGCCAGCGGGTAGCTGGACAGGCCGGCGAACACCGCGGCGACGAAGCCCTTGAGGCCGATCAGGAAGCCGCTGTCGTAGAAGACGGTGGTGGTCGGGCCGATCAACAGGCCCGACAGCGCGCCGATGAACGCGGCCATCGTGAACGACAGCCGGCCGGCGGCGGCCGACGAGATGCCCATCAGCCGCGCCCCCAGGCGGTTGACGGCGGTGGCCCGCAAGGCCTTGCCGGCCAGGGACCGCTCGAAGAACAGCCACAGCCCGACGATCAGGCCGATGGAGGCGGCGAAGATGATCACGGTCTGCCCGGCCAGCGTCAGGCCGCCGAACTGGAATCGTTGGTCCCAGAAGCTGGGGTTGCGGAAGCCCTCGGCGCCGAAGAAGTACAGGCCCAGCCCGACCAGCGCGAAGTGCACACCCACGGAGACGATCAGCAGGACCAGCACGCTGGCGTCGGCCAGCGACTCGTAGGCCAGCCGGTAGAGCAGCGGCCCGAAGGGCGTCACCAGCGCCACCGTCAGTGCCGCCTGCGCCAGCAGCGGCAGGCCGCGCGGGGCGGCCCACAGCGCGAGCAGCGACACGCCGACCGGCCAGGCCAGCGTGCGCAGGGCCTGGCTGGCCAGCCTGGCCGCAGGGCGCCGCTGGCGCAGGCCGGCGGCCAGGTCCTGCACCACGACCGCGGCCGCCAGCGCAAGCAGGAACCAGACCGTTCCCGGCACCTTGCCCGACTGCAGCAACGCCAGGGTGAGCGCGCCGAAGGCCACGAACTCGCCTTGCGGGATGAAGATCACCCGCGTGACGGCGAACACCAGCACCGTGGCCAGGGCGAGCAGCGCGTAGACCGCGCCGTTGCCGAGTCCGTCCAGGGCCAGGATGCCGGCGATCGAGGCGTCCACGGCGCGCCCGGCTTCAGTTCTCGACCACGAACTTGCCGCCCACCACCTTGAGCAGCACGCCGGTCTCGTTCGTGTAGCCCCAGTGGTCCTTCTCGGTCCAGTTCATCACGCCATGCGCGAAGATGGTGCGGCCCATGCCCTCGATGGCATCACGCAGCGCGGCGCGGAACTCGGCGGTGCCCGGCTTGGCCTTCTTCAGCGCCACCGGCAGCGCCTTCTCGAGCGCGATCAGCGCGTCGTAGGCATGGCCGGCGAACTGGTTGCGGGTGCCCGCCCCGTAGGCCTTCTCGTACTGGGTCACGAAGTCGACCGCGGCCTTCTTCGACGGATGGCTGTCGGGCAGCTGCTCGGCGATCACCGCCGGGCCCGAGACCACGTAGCTGCCCTCGACATCCTTGCCACCGATGCGCACAAGGTCGGGCGTGGCCGCAGCGTGCGTCTGGTAGACCCTGCCCTTGTAGCCACGCTCCATCACCGCCTTGTGGGGCATGGCCGCACCGGAGCCCGAGGCGACGACCAGCATCGCGTCCGGGTTGGCCGACACCAGCTTGAGCGCCTGGGGCGTCGCGCTGGTGTCGGTGCGCGCAAAGCGCTCGGTGGCCACCACCTTGATGCCCTGGGCCTCGGCCTGCCTGGTGAATTCCTTGAGCCAGAGCTCGCCGTAGGCATCGGTGTAGCCGAGGAAGCCGACGGTCTTGACGCCACCCTTCTTCATGTGCGCGACGATCGGGTGGGCCATCACCTCGAAGCCCTGCGGCAGCCGGAACACCCAGCGGTCCTGCTCAGGCGGCAGGCCGACGGGGGCGATCGCCAGCTGCGGCGTCCTGGACTCCAGCGAGACCGGTGCGATCGCCGCCGTGACCACGGTGATCGAGCCCCCCATCACGATGTCGACCTTGTCGTCGGTGACGAAGCGGCGCGCATTGGTCACCCCCTTGCCCGGGTCGGAGGCGTCGTCGAGCACGATCAGGTTGATCTTCTCGCCGGCGATCGTCTTGGGCCACAGCTTGAACTGGTTGCCGACCGGGATGCCGAGGCCGGAGGCGGGGCCGGTCAGCGACAGCGTGACGCCGATGTTGACGTCGGCGAGCGCCGGCGTTGTGAGCACCAGCGAGGCGGCGGTGGCCAGCAGGGTCTTCAGGGCAAACGTTCGAAAGCTCTTCATCGCGTCATCTCCACGGCGGGGTTGCAGGAAACGGCCGGCTCAGCGCGTCGCGGCGCCGGACTGCGGCCCGGGCAGGAAAAGGAAGGGGTCGCTCTCGGGGCCCCGGTACATGGCCTCGACCAGGGCTTCGCGGTTCGACAGCACCGCGCGCTGGTTGATCGAACCCTTGTCCGTCAGCTCGCCCTTGTCGATCGAGGGGGGCTCGGCCAGCACGTGCAGGCGTGCCACGCGACTGGCGCTGCCGGTGGCGTCGCGCCACAGCCGGTCGGCCAGGGCCTGGAAGAAGGCACGCACCGCGGGGCGGTGCAGCAGCTCGGGCAGCGGCAGCTCGGGCCCCTCGCCGGCCAGCCGCCGCACCTCGTCGACGCGCGGGAACAGCAGCGCGCCGACCTCGTCGAGGTTCAGGCCGGTGATCACCGCGTCCTGCACGCAGGGTTCGCCGGCGGCGACGATGTTCGCGCGCAGCGGCCCGACGCTGACGAAGGTGCCGGTGGAGAGCTTGAAGTCCTCGGCCGTGCGACCGTCGAAACGCAGGCCGCGCTGCGGCTGCGCGGGGTCTATCCAGCAGGCGGCGTCGCCGGTGCGGTAGAAGCCCTCCTCGTCGAAGGCCTCGGCCGACTGCCCGGGCAGCCGCCAGTAGCCGGGCATCACGTTCGGCCCGCGGAAGCGGATCTCGGTCTTGCCGCTGGCCGCGTCGTGCACCAGCTTGGCCTCCACGCCGGGCACCGGAAGGCCGATGTGGCCGCTGGCCACGTCGGTGCCGACCGCGAAGGTGCAGCTCGGCGCGGTCTCGGTCATGCCCAGGCCGGTGACCACGCGCACCCGCTCGCCCACCGTGGCCTCGGCCAATGCGTGCAGGCGGTCCCACACCGCCTGGCTGAGCGCGGCGCCGGCGAACATGAAGGCCTTGCAGCGCGCGAACAGCGTGCGGCGCAGCGTCTCGTCGGTCTCCATCGCCAGCGCGATCTGCTCCAGCCCCTTGGGCACGTTGAAGTAGATGGTGGGGCTGATCTCGCGCAGGTTGCGCAGGGTCTCGGCGATGCCGCCCGGGGTGGGCTTGCCGTCGTCGATGTAGAGCGTGCCGCCGTTGTACAGCGCCAGGCCCACGTTGTGGCTGCCGCCGAAGACATGGTTCCAGGGCAGCCAGTCCACCAGCACCGGCGGCTCCTCGGCCAGGAAGCCCAGGCACTGGCGCAGCATCTGCTGGTTGGCGCACATCATGCGGTGCGTGGTGATCACGCCCTTGGGCGCCTTGGTGCTGCCCGAGGTGAACAGGAACTTGGCGATCGTGTCGGGCCCGACGCGTGCATGCGCCGTCTCGAGCGCGTCGCCCGGCACGGCGGCCAGCAGCTCGTCGAAGCGCGTGACGCGGCGGCCCTCGAGCCCGCCCGCGGTCATCACCACCTCGGTCCCGGCGGGGACCACCGCCTCGATCGCCCGCGCATAGGACGGGTCGGAGGCGAACACCAGCCCCGGGGTGACCACGCCGAGGATGTGGCGCAGCTTGCCGTAGTCCTGCGAGACCAGCGAGTACGCGCTCGACACCGGGACCGCGGGCACGCCGGCCCACATCGCGCCCAGGGCCAGCGTCAGGTGCTCGAGGTCGTTGCCCGACAGGATGGCGACCGGCCGCTCGACCGAGAGCCCGCGCTCGAGCAGCGCCTGTGCGACCGAGCGCACACGCTGCAGCATCTGCGCATAGCCGATGCGCCGCCAGTCGCCGCCCTGCTGGCGCCGCGCGACGAACACACGCTCGGGCGACTCGGCCGCCCACTGTTCCAGGCAGTCGGTCAGGCGCTCGGGAAACCAGCGCAGTGCCTCGGTCGAGCGCAGCACCAGCGTGCCGTCGGCGCGGCGGTCGATCGCGGCCTCGAGGCAGCCTCCGACGCGGGCGTCGCGGTAGCGAGGGCGCTGCATCGCCAGTTCCGTCAGGACTTGACGACCTTGCCGGCGCGCCCTTCGAGGAACTCGCGCAGTCGGTCCTGCGCCTCGGGCGTGCTCTGGGCCACGGCGGCCATCAGCGACTCGGTGAACATGCCGTCGCCGTGCGACTGGTCGGCGATGCGGGGCAGTGCGTGCATGACCGCGAAATTGCTCATGGCGGCATTGCACGCGATGCGCCCGGCCAGCGCCAGCGCCTTGGCGGACGCCTGGCCGGTTTCGACCAGGTACTGCGAAAGGCCGCAGTGCAGGCCTTCCTCGGCGTCGTAGACGCGCCCGGTCATCATCAGGTCGGTCATGCGCGCGACCCCGATCAGGCGCGGGATGCGCGTCGAGCCGCCGCCGCCGACGAAGATGCCGCGCTGGCCTTCGGGCAGGCCATAGTAGGCGCTGCGGTCGGCGACCCGGACATGGCAGGCGGTGGCCAGTTCCAGCCCGCCGCCGACCACCGCCCCGTGCAGCGCGGCCACCACCGGCACGCGCCCGAACTGGATCGCGTCGAAGGCGGCATGCCACATGCGCGAGTGCTGCACCGCGCTGTGGATGTCGCGCTCGACCAGCTCCGACAGGTCGAGCCCGGCGCAGAAGTGCTCGCCCTGGCCGCTGATCACCGCCGCCTGTATGCCCGCAGGCAGGTTGACCAGCGCGGTGTGCAGTTGCAGGATCAACGGGTCGTTCAGCGCATTGCGCTTGGCGGGCCGGTTCAGGCGCAGGTGCAGGACCCGGCCGTCGGATTCGGCCTGCAGCAGGTCCAGGGTGGCGAACAGGCCGTCGAGGGGGGTGAAGTCGGTGTTCATGCGGATCTCGAAGCAGCCGCGAGAATAGTTCATGACATTAACTAAAAACTCGGTGATTACCCGTACCGGCCGGACCCGCTGACCTCGTCGCGGCACACTCCTTCATCGAGCGCGGTCGCCGGGCAGGGACCGGGGCCCGCGGTGTGGCAACGAAGTAATTCAGGATATAAACTGAGTTGCCCAAGACGGAGCGCCGCATGAAGACCACCGAACTGATCGCCATCGACGTCCACACGCATGCCGAGGTGTCGTGCTGGAACCCGTTCGACGCCTATGGCGAGGAGTACGACCGCGCGGCCGACCGCTACTTCGGCAGCGACCGCCGGCCGACCATCGCGGAGACGGTGGCCTACTACCGCGAGCGGCGCATCGGGCTGGTGATGTTCACCGTCGACAGCGAATCGCAGCTGGGGCGGCGACGCATCCCGAACGAGGAGATCTGCGAGGCCGCGCGCGCCAACAGCGACATGATGATCGCCTTCGCCAGCATCGACCCGCACAAGGGCCGCATGGGTGCCCGCGAGGCGCGCCGCCTCGTCGAGCAGGAGGGCGTGCGCGGGTTCAAGTTCCACCCCACGGTGCAGGGCTTCCTGCCCTACGACCGCATGGCCTGGCCGCTGTACGAGGTGATCGCCGAGCACCGGCTGCCGGCCATCTTCCACAGCGGCCACAGCGGCATCGGCAGCGGCATGCGCTGTGGCGGGGGCCTGAGGTTGCAGAACAGCAACCCGATGCTGCTCGAGGACGTGGCGATCGACTTCCCCGACATGCAGATCGTCGTCGCCCATCCGAGCTGGCCCTGGCAGGACGAGGCCTTGTCGCTCGCGCTGCACAAGCCCAACGTGTGGATAGACCTCTCGGGCTGGAGCCCCAGGTACTTTCCGCCCCAGCTCGTGCAGTACGCCAACACGCTGCTCAAGGAGCGCATGCTGTTCGGCAGCGACTACCCGCTGATCACGCCCGAGCGCTGGATGAAGGACTTCGACGAGGCCGGCTTCAAGGACAAGGTCAAGCCGCTGATCCTGAAGGAGAACGCGATGCGGCTGCTGGGCCTGGGCGCGGCGGGCGAGCAGGGCGCACGCGGTCCGGCACAGGCCGCGATCGGCTGAGCGGGTGGCCGCCGTGGCCCGGGCGCGCGGGCTGCGCGCGCCTGTACCCTTCACCCGGCCGGCCGGCCGCGGTGTCGGCTCGCGGTGCCATCGGCCACCGCCGCGGGAGATCCAGGCTGGCCGGCGCGGCCAGGTCGAGCCAGGTGCCACTGCAGGAACAGGTTCAGGCCCACCGAGCCGGCATTGAGCAGGTAGAGCCAGAACACCGGCGCCAGGGCGGCGCCGGCGGCGGTCAGCAGCAGCTTGGCGCTGGCACCGGCCAGGTATCCACACAACACCACCAGTGTGAAGCCCAGGCCCTTGCCTTCGGGTCGGCGGGTGCGAAGCATGCGCAGGTTGGCCAGCGGCCAGGCAAGGCCGAAGCAGGCCAGCATCGTGCCTTCGAGCAGCAGGGGCAGGTCCAGGGGCGGCAGCGGGTTCATCGGGCGTCTCCGGTGGGGGTTGGCGAGGGTCGGTTGACTCTCTTGCCTGGAGGTACGCGCCTCCGCCGCCCAAGCGGACAGTGAACTTTCACGCCGGGTGGCATTCCGCCGGCGCCGGCCCCGCAACCGTGGACGCGCCCTTTCTACGGCGCCGCTCGCTTCAGAGCCCGCCGCGCGGCATCGACGGCAGGCAGCCTGGAGCCCTTGTGCTCGTCCAGCATGCGGCGCAGCGGGGCGAGGGCGGTGGTGGCGGTCCCTGCCTCGAGCTGCACCTGAAGCAACGCAGTCAACAGCCCCAGCCGCCTGATGCTGAGCTGCGGGTCCGACAGCGGCTGGTCGATGTCGAGCGCGCGTTGCAGCAAGGCCTCCGCGGTCGCTGGCCGGCCCATCAGGCGTCGTGATGCGGCGGCGGTTTGCAGCAGTTCGATCCGCGCATAGACCGTGTCCGGCAACTCGGCGCCCGTTTCCAGCTCCTGCAGGCTGGCCAGGGCCAGTGACTCGGCCCCGGCGTGGTCGCCCTGCGAAAGTCGCAGCCTGGCCTCGATGGCGTGCCGGACAGGCTTGAGGGAGTGGGTTGCCGGCCGGGTGACGAACTCGCCCCAGGCCAGGGCGGCCGCCTGCGATTCGCCACCGGCAGCCAGGGCGCCAACCAGTTCGAGCATCCACGAATCCATCGTGGATCCCTTCACGTCTCCCGAAGCGGCGCGCGCGATCGCATGGCGCAGCAGGGCGGTCGCTTCCTGCGGGCGCCCCAGTGCCATGCGCAGCCTGGCTCGCTCCCCATCGAGCAAAGCCTCGTCCAACGGATCCGACACCCGGGCGCAAAGTCCGGGCAGCTTCGACTGTTCGAGTGCAAAGGCCTGGTCGTCCAGACCCCGCCGGTGCAGTGCCACCATGTTGACCATGAGCCAGCGCAGGTGGGCCTGCGCGCTGGACGAGGGTGGCGGCCACCCAGCCTCGGCCAGCACGGCAAGCGCCTCGCGGGGACGGCCGGCGTGGGCCAGGAAGAAGGCCAGATTGGCCGTCCAGTTGATCGTGTTGAACCCATGGCGGCCGTTGTTGGCCAGCGCATGCGCAACTGCGCTGCGGTACTCCTTCTCGGCCCCGACCAGGTCGCCCAGGTCCCGCAAGGCGGTTGCCAGCTCGCCATGCAGGGTGGCCAGCCCGCTGGCGGCGCCGCCTTCGATCCTGGCTGCGGTGGCAATTGCTTCCCGGACCAGTTCGGCTGCGGGCGCAGGCCGACCTGCAACACGCTCGAGTCTGCCGGTCATGAGCAAGGCGCCGACGCGGTCGTAGTCGGCAGGGCGCTGGCGCAAGAAGGCCAGAAGGCGAGCCGCCGCAGGCAGGACCGAGGTGTCGTCGCGCCGCATGTGCCACTGGAGCGTGGCCATGCCGACCCGTACCCGCAGCCCGCCATCGAGGTCCGGATTGGCATCGGCCAGCGACTGGGCCTGGGCCAGTACTCGACCCGCCTCCTCGACCCGGGCACCGGCGCCGAGGGCGGTCGACAACAGGCTCAGTGCCAGCACACGCTCGGCCGATGGACCCGGGAACTGTTGCGCGGCCAGCGACACGGCCTGTCGGCGCAATGGAATCAGCGCCTCGCTGTCCTGCATCAGCATGTACATCTCGGCCAGCGTGTGCAGCACGCGCAGCTTGGCCGCCGGCGCATCGGCCAGCGCGCCCTCGATGCGCGCCGCGCCCTCGTCGAGCAGCTCCTTGGCGGTGCGCTGGCGCGCCTTC